>WNGP01012479.1_pt1 | contig 11470 bp, 7 predicted proteins | sample 5407671 | NCBI WGS metagenome assembly WNGP01 (sample SAMN13153381, study PRJNA577476) | soil metagenome | isolation source: 40 cm soil or saprolite under Garry oak tree replicate 2 | place: USA:California | collected 2016-06-15 | reverse complement strand
TTCCCGTCCTCGTCGGCAGCGCGAAGAAAATCGCGAACTGAAAGGCAACGATGGCTTCGAGAATCGTGGGCACACCCGTTTGCAAACGAACGGCGAGAAGTACTGCGACCATGGAGAACCACTGCCAGCGCGTGCGACGCGACCGTTCCAGGCGAGTGGGAAATCGCAGCAGGTCCCCTAACCGAAGCTCGCCATTAAGGAATTGGCCGGCACGCTGAACCTTCTTGCGGAAACACGAACCAACGGCAAGTCGAAACAGCCGCGCAAACCGGCTCAGCCCGGTTAACTGCCTTGGCCCTTCGTGGAGCCTGATGTCCTGGATTAGTCGGGCACGACCTGGTGCCCAAGTGGACTAAAGGTGCGAAAGCTTGAGCCGCGCGAGTCCTTTCGTCATGGAAAGGAGCGGGCCAGCCTTCAAACTTCTCTCAACCTCGGAGCGCAGATTAGGACTACGTTCGAAAAAGTGCAAACGCAAAATTTGGATAATCTCGATCAAAAAACTTGGGAGGCTAATCGGCCGCTCGGGTTTTCTCGTAGTCGATGGCTGCTCGCGTTCACAGTAGGGAACGGCGACCTAGGACGGGGGCTGCTGACGCTCTGTTTTATTTTGAATCATGTGCTCCCTGAGGCGCCGAACGAGTTCCTCTTCCTTGCCGTCCATAAGCTCTTGTTTCAATTCGTTTAGGGCAAAGTGCACCACATCATGGTGATGCAGCTCTTCCGGCCTCAGCCGTTCGCTGAGGCGCAACCAGAGTTGGTGGACCAGATTCACTTCGTTCCTGGTCAGGTTGGGTGCGTGCGGACCAAGCAAGAAAAACTCATGGTCTCCGCCGGGAGTGTAGATTTCTAGATTAAACTGCGGTCGTGGGTCGGGCAAACCTTCCCAGGCAAGACCAAACTGGCGCGCCTGCTCAGCTAAGCCCATTTTGGCCGAGCGTCCCAGGACAATCGTTGACGACTGCAGGTTGGCCGCGGCTCGCAGGATACCATCCTCTAATTCATTTGCGGCAACCACGGCCAGCCGAATCGGTTTGCCACGCTGTTCGGCCATGGAAAGAGCTTTCGTAAATAAAAACTGTTCGATACTGCCGAATAGCTGATCCGCTTCGAGTTCAACTTCGCCAGAGCCGGTCCGGCGCATGACTTGCACGTGCAGCACAACGATGTCGCGCCGCTCCGTCTTGACGCGATCCAGAACGGCTCCGAGATGATAAAGCGCATGGTAATTGCTGACGGGAACGAGGACATTACCGGGCCGCGCGCCGACCGTCTCGGCCGTCAGATCGGTGCGTGATGCGACATTGAACTGATCCAGATCGGCTGTCGCATTGCCGCGTTTTTTGGTGATTCTTTCAGCTACCGCGAATGTGGCAAAAAACGCGGCTGTAAACACAATGCCGGAAATCGTGGCGATCTCTTTCGTGAAGAGATTGATCGTACAAAGGGCCAGCAGAGTTAGCGTAATCAGTATCAAACCTACCGGAATCTCCACATCCCCTAATTTGAAGTTAAAAGGCACGCGAAATTCCCGCGCTCCAGGTTCCTTATAGCGCAGCGCCAGCACGGCCGCGCCGTTCATGGCAAAGCTCCACATGACGCCGAACGCATAGGCTTCGCCGAGGAGAAAGATATTTCCGCGGCTCAGGAGAATCGTGGCGATCTGAAGCCCGGTAACCAGGTTGACGATACGAGAGGAGGTCCCAAAACGACGATGGGGCTGGCGAAACCAATTCGGCAGGATCCCGTCTTCGGCAACGCGGTTGAGCACACCATTCGAACCTACAATGGCGGTATTCACGGCCCCCGAGAGCATTAGAACCCCAACAAGCACAACAAAAGCTTGAAAGACGAGTCGGAGGCTATAAGGCCCGACGAAATTCATCGCCAGTCCGCTAATCAGATTTCCAAAGTATTGGCGCCGGGCTGCGTCGGGAATGATCATTACGGCGAAGAAGGACACACCGGCTGTGAAAACCAAACTATAGGCGAGGATGATCAAGCTCACCTTTTTCAGGTTCCGCATTTTGGGATGCTCGAGGTCGCGATAGATCTGCGCCAGGGTCTCTTCGCCGCTCATTGCCAACACCGAATGGCCTAGGGCGATGAAAATACCGATCACTCCGATGGTGTAGGGCCAGTTCGTATACCGCAACCAGCCGAGTGCCGTCTTAGAGAACGTCAAATTGGACGGCTCGGGCCAGGGAGGAAGGTGAACGCCTCGTATCCAAAGAGTATAGGCACACCACACGAGCATCACGACGACCATGGCCGTTGTCACGTACATGATCCGCAGCGCCTTTCCGCTCGATTCGTGAATTCCTTTAATATTCTCCCACCAAAAATACACAGTGACCCCGATGGCAAATAACGCGGCGCTGAAATTTCCGGGAATCGTAAGGTTCAGATGCCCGTATCGGAGCAAGTCATTCACAAACCCGACCAAGTAATGGCCTGCGGATACGCCGCTGATGGGTCCGGTAAGAATGAAGTCGAACATCAGGGCAGAGACGGAAAGTTTTGCCATCCTGCCGCCCATGGCCTCCTTCACAACGCGATAGACGCCGCCGCGGACAAACATGCTGCAACTTTCCATATAAAGCGCGCACACCGCGTACGCTAAAAGCATAACGGCCAGAATGAACCACGGCGCTGTTTTGCCAAAAGCCTCCTCAGCGATTGCGCCTGCGTAAAAAGCAGATGAGCCCATGTCATTGAGCACTATCGCAGCCGCACGCCAGAAGGAGATAAAGCTCAGCATAGCCGTAGTGGCCACGACTACCTTGGGGATAGGATGGGCTGAACCTTGCGTTTTTGTTAAGGAAGAATCCGGCGGCATGTTGTTACGCAGACTGAAAAACAGATGTGTTTGTCATCATTTCACGCGCCCGTTTCGATGCCACCAAACTGCAGAAGCGAGTTCCCGCGCTTCCTGGCAATGTCCGAAGGGAACTTCGAGCAAGACGCAAAAGTCCCTACGCTGTCCAAAGCCATCGAAACGTCTATGAAGAACTTTCCAGTTCCTTACAAGGTAATGCACAGCTGCGAGGCTGCCCCACTCGGAAAGCCCGGCACAAACTACCTGACACTGACCTGAGTCTCGCTGACTGGTTAGCAGCCTTAGAACAATGGCCTTGTCGTAGGTAACGCCGTCACGTTTTTCGATGGAGTGGACATTCCCACCCACTCGAAACCCACGCTCGCCGCTGTCATTGAAAGTGAATTGACAGAGGACTCCGCCGGACTCGGCCTCAAGTTCAAAGGTTTTGAAGTTGGAATCGGAACTGCCATAACAGATCAGGGCGCCATCCTCTTTGTTTGCTTCCTCCATATCGGTCACTATGCGAAGTCCTTTGCCGGTGTGTCGCAGGAATAAGGCCGTCAGCATGGCGGTTGCCTGCGGTGAGAAAGTGCCCGGAATGACCTCGCCGGTGAAACCCTGAGCCTGCTTGTGATCGGAGTCTGTCCATCGAAAGCGGTTTCTCAGCACGACGTTTTCGTAGCTGTCGATCACGAGATGGACGTCTCTCGAGGAGATGCTCTCCCCCCAAAAGCGGCGAAAAAGGAACTTGTTCCACGAGTCAGTAAATACCCTCGCCGCTTGATTCGCTTGCTCCGCCAATACGGAGACAGGAGCACCGAGATGCGTGGTAATAAAACGGCCTACTGAGCTAAGTCGCCACACCGGATGCAGTGTATGGCGGCCGATGTGGGCGTAGTGCGAATCGCTCATGGCGCTTTGCCCGCTTCCTCTGATTCCACCGGTTATGGACACACGTACTTACGGCTGCAGATACCTGGGACGCGACGGGACGCACACCAAAAGCGGCCGTCACACCAGTCAGTTCGGCTCTTCGTGGAGCCTTATGTACTCGTTGAGTTGGACACGACCCCGTGTCCGAGGTGATTCCGGGAAGAACGAAAAAACCAAAGCCCCTCGTTTCATCGGCGAAAAGAGGGTTAGAGCCTACGGCTTTGTGAGCTCTATGCGGGCAGTCTGCAAGATTTTACGGTCAGGAGTCAACTAAAATTGGGATATACGAACGGTTCGAGGCGATCTGGCGATCTAATGGCGCGGTTCGCCTGCTCTCGGTCGCGGCGAAGTGTGTTTCATCTCATCGTTCAAAACAATTGCTTCCGCGATCTCTTTCATGGACTTGCGCCTGTCCTGGCTCTCCCGCCGTAAGGTGCGGTATGCTTCTTCCTCAGTTATCATTAACTCACGTTGTAGAATTCCTTTGGCACGCTCGACGAGTTTCCGCGTTTCTAGCCGGTCCGATAGAGCCGATCTTTCGCTCTCCAGTTGCCGTTTCTGGCGCTGATTCTCTCCCAACTCCGCAATCGTCTTCTCTAGTTCGGAAGTGCGCTCCGCCACTCGAATCTCGAGCAGATCACGCATTTCTCGGAGCGCCAGTTCGGTTTTCTTTTTGGACGAACTCACCCAGCTCGCCACTAGCGCACACACGATGAAAGCCGCAAGATAAGCGCTGTCCGTGGTGTTGAGTGCGAACGAATGCAGCGGCGGAACAAAAAAGTAATCGACGGCGAGTGTGGAAAGGAAAACCGCGAACAGTCCCGCGGCTATCCCGCCAGACCAGGCGCTCGCCATGACAGCGGCAAAAAACAGAAACAGGAAAGGGTAAGCGAAAAATCGCTGCAGGAGCAGACTCGATAGAAACGCTGCAGCCACAAATGACACCGCTATGGCATAGCGTCGAATCAACTAGCGTCTCCAAGCCGCCATTATCAGCTAGAGTGCGGCGCGAGCCAAGCTCCGCTTGATGTGTCGTACACAATTGCCGATACCGCACGGGAATATGCGCAATGTCGTTCACAACCGTTCCAAAATCCTGAGCCTATGTTGTTCTCTGTGGATTGCAGTCGCCGCATGAGCAGAATTACATTGCTACACAGGGCGTTTGTCACTCTCAATCTCGGAGCCAGCCGGTCTTGCAGCACCCCGAACAGTCGCTCGATGCGCCCTTTGGCCTGCGGCGAGTGCGCCGTGATCCACTCGATCCCCAGCTCCGCCAGAGCGCGGCCGAACTGCGTGCGCGCCGCATCTCCCCGCAACTGCCGCTCAAGCTGAACGGGACGCACTCGCTCGGGTTACACGGAGGAATTATTTCGCGTTAGGACCGCTGAGCCGTTGGACCCCTTCTTTCGCGCGGGCTGCGTCGCGGCCGCCAGGGTCTTCCTTCAGATACTGCCGATATTGTTCTGCGGCTTCCGTCGGCTGCTCGGTTGCTTCCAACGCGAGCGCGGCGACGATGTGCACGCTAGCCAAGCCGTCGTGTGGGACGGTATGAGCCGTGCGGGCGTGCGCGATAGCCAAATCAAACCTCTTCGTCTGCAGCTCTGCATAAGCGGCATACGTCAGGGCCCAGGCATTTAGCGGATCGCTCTGCAAGGAATGCGTCAGCAGATCGTCGAGTTCCTCGTAATTGTGCTCAGCAAGGGAAACTCGTCCGAGATTCCGATAAGCCTCCGCAAAATGGTCGTTGAGGTCGATGGCTTTTTGGAATGCCTCGCGCGCAGCCGGCGTCTGGTGGGTCTCGATCGAGGCGACGCCCAAGCCGTTATAGGCCAGGTCATAATCCGGATACATGGCAATAGCCGCCCGGAATCGCTTCGTGGCTTCGGCATAGTCCTTTTTCTCCAAGGCCTTCGAGCCGTTGCGAAATTCTGTTTCGGCTTTGGCCGGGACCTTGACCCGTACCGCCGAGATCATTCCGGATTTTGCCGGCACGGCGCTGACCTCGGCATCAGCGGCGGAGCGCACATCAATATTCTCGGTGTGCAGCGACTCGACTTCTTCGATGACGATCGTGCCGCTGTATTCCTCCACGCCCCGCCCGTAGATCCGGACGCGATGATCTCCCGTGATCGTGCGGAAATGCACTCGTCCGCTGCCATCGGTCTGGGATTGGGCGATGCTGACATCGCCGGCCGCGTTCGCGAGCTCGACGTTAAGGCCGGATGGTGCGCTCGCGTGCGTCTGGGCTAGATGCACGGCGATGATTAACTCCACGGGATGCGGATTCCTGTTCCCAAGTTGAATCGACTGCCCCGAAGCGGGTTTGGCGCTCGGCTCGCGAGCCAAACACAGGCGAGGAGGAAAAGGGAGGCCTTGCGCATTACGCTGTCCGAGTGCATATGAAGCTGCGGCGATAGTAGCTTTGTTCTAACAAAATGTTCTAACAAAGCCGGGATACCGTAGTGTCTCCGGTATCTCCTGTATGGCGGTGCCTAGACTTCCGAATTTAGGATTACACGCATACATAATTCATTTTTGACAAGATAGTTAGACAGAGTAAATCCGGATGCGCGTGAACCATATTGAATCATGCCGACAGCGGGAGTGCTCGGCAGCGCCTAAGCCCGGGTTCCGAGTCTAGCTGCGGCCTGCATATATTCAAACGCTGAAGGGGGTGCAGTCATGAATCGATCTGACGGGCGGTTTCGAATTTTCGTCGTGCTCTGCATGCTCGTCGCTATGGCGCTGGCTGTGGTCACCACAGGACGTGCACAAGAAACCACAGCGGATATCGAGGTCTACGTAAAGGACGCCCAAGGCGGCGCGGTGCCCAAGGCCTCCGTGGAAGTGTCCAGCGCATCGCTTCTCACTCCCCGAACACTGGAAAGCGATGACGCCGGTTACGCGCATTTCTCTCAACTTCCGCCCGGGCAATACACGCTCACCGTCAAGTCTCAGAACTTCCGGACTTACACGCAAACGAATATCCCACTGCAGGTGGGAAAGCGCCCCACCTTTGACGTTAAGCTCGAGGAGGGCCGTTCCTTCCAAAGCGTGATCTCCCTTGCGCCGGGTGCTCGGCAGGAGCCGCTGCAAAGCTCGCGCGTGGATCGCTTTCGAGCCGATGGCTTCCAGATCGACGGCGCCAGCGACTCAGAAAACACTTATCTGGTGGAGGGATTGGACACCAGCAACATTCAAGGGGGCGGCGTCAAACAGAACGTTCCCTTTGAGTTCGTCCAGGAAGTACAGGTAAAGACGAGCGGATATGAAGCCGAATATGGCGGTGCCATGGGCGGCGTCGTCAACGTGATGCAAAAACGCGGCGGCAACAATTGGCACGGCAGCATTCTCTCCTACTACAGAAACAACGCCTTCGACGCCAACGACCAGTGCGCGGCCACTCCGCAAACCACGATAAATGAGCTTGTAATTCCTGTGACCCAGCAACTCCAATGCGGCCTGCGCGGCGATCCCTCCACAAGCATCAATACAACGACGCGGGTGGATCAGCCCATGCAATACTACCAGCAAAAGCAAGACGGGTACTTCACCGTTGAGCCCGGATATGAAGTCGGCGGTCCGGTCCTGAAGGAGAAGCTATGGTTTTTCTCCAGCTACATCCCGACGATCATCCGAACGACGCGCACGGTCAACTACACATTTAACTCTTCCAATCCCGCGACCCCTGCAATCAACGTTCTTCCCGGCCCGCGGACTTTCACGCAGTCCTACACGGCGCAGAATGCGCTGAATCGCGTCGATGGTCAGCCTTTGCGTTCCGTGCATCTCTTCGCAAGCTGGCAGTACGGATACTCGAGGATTACCGGCCAGCTCCCGGATACGCCTGATTCGCTGGCCGGCCAGGTAAATGCTGCGGCAGGGTCAAACCCGAACGCGGTTCTAAGTTCGCTCGGCTCTGTGAATCCGAGCAACATCTTTAATTTTGGCGGCGATTGGACTCCGAATTCGCACGTCGTCGCCACCGCGCGATACGGCTATTTTTATTACAACACGGAAGAGCGCAACAGGCCCAATGGCACTCGATATATTTACGATTTCACAACGGCTCTCGTGGCTCCAGACCCGACGACCACCCCCCCGACGCCCGGCACGCTCGGGATTGACCAACTTTTCAATCGAAAGGGATTTTCCACCGATGTCTCCTACTTTCTCACCAAAGGGGGAACCCACAATTTCAAGGTGGGCTATGGCTTCAACCGCCTGTTTAACAATGTCTTCCAGACAATCAACGGCGCGCGGGTTGACATCTTCTGGGGCAGCAACTACCAGCCGTTGACGAGTCCGGGTGCGGGAGCCACCAACTGCGCCACCATCATTTCGCAAAACGCGGCTACGTATGGAGCGGTTGCGGCAACTGCTGCGGGGTGCCGCGGCCAATTCGGTTACTTCAGGGTTCAGGACGGAGTTCCGCTCACACAGGGCACCGCCTCCAGTTATAACCACGGTTTCTTCGTTCAAGATGACTGGACCGTTGGGCATGGCCTGACCATCAATGTCGGCGTGCGGCTGGAGCATGAATTCGTCCCGCCGTATACCGTGCAGGGCGTCGCCGGCAGTCAATCCATCACCTTTGGCTGGGGACAGAAAGTCGCGCCACGCATCGGTGGGGCCTACGACCTATTCCACAACGGTAAAATCAAAATCTTCGCCAGTTATGGGAAGTTCTACGACATCATGAAGTATTCGCTGCCGCGCGGCTCTTTCGGCGGCGAGTACTGGCACGAATGCGCCTACGCCATGGATGCCCTCGACTACACGACGATCACACCGATGGCGGTTGATGGCCACACTTGCACCGGCGGTCCGTCAACACCCGCAAACGGCGTTACGGTCGGCCGTTTCATTGAAAACTTCGACTATCGGCTTACAGCCTCCAGTCCGAATGACCCCACGGTCGATCCGAATATCAAACCGATGTCGCAGCACGAGACCGTACTGGGCACCGACGTGGCGCTGACACCCCGCCTCGGCTTGGAAGTCCGCTGGGCTCGCAAGCGCCTGGATCAGGCCATCGAGGATATGGCGCTGACCGATACTCTGACCGGGTTCTACATTGGCAATCCGGGTCCCAATACATTTGCCGACCTGCTGCATCGGGCAGAACCAGCTTCAGGCATAACAACGCCTCAGTGTCCGACCTGTCCGGCTTTGCCAAAGGCGACGCGAAGGTACGACGGCTTGGAAAGCCGGCTAACCTGGCGGACATCGAAGTTCTTCGGGCAGGCAGGCTACACGTATAGCCGGCTCACTGGGAATTACTCCGGCTTGACGGACACGGACGTCACGGATGGAAATGGCGGCCGCCATAATCCGAATAACCACCGCGATTTTGACGATCCGGCCATGGAATTCACAACTACGGGGAAGGTGATGGACGGAAGGTTATCCACCGACCGGCCGCACACGGCGGTATTCAACGGCTATTACCGGCTGCCGTGGCGAAGAATGGAAACGACGTTCGGAGGGACCGAGCTTATCGCCTCGGGAACCCCGGAATCCACATGCATGCCGATCAATAACTCCTCATCGAGCTGCCAGTTCTGGGGAGACCAGCGAGGCACGATCGCCTTGATGCACCGAGATCCCACCACGGGGGATTTCGTTTTGGACGGCGTCAAAACCAACGCGCGAACACCTAAGTACTTGCAGACGGATTTCAATCTCGGTCACTCATTCGGTATCAGCAAAACGAATGAAGCCATGCGCATGGCTTTCGAATTCACTGTTCTCAACCTCTTTAACCAACACTCAGTACTGGCTATCCAGGAAGACCCGCTTGCAGGAGGGACGAGCACAACCTCGATCAAGCCAAAGACCGCCACTGGCGATGTCGACTGGGTCTCCCTCACGACTGGGTGGGATCCAATCAAGGCCGCCAATGGCACGGCCTGCACCAGTGGACCAACCTGTGTCATCGGGAAAGGGGCCACGACCCCGACGGCCTACGACCGGCCTTCGTATTTAAAGGAGCGTAAAAGCTCAAGCCGAAGTGACATCACGTGTGGTACGCAAAAATTCCATCCGTGCGCTCATCTGACAGAGAAGTTGGCACTTATCTTTTGGACTTCGCTACCTCGCGAGAACAGAAAAGCGACAGAAAGCCCTTCTCAATGCGGCTGCCTCTGTGCCATCCTGACGCCCCATGTCACGCTTCTTCCCCAACGCGGTGCGCTCATTCACTTGTTTGTTCGGCTTCGTTCTCGATTTGATGGGCGATGGACTGATGTGCCTCCCTCAACAACCTCCCGCTCACGGCAGACACTTCTCGGTCAGCGATTGCAAGGTCGCAGCTCGGGCGATTCTCGGCGGCCTAGATCACGAATATCGCTGGGAAAGGAGCGCGGCATGAAGGACAGACTGCTGAGAAAACGCCGCCCGTTGATTACTTCTCCGCTCGAATGGCTGATGACCGCAGCGCCCGTGCCCCACCCGGTGATTCCCGTCCTGGCCGAACGCGGTGGCACGCAGCTTCAGGCACCGCGCCCGACCCTTCTTGTGGACACGCGAGAACAGAATCCCTTCAATTTCTCTCGCTTCCGCGGATGGTTTGCCGGAGTCGAAAAGAAGGCGCTCCCGCTGGGAGACTACTCTATAGCCGGTCTGGAAGACGTGTGCGTGGTGGAGCGGAAAGATCTTTCAGACCTAGTCCATTCCTGCACGGTCGAACGCACTGCTTTCATCAAACGTCTCCAGCTCATGGCGCAGCACCCGCATCGGTTGTTGGTGATCACGAGCACGCTGAGTCAGGTGAAGTCTCCTTACGCCCACACGAGCGTTGATCCCAACCGAACGACACAATTCTTGATCGCCGTTCTTGCCGGGTTGCAAGTGCCTTTCGTTTGCAGCGAGACACACGAGTTGGGAGAAGAGCTAGTCGGCTCCTATCTGTACCAGATTCATCTCTACCACTGGCTGGAGTCGAACGATTACGGCCGGTTCCTGTCAGATAATGATCTGTAGAGGTTGAACGTACGCGCGAGCTGTCTCAACTGCGAATGTTTTGAAGGTGCGGAGGAATTTTTGCGCAGCACACCGGCACCAGAACGCTATGTTGATGATTTAGCCGCCTCGAGTGAGCAGTGTTAGCCTAGACCGGCCTACAAGACATGCCGCCCGCAATCACTTCTTGACTTGAGTCTTTACCTAACTTATAACCTGCAACGGTTGGTGCAATTGGGAAGCCGGTGAAAATCCGGCACGGCCCCGCCACTGTGAGCGCGGAGAGGTCGAGCGAAATAGGCCACTGGAATTTCTGGGAAGGCAGCTCGAGCTCGTCGATGCGCGAGTCAGGAGACCGACCAACCACCCGCAGATTATCGAATCGGCTTCTAAGGGAGAGTCGATTGGCGATGTCTCTGCACCAACGCAATTAAGTTGGCCTAAAAGCACCGTCGCAGTTTCTCCCTTCTGAACTGGAGCTGCTGTGTCGCCGGGAACGGGGACGCCTAAGAAGAACGTAACGCTTGTGTTGGGCGGAGCACAGAGCGGAAAGAGCTATTACGCGCAGCAACTTGCTTCGCATTTCGAGAGCGTAACGTTCATCGCTACGGCGCGCCGCACGGATGCGGAAATGCGAAAAAAGATCGCCCAGCACCGTCGTGAGCGACCCATCGCGTGGAGGACAATCGAAGCGCCTCTGGATCTCCACAAAACAATTCGTTCCGAATCGCGAAAAGCGGACGTGATTCTCGT
>WNGP01019736.1_pt1 | contig 11472 bp, 8 predicted proteins | sample 5407671 | NCBI WGS metagenome assembly WNGP01 (sample SAMN13153381, study PRJNA577476) | soil metagenome | isolation source: 40 cm soil or saprolite under Garry oak tree replicate 2 | place: USA:California | collected 2016-06-15 | reverse complement strand
AGCCGCGCGATCAGTGCCGCACGTTGGTGCGTCAGCACGTCCGCCACGGTCCGGAGGCCCAGCGCCGCGAGCCGCTCTTGAGACTTCGGGCCGACGAGCGGGAGATCCGCCAGCGAGAAGCCGCGCAGGAACTCGCCTTCCGTGCCCGCAGCGACCACGTGCACCCCGTCCGCTCCGGAGCCGGGACGCGGCTTGGCGACTCCGGCCGCGAGCTTCGCCACGAGCTTGGTGGTGCCGCCCCCGATCGACATCGACAGCCCCGTCTGCTCCCGCACGGCTTCACGGATACGGCGGGCCGTCGCCGCCAGCGGCTCCTCGCGGTACAGCCGCTCGGTCCCCGACAGGTCGAGATAGAACTCGTCGCTCGATGCCCGCTCGACGAGCGGCGTGAAGCGCAGCAACACGTCGCGGATCTGCTCGCCCTTCTCAGCGCACGCCTCCCATGGCACCGGCACGATCGTCGCGCCGGGGCAGAGCCGCGCGGCGCGGGCCATCGGCATGGCCGACTGCACGCCGTACGCGCGCGCTTCGTAGGACGCCGACATGACAACACCCCGGCGCTCGGCCGAGCCGCCCACGATGAGCAGCGTCGCCCGTCCGGCGCCCTCGGGATCGACCAGCCGGGCCACGGCGACGTAGAAGGCATCGGCGTCTGCGAGCAAGATCCGGCGGTCGGGTGATAGGTTCATGCTTCATGCAAGCTAGCCGAGCGCACCTCGCGGCGGGACTCGCGGGCGCGGGCGCCGCCCTCGCGGCCGCCGTGGTGCTGCTCCACTTCCAGGTGCGCCCGGTTCCGGTGTGGTTCTACGTCTTCGCGTGGTATCCCACCCTGCTGTTCTTCGACCTTCTCGTCGTGTGGCTCGGTGGCGCGTCGCTGTTCGCACGTCCGCGCGTGCTGCTCCCGATGCTCTGGTGGTCCGCGATCATCTGGTTGCTGTTCGAGGCGATCAACTTCCGTCTCCAAGACTGGTACTACGTCTTTCTCCCGGCGAGCGTCGCCGCGCGCTGGATCGGGATCACGCTGTCGCTCGCGACGGTCGTGCCGGCGATCCTGCTCCCCGAACGACTGCTCGACCGTCTGGGCGCGTGGCGGACGCTGCGGTCGGCTCCCCTCGCACCGCGGCATGGAGAGCTCGGGATCGCCTTCGCGCTCGGCGCCGGCCTGCTCGGCGCGATCCTGGCGCTGCCCCGGTCTCTCTATCCGCTCACCTGGGGCGCCGTCTGGCTGATGGCCGAGCCCCTGCTTTACCGCGCCGACCTGACGGTCTCCCTGTTCGGCGACATGCGACGAGGAGAATGGGGGCGGATTGCGAGGCTGCTCGCCGCCGGGCTCGCGGCGGGCGGCGTGTGGGAGGTCTTCAACGCCCACGCCCGCGCCAAGTGGATCTATACCGTGCCCTTCCTCGAGCACGCCAAGGTGTTCGAGATGCCGCTGATCGGATTCCTCGGCTTCCCGTTCTTCGCGCTCGAAGTGTGGTCCTTGTACCACCTGCTCGCACCAAGGACGCGCGCCGGCCCCGTGCTCGCGTCGGTGGGCTTCGCCGTCGCCGTGCTGATCGGCATGGACCGCTGGACGGTCAGCTCCACCGAGCCGCGAGTGGCCGATCTGCCCGGGGTCGCGCCACACACCGCGACCGCGCTGCGGGCGGCCGGGCTGGATGACGTATTCCGAATCGCGGGGCTTGCGCCCGACCAGCTGAGCCGTCGCGCGGCGCTCGACCGGGGGGCGGCCACCGCGGTGCAGCGGGCGGCGGAGCTCGTCGCGCTGCGCGGTATTGGGACGCGTCACGCCGCGGCGCTCATGGCAGGCGGCATCGCAACGGTCGCGGCGCTCGCCGCGGCGACACCTGAATCGGTGTATCGCGTGGCCCACCGCGGGCCACGGCCGACGCTGCCGGAAGTGCGGGAGTGGATCCGGGCCGCGCGCCGCGCCGCTAGCGGCCTGCCAGCTTCATCAACCGCTGCCACTGTGGCGCCGTCACCGGAACCACCGACAGCCGGCCCATCCGCACCAGCGCGAGATCCGCGAACGCCTTCTCCGCCTTGATCGCCGCGAGGGGGACGGGCTTGGGGAGACGGCCCGCGGCCCGGAGATCGACGACCGCGAGCTTCGCATCCTTCTGCTTGGGGTCGGGATACGGCACGGAGGTCACTTCGGCCATGCCGACCACCGCCTTCTCGTCGCCCGTGTGATAGATCAGGACGCGGTCGCCGGGGACCATCTCGCGGATGTGCTTGAGCGCGAGGTTGTTCTTCACGCCATCCCACACCGCGGTCTTGTCGCGCTCCAGCTGGTCGAAGCTGTAGGTGGACGGCTCGGTCTTGAGGATCCAGTAATTGGGCATAGGTGCTCCCGGAGGGCGATGGCGCCGGACTCTGGCTCCGCGGGAGTCCGGCGCCATCGCGAACATCCAGGCGGCGGGGGTCTCCCGAAGCGACTGCGTATTATTGTCGCGGAGGGAGACCCCATCGCTTCAGCACCCGAAACGAGTGGTCCCCGCCGTCAACGAGCTGTAGCGTGGCACGCTGGCCCAGCCGTTTCAAGACGGACTGCAGCAGCTTCAGCTCCGCGAACGCGTCACGCGTCCCCTGCAAGAACAACATCGGGACCGAGACGCGGTCGAGGTGCTCCGCACGCGTAATGCCCGGACGTCCGGGCGGGTGCAGGGGGAAGCCCAGAAAGACGAGCCCGCGGACGCCGGGTAACGGCTCGGCGGCGGCGGCCGTCGACGTCATCCGCCCGCCGAACGATTTCCCGCCGGCGACGAGCGGCAGCCCGGGCGCCGCCCGCCCCGCTTCCTCCACCGCGGCTCGCACGGTCGCCGCGGCGATCTCGGGAGGATCGGGCCGGCGCGCCCGGCGTTCCACGTAGGGAAACTGATACCGCAGGGTCGCGACCCCGCGCTCCGCGAGGCGCGCCGCGATCGATTCGAGAAACGGATGGCGCATTCCCGCCCCCGCGCCGTGGGCCACAACGTAGAGGAGCCGTGCGTCGGGCGGCCGCAGCAGCAGCGCCGACACCTCGCCCACCCGCTCGCCGACCTGGACCTTGAGCTCTTCAGCCGACGCGTGCATGGAGCTGCTCCAGCGCGCGCACGAGGTCCGGCTTGACCTCCAGCACGGGGGCGAGCGGGTCGTCGCGGAGCTTCTTCATCCGCGTCGGGGCGTTCTTGATCGTGAATTTCCGGATGTCGAGCTTCGGCGTCACCTCACTCCAGGCGAGCGGCATCGAGACCGGAGCGCCGGGAAGGGGCCGCACGCTGAACGGCGCGACCAGCAACCGACCGTGCCCATTCTGCACCCAGTCGATGTACACGCGGGCCCCCCGCTTTCCCACCTGGCGCGTGATCGTGGCGACGTCCGGCAGCTCTGCGGCGATGACGCGCGCCAGCAGTCCGCCCAGGGAGCGGGCCTGCTCGTAGGTGCACTGCCGCCCGAGCGGCAGCAGCACGTGCAAGCCGGTCGAGCCGCTGGTCTTCACGAAGCAGGGCAGCTCGATCTCGTCACACAGCTTGCGGACGGCGCGCGCCACCGTCACGACGTACGTGAACGGCGCCTCCTTGGGGTCGAGGTCGAGGATGCACCAGTCGGGGTGCTCCAGCGTCGCGACCCGGCTCCCCCAGACGTGCAGCGGGATCGTCCCCATGTTCGCGAGGTACAGCAGCGACTCGACGTCGTCGCACACGAAGTAATCGATGTCGCGCTGCGTGTCCTCGCTCCACATTCGCTCGGTGCGCAGCCACTCAGGGATGAAGCCCGGCGCGTCCTTCTGGAAGAACGACTTCCCCTTGATGCCGTCGGGGAACCGGGTCAGCACGACGGGCCGATCTTTGAGGTACGGCAGCAGCCATGGGGAAATCGCCCGGTAGTACTCGATGAGATCGCCCTTCGTGTAACCCTCGTCGGGCCAGAAGACCTTGTCCAAGTTCGAAAAGACCACTTCGCGATGCGGGATGGGAGATGCGGGATGGGTGTCCGGTTCGGAAGGTTCCGCATCCCGCATCTCGCTTCTCGCATCCCGTATCACGCACTCCCCCGGCGTTTTATCGTCCCGAAATCTCAGGAATACCGGCTGGCGAAGGAGGTGATCCGGCGTCCACTCCTTGAAGCGCACCTCCGCGACGAGCTTCGGCTCGACCCACACGTTCTCTTTGTCCTTGAGCAGGGCCGGGGGACCCTCGCACGCCGGCGTGTCGCGCAACGCGCCCTCGAGCTCGGCGCTCACCTCTTTGAGCTGCTGCGCCGTGAACCCCGAGCCGACTCGGCCCGCGTAGACGAGTTTCCCATCTTCGTAACCCGCGAGGTGCAGGGCGCCGAACCCGCCGCGCGAGCCCTTGGGACGCGAGTAACCGACCACCACGAAATCGTCGGTGCGATCGGCGCGGATCTTGACCCAGTTCGCCGAGCGGCCGGCGCGGTAGGGGGAATCGGCGCGTTTCGCCATGATCCCCTCGAGTCCGAGCTGGACGACGTGCTCGTACAACGCCTCCCCCTTGGTCTCGACGTGATCGGAGAAGCGCAGCGCCCCGGCGCGCGGCAGCAGCTTCGCGAGGATCGCCTTCCGCTTCACGAGGGGCAGCGGCCGCACATCGTAGCCCTCGAACGCGAGCAGGTCGAAGGCATACAGCGTGGCGGGCGTCTCCACCGCCGCGCGCTTCACCTCCGGTACGCGCGTCAGCTTGGAGCGGTTCTGCAACCGGGAAAAACTCGGCCGCCCCGCGTCGTCCGCCACGACCAGCTCGCCGTCCAGGATCAACCCCTCGTAGGGGAGCGCCGCGACGGCGTGCGCGATCTCGGGGAACCCGCCGGTGAGATCGTGCCCCTTACGGGAGATGAGCTTGGCCTCACCGTCCTCCCGCGCCGCGCGCAGCCGGTACCCGTCGAGCTTCAGCTCGAACAGCCATCCCGCCTTCGAGAACGGCTGCTCGCGCGTCTCGGCCAGCATCAGCTCCGTGTCTTCGACCCGTACGGCGCGCTTGGGAGCGCCCAGCTTCGCCAGCTCCTTCCTGAGTGGCGCCGCGCGGTCTTTCGCCACCCGCAGCTCCTCGACGGTCATTCCCGAGAGCACCGATTCGTCGGGGAATGCGCCGTCCGTGGAGACGTACCCGTCGCGCTCCTTGATGAGGAGCCACTCCTTCACCCCCTTCTTGATCTTCACGAGCGTCCACCTGCCACGCAGCTTGTAGCCCTTCAGGTCGAAGAGGAGCTTGCCCTTCTTCAGGCCCTCGAAGGGATCCTCGAGCGGGACCCACACCCCGCGGTCCCACACGATCACGGCGCCCGCGCCGTAGTTGCCTTCGGGAATGATCCCCTCGAAGTCGCCGTACTCGAGGGGGTGATCCTCCACGTGGACGGCGAGTCGCTTGTCGGCGGGATTCGCGGACGGCCCCTTGGGGACCGCCCACGACTTCAACACCCCTTCCATCTCGAGACGCAGGTCCCAGTGGAGGCGGGTGGCGGCGTGCATGTGGACGATGAAGAGCCCACCCGCCTGGGGCGCGGGCGCCGCCGGCCGGGCCCCGGGCTCAGGGGTGCGGTCGAGGGAACGCTTGGCGCGATAAGCGCTTAGCGGGTCGGGCTTGGGAGGACTTTTCCGGTTTGCGGCCATGGGCGCGGGTTCGTATCATAGCCCCTTATGAGCGCTCATTCCATCGGTTCCGCCACCGTCTCCTTTGGCCTCGTCTCCGTGCCGGTGAAGCTCTTCTCCGCCGGCGAGTCGTCCACGACCATCTCCTTCAACTGGCTCCACAAGACAGACAAAGCCCGTCTGAAGCAGCAGTACGTCTGCTCCAAAGACGGAGAGAAGGTCGAGAAGGAGGACATGATCAAGGGCTACGAGTTTACGAAAGGCCAGTACGTCCTGTTTACGCCCGACGAGCTGAAGACGCTGGAGGAGCCACGGGGCACAGGGGCGATCGAGATCACGGAGTTTCTGCCTGCGGACCAGGTGGACCGCATCTACATGGACAAGACGTACTTCCTGGGCCCCGACAAGGGCGGCGAGCGGGCCTACAAGCTGTTGTCGGAGGCGCTCAAGAAGACCGGCCGCGTGGCCTTGGGCCAGTGGGCGGCGCGCGGCAAGCAATACCTCATCCTGGTGCGCCCGATGGATGGCGGGCTCGCGATGGAGCAGCTCAAATACCCGGAGGAACGTGCGGCGGCGCATTCTGGACCAGATCCAGCAGAAGGTCGAGGGCCACGAGATCACGGAGGAGCCGACGGAAGCGCCCAAGACGCAGATCATCGATCTGATGGAAGCGCTCAAGGCGAGCCTCAAGGGCGGTAAGGGCGGCGCCGACCGTAAGCCCGCCAAGCGGGTGGAAGGCAAGGCCGCGGCCAAGCCGGTTGCCCTCAAACGCAAGGCGGCTTCTCGCTGAAAGGCTACACCTCCCGAGACGTCGCCCGGCTGCTGGGATTGACCGTCGCGCAGGTGCGAGGATTCGCGCGCGACGGTTTTTTCACGCCCGACCGGGGCCCGCGCGGAGAGCTGCGTTTCTCGTTCCAGGATCTCGTCATTCTCCGCACCGCGAAGGGGCTCGTGGCGGCGCGCATTCCGACGCGCCGCATTCGCGGTGCGCTGCGGCGGCTCAAGGCGCAGCTGCCGCGCGGGCGCTCGCTCGCGGAATTGCACATCGCCGCGGAGGGCGACCGCATCGTCGTGAGCGACGGCGAGGCCACGTGGACGGTGGACTCGGGCCAGACGCAGCTCGACTTCGCGGTGTCCGACCTCGCGACGCGGGCGGCGCCGATCGCCCGCCGCACCGCGCGGGCCGCGCAGGCGCTCGAAGCGGAGCTCGATGCCGCGGACTGGTACGAGCTGGGGCTCGAGCTCGAGGCCGTCGCGCCCGCCGAAGCGCGCGACGCGTACCGCCGCGCGCTCGAGCTGGACGCCCATCACGTGGACGCCCACGTAAACCTCGGCCGGCTGCTGCAGGAGCAGGGCATGATCGCCGAGGCCGAGCGACATTACCGCCTCGCCCTGCGAGAGCGTCCCGACCACGCCACCGCGGCGTTCAACCTGGGGATCGCTCTCGAGGACATGGGCCGATCCGCCGACGCCGTCGAGGCGTACCGCAAGGCGATCGTCGCCGACCCAAAGCTCGCCGACGCCCACTTCAACCTCGCGCGGCTATTCGAGAAGGCCGGGAAGAAAGCCGCCGCGCTGCGGCACCTGTCGATCTACCGCCGGCTGACGACGATGTAGATTCCTTCATGACCCTCGCAGCTACCAGGCGCCGGTGGGCGGCGCTCGCGTCTCTCCTCACCGTCGCTGCCGCGCCCACCGTCACCATCAGGGAGTACCTGCTGCCGCGCCCGCGCGCCTTCCCGCACGACCCCGCCGTCGGCCGCGACGGCAGCGTGTGGTACACCGACCAGGTGAACAGCTACATCGGGCGGCTCGACCCCGAGACCGGGAAGGTGACGGACTATCCCACGCCAACGCGAGCCTCGGGACCCCACGGGATCGTGGTGGCGCGGGACGGCGCCGTGTGGTACACGGCGAACTTCACCGGCCGGCTCGGCCGATTCGATCCCGCGACGGGGACGATCAAGGAGTACGTGCTGCCGCCCGAGGCGCGCGACCCGCACACGCCGCTCGTCCACGGCGGCAAGATCTGGTTCACGGCGCAAGGCGCCAACCTCTATGGCGTGCTCGATCCCGAGAGCGGCGCGGCCAAGGTCTTCCCGCTCGCCACGCCCCGGGCGCGACCCTACGGCCTGGTCGCCGGTCCCGACGGCGCCATTTGGGTGGCATTGTTCGGCACCAACAAGATCGGCCGCATCAACCCCGACGACGGCGCGCTGCGCGAGTTCACGCTCCCCGAGGCGGACGCGCGCCCGCGGCGCCTCGTGGTGGACGCGAAGGGCGTCGTCTGGTACTCGGATTTCGCACGTGGCCGCCTCGGCCGGCTCGACCCGGCGACGGGGCAGGTCCGCGACTTCCCGAGCCCCGGAGGCGCGAACAGCGGTCCTTACGGGATCGCGATCAGCCCGGACGGAGGCATCTGGTACAACGAGTCGGGGAGCAACGACATCGTGGCTTTCGATCCCGCCACGGAGCACATGGAGACGGTCCCGATTCCCACGCACGGAGCGGTCGTGCGGAACATGAGCGTGGATTCGACGCGTGGGCGGCTCTGGCTCGCACTCTCAGGCACCCAGCGGCTCGGCAGGATCGACCTGAGTCCGGCGCGCTAGCGCCTTCCACGCCACCGGGCCACTGCCCGGTCGAGCGTGCGCCGGTAGGCGGCGAAGACCTCCCGCTCCCCCTGCGTCGGCACGGCGTCGGCGCTCTGCACCGCGATCGCGAGGTTCGCGAAGACACCCGCCAGCGCGGTGAGGCTCGAGTCGCCGCCCTCGGCCTGCGGCCGCAGCGAGTCAGGGATTTGCCGGTACGCCCGCACGGCGAGCTCCAGCGCGCTGTCCACCGCCTGCGCCAGCGCGAGCTGCCGGGCGAGCGCCGCCCTGGTCACGTGCACGCGCGGATCCAATCGCACGATGAGCGGCTGCGTGTAGTCCTTGCCGCCCAGCGTGAGGGTGACGTGGTAGCTGCCCGGCAGAACGAGCGGCCCGTCGGGATCGAGTGGTGTGCCCCCATGCCAGACGGCGGCGATGGAGTACTCATACCTGAGAGCGGCCGGCCGCGGATAGCGCAGGTCCCACACGAAGCGGTGCATGCCCGGCGTCGCCTGTAGCCGCGGCGGTGCCGCGAGCCACCCGTCCTCGAAGTAGCGGTCTGCCGGCAGGGATTCCGGTTGAGCCTCGCTCGCGAAGCGCCGCACTACGCGGCCGCTCGAGTCCCGGACCGCGAGCGTCACGGCGCCGGCGGTCGCGCTGCCTACCCAATAGTCGATCACGGCGCCACTGGGCGGGTTCTCACCCAAGGGCGTGGATGGCGGCCACGGTGTATCGCGATTCTCATTGGCCCGCAGCCGCCAGGCCGGTAGGGGACGGAAGAGATGCGCCGGCTCGCCTCGCACGGCGGCGCTCATCTCCCTCAGGGGCTCGACGTCGTCCAGCACCCAGATGCCCCGCCCCTGCGTGGCGGCGATCAGGTCCCCGTCGTGCACGAGCAGGTCCCGCACCCACGTAGTCGGCAGGTTGAGCGAAAGAGGCTGCCACGTGCCGCCGTCGTCCAGCGACACATATACCCCCCGATTCGTGCCCGCGTACAACAGACCCCGCCGCTCAGGGTCGGCCCGCACGACGCTCACGTATTCGCCCGCGGGAATGCCGCTGCTGATCGTCTGCCAGTGGCGGCCGCCGTCCGCGGTCTTGAGAATGAGCGCCGTGAAGCGATCCAGGCGATGCGTGTCCACCGCGACGTACGCCACGTTGGTATCGAACGGTGACGGCGCGATCGTGCTGATCGTAGCCCACAAAGGAACCACGGCGGGCGTGACGTCGTGCCAGTGTACGCCGCCATCGCTCGAGCGCTGGATCAAGCCGTTGTCGGTCCCGATCCAGAGGAGGCGGGCCCTGAGCGGGGATGGGGCGATCGCGTAGATCACCCCGAAGCCGCAGGCGCGCGCACCCGCGGGGTTGGGGTCGGGATTGTCGCACGCCGTGGCACCCGGCGTGGCGCCGCTCAGGTCGGGGCTCGTAACCGTCCAGTGGTCACCGTCGTCGAGGGAGCGAAACAGCACCTGGGCGCCGAGGTACATGGCGTGCGGCGGCACAGGCGAGAAGACGAGGGGCGTGATCCAGGTGAACCGGTAGCGGACGGTCGTCGGCCGCGCGCCGTAGGTAGAGACGGGCCACGGGGAGATTTCGGCCGCCTGGCGGGTCGTCTCGTCGAATCGCGACACGTGGCCGCCGAGTCCGCTCCCGAACACGACGTCCGGATCGCCGGGCTTCGGCACCATGTAGTCGCGCTCGTCGCCGCCCACGGGGTGCCAGTCGCGCTCCTCGATCACGCCGTACGGGCCGCGGCTCGCGATCTCGACGGTGCCGTTGTCCTGCTGGCCACTGTAGATGTGATAGGGGAACCGGTCGTCGACCGCGAGGTGATAAAGCTGACCGGTGGGCTGGTTGTACCAGCTGGACCAGCTCGCCCCGCCGTTCACGGTCACCACCGCGCCCTGGTCCGAGGCGGTGATCATGCGTGAGGGATCGGTCGGATCGATCCACAGGAAGTGATAGTCGTCGCCCCCCGGGGCGCCCAGGACGATGTCGAAGTGCCGGCCGCCGTCGCCCGAGCGCTTGATCGAGCGCCCCATCACGTACACGACGTTGGGGTCGTTCGGTGCGACGGTGACGCGTCCGAAATAGCTGCTCGCGAGCGAGGGATCGTCGTTGACGAGCTGCCAGGTGGCACCGCCGTCGTCCGAGCGATACAGGCCCGCCTTGCCTCGGGGCGCGGCGGCGGTCGTGAGCGCGGAGCCCTGGACGGCGACTGAGGCGTACACCACCGCGCCACCGCTGCCGCGCGCCACAGCGAGCCCGATGCGGCCGAGCGGTCCGGCGGGAAGCCCTCCCCCCTCGAGGCGGTGCCAGTGCGCGCCGCCGTCGTCGCTCTTGTAGATGCCGGACCCGGGCCCGGCCTGCGGCCGGAAGTAGTCGAGCCAGGGATGCATCCGCATCTGCCACAGGGCGGCGTAGACGACGGCTGGATGCGCGGGATCCGCCGCCAGGTCCACGGCGCCGGTCGCGTCATCCACCACGAGCGTGTGCTCCCAGTGCTGTCCCCCGTCGGTGGTGAGATAGACGCCCCGCTCGGTGTTAGGACCAAACACGTGCCCCAAGGCCGCGACCAGCACGCGATTGGGATCCCCGGGATCGATGAGGATAGCCCCGACATGCCGCGTGGCGGCGAGCCCGACCTGGGTCCACGTCTGGCCGCCGTCCGCGGTGCGGTACACGCCTTCCCCTGCCATGATGTCGTAGCGTGCGTCCACCTGGCCGGTGCCGGCGTAAAGAATCGCGGGATTGGAGGGCGCGACGGCGAGGGCACCGACCGCTGCGGCCGTTTCGTGCTGCAGCTGTGCGTGCCAGGTGCGGCCGGCGTCCGTGGTCTTCCAGACCCCACCTCCCGCGCCGCCGAAGTAGAAGGTGTTCGGGGCTCCGGGGACCCCCGTGGCCACGGTTGCCCACCCTGCGCGATATGGCCCCACGAGCCGCCAGCGCAGGACGTTCGCGCTGTCGCTGTGCGTCCCCGTCCCCCAGGCGAGCAGGGCCGCAGTCAGCGCTACTGCCAACGCCACGTGGACCGCAGGTCGTACGTCACGTCGTTGACGAGGTTGTCGACGAGGTGGGAGTAAGCCTTGTTCGGGTCTTTCGCGGCGAAGAACGGCTCACCGCCCACGAGCGAGAGCCCGGCGACCCTTTCGCTGGCGGTCGCACTGGAGCGCCACAGGGTGCCGCCTGTCTTCGTCGACCACAGCCCCACGGACAGCTCCGCGGAGACCGTCGCTTCGAGATGCGGCAGCGAGATGCCCTGCATCCCTCCACTCGGCGTCACCTTGGAGAGTT
>WNGP01008589.1_pt1 | contig 11476 bp, 12 predicted proteins | sample 5407671 | NCBI WGS metagenome assembly WNGP01 (sample SAMN13153381, study PRJNA577476) | soil metagenome | isolation source: 40 cm soil or saprolite under Garry oak tree replicate 2 | place: USA:California | collected 2016-06-15 | reverse complement strand
TTCCGCCAGGCGGTGATCAACGCCGTCCAGGGCACGTCGTGGGACGGGATCACCGGTCACCAGGCTTTCGACTCCAATGGCGACACCACCAACAAGGTCATCTCGATCTACCAGCTCGCTGCGGTCAATGGCAAGCCGGACTGGAAGTACCTCACCGCTGCCATGCCCTCGTAATCGCGACCGCTGCGGCGGTATGGAGCCTGATCAGGAGTCCCGGGCTTTCTTGACCTGTCTCGATGCCGGGAGAAACTCGTAGATGAAGTAGAGGGGTAGCCGGCACGCGCGTGTCGGCTACCCCCTCATATCAAATCCTGTTGATTCCTGCCGGTGCCGGTCCAAATGTGCCTCTACACTTTTGAAAAATTTCCCTTGAGAAGTTTCCAGGCACCGTTCTGTTGTCCAACGATATAGCTGCCCTGGTAGGTGCTCTTCACAGTCCCGGTCGAGGTTGTCTCCGTCGCAAGGATAGTCAGGTCTACCGTGACCGTGCCGTCGGCATTTGGCGTTATTGTGCCGAAGCTGATATCATCGTGCTGCGTATTCGCGTAACCGCTGGCGAACTGGTCATAGGTTGGGGTTGGATGCTGCGGGTCTGTCCCCCACAAGTTGTAGGCAGCGTGGTAGTCCCGCTTGTTGATGTCGTCGTAATACTGCTGGATAAGCGCCTGAGCTTGTCGAGTAGGAGAAAGAGTAGGCGGCGTTGGAGTGCCACCGTTGCCCAATAAGCCATTTTGCCTCAGCACAACCACCGCCGTGCCACCGAGTATGACAAGCAAAACGAGCAAAGCGACGAGTAAGACAACCACTCCACCTTTTTTCCGGCGTTTCGCTGGTTGAGCAGGCACGAGGCGTATCAGGAGCGTAAACTTCTGCTGGTATGATGCCAGGAGGCTCAATTCCTGCCGGCACATTGCCGGGTAACACGAGTTTCTGCTGCCTGGGAGCCGGTGGAGGGCTGGCAGGATGCTGTGACTGTGGTGTACTGAGAGGATATCCGGGGAGCGATGAAGCAACTGTAGGCGCATCGGTGCTTACATCCTCTGCGCTCTGATCGGCCTCTGTCGCCGCGCCGCAGTTGGGGCATGTCAAGTCCCTGGGGGATAACAAACTACCGCATTGACCACAGAAGACCATAGTCATACCTCTTTCAGGTTTTAGAGAGCGGTCCTCGCCTGTTGGCGAGAGCTCGTTTTCCTGTCTTTGAGCTGCCCGGTCGGCTTTACAATCTGTACTTTCTCATCTCGATTCAAAGCAGGTGGTATCGCGTGTAGCGCTACATTGACAACGTCATCCATGCGCTCAACAGGCACAATATGTAGCTCGTGGATGACTTCACGCGGTACCTCTTCCAGGTCTTTCATATTTCGTTTGGGTAGAATGAACGTCTTAATGCCTGCGCGGTGGGCAGCCAGTACCTTCTCTTTAACGCCACCGATGGGTAAGACTCGACCTCGCAGCGTAATTTCGCCGGTCATGGCAACATCGCGGCGAGCCGCTCGTTTCGTCAAGGCCGAAATCAAGGCAGTAGCCATGGTGATACCTGCTGATGGGCCATCCTTGGGAATAGCGCCAGCAGGAAGGTGTAGATGGATATCGTATTTTTCATAGAAGCGATTTTCTATGCCAAGCTGCCCCGCTCGGGAGCGTGCGTATGAAAGCGCGGCCTGAGCCGATTCTTTCATAACATCACCAAGCTGTCCCGTCAGGGTCAGATTACCACGCCCATCCATCAGTGTGGCCTCAACAGTTGTCAGATCACCACCTGCGCTTGTCCACGATACCCCTGTGGCGACTCCTACCTCGTCCTCCTCCTCTGCCTGTCCGTAGTAGTGTTTCTGTGGACCCAGGTAATCATGGACCTTGTCAGCAGTGATCTTTGTTCTGCTCCGTCGTCCCTCGGCAACTTTACGCGCGACTTTACGCAACACGGATGCAATTTCTCGCTCCAGGTTGCGTACGCCTGCTTCGAAGGTGTATTCGCGGATGATATAGCGCACGGCTTCGTCACTGATCTCTACCCGTGAAGCTGAAAGACCATGTTCGCTCATCTGCCTGGGGATGAGGAAACGATGAGCAATGTGCAGTTTCTCTTCTTCAGTATAGCCGGGAAGCTCGATCACCTCCATGCGGTCGCGTAGCGCGGCCGGGACGGGGTGCAAAATATTGGCGGTCGTAAGAAAGATAACCTGTGAGAGGTCATAAGGGATCTCCAGGTAATGATCAGAAAAAGCGTGATTCTGCTCCGGGTCCAGTACCTCGAGCAGCGCTGCTGCAGGATCTCCACGGAAATCTGAGCCGATCTTATCTACTTCATCCAGCACAAACAGGGGATTGATAGTGCCAGCCGTCTTCATTGTCTGGATGATGCGGCCCGGCAATGCTCCAACATAGGTACGGCGGTGCCCCCGAATCTCAGCTTCATCGTGCACACCTCCTAGCGATAGGCGTACGAACTTGCGGTTGAGCGCCTGGGCAATCGAGCGTCCAAGAGAGGTCTTACCCACCCCCGGCGGTCCCACGAAGCAAAGGATAGGGCTGCGCATAGAATGAGAGAGCTTACGCACCGCAATATATTCAAGGACGCGCTCTTTTACCTTCTCCAGGCCGTAGTGATTCTCTTCGAGAATGGCCGCAGCTTCTTTGATATCCAGGCGGTCGGTAGTAACTTTATCCCAGGGCAAGCTGACAAGCCAGTCGAGGTAGGTGCGGATCACTCCTCCATCAGGAGCCATAGACGGTAAAGCGTTGAGGCGCTCTAGTTCTTTGTTCGCCCGCATTTTGACCTCTTCGGGCATGCCGCAGGTGAGTATCTTCTCACGCAGTTCTTCGTGTTCCTGTATAGTAGGATCGGTCTCGCCCAGTTCTCGTTGGATAGCTTTGAGTTGTTCGCGTAAAAAGTACTCGCGCTGTGTCTTATCAACCTCTTGTTGTACCTGGCTATGAATAAGGTTTTCCAACTCCAAAATATTGAGTTCTTTGGAAAGAAGAATACTGATCTTTTGCAATCGCTCTTCGACATTAAATGCTTCCAGGATGTCCTGGCGTACAGCAATAGATGGTTCGAGAGAAGAGGCTCGTCAATATTCATGGCGGTAATGTAGGCTTCCTCCGGTAGCGTTCGGCTGAGTTTAACGCACTTTTCAAAAAGGGCCAACACTGCACGTACCAGGGCCTCCAGTGCAAGCGTCCGTTCTGCTTCTTCATGCACTGCCTCTACGCGTACACGCATGAAAGGGGTTTGCTGAGTATATTCAAGGAGTCGTAAGCGCCGCTGCCCACGAATAAGAATACTGGTTGAACCATCGGGCATCTTTAACAGGCGATCTATGCTTCCCTCTACGCCGACGGCATACATGTCGTCCGGGCCAGGGTCCTCTATCTCTTCGTTCAATTGCGTAACCACGACCAGGGTCCTGCCCTTGCCCATGGCATCATCAATAGCCTTCATTGATTGGTCACGTCCCACGAATAATGGCGTGACCACATTAGGCATGAGGACGGTATTGCGGATAGGCAACAAAGGTAGTTCCAGCACTTCTGTGTGCGTCTTGAGTGGTACATACAAGGCGCCCTCTAGCAAGCCATGCTTGCTTTCAGACTGCTCTACGGTGACAGCCCGGGAGCCCCTCTTTGTGGGCATGTGTGCTTTCCTCCTCGATGGATTTTGCATGTCTCCATTTGGTGTTCAACTGATTATAACGTATGAGCATTGATGAGGCAACGCAGCGTGATGTGATATAGTTCACAATTCATAAGAACGTAGTATTTTTCTGGTACATCATTCATTTCTTGTTTTTTCTCAAACAACCTGGCCATGTAATATTCATCGACATACTGGCCGCCCACAAGCAGAGAATGCTTCTTGATGCCTTCGATCTCGAATCTTCGTCTCCTGTATAACGCTATTCCCGCCTCATTACGAGTCATGACTGCAAGTTCAAGGTGATGGATGGCATGCTGGTATCTCTGTCTTGTAACACTTTCTGCAACATTTGAGCCTTTTCGATCCTGCCCAGCTTCAAGTATGCCTGGTACTCGTACTCCAGAGATAGAACAGGTACTTGCATGCCCTCTACCTCAACAAATTGCTTGTAGCGCTTCAGGTCTACAGGCTCCTCCCATGCACCATCTTCAATCTGCTTCGAGATATCCCCCATGATCTCCACTTTGATGCCATCGATCATCAAAGCTCCAAAGTGAGAGCGAATATTCCCCGCAGTGGAGAAAGCCACATTCCTGGTTACATATTCAGATAAAAGACACTCGATCTCGTAGGCGCCGGCTTCGTCAGTCTGGAGGTCAATATCCTGAGGGGTGACAGACACGTTTTGGAGCGCAAAGCCAAAGCTGCCTGTCACAACCCAGTTTATGTTGCTGTCTTTTAGTCGCGTGTATATCTGGCGCAGGATATTGAGATAGGCGGGATCGATATTCATCGGAAGAGGGCCAGTAGCGAACGCTGCTCCTCAGAAAGGAGCAGCAGGTTGTTGACCTGCCTGGGAAATATTTCAGCCCTGTCCCAGAGTACGCCGATCACGCTCGTTGCCGCGCCTATCTTAACGTTGCGCTCGCGCAATACTTCATTTAGCTTATGAGCATCGAAGAGAAAGACTGACTCGATGATCCAGGGATTGGCGAGGCTGCGCATCGTCGCTACTCCTGACTTTGGCCCCGCGAGTACAAGATAATAATCAGGAAGAGCATCTGGCTTGATGTTCAGTTCTCCGTCACGCCTGACATACCATTGGATATCAACGCTGTGCCCGGCCAGTGGTCCATGGGTAAAACGGCCGCTGCTACCTTTATGCGAGGCCGAATCGTCAAGCGCAATGCCGAAAATGGCAGAGGCAATGTACTCCCCCACTTCTTGGAGGTGTGTGGGGCGCCCTATGATGTTGGCAATTTTGCCGTCGACGGTATTGCGGGATTTCAATAGACTCGCCAGGAACTGTAGATCATCGCTCATGATCGGCCTCCATTCCGCTGTTTAGTCTGGGATGGGCAATGTACCTGCTAGCATTGTACCATTATTGCCAAAGCGCTCAAGCCTCTGGAGTGTTCATGTTAGCTCCTGTTTGCTCTTCTCACAGGACAGAAAGACCTGCTCCTATGGTCTTGACTAGAGAGCGATATTGCACAGATCGAAAGCCTGTTTCAGGGCCGCGATGGGATCGCCCAGTGGGAGAAACTCCTGGCCGAGATAGCCAGTGTAGCCGGTTTCCAGAAGAGCGCGCACAATGGGCGCATAATTGATTTCCTGGGTTTCGTCAATCTCATGGCGTCCGGGATTGCCCGCGGTATGATAGTGCGCGAAATACGGATGATACTCACGAATCGTGCGGATAATATCACCTTCCATAATCTGCATATGATAGATGTCATAGAGCAGCCTCACACGGGGAGAGTTCACCAGGCGACAGACCTCTACTCCCCAGGCGGTATGATCACATTGGTAGTCCAGGTGATCCACTTTACTGTTCAGGAGTTCGATGGCGAGTGTGACGCCCGCGTCCTCGGCAGCCTGCGCGACACGCGAGAGTCCTTCCGCCGTTATCTCTATCCCTGCTTGATCGCTCAAACCCTGACGATTGCCGCTAAAGACAATAATTGTGGGAATAGACCACTGTTCGGCAAGGTGCAGAGCGGCGCGAAGTTTTTGCTCAAGATCAGCATGGTGCTCTCGCCGGTTCAACCCTTGCTCAATCGAGAGTCCTGCATTGGTGGTGACAATGGAGAGACCATGCTCTTTGATCAGTGGCCAGTACGCTTGATCGACCAGTTCAATGCCCTCATAGCCAATGTTCGCAGCGGCACGCACCAATGCCTGTGGTGATATATCTCCCTGAGCAAAGCACCACCAGGAAACTGACTGCTTCAGACGAGGCATGTTTTTCTTTCTCTGTTTGCTCTACAGCTGCGTCCAATCAAAAAGAGCACCCATTGCAGTGGCTCGCTCCTCGCGCAACATGCGATAGGCCTCCGGCGCATCTGCTGGTGAGTAACGATGAGTAATCAGGTCCGTGACTCGCATATCTCCACGCAACAGGTAGGTATAGAAGAGAGCAGCCATGCGCCGGTGACTCCAATACGCGTGATCCGTTGACTGCGCTGGTGGATTGCTATCATGCGCACCAATAATGGACAGCCCTTTTGTCACCACGTCACCTGTTAAATATTGGGCAGAAGGCGACCCTGTATCTCCAAGCAAGACAAGCCGGCCAAAGCGCCGGGGCAGGGCCAATGCGCTCGCGAAGACACGCGGGCTTCCGGTGATATCATACACGACATCGGCCCCAGCTCCTTCCGTCACGTCGAGAATGGACTCGCGAGCCTCCTCAACGCTCATCGGAAGAATAATGGTTGCTCCATGTGCCTGTGCCATCTCCAGACGCGCTTTGCTGATATCGACTGCAATGATCTGCCGCGCACCCAGCAGACGCGTATATTGGACAGTGAGTTGACCCAGGAGTCCGAGTCCAATCACCACGACGACCTCTCCCAATTTATGCTCAGCACGGCGGATACCATTCTGCACAATTGTTGCCAGACCGAACCAGGGAGCATCATCATCGGCGATCCCGCCGGGGACAGGATAGAGGTCACTGGTCGAGACCGTGACAAACTCGCTGTGGGGCCGACGTACCCCAAAACGATCTCCTTCATGAATCTGATCGACACCCGGTCCGACCGCCACGACCTCTCCGAGCATAAGATAACCGGGATAGAAAGGATAGGTGACCCAACGATCCCAATGCGAACCAGGCTCAAACAGGCGACTCAAGCAGATGCCCTCCGTTCCTGTACTAATCAGCGTCTTTCTCGCCTTGAGTATGACTTCCCCAGATCCAGGGTTTCGCACCGGTTCTTTTATGAACTCAACCTGGTCTTTCCCGGTGAAAACGATGTTGCGCGAGAGCATTGAGGTATCCTCCGAATGTTTATGAATTGGACTATTATTCGCGCTAAAGCATCTCCTGCCTCGTTAAATCATTCTGTGGCCCCCGCCTACAAAAAGCAGTTGCCCGGTGAGCCAGCGAGCCTGCTCAGACACCAGGAAAACAATTACATCGGCCACATCTTCGGATTGACCCACACGTCCGAGCGGGATTTCGGCAATGAGACTCTCTTCTACCTTTGGTGTAATATAACCAGTCTGTATTGGCCCTGGCGATGCGATGTTAACCGTAATCCCAAACCTACCCAGTTCCACGGCAGCGGAACGGCTGAAAGACTCCAGTGCAGCTTTGCTGGCTCCATAGGATAATTCACCTGGGAAGCACGCTGCTCCATCAGTGCTCACGTTGACGATACGGCCCCAGCGTGCGCCGCGTTCGATATGGCGTCGAGCGTATTCTGCTATCATCAGCGCGACTGCGCGGCTATTGACAGCGAAATGCTGGTCATGATTCTTTGCTGTGATCGTTTGAACGCGATAGCCTGCAAGGGCATAGGTATCTGACCTTAACAGGCCCTGCGGGATGAGGGTATCTGCCACGCAGTGATCGGCATTGTTGATGAGCACTTCCACGGGACCAAATGCTGCTTCGGCACGATCAAATAACATAGGTATCGTGGCGGAATCCGAGAGATCGGCCTCTAGAGCTTCAACCTGACCTCCATACTCGCGGATTGCCTGGACAACTGCCCCAGCAGACGTGGCTCGCCTGGCATTGTACAATGCCCTACCGGGAATCGTTGGCTGATCATCTTCGCTATTGTCCTGGTCGGGCTTTCCTAAAGGCGGCATGCGCAGGTAGTTGATGAACACCGCTGCTCCTTCAGCAGCCAGGGCTCTGGCCGTAGCGGCTCCAATGCCGTGATTGCCCCCTGTGATGAGAACGACTTTGCCTTGTAGTCCTGTATTTATCATGTGTCCCCTTTCGTCTTCAAACTCTTCACCTGGCGTACCATCGCAATGCGTTGCTCGGCTAAGAGGTCGGCGGCACGGTAGGTTGGCACGTCTAGTTCTTTGGCCAGAGCAATCACTATTTCCGTCGTCTCGTAGATGCGCGAGACAGTCTCCGTCGCCCGCTGCCGGTTGAAACCACCAGGATTGAGGCTATCCACGCCAGATATTGCTCCTCCGGCGTTGACGATATAATCGGGGGCATACAGGATACCACGTTGTGCCACCAGCTCACCGTGCCGGTCCTCGGCCAGTTGATTATTGGCCGAACCACAGACGATTTTGCAGCGTAACTCCGGCAGCGTCTGGTCGTTGAGTATGGCTCCAAGGGCGCAGGGGCAGTACACATCGACGTTAAGCGCGTGAATCTCTTCGGGATATGCCACTTTCACGTCATACTTGTGAGCTGACTGTTCGACCTTTGACTGCTCAATATCAGCAATGGTGACCACAGCTCCTTCCTTGACCAGCAGCTCGACAAGATGTTCCCCTACCGCGCCTACACCCTGAATGGCCACTGTGCGGCCATGGAGATCGGGACTGCCATAAACCTCCTTCAGACAGGCGCGCATCCCCTGCATGACTCCGAACGCTGTGGCTGGCGAAGAGTCTCCTGGTCCGCCCCACGACTCGGGAATGGTGACCACGTACTGGGTTTCCATACGTATTATCTCCATATCGCGCAGGTTGGTGCCGACATCGGGGCCTGCCAGGAACAGACCTCCCAGACGGTGCATGAAACGCCCCAGGACGCGGAACATTCCTTCGGTCTTATCTCGTTTGGGATCACCTATGACGACGCATTTTCCCCCTCCAAGGTTAGCGCCTGCCGCGGCCCATTTATACGTCATGCCACGCGCCAGGCGCAATGCGTCCTTGATAGCGTCGTCTTCTGTCTCATAATGCCACATACGGATGCCACCACCGGCAGGTCCCAGGGTAGTATCGTGAATAGCAAAGATCGCCTTCAAGCCGAGACTTTTATCCTGGCAGAAGAAGAGGTTTTCATAGTCATACTGCTCCATAGACTCGAAAATAAAGCCTTCCATAGTCGTGATTTCATCCTTCGTTTGCTAAATAGGTTCAATTCTCTCATACTGAACCAGTACTTTCGTTGGCGTGATCGCACCAGTGGCCAGTCGTTCAAAAGTGGCGGCCAGGTCGTCGGCCGTTGTGTGGTAGTTAAATATCTGCTCGAGATTGTAAGCATGCCCGCGTACCACGTCAAAATACCAGCGTGCGTGTTCCTGGTAGTCCCAGCCGTCGCTCGATCCCACTACCCACAGCTCTTTCTCGTGGAAAGTCGGCGCCAGGACGAGCGGTTCGAGATTACCATCCGCCAGGATACAGATGCGCCCTTCAAGACGCATACTGTTTTGCATCAACTCGAAAGCTGCGCTGCGACTGGAGCATTCGAAGCCGGCGTCATACAAGTTGCTCATGCTCCCCATTTCTTGCGGTGACATGGCCGTGCGCGCGCCGATTTGTGCTGCCAGGCTCCGTCGTTCCGCGCGGGGTTCGACTATATCGATAGCCTGTACTCCCATGGCTTTGAGCATAAAGATAGTCAGGAGTCCAATGGCACCGGCTCCAGTAATGAGTACTGACTCTCCAGCCTTGATGCCAACTTTGCGAATGCCCTTGCTGACGTCGCAGGTCAGGATAGCGAGCAGTGCCAACGCATCGGAAATACCTTCGGGAACTGCAATCGCTTTGGCCTCAGGGACTATGGCATGCGTCCGATGGCCGTAAAAAGCAACCACGCGGTCTCCGGCATGGAGGCGCTGCACGGCTGACCCACATGCTACAATGGCGCCTGTACTCTCATATCCCGTCATCTGTGGGTAGCTGGCTGGATGAGTGCTGCGAGCGGTGCCGCGATAACGAGGTAGCTCGCTGCCGGTGCTGATGGCGCCCGCTGTGGTCTGCACCAGCACTTCATTCGGCTGTAACGGCGGCAGTTCTTCAGTTACCCATTTCAACTGTCCCGGCGCTACGAGAAGCAATGATTGACGGCGCATGACTTGTTCTTCCCTTGACTACTCAAGAAAATACCTCATAATCGGGTGCCGCTCTGAGCGTCTCTCTACCTCTACGAATCCTGCCTGGGAGAAGGCGGACACAACGCCGGTGAAGTTGGAGACGGGGGGCAAGTTTTTTCCCTGTGCTTCGACCGGGTAGCCTTCGACGATCTTTGCCCCGTGCTCTCTGGCATAGTCTACGGCTGCCCCCAGCATCTTCACCATCAGCCCCTGGTGCCTGAAAGGTTTGGCAACGAAAAAACAGACAATGGACCAGACAGGCAGATCGTCAACTCTTTTTAAGGTGCGGGATCGTTCTAACGATGGAAATGCTTCTCTCGGCGCTACCGAGCACCAGGCGATGGGTTCTCTTCCTGCGTATGCGAGGATACCGGGGACTTCGCCGGCATCCACTATGGTCTTGAGACCCTGTTTCTTCTCCTGGCCTGTTTGCTTGCCGAAATCGGAGCGTGACAGTCTCCACCACATGCACCAGCAATTGCCATACGCTCCATGTTCTCCAAACAACGTTTGTAGGTCGTGCCAGCGTTCGGGAGTTACCGGGTAAGACGCCAGCTCTGGTAGTGATGCTGCTTTAGAAGGCATTTCTGTACTCCTAATCAGTCTTAATGAAGTGATTGATGAAGATCAACCTCTAATTTTCTGGAAGGCATATGCTCCTATTACCATCTATTAGAGCATAACTGGCTCACGAATGTTATTGGGTAGGACCCCACTAAGATATTGTTGGCGAATTGTCCATAAACGGCGAGCGAAGCAATGCCGAGTGTGTAGGGGCCCGATTTATCGCGCCCTGAGGGTTGGGTGGGTTACCCGCTATTGAATTTGCCAACAATATCTTAATGGGGCTGTACCGGATTTTCTTGAAAAGCTCTTTTTCTAAAATTAGCGCGGATTCCTGACTATTTTCTAATTTTATGGCGGATTTTTCTAAATTGAGGATGAGGCGCATATTTGTTTCTTCGCACGTATTCTCTTCTCAAATTACACCAAGCACATCCCGATTTTGAAAAATTCGCACTATCTTTAGAAAAGTGGCTACAATCCGGCCTATTTTTAGAAAATTGTCATCGGCCTGTAAGACCGCCTCTCTTGCTTGCAAAGCCAGCTCATGAGGCATTAAAGCACATCTCTTTTCTAAAATTATGGCGGAATTTTGGGTTTTTCTAAAGCTATGGCGGACGGCACACAGTCGCCTGCCGTCTGACAGATGTCGATTTTCTCTTCTTGGCCACCGATACGATACAAAGCCGCCTGATATTTAATGCGCTCGTGCATCAGTACTTAATCCCGGGCATCCAGATAGGTGCCAAAGTCACAGTGGAACCAAAGACTGGGAACGTAGAGGATGTCTTTACCGTTTCGCGCCTGGTGCTCCCCTCCTCCGGATGCCTCCAATGCAACGGGCTCATTTCTAGTGCTCAGCTTCAGCAAGAAGCCCTGAATCCGGATGAACGGAGGAGGCAGCGGTATATCATTGATGAGGAGGTTCCCGACCCCAGTGTCATTACGCTTAATGCCCTCAGTG
>WNGP01007073.1_pt1 | contig 11476 bp, 11 predicted proteins | sample 5407671 | NCBI WGS metagenome assembly WNGP01 (sample SAMN13153381, study PRJNA577476) | soil metagenome | isolation source: 40 cm soil or saprolite under Garry oak tree replicate 2 | place: USA:California | collected 2016-06-15 | reverse complement strand
TCCCCAGGGTGCCGAGCGTGACGATGAGCGGCGGAACCTTCGCCCTGGCGACAAGGAATCCGTTGATCACCCCCCAGGCGAGCCCGCAGCCGATGGCCACCAGGGCGCCGACGATGGCGGTGCCCCAGCCCTGGCCGCCCAATCCCGCCATCGCCTTATCGCAAACGACGGCGCTGAAGACCAGGACGCTGCCCACCGACAGGTCGATGCCGCCGGTGATGATGACGAAGGTCATCCCGACACCCAGAACCGCCAGGATGGCGGTGCTCTGCACGATCCCGCGGATGTTGAACACCGTGAGGAAGCTGCCGGGCTTGATGATCGAGAAGACGACGACGATCACGGCCAGCACGATGATGATCTGCAGCGCCTGCAGCCGGGCCAGCCGGGCCAGCCGGCCGGTCGGTTCATCTTCGCTCGGCGCCGCTTCGGCGGGCGCGGGTGGAGGTACGGTGGCCTGCCCGGTCATGACTGGTTCTCCTGCGTCACGGCGCCGGTCATGGCTCCGACCAGTTCCTCCATCGTTGTCTCCTTTGCTTTGTACGTGGCCACCCGCCGGCCGAGCCGCATGACCTGCACCTCGTCGGCGACTTGGATCACGTGGGGCATCGAGTGGCTGACGAACACGACGCCGAGGCCGCGGTCGCGAACCCGGCGGATCAGGTCCAGGACGCCCTTGGTCTGCACCACCCCGAGGGCGGCGGTGGGCTCGTCGAGCAAGACGATTCGCTTGGCCCAGGCGGCGGCACGAGCGACCGCGACCGCCTGCTTCTGGCCGCCCGACATCGCGCCGATGCTGCCGGAGAAGTTGCGCACGGTGGCACCGAGCTCGTCGAACGCCCTCTTGCTGCCCGCGAGCATCTCCGCGTTGTTCATGAACCCCAGCCGCCCCATGACCCCGGAGCGCATGACCTCGCGGCCGAGGTACATGTTCTGCACCGGATTGAGATGAGGTGCCAGCGCCAGATCCTGGTACACGGTCTCGATCCCGTACCGGCGCGCCGCGAGCGGCCCGTTGATGGTCACCTGCTGGCCGTCGATCAGGATCTCACCCGACGTCGGCGTCTCGGTGCCGGAGAGGATCTTCACCAGCGTGCTCTTGCCGGCGCCGTTGTCTCCGATGAGCGCGACGACCTCGCCCGCCTTCACCCCGAAGTTGGCGCCTGACAGCGCGCTGACGTGACCGTACACCTTGGTGATGTCCCGTGCTTCCAGCGCCAGGCTCATCGGCTCCACATCCTTCGCGACCGCAGTACCGACTGAAGCGGCGGAGCAGCGGAGTCCATCTTCAGGCCCGCAACCCTGCTGTAACCATGCCGCAATGTTTACGAAGAGGGTGCCTCTTCATGTCACCGATGTCAAGATCTGAAGCCGAAACGATACATGCTGACCAAGCACGCTAATCAGTCCGGAAAGAAGAACAGCAGACCAGGGTATTGACATCGGTGACATGGCTGCTGCAAGATCAACCCGTCATGTTTCCGTGAGATTGCCAACAGCTAAACATGCCGGTCAGCACAAACGCCAGCAGGCCCCGGACGCGCGCTCATCCGGTGTCGTCCGGGACCGGCAGCCGACCCAGATCCACGCGAAGGAGCAGATATGAAGCGGTTTAAGGTGGTATCAACCGCGGGTGCGGCAGTCGTGCTGCTGGCACTCACCGCGGCGTGCTCGTCATCGGGCTCGTCGTCAAGCGCGCCCGGCGGGTCCACCACAGGCGGGTCCACGACCGGCGGCACGACCAGCGGCAAGTCCTACAAGATGACGTTCATCCAGGGCGTGGCCGGCGACGGCTTCTACGTCACGATGGGGTGCGGCATCCAGGCGGAGGCCACGAAGGTCGGCAACGTCACCGTCAACATCCAGGGGCCCACGCAGTTCGATCCCACGCTGCAGAACCCGATCATCGAGTCGGTCACCGCGGCGAAGCCGGACGCGATCCTGATCGCTCCCGACGACGTGTCGGCCAGTCGGCCCCCGATCGCCCAGGCCATGGCCGCGGGCATCAAGGTCGTTCTCGTCGACACCACGCTGAGCGACCCGTCCGGCGCCGTCTCGCAGATCTCGTCGGACAACCTGGCCGGCGGGGCCGACGCCTTCGCCGCGATCAAGCAGCTCGTGCCCAACGGCGGCGAGGTGTTCGTCGTCAACACTCCTCTCTCGCCGCGCAGGTCACGCTGGCGGCGCTGCAGAAGAACCCCAACATCGTCGGCATCTTCGCGACCAACCTGTTCTCCGCCGAGGGCGCCGCCACCGGCATCCGCCAGGCCGGCAAGTCCGGCAAGGTGAAGGTTGTCGGGTTCGACGCCGACCCCGACCAGATCACCGCGCTGAAGCAGGGCACGGTGCAGGCGCTCATCGCCCAGGCGCCGTACGCGATCGGGACCAACGCGGTGGACCAGGCCGTCGCGGCCCTGTCCGGCAAGCCCACCACCGCGAAGATCGGTACCAAGTTCACCATCATCACCAGCGCCAACCTGAACTCGGCGGCCAGCCAGGCCGCGATCTACAAGACCAAGTGCTGATCGCGGGCCGTCGGCTTACGGCCCAGTGAATGGTCCCCCGGTGTCCTGCACCGGGGGACCGCTCGCCGCCGGAGCTGCGCGGCTCGACCCCGCCCACGCAGTCGCCAGAGCAGGCGCCCAGTCTGGAGGCGATCCTCGATGACCACGATGCGCGACGTCGCTCGTGTCGCCGGAGTCAGCGCGAAGACCGTGTCCCGGGTCTTCAACGACGATCCCCACGTCACCGAGGAGACCCGCGAGCGGGTTCGCTGGGCGATGCAGAAACTGAACTACGTGCCAAACCTGCTGGCCCGCAGCTTCCGCGCGGGCGCCGATGCCGCGGTGGGCCTGGCCGTTCCCGACCTCGCCGACCCGTTCTTCGCCACGATGACGAGCAGCATCGAACTCGACCTGGTGAGCCGTGGCATGGCGGTCGTGGTGACCAGCCTCCACCACGGCGCCGACCGCGAGCGCACCGCCCTGGAGGCGCTGCTGCGGCGCCAGATCAGCGGCCTGATCGTGGTGAGCGTGAGCGCGGACCAGTCCTACCTGGCCCCCTGGCAGGAGCGGACGCCGATGGTGTTCGTCGACCGGGCCCCGCGGGGGCTCTCCGGCGTCTATGTGATCGAGGACGACCTGGGCGGCGCCCGCGAGGCGGTCACGCACCTCGCCCGCCACGGGCACCGGCGCGTTGCCTTCTTCGGTGTCTCGACCCCGGTGACGACCACCCACCGCAGGCTCAGGGGCTACCGTTCCGCGGTGGCGGAGAACGGGCTCGCCGACCGTCCCGACCTCGTCTGCATGCCCTTCGAGTCCCCCGGGGAGTCCGCCGCGGAGCTGGTCAAGCGGCTGGCGGCACCGGACCCTCCCACCGCCGTGTTCTCCTCGAACATCCCCTGCACGATGGCGCTCGTGCTCGCCCTGCACCAGGCCGGACGCACCGACGTCGCGGTGGTCGGATTCGGCGACATCCCCATGGCCGAGGCCCTGGCTCCCGCGGTCACGGTCCTGGATCAGGACCCCGCGGGACTCGGGCGCATCGCCGTGGAAAGGCTGCTCCAGCGCATCGAAGACCCGCACGCACCGCTGCGACGCAGGACCGTGCTCCCGGTCCGGCTGATCCCGAGAGGATCGGGCGAGCTGCCTCCGCGTCCCGCGTGACCAGGAAGACACGACCATGAGCGAACCAGGGACAGCAGAATGGCGCCGCGCCGAGGCCAGCAGGCTGATCGGATTCGGGCGGGCGGCCGCCCTGCCCGGCGGCGGCTTCGGGTGGCTTGACGTCAACGGCGACATCGACCCGGCGCAGCCGTGCCCGCTGTGGATCAACGCGCGGATGACCTACGTCTTCGCCCTGGCGCACCTCGACGGCGTGGCCGGCGCGGATGCGCTGGCCGCCTCCGGCCTGGACGCCCTGGCCGACCGCTACGCCGACCGCGAGCACGGCGGCTTCTTCGCCAGCCTCGACCCCGCCGGGAACATCCTCGATGCCTCCAAGGCGAACTACGCCCATGCCCACGTCCTGCTGGCCGCCTCCAGCGCGCTGGCCGCCGGCCTCCCGGGGGGCGGGGCCGCCCTTGAGGCCGCCGCGGCCGCCATCGACCGGCATTTCTGGTCCGACGCGGAAGGCCTCGCGCTGGAGAGCTGGAACGCTGACTTCACCGAACCCGAGCCGTATCGCGGCGCCAACAGCAACATGCATTCGGTGGAGGCGTACCTGGCCGCGGGCGACGTCACCGGCAATCCCGCCTGGACCGCCCGGGCCGCCTCCATCGCCGGCTACCTGGTCAATGTGCAGGCTCGGGCCCATGCCTGGCGGATACCCGAGCACTACGATGAGAACTGGCAGCCCCTCCCTGACTACAACGCCGATCGCCCCAACGACCCGTTCCGGCCGCCCGGCACCACCCCCGGCCATTCCTTCGAATGGGCCCGGCTGCTCGTGACGCTGGAGGCGGCCCGGCCCGCCGCCTGGCTGCTCGAAGCGGCGACCGCGCTGTTCGACACCGCCGTCGCCGACGCGTGGCAGCGGGACGGGCACCCGGGCTTGATCTACACCGTCGACGCTGGCGGCCAGCCGGTGGTGACGGCGCGCATGCACTGGGTGGCGTGTGAGGCCGTGCTCGCCGCCGACGCGCTGCACCGGCGCACCGGCGAGGAACGCTTCGCCGCCGCCGCGGCGCGGTGGTGGGACGAGATCGACCGCTACTTCCTGGACCGCCAGCACGGCGGCTGGTGGCAGGAGCTGGCCCCGGACATGACGCCGGCCACCTCCACCTGGTCAGGAAAGCCCGACCTCTACCACTCCTACCAGGCCCTCCTGCTCCCGTCGCTGCCGCTGAGCCCGACCGCGGCCACCGCCCTGGCCCGGCCCTGAACGGACTCGCCGCCGTCCTGATCGGCGGGCCGCCGGCCACGGGCAAGAGCACGCTGGCCGCGGCCCTGGCGCCTCACCTCGGCGCCGCCCTCCTGGACCTCGACGTCGCGACCGGCCCGCTCACCCGGGTGGTGTCCAGCCTGATCGGCGTGCGTGACCTGGACGATCCCGCCCTGGCCGGGCTGACCAGGCAGGCGCGCTACGACACGCTGCTCGGCCTGGCCGAGGCCAACCTGCGGGCGGAACGGCCGGTGGTTCTCGTCGCACCATTTAGTACCGAACGGGCCCAGCCATCCGCCTGGGCCACCACTTAGTCTTGCCATCGATGGCAAAGTAGGGCAGAATCAGGTTATGCCATCGATGGCAAAGCCAGCTCCCGAGCGAGCGCAAGACACCGCGAGCCGGGCGACCCGGCTGCTCGACGTCGCGAACGCGGCCGGGGTGAGCCTGCGTACCGCCTCGCGGGTGCTTAACGACGATCCGCGGGTCGCGCCGCTCACCCGGCAGCGTGTCCGGGAAGCAATGCTCGACCTGCGTTTCCAGCCCGACGCGATGGCCCGGTCGCTGCGGGCGGGCACGGACACCGCGATCGGGTTCGTGGTGGAGTCCATCTCCGATCCGTTCTTCGCCGAAGTCATCGACGCGGTGGAACTGGAGATGTCGCGGCACGGCCGGTCCGTGCTCGTCGCGAGCACCCGGCGTGACCCCGGCTGGGAACGGGATGTCATCGGGCGCATGGTGCAGCGGCGGATCGCCGGGCTGCTGCTCAGCCCGACCGGCGCTGACCATGCCTGGCTCGACCCCCGCTTGCCCGTCGTGCTGGTCGACCGGCCGGCGCCCGGCCTGTCCGCGGACCTCGTCGAGATCGACGACCACCGCGCCGCGTTCGACGCCGTGGCTCATCTCATCGCCCACGGGCACCGGCGCATTGCCTACGTAGGCGACACCCCTGCCATCCCCACCTCAGCCGCCCGCCTGCGCGGTTACCGCGATGCCCTGGCCCGTCACCGGATCGAGGCGGACCTGGTCAACTGCGAGTGCCCGACCAGCCAGGCCGCCGCGCGAGCGGTGTCCGCCCTGATCGGCGGCTCCCGCCCGCCGACCGCGATCTTGAGCGCCACCACGCGGGCGTCGCTGGGCGTGGTGCCAGCTCTGCATTCTGCCGGGCGCACGGACATCGCCCTCGTCTCGTTCGGCGACTTCCCGATGGCCGATGCCCTGCGTCCGGCCGTCACCGTCGTGGACCATCCCGGTCATGAAGTCGGGCGGGTGGCCGCGGCGCGGCTCCTGGCGCGCCTGGGCCAGCCCGGCCTGCCCGTCGAGCGCATCCAGGTATCGGCCAGGCTCATCGAACGCGGGTCCGGGGAGCTACGCCCTTGACATCCAATATCGTCATCGGCATCGACATCGGCACCACCTCATCCAAGGCCGTGGCCCGGTCGACGTCGCACCGCGACACTCCCTACGTGGAGCAGCGCACCCCCTGGCAGACCGGTAGCTGCGGCCAGACCGAGATCGATCCGCACTGCCTCGTCAGCGTGGCCGTAGACCTGATCGGGCGTGCCGTCCTGGCGGCCGAATCAGCCTGGGGTCCGGTCCGCGTGCGCAGCGTCGGCGTGACCGGCCTGGCCGAGAGCGGCGTGCTGCTCGACCCGGCCGGGCGGCCGTCCGCCCCGGTGATCGCCTGGTTCGATCACCGCGGCGGGAACGAGATCGAGCAGCTCGGCCGGGAAGCTCCCGGATTCGCCGCCGCGTTCGAGCGCACGACGGGTCTCCCGTGGTCGAGCCAGGCCAGCATCGCCAAACTGCTGTGGCTGCGCGCCAGCGGATGCCCGGCCGGGCCGGCCTCCACCTGGCTGAGCGTGCCCGAATGGATCGTCTTCGCCCTGGGCGGCGATCCGGTGCGCGAACCGTCGCTGGCCTCCCGGACCGGTCTCATCGACCAGGGCACGGGCAAGGCGTGGCCCGACGCCCTGGCGGCGGCCGGGCTGTCCGCCCGGATCCTTCCCGGGGAACGGCCGGCCGGGTCTCGCGCCGGGTACCTGAGCCACGACGGCGTCGTCTCCGGCGCCGCGGACGCCGTGCTGACGGTGGCCGGGCACGACCATCCGGTGGCGGCCATCGGCGTCGGCGCGGCCGGGGCGGACGAACTGTTCAACTCGAGCGGTACCGCGGACGTCCTGGCCCGCTCCATTCCCGGGACGCTTGAGCAGGCCGAGCGCCAGCGCGTGGTGAGCGCCGGCTGGTCGATCGGGCGGCACGTGCTGCCCGACACCAGCCTGCTCCTGGCCGGGGTCAGCGGCGGGCTGCTGCTGCGGCGCGTCCTGGCGGCCCTGGGCGCGGAGTCCGAACCGGCCCGGACGGCGCTTGATCACGCCAGCCTGAGCGTCGGTGACCTGCCCGCCGGCCTGTCGGTCAGCGGCGACGGCCGGAGGCAGGACGATGTAGTCCTGCGCATCCAGGACGGCGCCTCTCCCGCCTCGCTCTGGACCGCCGCCGTGCGCTACACGGCGGCCCAGACCCGGCTCTTGCTCACTGACATCGAGAAGGTCGTCGGCCCGCACCGGCGGGCCGTGGCCGCCGGGGGCTGGACGCAGATGGCCAGCGTGCGCGCCGCCAAGGCAGCCGCCATCGACGCGCTGAGCTTCTCCCCTGTCGTGCAGCCGGGCGTCACCGGGGCCGCCCTGCTCGCCGCGTTCGCCCTTGACGGCGGGGACCTCGCCGACTTCATCCTCAACCAAGGAACGAAATGACACACGCCACGAAAGCCCGAACCCGAACGCTGGACGACATCGCGGCCGACAGCCACGTGTTCGCGATCATCGCCATGGACCAGCGCAACACCCTGCGCCGCATGTTCACGGCCGTGGGCCTCGACGCGAGCGACGACGACCTGCGTACCGCGAAAGCCGACGTCGCCCGGGTCCTGACGCCGGCCGCCAGCGGCCTGCTCTCCGATCCGACCTACGGCGTCCCGGCCATTACCGAAGCTAAGGCGCTCGCCCCGGACTGCGGCCTGCTCGTCGCCGCCGAACCGTCCGAGCGGCGCAGCTACCACGGCGAGCCACGCACCTACCGGGACCCGGCCCTGGACGCTCGATGGGTCCTTGACCAGGGCGGCGATGCCCTGAAGTTCTTCCTCCAGCTGCGCGCCGACCGCCCCGCCCCGGCCCCGGGGGAGCCGGACCTGGTCGCCGAGGGGCTGGCCGTCTGCGCGGAGATCATCCGCGATTGCCGCGACCAGGGTGTCCCCGTGGTCATCGAGAACCTGGTGTACGCGCGACCGGGGGAAGATCTTCGCGGCCAGGCCCGCGAAGATGCCATCATCGAGGCGGCCCGCGCCCTCAACGACCTGGACATCGACCTGCTCAAGCTCGAATACCCCGGTTCGCCTGAAGGCTGCCGGCGGCTCGCCGCCGTCCTGCGCCGGCCGTGGGCCGTGCTGTCCGCCGGGGTGCCGTTCGACCAGTTCACCGACATCATCCGCATCGCCGCCGACGAAGGGGGAGCCTCGGGCTTCATCGCCGGCCGTTCGGTCTGGCGCGAGGTGGTGAGCCTGGTCGGCCAGCAGCGCGAGGAGTTCCTCACCTCGGTAGCGCTGCCGCGCCTGGACCGGCTGGTCGAAGTCGCAGCAGGCCGGGCCCGCCCGTGGACCGAGGTCAGCCGGCCCGCGTCGATCTAATCCGGGACGCGTTGCCCGCGGCGCAAAGAAAAGCGGTCTACCTATCCGGGTGATGGATGTCCACGGGCGGCAGGTCCTGCACTTGCTGCTTGGTGATGTTGAGCAGGATACCGTCGTCGACCCCGGTCACGGCGCCGATCGGGATAGCGACTTCCTTGCGGCCCCACAGGTGCCCCTCCTGGAGGAGCACGTGGGTCACGTGGTGGTTTTCAGGGTCGATGACCAGCCCCTGGACTTTCCCGATGTGGCCGTCGGTGGCGTGCACGTGCTCGCCGCGGCGCACCTCCACCTCGTCCAGTGGGACGGTGTCGTAGGTGACGGTCTGCGGGACGTAAGCCGCGCCCATGCCCACGCCCATGCCCGGGCTGAAATAGGGCGAGCAGAGCACTTGGTCCGGGTCATAGCCCGGATAGCCGGGGGTGCCGGGCAGGAACTGCGTCTCCTCGGCGGGATCGAGCTCGGCGAACTCCGCCAGGGTGCAGCGGAGCCGGACCTCGTCCTTCGTGGCGTCGACAAGATTAAGAGGAACAAGCCGGCCGCAGTCATAACGATGCTTTGGTTCGACCACGAGATGGGTGACCGCACGCGCGACCGGGTCCACGACCACGCGGGTCACCTCGCCGCAGGCACCATCAGTACAGCTGGCGTCGGCCCCGATCGTGACCGACGTTGTCTCTGCCATAGTCACCCTCCTCGTTCCGAGCCGGCCATCGTTCCAGCTCGTAAGCGTGGCGCCGGTTATCGCCCGCTCCGCTGGCATCAGTGTCCGCAATGCCCCGGGGGACGCCCCGGCCTTGCTCCCATGGTTCAGCCCGCGCGCGGATTGCGAATCACCCTCCGGGGGGTATCTGGTTTCCCCCGCGTCGAAACCGGCTTCGCGCGCCGTGAGCGCGGCCGTTGGTTGGGGTCACACCCTCGAACGTCTTGGCCTTGATGACCCGGTTGCGCAGCTCGACCGGGCCCAGCCGTGCGTGCGCGAACACGTCGGGAGGAGTCGCCGTGATCACCGCCCGGCCGCCAGGGTGCGGGCTGCGATGTAGCCGAACGTCATGGCCGGACCGATGGTCGCGCCGGCGCCGGCGTAGCTGTGGCCCATCACCGACGCGCTCGCGTTGCCCGCGGCGAACAGGCCCTCGATGGCGGTGCCGTCCGCGCGGAGCACCCGGGCGCGCTCGTCGGTGCGCAGCCCGCCCTTGGTGCCCAGGTCGCCGGGGACGATCTTAACGGCGTAGAACGGCGGCCGGGTCAGCGGGGCCAGGTTGGGGTTAGGCCGACGGCGCGGGTCGCCGTAGTAGCGGTCGTAGGCCGAGTCGCCGCGGCCGAAGTCCTCGTCCCGGCCCGCCACGGCGTACTCGTTGAACCTGGTCACGGTCTTGGCCAGGCCGTCGGCGTCGATCCCGGCCGCGCGGGCGAGCCCGGCCAGGTCGTCCGCGCGGACCACCGTCCCGGCGGCGTACCAGCGGCGGGGGAGCGGCCGTCCGGGCGGCAGGCCGGCGAACACGTACCGGCTGCGGTAGCGCTGGTCGAAGATCAGCCAGGCGGGGATGTGCGGGTTCTCCGGCGTGTTCCCGTCGTACATGGCGTGCACGGTGTCGACGTACGGCGCCGCCTCGTTGACGAACCGCTGGCCCGCGCCGTTGACCAGCAGGCAGCCGGGCAGGCTGCGCTCGGCCAGGCAGAAGTACGGGCCGCCGGGCAGCGGGATGGACGGCCCCCACCAGGCGTCGTCCATAAGCCCGGTGGCCGCGCCGAGGTCCAGCCCGGCCAGGATCCCGTCGCCGGTGTTCCCGGCCGCGCCGGTGGTCCACTGGGTGCCCACGGGCTCGCGCTGGTACTGGCGGCGCATCTCCTCGTTGCGCTCGAAGCCGCCGGTGGCGACCAGCACCCCGCGCCGGGCCCGGATCAGCGCTGGTTCGCCGCCGCGCGTCACGCGGACCCCGGTCACCCGGCCGTCCCGCACCTCCAGCCCGGTCAGCGGGGTGTCCAGCCAGACCGGCACGCCGTGGGTGAGCAGCCCGGCCCGCAGGCCCGCGGCCAGCGCCTGCCCCAGGCTGAGCGTCCGGTGCCCGAGCAGCCGGGCGCGCGCGGCCCGGCCCGCGACCCGCAGGCCCGCGCGGATGGCGCGCGGGTGGCGTCCCAGGCTCAGCCAGCGGTATTCGGCCTGGGTGATGGCCACCGGCGACGGCAGGTAGGGTCGGCCGAGGTGAGCCAGTTCGGCGCCGAGCACCCGCCCGTCGAAGGGCACCGGCTCGATGCTGCGCCCGGCGGCGATCCCGCCGGGTGCCTCGGGGTAGTAGTCGGCGTAGCCGGGCACCCACGCCAAGCGCAGCGGCGTCATCGCCAGGACCAGGCCGAGCATGTCCGGGCCGTGCTCGATCAGCGCCTCCCGCAGTGCAGCCGGAACGCCGCTGGCCACGTACGCCAGGTAGGCGCGGGCCTGCTCGGGCGTGTCGGTGACCCCGGCGTCGCGCAGGACCTTGTTGCCGGGCGCCCAGATCCCGCCGCCCGAGCGGGCGGTCGAGCCGCCGAAGAACCCGGTCTTCTCGATAACCAGGACGCTCAGGCCGAGGTGCGCCGCGGTCAGCGCGGCGGTCATCCCCGCCGCGCCGCTGCCCGCCACCACGACGTCGACCTCTGCCGTCTGGAGTTCCATACTAGAACACGTTACAGTTTTGCCTCCGCCCCCGGAAGGAGCCCCAGAAGGGAGGACTGGCCGTCCGGTGGGGGTTTGTTCATGATCCCTAAAGGAACACCGATGTGACATCGGCGTGGTTAGGGTTTGTCAGAAAATAATCCGTAGCTTCCTGGTTTCTGGCAGGCTGCTGTGGTATGGGCGATGTGACGGTGACGCGGGAGATGCTGGCGGCGAAGTTCGGGTCGCTCTTCCCGCATCTGGATGAGCGGCAGCGGCGG
>WNGP01004606.1_pt1 | contig 11477 bp, 10 predicted proteins | sample 5407671 | NCBI WGS metagenome assembly WNGP01 (sample SAMN13153381, study PRJNA577476) | soil metagenome | isolation source: 40 cm soil or saprolite under Garry oak tree replicate 2 | place: USA:California | collected 2016-06-15 | reverse complement strand
GCCGACGACGGCCGCGGGATTGCGCCGGAGGTCCTGCCGCGGGTGTTCGAGCCCACTTTCTCGACGACGTCGAGCGGCGCTGGCCTGGGCCTGGCCATCGCCCGCCGCCTGGTCGAGAGCTGGGGCGGGGTGATCACCCTCGAAAGCGTGCCCGGCAAGGGGACACGGGTCACTCTGACGCTTCAAACCGCACCCTGAAGTGGGTTTGGGTGACCTTCCTCACACCAAACAATGGAAAAATCCGGCACAATGTGCAAAGTTGTGGCGGCCTTTCCAAGCCCCGAGGTGCTTTGTGCGAACTGGAGTCGTCGCTGTTGCGCTCGCCGTGCTCGCCTTCGCTCCCACCCGAGCGGCGCACGCGCAGTTCTCGTTCGACGCGCGCCGCTACGGCATGGGAGGGGTCTCCCTGAGCCGTGACGGCAACGCCCGTCGCTACAACCCCGCATATCGCGCCGTCAAGAACAAGAACCACGTTCCCGGGGCGCCGAAGTTCTCGATCCCGGTCCCGTTCGGACTGATCAAGTTCCTCAAGGATCATCCGATCAACCAGCTCGGCAGCGATCCGATGTTCGATCCGAAGTCGCCGGCGTTCAATCCCGTGGCGCTGATGAATGTGATCCTCAATCCGCCGATCTTCTACGAAGTCAAGAAGGCGCCCACGCCGACCAACGACGTAATATTCCGCATCGGCAGAGACTCGCTCGTCCTCGACTTGGGCGCGTCCAAGGTGCTGATTCCCGAGCAGGACTTTGGCCTGGGCACGACGAGCCGGCTCCTCGACTTCGGAGTCGGGGCTGCCGGATTCAACGTCGGGGTCATGGGCTTCTTGCAGTATGACGTCAGGTTCACGCTGGACAGCACGCTGCGGGATTTTCTCACGAGCGATTCGACCGCGCGACCAAACACGAGCTACTCCCTGAACGTCGATGGCACGGCGCAGGCGGGCTTCGCGCCGACGGTCGGCTATGCCGGCCGGTTGACGCACGGAGCGGGCGGGCCCGACACCGACGACGGCTTCTACGTCGGCGGCGCTGTTCACTACTACATGGGCGCGACCTTTGGCCGCGCCATCGGCCCGGCCGGCTTCACGACAGGGAATCCGGTGCTGGCGGCCACGCCGTCGCCGCTCCTCAACGGCAGCCTCTACACGTCCAACAAACCGTTCGGCACCGGTGTCGGTGGGGACGTTGGTTTCGTCTGGATCTCCGGACCGTTCGAGGTGGGCGCGGGCGCCAACGACATCGGAGCGCAGCTCACGTGGTCACATGTGAAGGTGCAGCGGTTCGTGTATGACACCGGAACGAACAAGATCCTCGATTCGGTCGTGGTCGCTGACACGACCAGCAAGACGAAGCTCCCGATCACCTACATGGCGAATGCCGCGCTGCAGATGGGCACCGGTACCACGGTCGGCGGCGACGTCATCAATTCGGGCCGTGGGACGATCATCCACGTCGGTGTCGAACAGCGCACCGGCCCGCTGGCGCTTCGCGGCGGCGTGTCGCGCGATCAGCGCAAGAAGATGCAGTTCGGCTTTGGTGCCGGTCTCCGACTCGGACCACTCGGCCTGGACGTCGGATTCTTCACGCACAGCAATTCACTGTCGACTGAGCGGGCCATCACGATGGCCACGGCGATTTCGATCTATTAGGGGCGATCATGAAAGCTCTTGCAGCCGCTGCTCTCCTGGCGCTCGTCGTAGCCTGCGGTCAAGGTCGGGCGATCTTCATCGTGAACGTGCTGACTTTCATGCAGCCGTCGGGCCGGGACACCGTCCGTTATGCTCTGCCCCCGTCGCCCATTACGGTCACGGCGGACTCGTTCATCCCTGCGCAAAAGATCAGTCTCCCATCCGGGTTGGGGAGCTCGAGCGTCGATAGCGTTTCGGTCACCGCGGCTGCGGTGGTAGATAACGCGACCGGGACGGGGTCGGTCACGTTCGAGGTCTTCTTCGCGAAAGACTCCGCGACTGCGTACGGCGGGACGCCCTACTTTACGGCGACCGGGACCATTTCGGGTACACAACCGTCGACCGTTCCTCTCGTTGCGCCGACCACCGTGTCGCTCTCCGACAGCGTCTTCAACACCAACACCCTGTGGGTGGGTGTGCACGCGAGGCTGAACCAGAATGCCGGCCCCGGTCTGACGGGCAAGGTGCGGTTGACCACGGTGACGATGCGGATCGTTCTCCAGGACAAGGTCTTTTAGCGCTAGATTTCGGGCCGTGAGTCTCCGACGCCCGACTGTCCCTGTCAGCGTGGGCGGCGTGCTGGTGGGCAGCGCCCATCCGATCGTCGTCCAGTCGATGACCAACACCGACACCGCCGATGCTGCCGCAACAGCGGCGCAGGTGCGCGCGCTGCACGCGGCCGGCAGCGAGCTGGTCCGCGTGACGGTGAACACCGATGAAGCCGCTCGCGCCGTCCCCGCCATCGTCCGAGACGTCGACGTTCCCGTGATCGGCGACTTTCACTACAACGGACATCTGCTGCTCACCAAGTATCCCGACTGCGCCCGCGCGCTCGCCAAATATCGGATCAATCCGGGCAACGTCGGGACCAAGCGTCGTGACGACAACTTTCGCACGATCATCCAGGTCGCGATCAACGAGGGCAAGGCGGTCCGCATCGGCGTGAACTGGGGCAGCCTCGATCAACAGCTCCTCACCGAGATGATGGACGCAAACGCAGGGCTCGACGAGCCGCGGGATGCGCGTGACGTGACCATGGATGCCATGGTCGAGAGCGCCATGCGCTCCGCGGAGCTCGCCGAGGAAAGCGGGTTGCCGCATGATCGGATCATTGTGTCCGCCAAGGTTTCGGGAGTGCAGGATCTGGTCGCGGTGTACCGCCGGCTCGCCGAGCGCTCCGACTATCCGTTGCACCTCGGCCTCACGGAAGCGGGGCTCGGCACGAAGGGGATCGTCGCAAGCACGGCCGGGCTCTCGATTCTGCTGCAGGAAGGCATCGGCGACACGATCCGCGTCTCACTCACGCCGCGCCCAGGCGGCGACCGTACCGAAGAGGTGCAGGTCGCCCAGCAGGTGCTGCAATCGCTGGGGCTGCGGAGCTTCACGCCGCAGGTCACCGCCTGTCCCGGCTGTGGTCGTACCACGTCGACGTTCTTTCAAGAGATGGCGGAGCAAATCCAGACCTACCTCCGCGAGCAGCGACCCGCCTGGCAGGCGCGCTACCCCGGTTCGGAGGAGCTGCGCGTCGCGGTCATGGGCTGTGTGGTCAACGGGCCGGGGGAGTCGAAGCATGCGGACATCGGCATTTCACTCCCTGGCACCGCCGAGTTGCCGCGTGCGCCGGTCTACGTCGACGGCGCGCTGAGAATCACCCTCAAGGGCGACACGATCGTCGCCGATTTCCTCCGAATTCTCGATCAGTACGTCGAAAAACGCTTCGGCGGATCAGCGAATGGGGGATCCCAGCGGGACGTCCCGGTCGGGGTGCACCAGGCAGATGTCGCCCTCCCCAAGAATCACACCTAGCGTCAAGACTTCCGAAAAAAACGTGGCGATTTGACGGGGTGGGAAGTTCACCACGCCGAGCACCAGTTTTCCCACGAGGTCTCCAGGATCGTAGTACTTCGTGATCTGCGCGCTGGAGTTCTTTACGCCTAGGCTTGAACCAAAATCGATCCGCAGCTTGTAGGCCGGTTTGCGGGCCTGCGGAAACGCTTCGGCCTGCAGGACACGGCCGACTCGGATGTCGATCTTCGCGAAGTCGTCGTAGCTGATCTGGTCCATCATCGCTCCCAAATGTCCCTTTTTGAGGTCACGGCAGGCCACCGCGCAGGCGCGGAAAGCTTGGCACGTGCATTGCCTTTACGCTACGGCGCTGGATCACTCCACACTCACAGGACGGCGATTATGCGGCGGATCGGCATGGCGGTGCTGGGCCTGGCTCTTGTGGCAACTCCCGGGTACGGCCAGCGGTCCGCCCTTCGGGAAGTGCGTGACGGCGGCAGCTTCGGCGTCAACTTCGTCGTCGCCCAACCCCTCGGCGAGTTCCGGCGCAATGGCGACGTGGCTGCCGGCATCGCGGTTTTCGGAGTGACGAGCGGCAGCGCACTGGCGCTCCGCGTCGATGGCAGCTGGATGGCCTATGATGCCCAGTATCAGGGGTACGGTGTGTCGACGCTCTCGCAAATCGGAACGATTGCGGCCGGACCGCAGCTGACGCTCGGTCAGGGACCGCTGCGCTTCTACGGGTTCGCCACGATCGGCGGATCACTGTTTTGGAGCAGCGCGAGTTACGGTGGGTGCGGCTGCTCCGGCGATTCGTTTCTCGATGGACATTTCACCACGACGACGTCCGCCGGGGCAGGCGTGCTGATTGGCCTCTCGCGCGGGCGCACGCCTATCGCGATCGACTTCGGAGCCCGCGCGGTGCGTCACGATCGGGTCACGTATGTGCCCGCCGGCGGCCTCACGCAGAACTCGGATGGCTCATTCACCGCCACGCAGGTCCGGACGCCCGTGGATATGCGCGTCTACCAGGTCGGGGTGTCGATCGGGATTCGCTAACCTCCCCTGCCGTCCCCGAGCCTCACCCCTCAAACCCCCGCGCCACTCAGTGGAGCGGGGGTTTGTCTTGGAGGATCTGGCTCAGGTATCGCGCGGGTCTGCGCGTCCGGGAACGCGAGCAGCATCGGGGCGTGGGTCGCGATGATGAATTGCCCATCCTGCGACACCATGTCGCCGATCATGGCGAGCAGCGCGAGCTGGCTTTGCGGCGAGAGCGGCGCTTCGGGTTCGTCCATCAGATAGCGGCGGCTGACCGAGGCCAAGTGGATTGGACTCACGGCTCGAACATACCTGCTGCGGGAAGTGTTGCACCGCACTTACAACGTAGGAGTTCGGAACTCCAACCATCTGGTGTCACAGCGCTTAGGCGCGGCAGGGGTCGGTATGGGACTTGCCTTGTCAGGTGCGAGAAGGAGGGGAAGACATGCCTGACACGCATCCAGTCATCAACCCACACGAGCCCGTCGTACGTCTCGGCACGCCGCCCTCGATCGCGCCCGGCGCGAGCCATCCCAACCATCCGGTGCTACTCCCCGAAGCGGACGCAGATGACGATGTCGTTCCAAGCTTGCCAGCTCCGCGGGTCTCGCCCCCCGTCGCTGCGAAGCCACACTGGTACCGCGCGCTGGTCCGGCCGACGGCGTACGTCGCGTCGGCGCTGGCGGGTGCCGTCCTAGTGACGGTTCTCTACGGCATTCTCGGCTCGCGCGCGGCCACGAACGGTCATTCAGGCTCTGATGCCGCGCCCGGTGGCTTGGTGGTGAGTGATACCGCGACGCTCGACCGGAGAGCGGACACGCTTGCGCTGGCGATCTCCGCCTTCACCATGCGCGCGAGCATGTACGATTCGCGCCGCATGCCGTGCAGCGGTTTGGCGCGGGGTCTGGCGCAGGTCGAAGAGGGGTGGTTGGTGTATAACATCGCGCGCAAGGATCTGATGGCCGGTTCTGACCCGGCTCGCGATTCTCGCGACAAGCGTCTGTACGCCGACGTCCGGGCGGTGGAATTACGGTTCGAACGCTCGTCCTGTGCCCGGCCCTGACATGCGCTCCCGCCTCGCTGTCCTTGCCCTCGCAACATTGGTTGCACCACTCGCCGCGCAGTCGCCGCCGCCGCTCGACAAGACCGAGCTGATTCGCCTGCTCACCAATCCGCTCTTCGCGCAGACGGAAGTCGCGGATGTCGTGCGTCGGAGTTGTCTCAGGTTTCATCCGACCGAGCGCGACTGGGCCGATCTGCGGACCGCCGGCGCCGGTGGTGAGGTGATTGCGAGCGCCGCGGCCTGCGACAGCAGGCGGACCAGCTCCGCGGGTTCTTCCCTATCCGCCAGCGACGAAGCATCGCCGCCAGTCAGCGCCGTGGCCCAGCCCGCCGACGTCGTCACAACCGTTGGAATGGGCGGGAGCGTGCGGGTGCGCTTGAGCCGTGGACGGACGCCGCTGCGCCGTACTACCCTCGCCTTGCGGGGCTCGACGGTTCTGGGTCTGTCGCGAGATGCTTCCGCGGTCACGGACGACAGCGGCATCGCGGTCTTCCGGCTGCCGCCCGTTGCGCGCACCGGGACGCATCAATTCGAGATCCGCACCGGCGGTGGAGCGACGTTGCCCGGTCAACCCGCGGTGCTGTACTCCGTACGATCCTCGCGGCCGACCCGGGTGCGTTTGACGCCGGATTACATCGCGTTCCGCGGCACCGATTCGACTGCGACCATCGTTGTCGCGGTCACGGATTCGCTCGGCAATCCCGTGTCGGGTGAACCCGTCGATCTGAGTGGCGGCATCGGCACACCGCTCACGGCGATCACCGATTCGGTGGGGCGCGCGACGCTCACGGTCACCAGCGGCTCCGTCACGCGCGGCGGTGCGCTACAGGTGCGGGTGCGCGGTCTGGCACCGGTGGAGATGGAGATCGCGGCGCCGGCCGGCCTGTCAGGTGTCAACACCGGCTTTCTTCCCGTCGGCTCGGCGTACGGATCGGTCGGGAACGCGCTGAGCGAGCCGCTGATCTTCCGGGCGCGCACCGTGCAGGGGGCAGCGGCGGCCGGCCACACCGTTCATTTCCGGACCTTGAACGCCCGGGTCACTCCGGAGTCGGCGGTCCTCGACTCCACCGGCCGCGTACGCGTGGACGTCGTTCTCGGCATCCGGGCGGGCGAAGCGGCCGTCCTTGCCAGCATCGATTCGGTGGAGCGGATCGTGACGCTCCGGGCCGAGCCTGGCCCGATCGACTCGCTGATCCTCGACCGCAATGGCGAGACGGTCAACGGGCGGGCCATCATAGTGCAGGTGGGTGTGCCGTTCGCCTTACGGCTGCGGGCTCGCGATCTGTACGGGAATGCGACGTCGATCGAGGCACTCGCTCAAGCGCTGCGAACCGGTCGCGCGCGGCTCAATGTGCGGCAGCAGGACCTCCAGCTGATCACACTCGAAGCGGCCGACACCGCGGTCGTCGTGACCCTCAAGGCCGCGCGGTCGGGATCCTACCAGTTCGTCATCGGGAGCGGCATCACCGCCAATGTCCGGGTCGACGCCGTCCAGCAGCGGCCCTAGGTCTCAGTCGGCCGCGGCGGGCTCCGCGACAGACCGGCGGGCCCGCCGTCCCAGGTGCTGCAGCGTATCGAGGTAGGTGTAGACGACGGGCGTCACGTACAGCGTGATGAGCTGAGAGAACGCCAGACCGCCGACCACGGCCAGGCCCAGCGGCCGCCGCGACTCCGCGCCAGCCCCCCACCCAATCGCAATCGGCAGCGTCCCCATCAGCGCCGCCATCGTCGTCATCATGATGGGCCGGAACCGCACACTGCAGGCCTCGATGATCGCCTCGCGCGGCGATTTGCCGTCGCGCCGCTCCGCATCGAGCGCGAAATCGATCATCATGATCGCGTTCTTCTTCACGAGCCCGACCAGCATGATCACACCGACGTACGCGTATACGCTCAGCTCGGTACGGAAGATGACGAGCGTGAGCAGCGCCCCGAATCCCGCGAACGGCAGTCCCGAGAGGATCGTCAGCGGGTGCACGAAACTCTCATAGAGAATGCCGAGCACGATGTAGATCACGACGATGGCGAGCAGCAATAGGAGAAAGAGGCCCTGCTGGCTGTCCTGGAAGGCCTGCGCTGTTCCCGAGAACCCGGTGCTGATCGTCGACGGCAGCGCCTGCCGCGCTGCCTTCTGCACGTCGTTCACCGCGGTTCCCAGCGACACGCCGGGCGGCAGGTTGAACGAGAGCGTCACGGAGGGGAGTTGGCCGCTGTGGTTCACACTCAGCGGACCGATGTCATCCGACGCCGATGCCACGGACGTAAGCGGGATCAGCGCCCCTTTCTGCGAGCGGAGATACAGCAGCTTGAGCGCGGACGGATCACGCTGGTATTCCGGAAGTAGCTCGAGGACCACCCAGTACTGATTGTTGGGCGTGTAGATCGTCGAGACCTGGCGCGAGCCGTACGCGTCGTACAACGCTTGCTCGATTTGTTGCACCGTCACGCCCAGGGCGGTGGCGCGGTCGCGGTCGATCCGCACGCTCACCTGCGGGTTCTTGATCTGCAGATCGGATGTCACGTCCTGCAGCGTGGGGATGCCGCGCAGCACCCGCTCGAGCTTCGCGGCGTTGTCGTACAGCGCGTCGATGTCGGCGCTCTGCAGGGTGAACTGGTACTGGGTCTTGGTCGGGCGGCCCCCGACGCGGATGGACGGCGGGATCTGCAAGTAGGTCCGAATGCCCGGGACGCTGTTGAGCTTGCCGTTGAGCTCGCTGGCCACCTCGCTGGCTGGTGGCCGCTCATTGCGCGGCTTGAGACGAATGCTCAGCCGGCCCTGATTTGCCGTGCCGCCGCCGACGGTGGACATGAAGTGGGCGACGTTCGGATCGCGCGCTACGATGTCGGCCACGGCCAGCTGATGGTCCCGCATGTTCTCGAACGAGCTGCCTTCCAGCGTTTCGGTCGTGCCCTGGATCTGGCCCGTGTCTTCCGTGGGGATGAAACCGCTGGGCACCAGTTTGTACAGGACAGCGGTCCCCGCGAGAATCCCCAGAGAGAAGAGGATGGCAAGCCCACGCCGGTCCATCACCCACGCCAGCGACCGCTCGTACCAGCCCAGGGCGCGCTGATAGACGCGCTCCGTCGCCTCGTACCACCGCCCGTGGTGTTCTTCCTTGGGAGGACGGAGGAAGCGGCTGCAGAGCATCGGTGTGAGCGTCAACGATACGAACCCAGACACCAGGATCGCGACGCCGATTGTGACGGCGAATTCGTGAAACAGGCGGCCGAGGATGCCGCCCATCAGCAGCAGCGGAATGAACACCGCGGTGAGCGACAGCGTCATCGAGAGAATCGTGAAGCCGATCTCGCGCGCGCCTTCGAGCGCCGCCTGCAGCGCCGGCTTCCCCTTCTCCATGTGCCGGACGATGTTCTCGAGCATCACGATCGCGTCGTCCACGACGAATCCCACCGCGAGCGTGAGGGCCATCAGCGACAGATTGTCGAGGCTGTAACCCATCAGGTACATGACCGAGAACGTGCCGATAATCGAGAACGGCAGCGCGAGGCTCGGGATGACCGTGGCGGAGAGATTCTTGAGGAACAGGAAGATCACGAGGACGACCAGGATCAGCGCGATGAACAGGGTGACCTGCACATCGTTCACCGACTGGCGGATCGACACTGAGCGGTCGTAGAGTGTGTTCACCTCGACGGAGGCGGGCAGCAGCGACGAGAGAGACGCGACCGTCGCCTTGACGCCGTCCGCGACCTGCACCGTGTTCGTCCCCGGCTGACGTTGGATCGCCAGAACGACGGCGCGCTTGCCGTCGTACCAGCTCGCGTTGCGGGAGTCCTGCACGTCGTCGATCACGTTGGCGACGTCTTGGAGTCGTACCGGCGCGCCGTTCTGATACGTCACCGCAAGCTTGCGGAATTCCGGCGCACTCGAGATCGAACCATCGGCGAGCACGGTATAGGCACGCTGCGGGCCCCACAGTGTGCCGGTTGGCAGGTTCGGATTCCCAGCTGACACCGCCGCCGTCACCTCATCCAGGCCGATGCCGCGTACCGCGAGCGCCTTGGGATCGACCTGGATGCGCACCGCGTACTTGGCGGACCCGAAGACCTGGACCTGGGCGACCCCGCTCACCGTCGTCAACCGCTGCGCGAGGAACGTCTCGGCGTACTCGTCGAGTTGCGGGAGCGGCAGCGTGGCCGACGTCAGCGCCAGAAACAGAATTGGCGATTCGGCGGGATTCGACTTGTTGTAGGAAGGCGGCTGAATCCCGGGGGGCAGCTGCCGGAGCGTCTTCGAGATCGCGGCCTGCACGTCCTGCGCGGCGGCGTCGATGTTGCGCGACAGCGAAAACTGCAGCGTGATGTTCGTTCCGCCGAGCGTGCTGCTCGACGTCATCGCGTCGAGGCCGGCGATCGTCGAGAACTGTTTTTCGAGCGGCGTCGCGACCGCGGCCGCCATGGTTTGCGGGCTCGCGCCGGGCAGTCCTGCTGAAACCGTAATCGTGGGGAAGTCGACGTTGGGGAGGTCGCTCACCGGCAGCAGCCGATACGACATCAGCCCGAACATGAGGATCCCCAGCATCACCAAGGTCGTGGCGACGGGACGGCGGATGAACAGTCCCGAAATACTCACCGCACGCCCCCCCCACCCGCGGTCTCGGTCGTCGGTCCGCCGCGAATGTCGACCTTGGCATTCGGGGTCAGTCGCAGCTGGCCGTCCGTGACGACCAGGGTGCCCGCGGGGACGCCGGCGATCACGGTGAGACTGTCGAGCGTCCGCTCCACCGTGACCGGCTGGGTCGCGGCGGTGCCGTCGCTGTTGACGACGAACACGTACGTGCCCTGCTGGCTCTGCATGACGGCCTGGCTCGGCACCACGACGGCGTCATTCTGGATACCGAGAACCAGCGTGATGCTTACGAACTCGCCCGGCCAGAGACCGCCATCGCGATTCTGGAAACGCGCTTTGAGCAGCACAGTGCCGGTCGTGGTGTCCACTTGATTATCGACGAACGACAGAATGCCCTGGACGGCCGATGCCGAATCGCGCGCCGGTAGCGCGATCGCTTTGAGTTCTTGCCCTGCCCGCTGGCGCAGCGCCGGCAGGTTGATCGCCGGAACCGGAAAGCGCACGAGGATGGGGCGCATCTGGACGATCGAGACGAGCCGATCGGCCCCGGCACGGACCAGGTTGCCCTCGTGGAGCAGCAACCGGCCGGTCCTGCCGCCGATCGGCGCACGCACCGTCGCATACTCGAGATTCAGCCGCGCGAGCGCGGCGGCAGCGGAGTCCGAGCGAACGGCCGCCGCCGCGGCGTCGGCGGTCGACTGCTTCGTCTCGTAGTCCTCCCGGGTCACCGTATTCGTGGTTGCGAGGGCCTTGTACCGCGCTGCTTCCCGCGCCGCGCTCTGCGCCTGCGCGAGGTCGCGGAGCAGCGCGCCTTCGGTCTGCTGCAACGCAGCCCGGTAGGGGCGCGGGTCGATCTCGAAGAGAATTTGACCGGCGGCGACTTCATCGCCCTCGCCGAAGTTCACGTGGAGGATGGTGCCGCCGACCTGCGGGAGGACGTCGACCGAGCGAATCGGTTCTACGGTGCCGGTGGCATCCAGCTCATAGGGGAGTGCACGACGCTCGACGCGCGCGACACTGACGGGGACTTTGACCGCGGCCCCTCCCCGCTGTGAGCCACACCCAGCCGTCGCGACGAGGGTGATCGCCGGTAAAAAGGTTCGGAAAGTCACGACATCTATACGCATACCATCCTCATGGCGTCATTTAGGCCCGCAGGGCGGCATTATGACTACCGCCGCTGACGCTGCTAAACGTAGCCTGGTCCATGCTCGCGCGCGTGCGCTCCGCTGCCGTCCTGGGGATCGATGCCTACCTGGTCGAGGTCGAAACCGACATCGCCAGCGGGCTCCCGACGTTCGTGACGGTCG
>WNGP01004599.1_pt1 | contig 11482 bp, 10 predicted proteins | sample 5407671 | NCBI WGS metagenome assembly WNGP01 (sample SAMN13153381, study PRJNA577476) | soil metagenome | isolation source: 40 cm soil or saprolite under Garry oak tree replicate 2 | place: USA:California | collected 2016-06-15 | reverse complement strand
CCTTCCTCGCGAGAGCGTCCAGAAAGATCGGCTGCGGCATCCAGATGGCGTAGGGGTAGTCGGTGGCGATCTTCCTGAAGCTGAATCCGGCCGCGGGCTTTCCGCCGACGAGGAGTCTCCCCTCGGTCAGAGTCAGGTGCTGTTGCTCGAGGATGTAAGGAAGCAGTCCGATCTGATCAAGCAGGCGCGCGGTGCTCGGCTGCAGGACCTCGCCGCGGAACTCCCGGTCGAAGGTCTCATGTCCCTCGAGGACGATCACCTCCGCCCCGCGCTTTGCCAGGAGCAACCCCAGCAACATGCCGGCCGGGCCACCGCCCACGATGCAGACTCCGGTGCGCGATTTCGTCGCGCTCTCAGGGTTCTTCATCGAGGACACCATGGTCGTCACGCTGCCGTTGTGAGGTGTGCCGGATGCTATCACACACGGCGGGTCTGACTCCGAACCTCAGGCGTTTCGCCTCGACGGCAGTGGCACGGGGGCGACCCGATTGCGCGGATCGCCCGGCAGACACCGCCTGTCGCAGGTCGCCTATACTGATGGATGGAGTCCTTCTCCTGGAGGTGACCATGCTCTCAAGGAACCGATGTCTGGTACTGGCCGCACTGATCCTCGCGCCCTGCCTCGGGCCCGCCATTGAGCCAGGGGCCCACGCCGCCGGCAAGGAAAAAATCCCCAAGTCGGATCCGTTCGGGCGGCTGACCGTGGACCAGGTGGAACGGCGGCTCGGCCGCCCGAACGTCTTTGTCTTCGACGGGAATAGCCCGGAAACTTACGCCGAGAACCACCTTCCCGGCTCCGTGCGCATCAATCACAAGGACATCACGGCGAGTGTCCTGCCCCAGGACAAGGACGCCACCCTGATCTTCTACTGCATGAACGAGCTCTGACACGAGTGCCACGAGGCGGCCCGGCGGGCCGTGGAGCTCGGCTATCGCGAGGCGTTCATCATGCCGTCAGGGATCATGGGCTGGGTCGGGGCCGGGAAGCCGGTCGTCAAGGGTGAAGCGCCGAGCTGAGCCCCCGGCGCCCGGCCAGAGCCGGGCTACCTGGCCTTGTTCTCGTTCGCGGCCACCGCGGCGTCCTTGAGCTCGTTGCTCACTTGATCGAGCAGCTCCTTGGCCTTCTGGGCGTGTCCGTTCATGTCCCATTCGTTCGCCTTCTGGGCGGCGGTGATCTTCTCGAACGCCTCCCGCACCAGCCTCTGGGCCGCGGCAAGATTGGGGTGCCGGCTGGGACTCACATTCCTCGCCGGTTTCCCTGCGACGGCGACACCACTGGCCAGCACGAGCACGGTCACGACGCTGATCAGAATTTTCTTCATGGGCCCTCCTTTCGAGCCGGGAATCATACTTCACTCCCGACCGGTGCCGCGCCCGTTCCGCACCTCACCGGCCACCCTCTTGACGGGGGGCTCGCTCCGCATATCATGAGCGCGCAGACATCGTGCACCTCACGTCGCTGACACGAAGGAGGACGAATTCCATGAAGTCGCAGCGCACGGTCTTCTTGACCGCCATAAGTGTCGTGTTCGGCCTGGCGCTCGGCGCGGCCGCAGCCCAGGAGAACAAGAAGCCGTCCCAGACGACGAAGCCGGCCCCGGGTGCCGCCACGGCCCCGGAGCACGCGATGCCGCGGGCGCCAACACCCGGCCCGGAGCATGCCATCCTCAAGCGGGACGAAGGGGTCTGGGACGCCCAGGTCGAAATGCACATGGGCCCTCCGGGGGCGCCGCCTCAGGTCACGACCGGTGTCGAGACGAACACCCTGATCGGAGGGCTCTGGCTCGTCAGCGACTTCCTGGGGACGATGGGGGAGCAGCCGTTCCATGGTCACGGGACCTTCGGCTATGACACCTCGAAGAAGAAGTACGTCGGCATCTGGGTCGACTCGATGTCGACGTCGCTCTTCCATTCCGAAGGCCATTACGACGCCGCCACCAACACCTTGACGATGATGGGCGAGGGGGTCGGAGAAGGCGGCAAGCCGATGAGGGTCCGGGAGGTCGTCAAGTGGACCGACCCGGATAACAAGGTATTCACCATGTACATGCCGGGGCCGGACGGCAAGGAGGTCCCCGGCATGACCATCACCTACAAACGAAAGTCGTAACCCCGAGCAGATGACACAAATTTGATGGCCGTGACGGTGAAAGCCCGGGTCAACGGGAAGAGAGCCGGCCAACTGGCTGCTGACGGCGCCGAACTGGACTCCGGCCCGGAGCGCCGCGAAGTTGCCGTGGCTACTTCGTGTCGAGCGAGACCAGCCTGACCTCGATGGCGAGGCCGAGCCTTTCGTTGCCGCGGGCGATCTCGAGACGGTGTCGTTCGCCCTGGTGAGAGAGCCGATCGCGCAAATCGCCCAGGCTGAACTCCGCCGCCGGCCGGCCGTCGATGGCCGCGATCCGGTCGCCCTCCTTGAATCCGTCCGTCTCGGCCGGCGAGCCGGGACAGACGGCGGACACGGTGAGGGTGTGCAGGTCGGGGCCGGAGGCGAGGAGGGTCAGGCCGTACGTCTGGCGCTCGGGGAAGGGCTTGGCCGTCTCGGGCGTTGGCTCGAAGATCATCCGCTCGCGGGCGTAGTCGAGGAACACGTGGTAGCGGCGGTAGATCCCCTCGCCCACGGTGCCGGAGAAGCTGGCGCTCGAGTAGGCGCCCCGTGTGTTGACCGACATGTTCACGGGGATCGACTCGACGGTGAGCCCTCCGAGCGCGAGCCGATCGATGTGGCCGCGCACGTTGTTCTGCGCGAAGAACTGCTTTTCCAGGCCGGCGGGTCGGTTCACCCGGACGCTCGTCCCGGCCAGGCTCGCGAGGGCGTTCGCCTTCACGAACGGTGAGGTCAGGGTCATCGTCTCGGCGGCGCCGAAGTCCAGGACGAAATGCGCCGGGACGGCCGGCTTCGTCGGCACCGAGATCGTCGCGTCGGTGAACGGAATGCCGGCGTCGAAGGTGACCGGCACGGAGAGTCCGCTTCCGGCATACCTCCAGGTCGCCGGATCGTGGAGGGTGAGGAGCTGGCGGTCGTAGTCGATCTCGACGACGAAGCGACTGATGAAGTCGTACCCGAGAATGCCTCCGAGCGGCATCCCCAGAGCGTGCTCCAGGCCGGACTGATCCAGCACGGCCACGTGCTGGCGGCGGAGCTCGACGCCCGGGAGCGTGAAGGTGGCCCCCTCGGCGTAGTCATACTCCGCCGTGCCCCCGCCGCCGGTCGTGGCGCTTTTCGCGTACGTCGTGAGTCCGTAGTCCGCCAGGCGCCGCGCATGGATGACGTTCTGATCGGCCCCGGTGTCCAGGATGAAGCCGATCGGCTCCCGGCCGTTCACACGCACCTTGAAGATGATGTGGCTGTTCTCGAAGTTGAAGTGGATCGGCGGGGCATTCGCGTCGAGGCGGGCGTCCGGAGGGCCGGCTTCGGGGGCCTGGAACATCGGGCGCGCGGCGCCGGTCTCGACCCGCAGGCTGGTGCGCTTCCACCCGTACTCCGGCCTCTCGGTCTCGCTGACGCGCGCGTGCTGCGGCGTCGTCACCCCGCCGGCGCGGTCCCAGTCTTCGTAGATCGTCGTGATCTCGCTGTCTTCGCCGGGGCGAACCGACTTGACCGGGAGCCAGGTTTGCGCGTCCAGGTACCACGTCATCGGCGCGCCGCCCGGCGGAGTGATCCGCAGGAGACACAGCTTGTGATCGTCGCTCTCTGAGACGGCCGCCTCGGTCATCGATTGCGGAGGTCCGAAGGCGATCACGGCGCTCTCGAAAGCCACGCTCCGCCAGCGCTCCAGCTCCTTTCCTCGAAGATGGCGGACGAACCCGTTCCAGTCGCGACGGGCCGTCACCTGACCGGCCAGGACGGTCTCCGCCTGGTCGAACTTGCGATCGACCACGCGACGGTAATCGCCCGCCGCCGTCACCCATTCCTGGACCGTGCCGGGGATCCCGTCTTGATACGAGAGGCTCGTGAGGACCGCGGTCTTCGACTCGTCCCACTCCCCGGCGTGCACCGCCTTTCGCCACCTTGAGAGCAGGTCTTCGGCGGTGACGGTGCCGGCGGGCCCGGCGTCGACGCTGGCGACCGGCCCGTCGGCGGAGCGCGCGGATGGGGGGATGACCGCCACGACCGCGATCGAAAGCACGGCCGCGACAGGTGTCACCGCCCTTGCTGCAATGGAGCGGCAGGGAAGGTTCATCGGCCCGATTCTACGCCTGCGGGGCCGCGCCGGATGCGATCGCCCTCCCTTGCCCCTCATTAGAGGCGGACCTATATTGCCCGAAAGCGCGAGAGGTGGTGCCCTGGGACGCTGGCGGAGAACATCCCTTGCAGGAATTCTCGCGATGGCCGTCTGTCTCGGTGCCGTCGCCTGGTCCAACGGCCGTGACAGGGCCCACCGGCGCCAGAACCTCGAGAATGACACCCGCGTCGTCGCCAGTCAGTTCGCCAGCCGGATAAAGGGCGGGCTGGAGCTGCACCGCGTCGGCCTGCAGCAGATGACCAACTTCTGGACCAACAGCGAGGAGGTCACCGAACAGGAGTTCTACGATTTCTCTGCCGGCACACTGAAAGTGTCGCCCCTCTGCCTGCGCCTCTCCGCCGTCGATCCCTCCCTTCGGGTGCGCTGGGTCTATCCTCCGGAGCCGAACCTCTCCCTCGTGGGTTTCGACCTGAAAACCCACCCCCAGGGTCACGAAACTTTTCTTCGGGCCATGCAAGTGAAGGAGCCGGTCCTGTCCGCCCCCCTCCAACTGGTCGGCGGCGCCCAGGGGTTCGCCCTGGCCGCACCGATCTTCCGCAAAGGCAGGTTCCTCGGGGAGCTGGTCTGTTCGATACGGAGCGCCGATTTCTTCGGGTCCCTGATTCTCCCCGAGGTGATCGACCGGTACGGGGAGATGGTGCTGGACTCCGGGACACCCCTGTTCGCGAGCGCTTCGTTCGAATCGTCGAGCTCGTCCGTTCCGCCGGTGGCCGAGACGTTCGACCTGGGTGGTCGCACCTGGGAAGTGCGCGTCCTCCCGCGTGAGGAGGTGATCCGCGAGCGACTCCACACCGGCCAGGCGGGGTTCTGGACGCTCGGGTGGCTGCTCACCCTGGGAGTCGGCTGCGCCGCCGCCGGCGGAACCTATTGGGGCTCGGCAATCGCCTCACACTTCCGGTCCCAGAAGGCCGCGCTGTCGAAGACTCGGGAGCAGCTTGACGGGGCGATGCGACAGCTCCTCCAGGCGGAGAAGCTGACCGCCCTGGGCGAGCTCATCGCCGGCGTGGCCCACGAGATCAACAACCCGCTCTCCACGATCATGGGCTACAGCCAGCTCCTCATGGGAGGGGAATTTTCCGAGGAGGTCCGAAAGCGGCGCCTCGAGACCGTGCACTCGGAAGCCGAGCGGATGGCCAAGATCGTGAAGAACCTGCTCACCTTCGCCCGCAAGCACCCGCCGGAAAAAAAGTTCCTGGGTCTCAACGGGATTATCGAGAAGACCCTGGAGCTCAAGACGTATCACTTCCGGGCCAGCCAGATCGAGGTCGAGAAGGACTTGGACCCGGATCTGCCCCGTACCATGCTCGACTTCCATCAGATGCAGCAGGTCATCATCAACCTCCTCAACAACGCCGAGCAGGCCCTGATCGAGTCGGGCCGCCGTGGGAGGATTCGGATAGAAACCCGTGTACGCGCCGACCGGATCGTGACCCGCGTCTCGGACAACGGTCCCGGCATGCCCCTCGAGATCCAGGAGCGGATCTTCGAGCCGTTCTTCACCACCAAGCAGGAGGGCAAGGGCACAGGCGTGGGACTGTCACTCTGCTACGGGATCACCCGGGAACATGGCGGGACCATCCGGGTGGAGAGTCGTCCGGGAGAGGGGGCGAGCTTCATCATAGAACTCCCCGTCATCCAGGACACGGCGGTCTTGAACGAGGAGGCTCCGTCGGCCCAGGCGCAGCCGATGCCGTCCCTCAGGATCCTCGTCGTCGACGACGAGCTGGCCCTCCAGGACTTTCTGGTGGACCTGCTGGGCTCCAGGGGACACCGCGTGGACACGGCCTCCGACGTGCCTGAGGCACTGCGGAAGATCGCCATCAACGGCCACGATCTCATCATTTCCGACATGAAGATGCCGCACGGCTCGGGAAAGGACATCTTCAAGGCCGTGACGAACAAGAGTCCTCGATTGGCGAGGCGGATTGTCTTCACGACCGGAGACGGAGCCAGCGCCGAGACGGAGCGCTTCCTCAAGGAAACGGGGAACGAGATCGTCCTCAAGCCGTTCAAGATCCAGGAGATCGAGACCGCTATCACGAAGGCCATCAAACCCCATCCGTCTTGACTCCTGCGTCGCAGTTCTGGCTCCCCAGGCGATAATCCTCGCGAGTCACACCGACTTGGCCTCTTCGGCGGCCCTGCCACGATCGAGGAGGGCTTCGACGACCTCGCATTTCTTCCCTTGGCAGGAATAGTTCCCGTTATCGAAAACGTTGACCATGGCGCCCCCGTCGAGGCGCAACCTTGTGCCGGTGTTGTTCCCGAGCCGTTCCTCTTTCTTGATGCGGTAGCCGGCTTTCCCCAGGTACTGCCTGGCGTCTTCGAGCGTCATCCCGGTCTGTCTCCTCTTTGCATGATTCTACTCTCGGAGAACCATGCCGGGTTCGAACTTCGGGTGTCCGTGCGCCGCACATTGTAATAGATGGCAGGCCGGCTTCCTGTAGGCTGTGGGGCGTATGGCGCTGACGGCGACGATCTACAACCTGGACACCGAGCTGGCCCATGTCGACCGCAGCGTCTACGCGACCTTCCGCCTGAAGCTGGCGCGGCAGCCGTCCGAGACGCTCGAGTACATGCTGACCCGCTACCTCGCGTACTGCCTCGAGCACACCGAGGGGATCGCGCTCACCGAGGGGATTGCGGCGGGCGACGAGCCGGCGGTGCTGGTGCGGGACCTGACGGGCCGCGTCACGGCGTGGATCGAGGTGGGGGCGCCGGATGCGCAGCGGCTGCACCGGGGCAGCAAGCTCGCCGGCCGGGCGGCGGTGTACACCCATCGGAATGTCGCCCAGGTGCTGGCGGAGCTCGACGGCAAGGGCATCCACCGCGCGTCGGAGATCCCCGTGTACGAGTTCGGCCGCGGCTTCATCGACGCGATCGCGGCCGTCGTGCGGCGACGCGCCGCCGTGACGGTCTCCGTCACCGAGCGTCATCTCTATCTCGACCTGGACGGACGAAGTTTCGACACCGCGGTGGCGGAGCACCACTTCGCCTGAAGCCTCCGGGCGCGGCGGCCCCTGATCGCGGGCGGGAACGGGAGCGGCATGCGGCGTGTGGTGGTGATCGGCGCCGGCGCGGCCGGATCGATGGCGGCAATCTTCGCGGCCGCTGCGGGTGCCCGGACCGTGCTCGTCGAGCGCACCCGGGACGGCGGGCGCAAGATTCTGATCAGCGGCGGCGGGCGCTGCAACATCCTGCCGGCCCGCGCCGACGAGTCCCGCTTCATCACCGACTCGTCGCCCAACCTCCTACGCAAGATGCTGCGCGCCTGGCCGCTGACGGAGCAGATCGCCTTCTTCGAGAAGGAGATGGGACTCCGGCTGGTCGAGGAGGCGGAATCGGCGAAGCTCTTTCCCGCGTCGAACCGCGCCCGCGACGTGCGGGACGGGCTGCTGGCGCTGGCGGTCCGCAACGGCGTGCGCCTGCTAATGGGGGCCCTGGTCACCGGGTTTGCGCCGACCGCGGCGGGCTGGCGCGTCGACCGGGACGGCGGTACGCCGCTGGAAGCGGATGCCGTCGTCGTGGCGACCGGCGGCCTCTCCGTCCCGCACACCGGAAGCGACGGGCTCGGCCTGAAGCTCGTCGGGGCTCTCGGTCACGACGTGCATCCGACCTACGCGGCGCTCACGCCGCTGACCGCGGAGCCGGCCCCCTTCGCGAGGCTCGCCGGCGTGTCGCTGCCGGTCACGCTGACCGCTCGCGCCGAAGGGCGGAAGGCGACGGCAACGGGCGGCTTCCTGTTCACGCACCGCGGCTACAGCGGACCGGCGGTGCTCGATGTCTCGCACGTCGCCGTGCGCTCCCGCGCCGATGGCTCAACGGCGGCGCGCCTGAACGTCCGCTGGACGCGTCTCGGTGCCGTGGAGTGGGAGGCGGCGCTGCGCCCCCGTGGAACCCGCACGGTGACCGCCGCGCTGCGCGCCGAGCTGCCGGAGCGCCTGGCCGGCGCCCTTCTGGAAGCGGCACGCGTCGAGCCGGGGCGCCTGCTGGCGGATCTGCGCCGCGACGAGCGGCTCCGTCTGATCGAGACGCTGGCGAGCGGCGCGCTGCCGTGGACGGGGGACGAAGGGTACAAGAAGGCCGAGGTGACCGGCGGCGGGGTGAGCCTCGCCGCCATCGATCCGAGGACGATGGAAAGCCGCCGGCACCCCGGTCTGTTCCTGTGCGGCGAGATGCTCGACGCATTCGGTCCCATCGGCGGCTACAACTTTCTCTGGGCGTGGGCGACCGGCCGCGCCGCCGGTCTCGGCGCCGCGCGGGCAACCGCTCCCGGTGCCCCGCGTCGTACCAGTCGATCCGGCGGGTCAGTCATATGATCGCACCGAACATCCGGTGGTGCGCCTGTCGGCATACTCCACCGGATTCGGCCAGGCGGGTCTCCTCGGGAAATGAGCGTGGCTGGACGGAGAGGCGGCACGTGTGATACCTAGAGTTGAGATAGCACAGCCACGAGTGTTGCATGGCGCAATGATGTGCCGGCGCGCAGAACGCCGTCGTCGGCGGATGCGTGGTGCAGAAACACGGGCGATGGACGGGTGGGCGATGCCCTTCGGATTGAACAGGGAGCCGGTGCGGATGCGACAGACGCTTCCGGCGCGGGACTACTACGCGCCGGGAATCTTCGATCTCGAGAAGGAGCGGATTTTCTATCAGAGGTGGTTCTGCGCAGGGCGGCAGGAAGAGCTGGCGAACGAGCGTGACTACATGATACGTGACGTCCTCAACGAGAGCATCCTGATCGTCCGCGGAGAGTCGGAGACGCTTCGCGCCTTCTACAACGTGTGCAGGCACCGCGGCAGCAAGCTCTGCGACGGCGCCGGGCGGCTCGGCTCGGCCATGGTCTGCCCTTACCATGGTTGGACCTACTCGCTGGACGGACGCCTGGTCGGCACACCGAACATCGGCGAAGTGGAGGGTTTCGATCGATCGGAGTACGGGCTGCATGGTGTGGCCCTGGAGACCTGGAATGGGTTCGTGTTCGTCAACCTGTCGGCGCAGCCACGGCCGCTGGAGGAGCAGCTCGGCCCCTGGAGGGACTACCAGCGCTACCACATCGAGCGCCTGCGCTCGGGCTGGCGGGTCGTCTACGATGTCGCGGCGAACTGGAAGATTCTCCACGAGAACTACAACGAGTGTCTGCATTGCCCGAGGGTCCATCCCGAGCTGGTCAAGATGATCCCGATCTATCGCAAGGGTCTGATCGCGGAGAACGACGGATCCTGGGGCAACAGGCTTGCCGACGGCGTGACGACCTTCTCGAAAACGGGCCGCTCGCAGCTGCCGTTCCTGCCCGACTTGACCGAGGAGGAGAAACGCTCCTACAACGGCATGACGGTGTTTCCCAACCTGATGCTGGATCTCCTCCCGGATCATGTGATGACCTCGGTGTTGTGGCCGACGGGTCCGGAGCGCACGAGGGTCGTCAGTGAGATCCTGTTCGAGCCGGCGACTCTGGCCCGGGACGACTTCGACCCCGCTGACATCGTGGAGCTGCAGGATCTGGTCAGCCGGCAGGACTGGGTGGTGTGCGAACGCGCCCAGCAGGGCCTGCGCTCCAGGGCCTTCAAGTTCGGCGTCTATCCGCCCCAGGACGAGTTCGTATACGAGTTCGATCAGGAGTACCTGCGCGCCCGCGGGCCGGCGCCGGCGGATGACACCGCGACCTCGTGAGTTTCGGTGACGTCGTCAGACCGGCCTGAGCGGACCGGCGCGGCTCCGGCCCTCCGTCGGGGTCTGCGGCCGGTCGCGCTCTTCGGCACGTTTTTCGTCCTGCTCTGCGGGGGACCCTACGGATTGGAGGAGGTCGTCCCCCGCGCGGGGCCGGGGCTCAGCGTCGGCATCCTCGTCCTCATGGCTCTGGTGTGGGCGGCCCCCTACGCGCTCCTCGTGTCGGAGCTGGCGTCCGCGTTGCCGGCCGAAGGAGGCATCTACCAGTGGTTCCGCGCCGGGCTCGGTCCGTTCTGGTCCTTCCAGCTTTCCTTCATGGATTGGACCACCTGGGTCCTGGATGCGGCGCTGTATCCGCCGCTGGTGGCCTCCTTCGTCGGCACGCTGTTCGTTCGCGAGCCCGCCCATTGGTTCCGCTGGATCCTCTGCCTCGCGATCATCTGGACCTGCACGTGGCTGAACATCCGGGGCGTCAGCCTCGTGGGGCGGTTCTCCGTCCTCATGACGGCACTCATGATGGCGCCGGTCGTCATCATGATCGTCCTGGGATGGCGGCATGCAAGCCTGTCCAGCTTGATTCCCATCTTCTCTCCGGACGGGTCTCCTTACAGCGCGCTCAACTACGCTCTCATCTGGGCGCTCTGGAGCTATTCCGGATACGGGTCCATGGCCAATGCGAGCGAGGAGATCGTCGAGCCGGAGCGCATGTATCCGAGAGTCCTGGCGGTGTTCCTGCCGGTGTCCGTGCTGACGTACGTCCTGCCGCTGATTGTTGCGCTCGGAGTGACGCCCGAATGGAGAGAATGGGACACGGCGCAATTCAACCAGGTGGCGCTGCGACTCGGAGGCCCGCTCCTGATGCTGTCGGTGACGATAGCCGCCCAGATCTCGAGCGTGGGGATCTTCAACGGCGAGCTCTTGATCATCTCCAGAATGCCCTACGCGATGGCCAGGGACGGGGTCCTGCCAAGGGGCCTGGAACGGCTTCACCCTGTTTTCGGAACGCCGGCGCGCGTCCTGATTCTTCAGGCCGTCGTTTACAGCGTTCTGACGTTCTTCTTCGGCTTCGTCGAGCTCCTGGTCGTCAGCACGTGGCTGGCCTTGCCGTCCTATATCCTGCAGTTCGCCAGCCCCGTAATGCTTCGCCTGAAGCGTCCTGATTTGCGCGGTTCGTTTCGCATCCCAGGGGGCCTGCCCGTCCTGCTCTTGGTGGCCGCGGTCCCTTCCCTGATCGCTCTGTATGCCCTGTTCTCGATCGCGCTCCCGCATCTCCTGATCGGCCTCGGTTTCGTCGCCGCGGGTCCGGTCTTGTTCCTCGGATTGCGTTGGCTGGGGTGCGGTTCCCGGCCCCGTCCCTGATCGCACGGCCGACGGTCTTTCGGGCGCGCGAGGCCGACGCAGGCGGTGCTCTGGCGGGTGCTACTTCCTGACGGACGTGGAAAACGATCGAGCGACACCCCGCAGTTGGATCGGATGGCCTGATTCTCGACGCCCCCGCGGTATAGTTCGGCCGCTCAGCTCTCCAACGATCTCCGTTTCATAGGCAGCAACTCGATGAGGATCGA
>WNGP01005232.1_pt1 | contig 11484 bp, 8 predicted proteins | sample 5407671 | NCBI WGS metagenome assembly WNGP01 (sample SAMN13153381, study PRJNA577476) | soil metagenome | isolation source: 40 cm soil or saprolite under Garry oak tree replicate 2 | place: USA:California | collected 2016-06-15 | reverse complement strand
ACGACGACGTTGCCCCGGGACTTGGACATCTTGGCGCCGTCTTTCACGATCAAGCCGTGCGCGCGGAACTTCGGGTACGGACTGTCGAAGTGCAGATGCCCGAGGTCGGACAACACCAGGCAGATGAAGCGCGCATACAGAAGGTGCAGCACGGCGTGCTCGTTGCCGCCGATGTAGCTCGACACGGGAAGCCACTTCTTTGTGCGCGCGGGATCGAACGGCCGGTCGTGAAACTCCGTCGACGGATAGCGTAGATGGTACCACGCCGAATCGAGGAACGTGTCGGAGACGTCCGTCTCGCGCCGCGCGCGGCCGCCGCACTGGGGGCATTTCACGAAATACCACTCTTCGTGCCGCGCGAGCGGGCTGACGCCCGTGTCGTCCGGACGGAAGTCCTCGATGAGCGGAAGCTCGACGGGCAAGTCCTGCTCCGGCACCGGCACGACGCCGCACTTCTCACAATAGAGGATGGGGATCGGCGGACCCCAGTACCGCTGCCGCGAGATGCACCAGTCGTGCAGCCGGTACTGGACGCGCGCGCTCGCGAGGCCGCGCCCATGGAGCCAGGCGACGATCTTGCGGGCCCCTTCGACGCACGATGCGCCGTCGAATGCCCCTGAGTTCATCAGCACGCCGTGCTCGGAGACGCTGGGCAGCGTTTCGCCCTCGACTGCCACCACTTGCCGAATCGGAAGCTTGAATTGCGTCGCGAACTCGAAGTCCCGTTTGTCGTGGGCGGGAACGGCCATGATCGCGCCGGTGCCATACTCCATCAGGACGTAGTCGGCGATCCAGATCGGGATCGCTTCTCCCGTCGCCGGGTTTCTGGCGTAGGAGCCGATGAAGACGCCGGTCTTCGTCTTGTCGCCGACGCGCCGCGACACGATGTCTTTGGACTGCACCTCACGCTGATATGCCTTGACGGCCGAGCGCTGCTCGAGCGCCGTCAACTCGTCCACAAACGGATGCTCGGGCGCGAGCACGAGGTATGTCGCGCCGAACGCGGTATCGGGCCGCGTCGTGAAGACCGTGATCTTCTTGCCGCTCGGCGTCTCGAAGATCAGCTCAGCGCCCTCGCTCCGGCCGATCCAGTTCCGCTGCAGCAGGACGGTGGAGGATGACCAGTCGAGGTTCTTAAGGTTTTCGAGGAGTCGCTCGGCGTAATTGGTGATTCGGAAAAACCATTGGTCGAGGAAGCGTTGCTCGACCGGTGTATCGCAACGCTCGCAGCGCCCATCGATGACCTGCTCGTTGGCGAGCACGGTCTTGTCCTTGGGACACCAGTTCACCGCGGCGCGCTTCTTGTACGCCAGCCCCGCCTTGTAGAGCTGCAAGAAGAGCCATTGCGTCCACTTGTAGTAGGCGGGATCGGTGGTCGACAGCTCATGACGCCAGTCGAACATGCCGCCAAAGCGCCGCAGCTGGCGGCGGAAGGTGGCGATGTTCTGGGGAATGAGCTTGGCGGGATTGGTACCGACGTTGAGCGCGTAATTCTCGGAGTGGATCCCGAATGCGTCGAACCCCATCGGCTCGAAGACCTCGTAGCCCTGGAGCCGCTTGAACCGGCCGTAGATGTCCGCCCCGGTGAACGCGAACATGTTGCCGACGTGCAGGCCTTCCGCCGACGGGTACGGGAACATCATGAGGTTGTAGAACGGCCGCGCCGCGCGGTCCAAGTCGGGCTCATTGATGTGGCGCTCAGCCCAGCGGGCCTGCCACTTTGCCTCGAGCGAACCTGGATCGTAGCTTGGGAGGTCTCGCATACGGTGGTAAACCTAAACCCGAATGGCCATCAAGTCACAGCAACTGCGGCAGAGTTTCCTGCTCTCGGGGGCGGGCGCCGCCGTGCTGCTCGTCGTGTTCGTCGCCTGGCTGACGAGCACCCGTGTCGGTCAGGTCCTCGAGCAGGAGGCTGACGCGCGCGGGCGCGATGACGCCACCCGCGTCGCCGCCATTGTCACGCAGTATCTGAAGGAACGCCGTCACGAAGCGACGGCGCTCGCCAGCGAACCGCAGCTCATCGCGGCCGTCCGCGACGCGGGTCAGGCGGCGGTCACCCGCGGGCTGGACCGCATGCCGATTCCCGACCTGGAGCGCGCATTCAATGCCAGTCGCCAGCTGGGTGGCGACCCGGCCCTCGCGAGTCAGCTCCGTAATTATCCGGCGACGTCCGATCTCGCGGAAATTATCGTGACCGAGAGTCACGGGTTGAACGTCTTCACGTCCGAGCGTCCGTCCGATTTCGTGCAGCGCGACGAGACCTGGTGGCAGCGCGCGATCTCAGAGGGGCGGTACGAGGGCGGCGCGGAGTTCGACTCCTCAGCCGCAGCCGCGTCCCTGGAGTTCGACGTCGCCATACGCGCATCGCAGGGCCAGCGGCCGGTGGGCGTCCTCAAGGCGGTCTTTGCCCTGAACCGCTTGGCGGCGTTGCTCGGCACCGAACAGCTGGCTGGCGGAGCCTACGTCCAGGTGGTGGACAACCGCGGCAACGTGCTCGTCGCGAAAGACGCCGCCCTATTGCTGCAGAGTCTGCCCGACAAAGACCGTATCCCGCTCGGCGCCGCGGTGGCGACGGCCCACGTCACCACGGTGCGGGGCGAGAAAGAGCTCGTCGCCTCGGTCCCCGCGAATCAGGGCCAGTGGTGGGTGCTGTATCGGGAGCCCGCGGCGACGGCGTTCGCCACGGCACAAAGCACGCAACGCGCCGTGTGGCTGGGCGCCCTGCTGGTGGCGGCCGTCGCCGTCGCTGCGCTCTTCTGGCTGTCGCAGCGCCTCGGCCGGCTGGTCACGGAGCCGGTGCGAGCCGCGGGCGCGATCGCGAGTCGCGTGGCGGGCGGCGACCTCTCGGTGACAGTCACGACGCAGCGCGCCGAGGCGAGCGAAGTCGCGGAGCTACTGTCGTCGGTGCACTCGATGGTCGTGGCGCTGCGGCGGCTCGTCGGCGCGATCCGCGCGGCGGCGGACGAGGCCGCCGCCATGGCCACCGAAATCTCGGCATCCACCGAGGAGATGAGCGCTTCCACGCAGGAGATGGCCTCGACGTCGCAAGACCTCTCGCGGCGTGCCGCAGAGCAGTCGCAGCTGGTCCGTGCGGCGGCCGACGACGCCGCCCGGATCCTCCAGATTGCCGCGAAGCTCGCCCAGGGGGCCGAGGAAGCGGCGCGCCGCAACGCGGACCTCGCGGCGCTGGCGCGCCGGCACAAGGATGGGCTCGATCAGAGCACGGTCCGGCTCGCCAAACTCGCCGACGAAGTCGCGAAGGGCGCAGCGGAAGCGGAAGTGCTGACGCAGGCGACGGCCAGAATCCAGACGTTCGTGGCGCAGACCAAGGCCGTCGCGACCCAGACGAACATGCTGGCGCTCAACGCGGCGATCGAAGCAGCGCGCGCCGGCCCACAGGGACGCGGGTTCGCCGTCGTGGCGGACGAGGTCCGCAAGCTGGCGTCCGTGGCCGCCGCTGCGGCCGGCGAGACGGCCGACACCGTGCGCGGCGTCCTGGTGCGCGTGCAGGCGACGCGTGACCGGCTCGTACGGCTGGCCGAAGGGGGCGCGGCGGTACGCGAAGCCTCACAGACGGCCGCGCAGGGCCTGGCAACGGTCGCGAGTGAGGCGGACGCGAACGATGTCTGGAGTCGCGAGATCGCGCAGTCGGCCGGCGAGATGCGGTCCCTCGTCGAAGAGATTGCAAACCGGCTGACAACCGTCGCGGGCCAGACGGACACGCTGCTCGCGTCGGCCGAGGAGCTGGCCGCGTCAGGCGAGGAGCAAAGCGCGTCGACCGAGGAGATCGCGTCGTCAGCCAATCAGCTCGCCGAAGCGGCCGACCGGCTCACCGGCGCGGTGAAATCATTCCGATTGTTGGCGGACGAGCCCCAGCAACAGCAGGCGGCGGACTAGCTAGGAAGGCTCCGTCGCAAACACCACGCTGCAACAGGTCACCCCACCTTCGGCTTTCGCAAGCTCGCCGCAGGGGACCGGGACCACACGTACCCCAGCGCGGTCCAGTCGCTCAGCCGTTGCAGGATGGTGTGTTGGGTAAATCACCGAGGCCCCGATCAGCAGGGCGTTGGCGGCATCGGGTTCGCCTGGCGCAACCGTCACCGTCCCCATGGACCCAAAGCATTCCGGACTCACCCAGCGGTCATTGATTAGCAGCAGATTATCCGCCACCTGCGTCACTGCGCTTTTCAGATGGAGACAGCCGGTCACGGGAACGGGTATCACTTCATAGCCCCACTCGCTGAGGTGTTGGTCGAGCTGGGCAATCCCCTCGTGGCTCGTGCGTGATGACAGACCGACGTAAATCTTTCGTCCCACGGCCATCACATCCCCGCCATCAAGCGTGCCGGGTGCCTGAATGGCAAACAGTGGTCGGTACGCGCTCAAGACCTTGGCCATGGACTCGACTTCGCGCCGGCGCACCGGAGCCCCGGGTCTCGTCATCACCGCCGTCTCAGCGAACACAAGCGCCGCATCCTCTACAAACACGGCGTCCGGCAGCGTCGGTTCGGGTGGCGCGTGGACAACCGTGGCACCGAGCGAGCGGAGCGCGTCCTCATAACAGGCGTGCTCGGCCACAGCTTTGGCGACGTCGATCGGATCGCGTGGCCGATGCGTCAGCTCGCACTCGGCGAGTGTGGGACTGACGGCACGCGTGACCGCGACGAGCATGTTACTCGGTCAGCGGCATCCGCGGGCCCGGGGGCAGATGCTCCATCAGGTACCGGGTGAGCAGCGAGAAGATGTGCAGCGTCGTCCCACGGCCCTCGCAGATGCAATGCGAGCGATTGGGATACGCCATGAAGTCGAATGGCTTGCCGAGCTCGACCAGGCGGTTCACCAGGCGTTCTGTGCCCTGGTAATGCACGTTGTCATCGCCGGAGCCGTGCACGACCAACAGGCGACCCTTGAGTCCCTGGGCTTGATTGATCGGAGACGCACGGTTGTAGCGCGCGCTGTCCGCCGGCGTGTCCAGGAGACCCATATAGCGCTCCTGGTAAATCGTGTCGTAGAGGCGCTCGTCCGGCACGGGGGCTACGGACATCCCGACCTGATAGACGCCGGGGTAACGAAACATCGCCTGCAGCGTGCTCGATCCGCCGCCGCTCCAGCCCCAGACCGCGACGCGCGCGGGGTCGAGATAGTGGCGCGATCCCGTGAGGGCACGCACCGCGTCCGCTTGCTCCCGGCTCGACAAAATGCCGATCGCGCCGTACACCACTTTTCGCCACGCGCGGCCGCGCGGCGACGGCGTGCCGCGATTGTCCACGGTGGCCACTACGTAGCCCTGATCCGCGATCATGTGCTCCCACAAGTGACCCCCGCCCCAGGAGTCCTGGGCCGTCTGACCCGCCGGCTCGCCGTAGACGTACATCAGCAACGGATAGACTTTGGTCGAATCGAAATTTGCGGGCTTGATCATCCAGCCATCGAGCGAGACTCCGTCAGACACCGTCACCTTGAAGAACTCACCGTGACCAGCGATGAGCGGCGCCACCGCCGTGCGCTGTCTGGCATTGTCGACGAGCGTGCGCGCGACGCGGTGAGACGGCAGCTGCACCAGCTCGATCACCGCCGGGCTGTCGAAGTGCGAGTAGGTGTGAAAGGCCCAGTGCGCGTCCGGAGAGATTCGGTAGGAGTGCGTCCCCGGCGCGGTGGCCGGCGACACCCGCACGGCGGGGGGGGACTGTTTTCCGTCGAGCCGAGTGCGATAGAGATACCGTTGGGTCGCGTTATCGGGAGACGCGACGTAGTAGAGCCACCCGCCAGGCTCGTCCACCGCCGCGATGTCGACGACGTCGAAGTTGCCGGGCGTGAGGTTCGTGACGCGCGTGCCGTCCCGGCTGACCCGATAGACGTGCCGCCAGCCGTCGCGTTCGCTCGTCCAGAGGAACTCGGTGCCCTTCGCGAGCCACTCGATTTCGTCCACGACGTCGACCCAGGCACTGTCGCGCTCGCTGAGGATTGTCGTGGTCGCGCCAGTCGCCGCATCCGCGAGCATGACGCGGTCGGTGTTCTGGAGCCGGTTGATGCGCTGGAGGATCAGCTCGTTCGGTCCCGCCCATTCCATGCGCGGGAGATAGTTCTCGCGCGGGTCATCGGGGGGGGAGATCTGGAGCCACGTCGTGGGGCCGCCAGCGGCACTGACGACGCCGGCGCGCACCGCCGAATTCCTGGTCCCGACCTTGGGATACTGAATGGGCGTGATGTGGGGATAGAGCGAGTCGGTGTCGTTGACGAGGAAATAGGTGCCCAGGCCCGTCATGTCGAACCGCCAATACGCGATCTTCGAGCCATCGGGTGACCAGCGGAATGCGTCGCGCAGGTCGAACTCCTCCTCGTAAACCCAGTCGGTCATGCCGTTGACGTGGAGCGAGTCCGCATCGCTCGTCAGGGCCGTGATTGCGCCATCCGCAAGGCGCTCCACGTAGACGTTTCCCTGTCGCACGTAGGCCACGCGATCGCCGGCGGGCGAAAACTTGGCATACATGAGCGAAGACGGCGGGGCGTTCGGTCCGCCGAGTTTCTTCAGTGCGCCAGTCTGCCGGTTGAGCACCCAGTAGTCGCCGCGCGTGTTCTGCCGCCAGACGCGCTCGGTGTTGGTGAAGAGGAGCAGGAGGTTGCCGTCGGCCGACCACGCGTAATCGTCGAAGTCCAGCGCGTCGGTCGCACCGGCGGGCACCAGCTGGCGCGCCGAGATGTAGACGCTCCGGGCACCAGTGGCGGTCTCGTAGCGCACGATATCGGAGGCATCCGGGTTCGCGGCCGATTTCTCCACCGTGGTATAGGCGGTGCCGGTTTCGATCCAGCGTGCCGGTCCGAAGCGCTGTGGCGCGAATTCCGCCGATGCAAAGATGCGGCGCAGCACGTCGGCGACGTGATCCGGGACCTGCGCCACGGCGGGGACCGATGCGAACAGCGCCAGCAGGCCAAAAACGAACCGCATACCAGCTCCTTTGAAATCCCTGTTCAGGGGTGATCCGTAGATCGGTGAATCGTGAACAAGAGCGCGAACACGGGCTCGCGTCCAGGTCTCGCGCCTCCTATCTTGGGTTCCGCAATGGTCCCCCGTTCGCTCCTGCTCATTGCAAAAGTGACACTCCTGGCGGCGATCTACGTTACGGTCGCCCACTGGGGGCTGCAGTTCGACCCCGTCAATCGCTTCGCAACGATCATCTGGCCGCCTGCGGGTGTGTCCCTCGCCGCGCTGCTGCTGTTCGGACGGGACCTCTGGCCCGGAATCGCCATCGGCGCGGCCATCGTGAATGTCTGGATCGGCGCGCCTCTGCCCGTCGCGTGCGGAATCGCGCTCGGCAACACGCTGGAGGCGCTGCTCGGGTGGTACGTGCTCCAACGGATTCCCGGCTTCCGGCTGACTGTGGACCGCCTCCGCGACGCGCTCGGCTTCATCGTCCTCGCCGCCATCCTCAGCACCGCGGTGAGCGCGACGATCGGTGTGACGAGCCTGTACCTCGGCGGCCTCATTCCCGCCAGTCGATTCGCAGAGACGTGGTTTACCTGGTGGCAGGGCGACGCGCTGGGGGACCTGATCGTCGCCGCCTTCCTGTTGAACTGGATCCCCGCGCTCTGGGTCCCGGATCGCATGGCGCCGCGCCGCATCGCCGAGGCGCTCGCGCTCGGCGCCGCGCTGGTCGGGATGAGCGCGTTCCTGTTCCAAGGGGATCCCGCGACCGCGACCGTTGTCGCCGCCTTCCGCCAGCCGACGACGTTGCTCCCCGTTCTTATTTGGGCGGCGCTGCGGTTCGGGACCCGCGGCGCGACAGGCGCGACCCTCGTCGTGTCGGGCGCCGCGATATGGAGCACCGTGCTGGGGCATGGACCATTCATTCGCACCCAGCTGCACGAGAGTCTTGCGGTGCTCCAGGCATTCATGAGCGTGGTGGCGGTGATGTGCCTCGTGCTGAGCGCCGTGACCACGGAACGCCACCGCGCCGATCGCGAAAAGATCGAGCTCTTCCACCGCGAGCGCCTCGCGCGCGCGCATGCCGACGAGATGCAACGGTTGCGTGGAACGTAGGTCAGTTCGCTAAGCGGGCGTGCCCGCCCCGCTCCAAATACTCGTGGATGTGGCTGAGCACCATCGCATCGGACCAAAGGTTGGCCACGATAAGGGGCTGCCAATCGGTGGGATTCACTGCGTAGTAGCCGATCACGGGACCGTGTCTCCCGGCCGGCGTGGCACCACGCCGCCCCAGAAGTAGTCCGCCGTCATCGCGATCAGCTCTTCATCGGTCGCAAAACTGCTCAACGAGCGCGGCGGCTTGCCCGGAACGACAAAGAAGTAGCGGGGCCGGTTCAGGACGACGGTCGCGATGGAATCTTTGCCCTGTTGTCTCAGCCGGAGCGTGTCCGTGGTGATGCCAAGTGAGCGGACGCCGCGTGGCTCGAGAAACTTGGCGGCGCGTGCGAAGTAGCCTCCCATGTCATCGCCGGCTTCCGACCCGTCCTCTGACTGGCTGGGAGCGGGGCGCCGGACGGCGAGGATCAATGTTGGACCGCTGATCGTGACGGTCGCCGCCGCTGGCATCGTATCAGCGGCGGGCCTTTGGTCGCGAGTCGCAAAGTTCATGAAGAACTCCACGACCCTCGGATTCAAGCGCCTCAGGAGAGCCTCGTCGGAACGCAGGGAGTCTCGGTTTGGCTTCGCGAGACTGTCATACTGCACCTGCGTTAGGTCTCCAGTCGTGAGAAAGTCTACTCGCAGTCCAATCCGCGGACCGGACGCCGCTGCGAGGAGGTTGGCGAGACGGCCCGCCAAGCCACGGCCCGACGTAACCCGCGTAATCCCACTCGCCCAGCGGCTCGACCTCGAACGGTACGGCATTGAAGCCTTCCAGCTCCTGCAGCGTGGTCCCAATTCCAAGTCCTTCCTGCGTCCTCCAACACCCGCGAATGGAGTCACCGTATTGCCCAAGGCTGACGGCGGCTGTGACGACTGATGGCCGGCTCAGGGCAACCGTGTCCTCCCAGAACACTTCAAGCGTATCGGGGCACCCCGGAAGGACCACGGTGGTACCCGGTTCGTCGCACAGACCCTCCGCGCACTGCACGCGAGACTGGTGGACGTTGCCTGCCCCGAACACTCGTACGAGGTCCGCATGACTGGTCGTGGGAGCGACGGCACCGAATTGCTGGCCGGGTACCACCCGAAACAGGGTGGGGTCCTGACTCGATTGATCGGCTCGAGGACGGCATCCCAGGAGCGCGGCAATGACCGCGAGCACGAGCGAACGCACACTTCCAAGTTGCGCTGCAAATTCGCTGACGCCAGTCCAACAAAAACCAGGTCCTTCGCTCGCGCGCGTAGCGCGCTCACTCAGGATGACATGTCGGGGCGCGCCTTTAGAGAAAATGGGGAAGAAGGGGAGCAGGATTCAGGACCAGGTGTCCACATTCCCGTCGCGTCTGTCCTCTTTTCACCTGCAGCGTCCGTACAACAGCGGACCGATTCTCCGATGCGACCGCGCGAGTTCTGGTCCTCATCTCCGTCCCGCTCCGATCGTCCTCACCCCCTGTCCCCCTCTCCGTTCCGGAGAGGGGGAACGAAGGGTTGGTTCACCAACGAGGCGCGGTGGGTAGATGGTCACCCGCCGCGCGTTTTATTGCAACGGAGTATCAACCGTTCGTCAAAGCGCCGCAGAGATTTAGGACCCTTCGATTGAAACGGTAGCTGTCCAATGGTATATTGCGTGTGCCAATACCCCCCTAGTTCCTTCGGGAGCTAGGCGCGAGGCCGCGCCGATGAGGCCGGCCTCTGCTTTTTCAAGCAGGCGCCCTTGGACACGTTCGTCTACGTGGATGGCTTCAACCTCTACTACGGAGCGGTAAAGGGCACTCCGTACAAGTGGCTCAATATCAGGCGGCTCTGTGAGGTTCTTCTCCCCAAGCACAAAATCGTCCGGGTGAAATACTTTACCGCTCGTGTCAGCGCTCGTCCTGGAGACCCGGATCAACCGATTCGCCAGCAAACGTTCCTCCGTGCGCTCGCCACGTTAAAGGATTTCGACGTCATCTACGGGCATTTCTTGACCAAAGAGACGTACATGCCCGTTGCTGGATCGGCTCCAGGAACAGCGCTCAAGTATGCGAAGGTGATCCGTACGGATGAGAAGGGATCTGACGTCAATCTGGCGACGCACTTGCTGTGGGATGGATTCAAAGGACGCTACAAAGCAGCGGTTTTACTGACGAACGATTCAGACCTGCTCGAACCCGTGCGGATTGTGAGACAAGAGTTGGGTTTAACGGTGGGGATTCTCAACCCGCACAGGAAAGCAAGCCAAGTGTTGGCGCGCCACGCTTCGTTCATTAAGCCGATCAGGTCTGGTGCGCTGCAGGCCTGTCAGTTTCCGCACACGCTCAACGACGCGAACGGCACAATCACAAAGCCGCAGGTCTGGTAGTCGAAGCAGGGTTGGGATCGTCGGGCCGTCCTGAACTCTGTTCGCCCCCTGTCGGATCATTAATGGTGATCAGGTGCCGCCGGTTCGTTTTATCCGTGCGTTGAAAGCCTGCTCTGAGCGCAGCGAAGGGGGCCGGCTCGCCAAGAGCGCAAGCCCTTAAGGGCTCCTCGCGTCCTTCAGGACGCGAAGTGGCCGAGCCGGCCCTTCAGGGCACGGGTGCGAGCGCCGTCTCCGGGCCGTCATGGCCGAGATCTCCGAGCAGGTGAAGGTGCCGGACGGCGTCGTGCGGTATCGGTTCGGCGACTTCGGACCCCACCCCCTGACCCCCTCTCCCGTCGGGAGAGGAGAACGATGAGCCGGAGGTGGTGAAGCCGGCGCGTAGGTCCTCACTCACCAGACCTACGCGACGACGCGCGGTGTGTGGACGGTCACCTGCCGCGCCTTGAGTTGTTGTTTGCAATATCCCAACGAGCCCGCGCCACCTCGTCCCTGGTCATGATCTCGTCGCGAACTGGCGCGGCTGATTCCTTTTTCATGAACGAGAGACCTTCCCCTACAACGCCGCGACGATTCGCGAGACGCAGCAGGTAAGATCGCTCTTCACCTGATGCTCCCACACCCGGACCACGCGCCAGCCGCGGCGACGTAGCTTCGCGAAGTTGCTCAGATCGCGGGCGCGATTCCGTTCGATCTTTTTCCGCCAGAATCGTGGGAGGCGGCGCTTCCACGCCGGGTATCGGAAGCCGTGCCAGAAGTCACCATCGACAAAAACAACGACGCGTTCGCGCCGGAAAACCAGGTCCGGCCGGCCTGGAAGCGACATCACATTGGCCTTGAACCTCAGGCCCAGGCGCCGCAGCTCGCGCCGCACGGCGACCTCGAGGCTGGTGTCGAAGCCCCGGATGCGGGACATGTTATAGCTACGCTGCGCGCGTGTGTGCCTGTCGGCCATTTCTCTTGACGTGCGCCCGCACGGCTCGCGCGACGGCGGCCGCCAGCAGCGGCGGCACTGCGTTACCAACCTGCTCGAACTGCTGGCTGCGCGTGCCCAAGAAGCGGA
>WNGP01004595.1_pt1 | contig 11485 bp, 7 predicted proteins | sample 5407671 | NCBI WGS metagenome assembly WNGP01 (sample SAMN13153381, study PRJNA577476) | soil metagenome | isolation source: 40 cm soil or saprolite under Garry oak tree replicate 2 | place: USA:California | collected 2016-06-15 | reverse complement strand
AGCGGATCCCCGCTGGCGTTCTCGTTCTCCGAGCGGAACCACGCCAAGTCGGTGACTCTGGCCGACATCGACGGGGCGGGCCAGGTCAGCGTCACCAAGCTGGCGGCCCCGGTGCCGCGGCCGCTGCGCGAGGTGCGCGGGAACCTCGACGACCTGCTGGCGGAGTCCGGCGGCGGGTCCGGTGGCGGGCCCGGCGGCGACCTGGCCGATGCGTGGCTGCGGGTCGTGCTGACCGACGCTGCCCGGCCGGCCTCGCCGATGGAGCGGCTTCGCGAGAAGTGGCCGCACACGCTGGTACTGGACTTCGACCCCGAGGGCGAGCTCGTGAGTGCCGCGACCGACCTCGGGCGGCTCGCGAAGACGGCCGACCCGGTCGAGATCTGCGAGCTGTTCGTCGAGTTCACCAGCGGCGGCCCGGCCGACGAGGACCAGCTCGCCGTGCTGCGGGACGTCGTCGAGGCGGTGCAGCACGCCGAGGCGGCAGACGGGGCCGGCAGACCGGCGGACGGGGCGGACGCCAGACCGGCTGACGGGGCTGCCGCTGGTCCCGCCGACCTGGCCGACGCCGGGTCGGTGGACGAGTGGCTGGCGAACGCGGGCCGGGGGGACGACTGGCTGCTCGACGCCGAGCTGGCGTTCCCCGGGCGGGGCAGGGACCCCGCGGCGGCCTGAGGTGAGTCCCTGATGCGGCTGCACAGCCTCGGGCTGCAGGCGTTCGGGCCGTTCGCGACGCCGCAGCGGATCGACTTCGACCGGCTCGCGGCCGGGGGGTTGTTCCTGCTCGAGGGCCCGACCGGCGCGGGGAAGACGACCGTGCTCGACGCGATCACGTTCGCTCTGTACGGCGGCCTGGCGGGGGAGGACGCCGGATCTGACCGGCTGCATTCGCACTTCGCCGACCCCGGCGTCGAGCCGTCGGTGACGCTGGAGTTCTCGGTGCGCGGCGTCCGCTACCTGATCAGCCGGGTGCCCGAGCACCGGCGGCCCAAGCGCCGCGGCCAGGGGTACACCACCGAGGCGATGCGGGTGCACCTGCGGCGCCGCGAGGCCGGCCAGTGGGTCACGATGTCGTCGAACAAGGCCGAGACCGGCGACGCGATCGCGGACATCATCGGGCTCAGCCGGACTCAGTTCACCCAGGTGATGCTGCTGCCGCAGGGCGAGTTCGCGCGGTTCCTGCGGTGCGGCGACGACGCCAGGCGGGCGGTGCTGACCAGGCTCTTCGGCACCGAGCTGTACGACAAGATCACGCTCGAGCTTGACCGGCGCCGGGCGGTCGCGGTCAAACAGCGGCAGGACGCCAAGGCCGAGATCGCCGAGGCGGTGTCGGCGGCGGCGGAGGCCGCCGGGCTCGACGCGGCCGCCCGCGGCGAGCTGATCTGCCTGCCCGCCGGGGAGCGCGGAGTCAGGTTCAAGCAGATCGGCGACGACCTGGCCGGAGCGCTGGCCAGCGCGGGCGCCGAACTCGAGCGCGCCGCGGGGCAGGCGCGGGCCGCGCTCGGGGCCGAGCAGGCGGCGGCGGCCAGGGCCGCGCTGATGACGCGGCTGACCGGCGCGCTGGCGTCGCTGCACCGCCACGAGGCGACCCGCCCCGAGCACGACGCGCGCGCCACCCGGCTCGATGCCGCCAGGCGGGCCGAACCGGTGCGGCCGCTGCTCGCCGCGCTCGATGACGCCGGGGCGTCGGCCGGCCGGGCGCGCGACCGGCTCAGGGCGCTGGTCGGCGCGGCAGCGGCCGCCGACTTCGGCTGCCTGCTCGGCGAGTCCGCCGACAGCGCCCTGGTCAGGCGGACGGCGAAGGACTCAGCCGCTCGTGCCGGCGCCTGCCTGCGTGAGGCGACCGGGCTGGAGCATCTCGTAGCAGCCGAATCGACAGTGCCAGGTCGCGAGACCGCCGTCGCGAACCTCGACCGGGCCGCGGCGCGGGCCGCCGCACATGCCGGGTCGCTCGCGGCGGCCCGCGATGAGCTGCCCGGCCGCATCGCCGCGGCGGAGGCGCGGCTGGCCGCGGCCAGCGCCGCCGCCGCCGGCTTGGAGGCGAGCCAGCAGCGGCAGGCGGCGCTGGTGCCGTTGCGGGCCGCGGCGGCCCGCCTGGCCGAGCTCGAGCCGCTGCTGGCCGACCGGGCCGCGCTGCTGCGGGCGGCGGTCGAGGAGCACCAGCGCCTGGTCGATGACCATCAGGGGGCGATGGAGGCGCGGCTGGCCGGGATGGCGGCCGAGCTGGCCGCGGCTCTGGGCGACGGGGCGCCGTGCCCGGTCTGCGGTTCGGCGCAGCACCCGGCGCCCGCCGCGGCCGGCGTTGCCCCGGTGACCGAGCGGGCCGTCAGGGCCGCCCGCGAGCGCCGGGATGCCGCGGCGGCGGCCAGGTCACGGGCCGAGCAGGAGCACGCCGAGCTGGCCAGGCAGGCCGCGGAGCAGGCCGCCGTCGCGGCCGGGCACACGCTGGCCGGCCTGGCCGCCGAAGAAGCCGAGGTGGCCGAGCGGCTGGCCGCCGCCGAGTCGGCCGCGGCCAAGCTGCCCGCGTTCGAGTGCGAGCTGGCCGGCCTGCGCGGCGAGCAGGAGCGGCTCGGCCAGGACCTGCGCGCCGCGGCCGCCGCCGAGGCGACCGCGCGCCACGAGGCCGACCAGGCCAGGGCGGACCTGGCCGAGCTGAACGCGACGCTGGCGCAGGCCGTGCAGGGCCACCCGTCGGTCGCGGCGAGACGGGCCGGGCTCGAGCAGGCGGCCGAGGGCAGCCGGCAGCTCGCGGCGGCGCTCGGCGAGCTGGCCGCGGCGCTTGACGCGGCGGCACAGGCGCGGGACAGGGCGGCGCGGGAGGGGCTGGCCAGCGGCTTCGGCACGCTGGAACTCGCCAGGCTGGCGGTGCTCGGGCCGACCGAGCAGTCCGCGCTGGGCGAGCGGGTGGCGTCGTGGACGCGGGAGCTGACCGCGTTGCAGGCCGCGGCGGCGTCCCCCGACCTGGCCGGCCTGGACCCGGACTTGGCCGGCCAGGCGCACGCGAGCGCGGAACAGGCGGCGGCGGCGCTGGCCCGCGCCGGGGACGCGGAGCAGAACGCCAGGACCGCGCACGAGACGCAGCGGGCCCGGGCCGCCCGGCTCAGCGACCGGCTGGCCGAGGTCCGGGCCGCCGAGGCCGCCGCCGCCGCGCTGGACGCCGCGACCGGGCCGGTCATCTACCTGGCCGGCCTGGCCAAGGGCATGGACGGGCACCGCAGGGTTGCGCTGACCACGTACGTACTGCGGCACTGGTTCGAACAGGTCGTCGCCGCGGCCAACGTGAAGCTGGCGGTGATGTCGTCCGGCCGCTACGAGCTGCGGCGCAGCGACGAGGGCGAGTCGCGGCGGCAGCGCGGCGGGCTGACCCTGTCGGTCGTCGACCGGCACACCGGGCAGGTGCGGAGCCCGAACTCGCTGTCGGGCGGTGAGACCTTCTACGCCTCGCTGGCGCTCGCGCTCGGGCTGGCCGACGTCGTCAAGGCCGAAGCCGGGGGAGTGGACACGCAGACGTTGTTCATCGACGAGGGCTTCGGCTCGCTCGACGCCGAGACGCTCGACCAGGTGCTCGGCGTCATCGACGAACTGCGGGACCGCGGCCGGGCGGTCGGCATCGTCAGCCACGTCGCGGACCTGCGGGACCGGGTCGCCGAACGGCTCGAGATCCGCCGCCTGCCCGACGGCTCGTCCGCGCTGCGGGTGGTCGCGTGACGGCCGCGCACGGGCCGGCCGCCACCCGCGCCGGCCACACGGCGATCGTGACCGGGGCCAACCACGGCATCGGCGCGGCCACGGCGACCGCGCTCGCCGCGCGGGGGTGCGCGGTCGTGTGCGCGTTCTGGCGGGTACGCGACCCGGCCGACCCCGGCACCCCGCAGGCCTACCGGGACCACCGCGCCGGCGGTGCCGGGCAGGTCGTGGCCGAGATCGAAGCGGCGGGCAGCCGAGCGCTGGCCGCCGAGGCCGACCTGTCGGACCCGGATACGCCCGCAGCACTGTTCGACCTGGCCGAACATCACCTCGGCCCGGTCGACATCCTCGTCAACAACGCGACTGGATGGCTCGCCGACACCTTCGCCCCGGCGGCCAGCGACCGGCTCGGGCGCACGCTGCGGCCGGTCACCGCGGCGTCGTGGCGGCAGCAGTTCGGCGTGGACGCGATGGCGCCCGCGCTGCTGATCGCCGAGTTCGCACGGCGGCACGTCGCCAGGGGCGCGGACTGGGGCCGGATCGTCGGGCTCACCTCGGGCGGGGCGCTCGGCTTCCCCGAGGAGGTGTCCTACGGGGCGGCCAAGGCGGCGCAGGAGAACTACACGAGGTCGGCCGCGCTCGAGCTCGGTCGGCTCGGGATCACGGCGAACATGGTGCACCCGCCGGTCACCGACACCGGCTGGGTCACCGAAGCGGTCCGCGCAGTGGTCGCGGCCGACCCGGCCATGCTGCACATCGCCAGCCCGGCCCAGGTCGCCGAGGTAATCGCCTACCTCTGCTCGGACGCCGCCGCCCTGATCACCGCCAACGTGATCACCCTCCGCTGACCGCGGCCCCGCCGAGCCCAGGCTCGCTTGCCCGCCGGGTGAACATCGCTGTCACATCGATGTCCGCCGAGGAGCGCTATCCAGAACAGCGCTGCCGCATCGATGTTCGCCGGCGAACATCGCTGTCACATCGATGTTCGCGGAGATCTGCTATGCAGAACAGCGCTGCCACAGCGATGTTCGGGCCGAGCGGCTGGACGGCGCCGACCGGGTGCGTGAGGATGCGCCGCGCGGGCGGCGGGCGGCGGGCGGCGGGCGGCGACGGGGGTAGGGTGCTGGGGTGCTGTCACTGGTGCTGCCGAAGGGGTCGCTCGAGCGGTCCACGCTCGAGTTGTTCGATGCTGCCGACCTGACGGTGCGGCGCGCGTCGGAGCGCGACTACCACGCGTCGATCGACGACCCGCGGATCGACCGGGTCAGGTTCCTGCGCCCGCAGGAGATACCGACCTACGTCACCGAGGGGCTGTTCGACTTCGGCATCACCGGCCGGGACTGGATCACCGAGACCGGGGCCGACGTCGCCTCGCTCGGCGAACTGCCGTACTCGAAGGCGACCAGCGACCCGGTGCGCGTCGTGCTCGCGGTCCCGGCGAACTCCGGCTGGGAGTCGATCGCCGACCTGCCCGAGGGGATCAGGATCTCGACCGAGTTGCCCGCGCTGACCAAGCGGTTCCTGGAGGAGAACGGGATCAAGGCCGTGGTCACCCCGTCCTACGGCGCGACCGAGGCGAAGGTACCCGACATCGTCGACGCGATCGTGGACCTGACCGAGACCGGCTCGTCGCTGCGCAGGAACGGCCTGAAGATCCTGCACACGCTGCTGAGCAGCTACACCGAGCTGATCGCCAACCACGCCGCCTACGAGGACCAGGACAAGCGGGCGGCGATGGAGGACGTGGCGCTGCTGCTGCTCGGCGCGATCAGGGCACGCGGCAACGTCCTGCTCAAGCTCAACGTCGCCGACGAGCGGCTCGCCGCGGTGACGGAGATCCTGCCCGCGATGTCCTCGCCGACGATCACGTCGCTGGCCAGCGGCGACATGCACGCGGTCGAGGCGGTCGTACCCAAGCGCGGCGTGAACACGCTGATTCCGGCCCTGCGTGCCGCCGGCGCACGGGACATTCTGGAGATCCCGATCTCGAAGATTATTGAGTAACGCAACTCGCGGACCGGATCGGGCGGGCAGGCTGGTGCCGGTCCGGGGCTGCGGACCGGATCGGGGGGCAGGCAGGTGCCGGTCCGGGCTGCGGACCGGCGGGGCACAAGGCGCCGCCGCCGGTCGCGCCATCCCGATCATTGTGGGCCCCTTGCCGTCGTTCTTGCGACACCAACGGCACCACGCTGCTCCGCCTGCCCGCAGCCGATCGGGCCGCGGCGTGGCAGCCGTTAGGCTTGCCAGGTGCTCACCAGGATCGATCTTCGGGGAGAACCGGTCGCTCGGCTCGGCGTCAGAACGCTGGCCGGGCTGCTCCCGCGGGCCGAGCTTGACGTCGAGGCGGCGGTCGCGGTCGTCCGACCGGTCTGCGACGACGTGCGGGGCCGCGGCGCCGAGGCGGTCCGCGAGCATACCGCCAGGTTCGACGGCGTTGACCTGGCCACGACGGTCGTGCCGCGCGAGGCCCTCGCGGACGCGCTGGCGCGGCTCGACCCCGCGGTGGAGGCGGCGCTGCGGGAGGCGGCCCGCCGGGCCAGGCTGGTGCACGAGGCGCAGGTTCCCGCCGAGCGGGTGACCGTCGTCGCCGACGGGAGCTCGGTCACCGAGCGCTACGTGCCGGTCGCCAGGGCCGGCGTCTACGTGCCGGGCGGGCTGGTCGCCTACCCGTCGTCGGTCGTGATGAACGTGGTCCCCGCCCAGGCCGCCGGGGTCGGCCAGATCGCGTTGGCTTCGCCGCCGCAGGCGGCCAACGGCGGCCTGCCGCACCCCTCGGTGCTGGCCGCGTGCGAGCTGCTCGGGGTCACCGAGGTGCACGCCGCGGGCGGGGCGCAGGCGATCGCGATGCTCGGCTACGGCACCGGGGAATGCGCGGCCGTGGACACCATCACCGGCCCGGGCAACGTCTACGTCGCGGCGGCGAAACGGCTGCTGCGCGGCGTCGTCGGCACCGACGCGGAGGCCGGCCCGACCGAGGTCGCGATCGTGGCTGACGGCGGCGCGGACGCCGAGTTCGTCGCCGCCGACCTGGTCGCGCAGGCCGAGCACGACCCGCTGGCGGCGTGCCTGCTGATCACCACGGATCCCGGGCTCGCCGACCGGGTCGACGCCGAGCTCACCAGTCAGGTCGCGACGGCCAGGCACGCGGGACGGGTCAAGGAGGCGCTGACCGGCCAGTCGGCGTGCGTGCTCGTCGGCGGCATCGACGCGGCGCTCGCCGTCGCCGACGCCTGGGCGCCCGAGCACCTGGAAATCCAGGCCGCGGGCGCCGAGGACCTGGCCGGGCGGGTCCGCAACGCGGGGGCCATCTTCGTCGGTCCGTATGCTCCCGTCTCGCTCGGCGACTACCTGGCCGGGTCGAACCACGTGCTGCCCACCGGCGGGACGGCCAGGCACTCAGGCGGCCTGTCGGTGCTCACCTTCCTGCGCGGCATCCACGTCGTGAACTGCACTGCCCCCGCGCTGGCCGCGGTGGCGCCGCACATCGACGCGCTCGGCGGTGCCGAGGACCTCGCCGCCCACGTCCGGGCGGTCAGGGTCAGGTTCCCCGCCGGCGTGACCAGGGGGACCGGCCGGGCTGGCGAAGCTGGCGAGGCTGCCAGGGCTGGTGTGGCTGCCGGGGCTGGTGCGGCGCCGCCGTTGCGGGCCGACCTGGTCGGGCGGCGTCCGTACGGCGCGCCGCAGATCGACGTGCCGGTCAGGCTGAACACGAACGAGAACCCGTTCCCGCCGCCGGTGGCCCTGGTCAGGGCGATAGCCGAGGCCGCGGCGGCGCAGGCGGCGCTGCTGAACAGGTATCCGGACCGGGACGCGGTCGGGCTGCGCCGCGACCTAGCCGGCTACCTGGGCCGCGGGCTGAAGCCCGAGCAGGTCTGGGCGGCCAACGGGTCCAACGAGATCATCCAGCAACTCCTCCAGGCGTTCGGCGGACCCGGCCGGGAGGCACTCGGCTTCGAGCCGTCCTACTCCATGCACCCGATCATCGCCCGGACCACGAGCACCCGCTGGATCGGCCGGAGCCGGGAGGCCGGATTCGGCATCGACGCCGACCGGGCGGTCGCCGCGATCGCCGAGCTCCGGCCCGACCTGGTCTTCCTCACCTCGCCGAACAACCCGACCGGGACGGCCGTGCCGCTGGCCGTGATCGAGCGGATCTGCGCGGCGGCGCCCGGCATGGTCGTGGTCGACGAGGCGTACACCGAGTTCGCCCGGGATCGCGACGCTACCGCGCTCGCGCTGTTGCCGCGCTACCCGCGCCTGGTCGTCGTCCGCACGATGTCCAAGGCGTTCGCCCTCGCGGGGGCGCGGGTCGGCTACCTCGCCGCCGACCGCGGCGTGGTGGACGCGCTCCAGGTCGTCCGGCTGCCCTACCACCTGTCGGCCCTGACGCAGGCGGCCGCGCGCGCCGCGCTCGCCCGCACCGGCGAGCTGCTCGCGGCGGTGTCGGCGATCCGGGCCGGCCGCGACGAGCTGTCCGGCTGGCTGCGGGCGCGCGGGCTGTCGGTGGCCGACTCGGACGCGAACTTCGTGCTGTTCGGCACGTTCGCCGACCGGCGGGCGGTCTGGCAGGGCCTGGTCGACCGGGGCGTCCTGATCAGGGAGGTCGGCCCGCCCGGATGGCTCCGGGTGACGATCGGCACCCCGCGCGAGATGGACGCGTTCCGCACCGCGCTCGAAGAGGTGCTGCGACCGGGAGACACGGCGTGAGCGGCAGAACGGGCCGGGCGGAGCGCTCCACGAAGGAGACCAAGGTCACCGTCGAACTCGACCTGGACGGTAACGGGGCCGCCGACGTGTCGACCGGGGTGCCGTTCTTCGACCACATGCTGAACCAGCTTGGCAAGCACGGCCGGATCGACCTGCTGGTCCGCGCCGACGGCGATGTCGAGATCGACGCGCACCACACGGTCGAGGACACCGCGATCACGCTCGGGGAGGCGCTGCGCCGGGCGCTCGGCGACAAGGCCGGCATCTGCCGGTTCGGCGACGCGCTGGTCCCGCTGGACGAGACGCTGGTGCGGGCGGCGGTCGACCTGGCCGGCCGGCCGTACGTCGTGCACACCGAGCCGGACGGCATGGCCCCGCTGATCGGCAACTACGACACGACGCTGACCAGGCACTTCTTCGAGACCCTCGGCGCCAGCGCGGCGATCTGCGTGCATGTGGACGTGCTGTCGGGACGCAACCCGCACCATATCGTCGAGGCCCAGTTCAAGGCCTTCGCGCGGGCGCTGCGCGCCGCGGCCGCCCCCGACCCCCGCGGCGGCGGCGGCATCCCCAGCACCAAGGGCGTCCTGTGAGCGCCCGTGCAGCCCGGGGGCGAGCGGGGAACACGGTGAGCGCCCCTGCAGCCCGGGGGCGAGCGGGGAAAATCGTGGTACTCGACTACGGCTCGGGAAACCTTCGTTCGGCCCTGCGGGCGCTGCAGCGGGCCGGAGCCGACGCGGTGGTGACCGCGGACGCGGACGCGGCGCTTGGTGCCCGCGGCCTGGTGGTGCCCGGCGTCGGCGCGTTCGCCGCGTGCATGGCCGGCCTGCGGGCGGTACGCGGCGACGAGGTCATCGCCAAGCGGCTGGCCGCGGCGCGCCCCGTGCTCGGCATCTGCGTGGGCATGCAGGTCCTGTTCGCGGAGGGGCTCGAGCGCGGCCAGCGGACCGCGGGCTGCGGCGTCCTGCCCGGCGTCGTGGACCGGCTCGAGGCTCCGGTACTTCCGCACATGGGCTGGAACACGGTCAGCGCCCCGGCCGGCACGCGGCTGCTGGCCGGGATCGGGCCGGACGAGCGGTTCTACTTCGTGCATTCCTACGCGGTCCGCTCGTGGCCGCCGCCCGCTGCGGGCGAGACCGGCGGGCCGCTGCTGACCTGGGCCGGGCACGGCCAGCCGTTCGTGGCGGCGGTCGAGGACGGCGCGCTGTGCACGACCCAGTTCCACCCCGAGAAGTCCGGCGACGCCGGCGCGGCGCTGCTGGCGAACTGGCTGGAGCTGATCGCATGACGCGGGCACTCACGCTGCTGCCCGCCGTCGACGTGGCCGGCGGTCAGGCGGTCAGGCTGGTGCAGGGCGAGGCCGGGACCGAGACGTCGTACGGTGACCCGCTGGAGGCCGCGCTGGCCTGGCAGCGCTCGGGCGCGGAATGGATCCACCTGGTCGACCTGGACGCCGCCTTCGGCCGCGGGTCCAACGCCGCCCTGCTCGCCGACGTCGTCAGCCGGGTCGAGGTGGCCGTGGAACTGTCCGGCGGCATCCGCGACGACGCATCGCTCGCTGCGGCGCTGGCCACCGGGTGCGAGCGGGTGATACTCGGGACGGCCGCGCTGGAACGTCCCGGCTGGGTCGCCAAGGTGATCGCCGAGCACGGCGAGCGGATCGCGGTGGGCCTGGACGTCCGCGGGACGCGGCTGGCCGCCAGGGGCTGGACCACGCTGGGCGGCGAGTTGCTCGACGTGCTCGCCAGGCTCGAGTCCGATGGCTGCTGCCGCTACGTCGTCACCGACGTGACCAGGGACGGCACGCTGACCGGGCCGAACCTCGACCTGCTGGGCCTGGTCTGCGCGCGGACCAGGCGGCCGGTGATCGCCAGCGGCGGCGTCTCGGTGCTCGATGACCTCCGCGCGATCGCGTCGCTGCTGCCGGTCGGCGTCGACTCCGCGATTGTTGGCAAGGCGCTCTACGCCGGGCGGTTCACTCTCGCCGAGGCGCTCCAGGCGGTGCGGGCGCAGGCCGGGCCGGGCGGGAACGGCGGGCCGGGCGGGAACGGCGGGCCGGCGTGACCGTCGCGGTCAGGGTGATCCCCTGCCTGGACGTCGACGGCGGCCGGGTCGTCAAGGGCGTCAACTTCCTCGGGCTGCGCGACGCGGGTGACCCGGTCGAGCTGGCCGCCCGTTACGACGCCGACGGCGCGGACGAGCTAGTGTTCCTCGACATCACGGCATCGGCCGACGAGCGCCAGACGATGGTCGAGGTCGTGCGTCGCGCCGCCGACCAGGTGTTCATCCCGCTGACGGTGGGCGGAGGCGTGCGTACCGCCGCCGACGTGAACCGGCTGCTGCGGGCCGGCGCGGACAAGGTCTCGCTGAACACCGCGGCGATCGCCAGGCCCGGCGTGCTCACGGAGGTGGCCGACAGGTTCGGCTCCCAGTGCGTGGTCGTGTCGGTGGACGCCAGGCGGGTGTCAGGTCGACCGGGCGGCTTCGAGGTCACCACGCATGGCGGGCGGCGCGGCACCGGGCTCGACGCGGTGCGGTGGGCGGCCAGGGCCGCCGAGCTCGGCGCGGGCGAGATCCTGCTCAACTCGATGGACGCGGACGGCACGAAGGCCGGATTCGACCTGCCGCTGATCACCGCCGTGCGGGCCGCCGTCGGGGTGCCGGTGATTGCCAGCGGCGGGGCCGGACGGGCCGGCGACTTCGCTCCCGCCGTGCGGGCGGGTGCCGACGCGGTGCTGGCCGCGAGCCTGTTCCACTTCGGCGAGCTGCGGATCGGCGAGGTCAAGGAGGCGCTGAGCGCGGCGGGATACCCGGTTCGACCGGCCGGCGGCCCGGTGCGGGCCGTGGCCTGCCCCAGCGCAGGCCACGGTGGAAGACTCGGGAGCATGACGGCGGAAGGGAACCTCGACCCGCGGGTCGCGGCCAGGCTGAAGCGGGACGCGGCCGGGCTGTTCCCCGCGATCGCGCAGCAGTTCGACACCGGCGAGGTGCTGATGCTCGGCTGGATGGACGACGAGGCGCTGCACCGCACGCTGACGACCGGCCGCTGCACCTACTGGTCGCGCAGCAGGCAGGAGTACTGGGTCAAGGGCGA
>WNGP01019077.1_pt1 | contig 11490 bp, 9 predicted proteins | sample 5407671 | NCBI WGS metagenome assembly WNGP01 (sample SAMN13153381, study PRJNA577476) | soil metagenome | isolation source: 40 cm soil or saprolite under Garry oak tree replicate 2 | place: USA:California | collected 2016-06-15 | reverse complement strand
CGATATTCTCTCCGCCATTCGCCGTTAACGAATCGGATTCCCCTCCTGGAACAGGACCGCTCTTGTCCAAATTACGAGATGCGGTTAGTTCCAGAAGCAGGACTGATGCGGGTTTCATGGGATTTCGGGGATATCCCTCTCCCTTTGGGAGAGGGTGGCGCGAAGCGCCGGGTGAGGGCAGGAATTGCACCCTCATCCGGCCCTTCGGGCCACCTTCTCCTAGAGGGAGAAGGACACGAGCGACGGGGTGGTCATTTTAGAGAGGACCACTCCGTCCACGCCAAATTTCATACCGATTTGCAAATCTTGGAATTTCGAATCTCGAATTTCCCATGCTCTCGTCCACCTACCCGAGACTTATAAAATGAGAATGATTTTCATTTGCATCTTGACAGCCCCGCGAAGGCTGTACTACCTTTCGTTCTTCGTTCTGAGGGTAAAGAAGAAGAAGGCGCGCTGCTGATGACAACGCGCCTTCAGGGTTGCGCCGTTCGAGTTAAGGCAAACAACGCGTGGTTATTCTAGGCACGCCTCCGTTTCACGGTCAACCTACTTCTACTCCCGGCAAGCACATCTATCTGAAGAAGGAGCAGTCGTGACTTTTATTTTTCGACCGGTTCTCGTGCTCTTCACCGTGTCCTCGTTATGCGCGGTAGCGTTAGCTCAATCTACCCCTGCTGCGGAACAGTCCCTTCACGTCGGCGGCTACGGGTCATTCCGGTTCGAAGGCAACGACATTCCCGATCGGCAGTTTGTCCCCGGCGGTTCCGCAAAGGGGTTCACTTTCCGCCGCTTCGTTCTAACGACGGATTCCAAGCTGAGCGACAGACTTCGCGTGTACAGCGAAACCGAGTTTGAACGCCTGTTGGAAATTGAAGTTGAGAAAAAGGCCACACGCGAATCCGGAGCCGTGAAGTTTGCACAGGAAGTTGAAGGAAACAGCGGCGGAGAAGTGAGCATCGAGCAGCTATGGCTGCAATTCGACCTCGGAGGTAATCAGGCTATCCGCGCCGGTATTGTTTTGCCGCCGCTTGGCAGGTTCAACATCAATCACGACGACGACTACTGGGATCTACCGCGCCGAACCCTTGTCGACCGAGACGCCCCGGCCGTCCCCGTCAAGACAGCATGGCGCGAGGCAGGCGCCGGACTGGTTGGTTCATTCAATCTTGGCCGACAGTCCAAAGTCAGCTACCAGGCCTACGTGCTGGGCGGCAGCACGCTCGACTTCAATCTGGAAAATGTTGCCCAGACGCGAGTGCCCGGGCGAAGCAAGCAGGAATTGGAGGCCGAGGTTCGCCTGAAATCCGGAGCCGTGGATGGCACGAAGAACGCAGAAGCGTTCAGCTGGCGGCTTGCTGTCAGTCCGACGCTGGCGGGAGAGATCGCTGTTTCCGGCTATCACGGCAAGTACACTCCGCATTTCCTTTCCATCTCCGAGCCGATCCATTCGCTTGGTCTGGACGGCAAGTGGCGGTTCGGAAAGTTCGAAGTCGAAGGCGAAGGGATCTACAGCGCCTTCGGCAACACGCAAACTGTCGCCGCAGCGTTTGCCGATGCGGTTGCGAATTCAAGTGTCGAAACCAGCAGCGCCGAGGCATCTCCATTGGAAAGCGAAATCGAAATCGGGCTCGACGGACTGGCGCGCCGCCGCTACGGCTTTTGGACCGATTTCAAATATCACTGGCGGCCGGGCTTCCTGAAGAAGACGTTCCTCGGGAAGGGCTTTGAAGATCCTCAGATCATTCCGATCCTCCGTTACGAGCGGGTATGGATCAACCAGGAGATCGAGGAGTTGGCATTCAGGGGCGGAGCGATTCAGGGCCTGGACCTCGTGAGCCGGCAGCAGCACCGCGTCACCGCAGGTATCAACTACCGGCCGCTGCAACGCGTCGGTTTCCAGTTCGCTTACGAGCACAATGGGCGGCGCGCCGGCGATCGGCTGATCTTCCCCGAAGTTGCCGTCGGCTCCAGCAATGGCTTCTTGACGGGAGTAACGTTCAGTTTTTGAGACCCATGCGATACGGACTGTTTGCCTTCGCCGTTCCCGCAGGAATCCTGACCTTCGGGCACACATGTGAAGCGCAGGTTTTTCTCACTGAGGATCAAGCTCTACGCAGCCTCTTCGGCAACTGCCGGATCGAGCGGCGCGAGAAAGCGCTAACCGACGAGGACCGCCAGGCGTTGTTGAAAGCCACTGGACTGCGCTTCCCGGAGTCTTCATTCACGTTTCTGGTTGCCGAGCGCAATGGAGCCACTATCGGCTATTCACTGGTCATGAACGAAATCGGAAAGAGCGAACCGATCACGTTCATGGTCGCCATGAGCCCGGAACACCGCGTGGTGGACGTTCTGGTGATGGTTTTCCGGGAAAGCCGCGGCGCCGAAATTCGAGAGAAGCGTTTCCTACGCCAGTTTCAAGGAAAGAAGTCCGCAGATCCGATCACTATCGATAACGATATCGTCAATTACAGCGGTGCTACGCTCTCTTCAAAAGCGATCACGCGGGGTGTGAAGCGAGCGCTCGGGCTATTCAATCACTTCTATCCGGTCTCCGGATCAAGCCAAAGGGTTTCACCCGCCTTCATGCTGCCGGCATTGCCCATGCCGCACCAGATCGGAACTTATCGCCAGGTCCGATACATGATGGGGACGCTGTGCGATATTCGCCTGCATGCCGACTCCAGCGCGCACGCGAGTGCGGCAGCGTCAGCGGCATTTTCCGAGATCCGCAGGCTGGAAAAGGTCTTCAGCGCATACGATGCGGAAAGCGAGCTATCGCGCGTGAACCGCGAAGCGCTGAGGGCATCAGTACCCGTTTCCGCAGACATGTGGAAACTATCACGAGCGGCAGTCGGTTACGCGAAGGCAACCGGTGGTGTGGTCGACGTAACCGTCGGACCGCTGTTGAAAGCTCTCAGACGCGGGGACAATATTGAAGAGGCGTCTCGACGCGTCGGCATCCACAAGATCGCACTGGATGCTCAAAACCGAACAGTCCGCTTCATGGCGGAAGGCTTGGAAATGGATTTTGGAGGGCTTGCGAAGGGCTATGCCACGCGTCGAGCCGCCGAGGTGCTCCGCCGGTGGGACATCCCGTCAGCTCTGATCAATTTGGGGGGAAGTTCTATCCTCACACAGGGTGCAGAAGGTTGGCTCGTCGGCGTTGCGGATCCGGCATCGCCAAATCGATACGCTGCCATTATCTCAGTAAAACCGGACACCGCAGTCACGTGCTCGGGAACATACGAACGTTGCATTGAGACCCCAACCGGCTTGGTCAGTGAGATTATCGATCCTAGAACCGGCCAACCTCTCACCGGTCTTCGAGCTGCCGTCGCGATTACCGCATCTCCCGTCCTGGGTGAGGTTCTCTCCAAGGCATTGCTTCTTCATCGGAGCGCCCGATCATCGGCACAAGAATTTCTGTTGGTGACCGGCAGGCCCGAAGGACCGGCAATCGATCCTCATCTCAGCCGGACGGCACTCTTCACATGAGGCGCGTGCACGCCCTTCTCGGTATCGTCTCCAGTCTCAACCTGATGATTCTGCTCACCACCGGTCTGCTGATTCAGCATCGGGATACGTTTGTCCTCGATGAGCACACCATCAGCCGAATCTTGCTGCCCCCTTCCTATCGTCCGGAGGACGGTCCCGATGGCGTCCGAGCGGATATCGTAATCACGGACCTTCATTCCGGCCGCCTCTTCGGTAAAAAGGGACTGTTAATCCTCGACGTCGTGACTATTGCCTGGGCCGGTCTTCTTCTCTCCGGCGTTTTCATGTTTACGGCGAAACAATTTCGGCGAGTAGGGAATGGACGGCGAAGGGATATGGCCAACGCGGGCTGAAGCCCGCGACTACAGACTCGCCCAAACATCCGAACGTTTCATGTAGTCGCGGGCTTTAGTCCGCGTTCAGACCTTTTGGCCCAGGACGACTTTGGATTCGTTTTTAGCGGATGTTGTGGACGGAGGGGAGGGCGGGCTCTGATTGCCGAGGTCCCTTCCGGGACGGCTATCGCGGCCGAGGAAGTAATTGATGTAGGAACTCGTGTCTTTAAGCGAACGATCTGGTGGCGGAATGTAGACCTTTAAGAGTTCCAGTTCGTTGGCGGTCTTGGCCCGCTCATAGACACGCACCCAAATGCAGGCTTGCTCAGGAATGACTTCGCATTGCCCGTTGTTGGTTCCACCGCACGGCCCGTTCCTCAACTGTTTCGGACACGTTTGCGGACAGACATACTCCATGTCCCCCAGGACGCAATTACCGCAGGCCTGACAACCGAATACAGGAGACTTGAACGCAAACTCGGCACGCTCGAGCTGGCGGGCCATTGCGGGATGCCGGTCGATCCATCGGAACACAGACACAAGTATTTTTCGCAACCTGGTTTCCTGCCGGACAGGAAACGTGCGCCCGAGAAAATTCAGAGTGCGCGGCCAAAGGCCCAACGGCCTCGCGGGTTGATGTGGACTTTCGTAGAGATAGAATGCGTTCTTTGGCGCGTAGGTGAATTCCTCCGCAAGTCGCTCCCATTGCGGAGCGAGGAATTCCGACCGTTCAATAATCCATCGGATGTGATCGGCCTTATGTGTTCCGCCCAAATAGGCTCCCGCATAACCCAGGCCGCGAAGGATCGCCACCATCCGTGCGGCACGCTCAAGCCGGGCGGCTTCACCTCCATCTTTGGCCTGGGATTCCTCTTGCACTTTCGCGAGCAACTCTGGCGAGACCCAGCAACCTGGAGGCTCTCCGTTTGCCATCTTTTCGGCTGCTCGCTTGTTCAGGACGTAGGCATTGCCAAGTACTGGCTTTCGGATGCCGCGTTCGTCCAGGTAACGGCGGAGCTCCCGGAATTTTCGAGCATCGAAGCCAAGCTGCGTGATGGCATAATCCGCGCCCGCGGCAAATTTCTTTTCGAGCTTGATGTACTGATAGACGCAATCGGGTTCCGTGTACTTGAAGGGTGTGACGGCAACGGAGATCCAGAAGGGCATACCCGTTTCACGGTATTGATGGATGAGCGCGACCAGTTCTACCGAACCCAGGTCGAAAACCGGCGTCGAACCTTTCGGATAATCTCCGGTTAATGCAAAAACGTTTTCGAGGCTGAGATCGTTGAGTGTTTCGAGAAGGTCCCGAAGCTCTTGCCGATCCCGGCTCACGCAAGTGACATGAATGTTAGGCGTGAGCCCGCGAGCGCGTGCAGCCGTACCCACGCGGATGGGGTCGTGGCCCGGCGAGCCGCCCGCATAGCTGGTGACGCTTCCGGCAACCACACCGGGAACAGAACCGGCAGGCCTGGAGCGCTTCCCGCAATGGATTCCGTAGCGGAACATCAGCCTCCGACTTCCCGGCGAACCAGCCGGGCGCCCTGCACCATGGCCTTTAGCTTGTTGAACGCCACCTCCCGCGGCAAATGCAGGCAGCCACAGTCCGGCAGGATATGGAGCCGCTCGGGGGGCACGAATTGAAGAGCCTTGCGAATTCGCTCGGCTACCATCTCAGGCGTTTCCACTTCATGCCCTTTGACGTCGATTACACCGGCCCCCAGTTCGAACTTATTGGAAAATTCTTTGAACAATTCAAGGTCTTCTCCACCCCGGCGTGCGAACTCGAGCGAGAGTTGGTGGACGTTAGCGTCCAGAATTGTCGGAAACAAGTATCGATAGTTCCCGGCCCACGAAGGTTTGCCGTAGCGATTCCCGTAGCAGACGTGCAACGTGATCCTGGCGTCGACGCCGTCCACTAGCGTGTTTATTACCCTCACGCCCCACTGCAGGTCTTCCGGAAATCCCGAATAATACGGCTCATCAATCTGAAAGTAGCGGACGCCGGCGCGTACCAGTTCCTTCAGTTCAAGGTTGATGACCCGCGCGATGTCCATAGCAAACGCTTCTTCATCCTTGTAGAACTCATCGCGAATCCGCTTGACGAGCGAGTGAGGACCGGTGACGCAGAACTTCGTTGCCCGGTCGGTATTGGCGGCGAGGAACCGATAGTCATCCACCAGGCGAAGAGAGGCCATCGGAATCTTTCCGCGAACCACGCTGTCATAGAAATCGTAGTAAAACTTCTTTGAGCCGTGATCGGTTTGCACTCCGGGCAACCGCTCGGCAAAGTAGTCGATCATGTTATCGCGGCGGAGTTCTCCGTCGGTGATGATGTCGACACCAGCAACTTCTTGATCCTTGATGGCTGCCTTCACGGCGGAGTCGTGTATTTCATCCAACTCATGCCGGCTGATACGCCGGGCGAAATACTCGGTCTTTAATCGCTCCAGCCAGCCGGGCATCGAATAACTCCCGACAACGGTGGTCGGCAAGATCGGCAGATTCATTGGTTCTACTCCCGATGTGTCGTGTAAAGGATAGACGTTCGCGATCCTTCACGGTAATGAAAAGGCGCGAAGTGGACGTCGTAACCGGCCTGTTCTCCAACTTCCGCGAGCAACGCGCCGTTCACCCAGTTTACGACAGATCCGTCCATTTTTCCGGGCCCACGGAACATTCGGGCGTAGTCGGCAAGATCCGTGACGAAAATATCCTGAACCTGTAAAAATCCCCGGGGATGAAGAAGCGGGACCGTGTTGACGAAGCTCTCAACCGCTCCGGAACTCACGTGGAATCTTTGGTTCGTTCCGGCACTGGCGATGAAAGTTTCCAGTTGAGACGGCCGGATTCCTGGCGGCAGCGGTGCTTCGGAAACACCTTCAATCGAAACATATCGTTCTTCCAGCCGAACCGCGTCCCAAACCGCCCGCCAGAAGCCGACGCCTTGTTGAAGATCGGAAAGACTCAAATGCTGAGGTCCGGCCTCGAGCAGCCGAACAACGGTTCTGATGAATTCGGCTGGCGGCACACCGAACGCTTCTGCGATCCGGGATGCCTCCGCAGCAGGCAAGTAACTCCGAACCTCGACGAAGTACAGCCGGCCATCACGAGTCACGAGCTCATCCGTCGGGAGGTTGTCGTAAACATTGGTGAGGTGGATGTAGAGAACCTTGTAGCGGAGAAACGAGAGCGATTTAAACGGGTCGAGCGCGTCCACCGCCAAAAAGCTGGCCAACTCGCGGTGATCTTTTACGGTTTGCCACACAGCGGCCCGCTTGCCCGTTCCCACTCCGATTTCCAAAACGAAAATCTCAGCCGGAAGCTGCTTCTGATTTTCCAGGTCCTTGAGCAAAGTCCAGAAGTCGGCAACCGAATCGGCGATGGCGAGAGGATGATTCGCGTCGGATTGCCCGGAGGGAAGTGCTTTCTCGAACCCACGTCCGGATGCTTTTTCCCACAGCGGGAGGTGGTGCCAAAAAAGGTTATTGAACGTCCAGATGATACTGCAACGCATCGGCGTGAACGGCTCGAGGTAAACGCGCTTCCTCGAGGTCGCATCTGCGGCCGCCTCGTTCAGGGCTTGAATGAATTCTTCCTTCAGCGTGTCCTGTCGCACTTGTCGAAGGTCCACGCCCACTTCGATCCAGGGACAAAGGTCTTCCCCTTTCGTCGCTCGCCGGACGGTGACGGCTTCCCGAAAGTTCGTCTTGTACTGAACCCAATCGAGATGAACACTCAGGTTGTCCAGGATCCGGCGAGGAACTTGCCCCTCGCCGGCAACCGTCACCAGGCTCGAAACCACACTGCTCGTGAGGGCGGTTCGGTCAGGTTGAAGGTGATTGACGTGCAGGATCATCGAAATTAAAGCGAATCAGCCTTATATACGAAGCGCCAAAGTTAGGTCAACCGCATAAGCAGTGCACGCGGGCTTTAGCCCGCGTTCGGTATTGACAAGGCTTCCCGCCGGGCCGACAATACAAACGAGAATAACCGTTGCTGGCGAGACACAAAGTTGTGACTCGCCGTTCAGCATCGACGCTGCAGTTCGGACAGCGACGTCCAGGGCATGTTTAACGCGCATGTTCTGGGCGTTTTTTATTGGGCGCGTTTTTGTAAGTGTTATTGAAAGTGGCAACGAATTTGTCGCAAAGAGAACTTCAGGGAGACGGATCGGGCGCTCGAAGCCAACTGGCGATACTTATCGATGCGGGCCAGGTGCTGAGTAGCGAGCTTTCCCCGAGGGTCGCTTTCCAGCAAGTCCTGGAAATCCTGCGGCAGCGTCATGGTGTGATCCGCGGCACTGTCACTTTGCTGGACGCAAAATCGTCGGAAATCCGCATCGAAGTGTCCTGCGGATTGACCGATGCCGGCCGGATCGCGCGCTACCGGCTTGGCGAAGGGATCACAGGCCGTGTCGTTGAGACCGGCCGGCCCATTGTCGTGCCGAAAGTCAGCCGTGAGCCGATGTTCTTGAATCGCGCCGGCAAGCGGGATCTGCACAAACAGGAACTCACATACATGTGTGTTCCGCTTGTCCTGAAGGGCCGGCCTGTCGGCGCGCTCGGTGTCGATCTCAGGTTCAAACCGGACAGGGACTACGATTCCGAATTGAAGTGCCTGGGCCTTGTGGCGGCCATGATGGCGCAGTCGATCAAGGCTGAACATCTCGTCGATGAAGAAAGACGCCGGCTCATGGATGAGAATAGTCATCTGCTCGAAGAGCTCAAGGAACGTTACGACTTTTCCAACATCATCGGAACGTCCGGCCCGATGCGCCAGGTCTACGAACAAATTGCGCAAGTCGCCCACACCAACACGACCGTACTCATTCGTGGAGAATCGGGTACAGGAAAAGAATTAATTGCCCACGCTATTCACTACAATTCGCCGCGGGCGCAGAAACCATTCATCAAAGTGAATTGCGCGGCGCTGCCGGATTCGCTGATCGAGTCGGAACTATTTGGATATGAGAAAGGCGCCTTCACCGGCGCTAATTCCCTCAAGAAGGGCCGATTCGAGCTGGCCGAAGGCGGAACGCTGTTCCTGGATGAGATCGGAGACATCAATCTCGCTACGCAGATTAAACTCCTGCGAGTCCTCCAGGAGAAGGAATTCGAGCGGCTTGGCGGTACAAGTACCGTGCGGACAAATGTCCGGCTGATTACCGGGACCAACAAAGATCTCGAAAAGGCGATGACCGAGAATAAGTTTCGCGAAGACCTTTATTATCGGCTCAACGTTTTCACGATCTTTGTTCCTCCATTGCGGGACCGGAAATCGGACCTGCTCCTGCTCGCGGATCATTTCCTGCAGAAGTATGCGAGAGAGCACAAGAAGGATATTCGCAGAATCTCCACGCCTGCCATCGACATGCTCACCGCCTACCATTGGCCGGGAAATGTGCGCGAACTCGAAAATGTCGTCGAACGTGCAGTGCTGGTCTGCGACTCGAACGTCGTGCACGGCCATCATCTCCCGCCTACGCTGCAGACGGCTCAAGCTTCAGGAACCATTACGACACTCTCCCTCTCCGAAGCCGTGTCCGCATACGAGAAGGATATCGTCCTCGACGCGCTGAAGACTACTCGCGGTAACCGCGCAAAAGCCGCGAGGCTACTCGGAACCACCGAACGAATCATCAATTACAAAGTGCGCAAATACGCTATCGATAGCAATCGGTTCCGGAACTAGGTAACGCGGATTACGCCCCTTGGCCCTCAACCTTGTACTGGCGCCTGGCCGGATCGGCAAACCGGGCTGCGGCTACGGAACCTTGACGGGGCAAGGAAAGTTTTTGGGGCTGATATCGATCGCTTTTTTCGCCGGCACGCTTGCAGCCGCCGTGCGCAGGTTGTGGAAGAGCGTAACGCGGGCTAAGGCTAAAGCCCGCGATACCCCACTCCTGTTCCACTTGCCATGTCACACATCTTTTGCTGGACGCGGGGGCATTGAAAACAACTGAAGGGAAAGCCGAAGTCCCCTCCTTGGACAAGGAGGGCACTTCGCCTTTCCCTACAGTTGTCCCAGACACCTGTGTCCAGCGGACGACTTGTGGGTAATGATCAGCTGGAACAAGAGGGGTATTTGTACGCCACTAGTTCGACGCACTCACTCCGGCGGCTTTGGCCAGCTCGGCCACGTCGCCTGTGCGATTGCCGTGCAACGGCGCAATAATCTGCACGTCGAGCTTCAGCCGCTGAATGTTGTCGTAGAGCGCCTTCGCATAGGGCACCGCCGTGCGAATCAGCGGCGTGCCTGGCTGGGGAGGCGGCGTGAAGGCATCCGGTTCCGCCAGGAGTTTCTCCTTGGGGAGATACACGACCAGCATGTCACCGGTATGCTCGTAGCCTTTCAGGAGGTACAGCTCGATCGTGCGGGTGCCATCGGTTAGCTGGCCCTTATCCCCGACGGTCTGGATCTTCACTGGCTTTTTCGACGCAGCCAATCGGTCAGGATTAATCGTGTGCGGCGTCTTCGCGACGCGCTCCAGGAACGCCTTATTCGACTGATAAGTCACGATCGTCGCGCCCTCGTCCATCGCCGAGCGAATTCCACCAAGATGGTCCCAGTGATGGTGGGAGGTCACCACGAAGCGAATCGGCTTGTTTGGAATGAGCTCTTTCGCCTTCGCCAGCACCGCAGTCGCACGCGCCTCGTTGTTCGGCACATCCAGGACGACAATATGATCACGCATCTCAATAGCAAGGCTGTGGTGGGAGCCGCCCGTCAGGTAGTAAACGCCATCGCCCATTTTCTTCGAGTCGACCCGCACCGGAGGGGGCGTGAAGGAGCGCACGTTGTCGGGAACGGTGATGTCGACCGGCGAATTGGCGGTTACCATCGAGATCGTAAGCTCAAGAGACGGATACCCGTCCTGCGTCTGCACGATTCGGGACGGGAACATGACGCTGCCAAAGTTCTTGTAACCGGTGTAGGTGGTTTCGACGGGCATGTCACCAACGATCGGATGGTCGATCCAGGTCTGCACCTTCTCGACTTGGCCCTGTGCGTTGATCGTGCCGGTCATCTTGTACTTGCCGCCAACGGTGAACGACACCTCGGTGCCGCCCCGGGCGTTGCGCGTCGTCGCCTGGTTTGCCATGGCCGCCTTAACAAACCCTTGCGGTGTGGCCCACAACGCAAGCATGCGCTCGAGCTGCGCGTCCGGCGCCGGCGCTGCCTGAGGCGCGGCCCCGGCGGGGGCATTCGCCGGCGGTGCGGCGACGTTCCACGCGTAATTGCCGCTCACCACCTGATTCTGGCGCTGCTCACCGAACAGGGGCGCGCCGCCGCCCCGCGGCATTACCGGTCCCATCTCACGCAGCAGCTCGACGCGCATGCTGCCGGTGTCGTAGTTGATCGACGCGGCGTAGTTCTTCACGTCCACCGGCGGCCAGGGCTCGTTTGGTGCGAAGTTTTGTCCGACAGAAAAATTCCTTCCAGACCCCGTGAACTGAAGCGTCTTGATGTTGGCTGCACCCAGCGCATTGGCTGCGGCTTGAACCGCGTCTCGCTGCTGTGCAGAAGAAACGGACACGAACGTCAGAATCCCGACGATCGCCAAAATCTTGATTGTGCGCATATAAACCTCCAAGGAAAGAAAACACAATATAGTCTCACCCTAGATTCGAGGCAACTCGGAAAATTCTCGATT
>WNGP01004593.1_pt1 | contig 11490 bp, 12 predicted proteins | sample 5407671 | NCBI WGS metagenome assembly WNGP01 (sample SAMN13153381, study PRJNA577476) | soil metagenome | isolation source: 40 cm soil or saprolite under Garry oak tree replicate 2 | place: USA:California | collected 2016-06-15 | reverse complement strand
CAATGGCGGTAATCGCGTACTGGATTGCGATGACTTTGTGATCCTGACTCCAGATGTACTTCGTGATGAAGGTCTGCGGGTCGTGAAGTGCGTGGTCGCGGTCGGCGATTGCAACGTATGCCATTAAAAACCCCTCCTCCGCATCGATTCGCCGCGCGCTACGCTCACGTGGCTCAGCTGCGCGTCTTCGCCGGCGGTCCAGCCATCACAACGTATGAATGTAGGCCAGCAGATCATCGATCGCCCGGTCATCAGGCAGAATTTTGGCCATCAACACCATTTGTGCACCGGCGAAGTCTTGTGGATGGGCACCGCGAATACCCTGCTGGAAATTATGCAGTTGTCGCGCCAAATACCAGTCACTCATGTGGGCTAGCCGTGGGGCCTTCGTCGACCAGATGCCCTGGCCGGCAGTGCCGTGACAGGCCGCGCAGGTGGTGTAGAGCGACTTGCCTCTGTCAGGATCTCCCGAAAGCGTGGCTGGCGGGCGTTCATCGGGCAGAGAATCGATAAAGGCGACGACGTTGTTTATTGCCGTGTCGTCAGCCAGCGTCGCAGCCATCGGTATCATCTGCTTTGCATAGATGTCCTGATCGCTTGCCCCACGGATTCCCTGCTTGAAATGCCGCAGTTGCGTGGCCAGGTACCAGCCGGCCTGGCTGCTCAACTTCGGGGCGTTCAGCGTCTGATTACCCTGCGCCTGGGGCCCATGACAGGCGCTGCACACGACATAGAGGGCCTGGCCTGCCACAGCATTGCCCGCGACCTGGGCTCTGGTCTCGGAGTAAGTTGGTTGACTGGACAACCATGCTTGAAACGCCTTCTCCTCATCCACCACGACGCGGCCGCGCATGGCGAAATGCGCCAGCCCACATAGTTGCTCGCAAAGCACGTCGAAGTGCCCGGTCCGGGTGGGAGTGACCCAGAAATAAGTGACCATGCCCGGGACCATATCCATCTTGACGCGGAATTGCGCCACGGCCCACTGGTGGTTGACGTCCTTGGAGCGCAGCAACATCTTGACCGGCTTGTTGATGGGCAGATGCAGCTCGGGGCCCGATATCAAGATGTCGTCGGCGCCCTTGGGATCCTTTGGATCGATGCCGAACGGGTTGTCAGGAGTGATGAGCCTGGCATCAGTGCTGCCCAATACCCCGTCACGCCCGGGAAAACGGTAACTCCATGTCCATTGCTGGCCCACGACCTCAACCACCGTCGCCTCTTTCGGAACAGTGACGAACTTGGCCCACACAAACAAACCCGGTGCCAACATCGCAGCGACGCCCACCGAGGTCACTATAGTGAGCCACCACTCGAGCTTTTTATTCTCAGGCGCGTACTCCGCCCGTCGTCCCTGGCGGTGACGGTACAGGAAGACCGCACAGGCCATGAACAGATTGACGGCTACAAAGACGATCCCGGTGACCACGAAGGTGATGTTCACCGTGTCATCCATCATCTTCCAGTTGGATGCGATCGGCGTGAACCACCACGGGCTCAGGAAGTGGAACAGGATCGTTCCAACGACCAGCAAGACCAATGCAACTGCCATCACCATCCGCTAATCCCCTTGCAAGAATCCACCTTCCGGAGGAGGACGTTCGAGCTGCGCCTCACGGCGCTAAATGGATTGACGAAATGCCGGTCAATCGCGGCGAGTTCTGCTGATGACGGCAGGAAAAAATCCTTGACGCCCATGGCATGCAGATCATCCGAAATATGATGAGCGCTGTCTAACGTGGGAGCGAGCCGTGCTGCGGCGTCGACGTGCCCGTCAGGTGAGTGTCAAAGCACAGGTCGGGCTCTGGCTCGGTGATCGAGGCCGCTTCAAAGGGGCTTTGGCCTACCGGTCTCTTCCCAAAAACCAAGCCCAAATGCCAAAACAGAGCAGGGAAATGGCGACAACTGCGAAAGGAAGCGGCGGCAGCCAGATTGGCACGTTGCGCATATCGAAGGGCCTGAGGACTGCTGCAACCACCGCTGCGATTGCCACACCAAGAAAGATTCCAAAGGCCAGGTTTGGCTGCCTGCGCCAGGCCACGCCCCACAAAGCCAGGAACAGCAGAAGACCGGCTATTTGGAGCAATGTTGCCACGATTGAAAACATCCAGCAGCAGGCCGACGCACTGGCGCAACGGCCCGGCTGAGGCTCACGCTTGCCGCGCCAGGCTCTCGGTGATCACTAGTGTATGCCAAGCTGCGCACGCGGCCGCGACGCGCCGCTTAGTCGGTGGGCAGTCAGTGCGAGCTGCCCGGGAACAGACGGCAGTAGAGGCAATCGGTCTCGGGCGAGCTCTCGAGCCAGACGTGCTTAACCCAATAGCCTTCATGCTTGGCAGCCGCGTGCTCCCATCCGTGGTTCGCGAGATCGTGTCCCACCACGTCTGCCGGATGAGCTTGCTGAAGAATCTCGGTCGCGCGTGCCGTCTCGATCGCACCCCGCGGAAGCACGGTAATGATCGCGGCTCCGTTCGCGACACGCTGGGCGAGAATTTCGGGGTACTGCCGCTCGTCCTCGCCTTTTAGTAGCGTGCGGAAGTACTGGACGCATTTGCCGTGCAGCGAGTCGGCGGGTTCGAAGGCGCACCGGCCCAGCTCGCAAGAGGCCGTGAGTTCGACGCGATCCGTAGGGAACCCGTCTCGGACCAGCGTCACGCGCACCCGCTCAGCCGCCTCGTAGTCGTTGAACACGGCGAGTAAAACAGCGCTCATGTCTCCCTCCTGACGGTTGGAGTACAGGCAGTGCCCCGTCAGACGAGAAAGATTCTACCCTTGTAAGTGGAGGTAGGGGACCCCCCGACAAATCCCCGCAAATTCAGAGGCCGATCGCGATTCCGGCCGTGCATTCAAGGACTTGCTGATCGCGGCTGCGGAGGATCCATCGTGACGATGTCGGGGAGTTCACGATGGACCGCCGGCACGCTACGTTTCTCGGGCTGCGGCACTGTGGTGGGAAGCACAAACGACCGCGAGCACGGCCTGATTGTCGAACTGCACTCTCGCGAGCAGCAGAAGTCGGGTCGACAGCAGGTCGCTTCTAAAACTAAAGAGGGATTCCCGGTGACAAGTTTGCTCTGAGGCGGCTTGAATAAAGGCCGTTGCGCGTTACCATCGAGACGTCCGTGGACCGCGAACCACTGCGCATCGAGATCTGCCCGAACTGCTCGCTCAGCGTGCGGGGTGCGCAGGTGTTTTTTGCCGGCGCCTGCGTGCTCCCGTGTGGGGTCGGCGCGTTCCTCGCCATGAAGGGCTTCTGGCCGGTCCTGCCCTTCGCGGGACTCGAGATGGCGCTGCTCGGCTGGGCGCTCAAACTGTCGCTGGAGTGCCGCTTCCACCGCCAGACCATTACCGTGACCGACGCCGACGTGAGCATCGAATCGCGGGTGCGCGAGCGCTGCTCACGGATCGTGTTCCCGCGGCATTGGGCGCAGGTTAAACTGCGCCGCCCCGCAGCTCAGCAGCACCCGAGCCGGCTCACCATCGAGTCGCACGGCCGCCAATGCGAGCTGGGCAGCTTTCTCACGGAAGAGGAGCGGCGTGGATTGGCGCTTCGCTTGCAGCGTCTCATCGGCCGCGTCAACGAGTCGCCCTCCTGGCCGTAGGCCCCAGGGCCTTCAGGCGGAGCTGGTCTGCTTTCTTTTTTGAGATGCGCCGCCTGCACCGGTCGGGGAGCGCGCTGCAAGGCACGTAACGATGATTTGCGCAAAGCTCGCCCCGCTCGCCCTAGCTGCCGCTGCGGCGTCCGGCTTTCCCGCGGCGCAGGCGGACTCGGGCTGGAGCCAGCTCAACATGCCCCGGGGGGTCACCGAGATCAGCCGCAAGATCTACGACCTGCACATGGAGATCTTCTGGGTGTGCGTCGCCATCGCGGTCGTGGTGTTCGGCGCGATGATCTGGTCGATCATCACCTACCGCAAGTCCAGGGGCGCGATCCCGGACGGCACCCTGGTCCACAACACCAAGGTCGAAGCCATCTGGACGGTGGTGCCGGTGATCATCCTGATCGCCATGGCGGTGCCGGCGGCGCGGACGCTGGTGGAAATCGAGGACACGACCAGGACCGAGCTCACCATCAAGGTCACCGGCTTCCAGTGGGGTTGGAACTACGATTACCTCGACCAGGGCGTGTCGTATTACTCGCGCCTCGACCGCAAGAGCGATGCGGCGCGCGAGCTGCTCTCCGGGATCGATCCCAACACCGTCGAGCACTACCTCCTCAACGTCGACCACCCGCTGGTCGTGCCGGTCGGCACCAAGGTGCGCCTGCTGGTCACCGCGGCGGATGTCATCCATTCCTGGTGGGTGCCGGAGTTCGGCGTCAAGAAAGACGCGATCCCCGGCTTCGTGAACGAAGCCTGGTTCAGGGTGGACACGGATAAGCCGGGCCTCTACCGCGGCCAGTGCGCGGAGCTGTGCGGCCGCGATCACGCCTTCATGCCCATCGTGGTCGACGTGCGCTCCAAGGCGGACTTCGCCAGCTGGCTCAAGGACAAGGCCGCCGAGCAGAAGCAGGCGGCCGCACCGCCCGCCGCGCCCGCGGTAACGCCCTCCGCCGCGCCCGCGGCGGCCACGACCGCACCTCCCGCGACCGCTTCCTGATCAGCCCCAAACGCTCTTAGAGAGACTCCCACATGGCCGAGCCGCTCGCACCCGCTGTCTCCCACGACCACGAGCCGCACGGCTGGCGGCGCTGGGTCTACGCGACCAACCACAAAGACATCGGCACGATGTACCTGGTGTTCGCCTGCACGATGTTCTTCATCGGCGGTTTCATGGCGATGCTCATCCGGCTCGAGCTCTTCAAGCCGGGCCTGCAGTTCTTCGATCCGCAGTTCTTCAATTCCATGACCACCATGCACGCGCTCATCATGATCTTCGGCGCAGTGATGCCGGCGTGGACGGGGCTGGCGAACTGGATGATTCCGATGCAGATCGGGGCGCCGGACATGGCGCTGCCGCGCCTCAACAACTTCAGTTTCTGGATCCTGCCGTTTGCGTTCACGCTGCTGCTGTCGTCGCTGTTCGTGCCCGGCGGGGCGCCCGCGGGCGGCTGGACCATGTACCCGCCCCTGGTGCTGCAGACCGGGGCGTCCTTCCCAATGCTGATCTTCTCGATCCATCTGATGGGCGCCTCCTCGATTCTCGGCGCCATCAACGTCATAGTCACCATCGTAAACATGCGCGCGCCGGGCATGACGCTGCTGCGCATGCCGCTGTTCGTGTGGACCTGGCTGATCACCGCCTACCTGCTGATCGCGGTGATGCCGGTGCTCGCGGGAGCGGTGACCATGCTGCTCACCGATCATTTCTTCGGTACCACCTTCTTCACCGCCGCCGGCGGCGGCGACCCGGTGATGTTCCAGCATATCTTCTGGTTCTTCGGCCATCCTGAGGTGTACATCCTCATCCTGCCGGCGTTCGGCATCGTCTCGGAGGTCATTCCGACCTTCTCGAGGAAGCCCTTGTTCGGCTACGAGGCGATGGTGTACGCGGTCGCCTCGATCGCCTTCCTGTCGTTCATCGTCTGGGCGCACCACATGTTCACGGTCGGCATGCCGCTCGCGGCGCAGCTGTTCTTCATGCTGTCGACCATGCTGATCGCGGTGCCCACGGGCGTGAAGGTGTTCAACTGGACCGCGACCATGTGGAAGGGCTCGCTGTCGTTCGAGCCACCGATGCTGTTCGCGCTGGCGTTCCTGTTCCTGTTCACCATCGGCGGCTTTTCCGGCCTGATGCTGGCGATAGTGCCGGCCGACTACCAGTACCAGGACACCTACTTCGTGGTGGCGCACTTTCACTACGTACTGGTGCCGGGGGCGGTCTTCGGCATCATGGCGGGGGTTTACTACTGGCTGCCGAAATGGACCGGCAGGATGTACGACCTGAAGCTCGCGACCTGGCATTTCTGGCTGTCGGCGATCTTCGTTAACGTGCTGTTCTTCCCGCAGCACTTCCTGGGACTCGCGGGCATGCCGCGCCGCATTCCCGACTACGCAGTGCAGTTCACCGACTGGAACATGGTGTCCTCCATCGGGGCTTTCGGCTTCGGACTGGCGCAGCTGCTGTTCCCGTACATCATCTGGAAGTGCGCGCGCTCCGGTGAGCGCGTCGGCAAGAAGGCCTGGGAGGGCGCGCATGGGCTGGAGTGGGAGCTGCCCTCACCGCCGCCGTATCACTCCTGGACCACGCCGCCTTCGGACGCGGTCATCGCACGCGGCGCGGAGCACTGATGCGGCCGCACACCAGCACCGCGCCTGCGGCGCCGTCCGCTGAGGACCCGCGACGCCGGCGCGTACGGCGCAGCGCGCTGGTGTTCGCGCTGATCGCGGCGGCCTTCTACTTCGGCTTCATCGTCATGACGCTGGTGCGCGGCTGGCCATGAGCGACCCGCGGCGCGAAAACCGCCATCTGCTGTGGCAGCTGCTCGCCATGGCGGCCGGCAGCTTCGGCTTCAGCTTTGCACTGGTGCCACTCTACAACGTGCTGTGCTCGGTCACCGGCTACGGCGATCAGACCAGGCTCCTCGAGCGCGTGCCGGCCGCCGAGCACCCGGACCTGAATCGCACCGTGAAGGTGGAATTCCTGGCGGACGTCGCCAGCGCCGGCAGCTGGGAGTTCCGCCCGGTGGTACGCATTCTCGACGTGCATCCGGGCCAGCTCTACACCGCGCAGTTCTACGCGCACAACCTCACCGGGCGTGACACCGTGGCGCAGGCGGTGCCCAACATCGCGCCCTCGGAGGTAGCCGCTTATTTCCACAAGACCGAATGCTTCTGCTTCTCACCCCAGCACTTCCGACTCAACGAGGGGCGCGACATGCCGGTGCGCTTCTTCATCGATCCGGCGCTGCCGCGCCACATCGATCTCATCACGCTGGCGTACACGTTTTACGACGAATCCTCGCGCGTCAGCCGACGCTAGGCCAAGCGAGGCGCAGCAGGAAAGTCCAACGACATGGCGAAAGCACACGCCCCCGACAGCAGCCACTACTACATTCCACATGACAGTCCGTGGCCGATCCGTGGCTCGATCGCGCTGTTCGCCATCATGCTGGGGGCGATCGGCTACCTGAATGACTGGACCGGCGCGTGGTCGTTCCTGCCCGGCGCGGTGCTGCTCGCCTACATGTTCTTCGGCTGGTTCTCGACCGTGATCGGCGAGAACCAGCACGGCGTCTACAACCTGCAGGTCGACCGCTCGTTCCGCATGGGGATGATGTGGTTCATCTTTTCGGAAGTGATGTTCTTCGCCGCGTTCTTTGGCGCACTGTTCTATGCGCGCATGCTGTCGGTGCCGTGGCTCGGCGGCGAGGGTGTCAAGGTGTTCAGCAACTTCATCCTGTGGCCGCAGTTCGAGGCCGTCTGGCCGACCAACGGCCCGGGGCACGTCGGCGGCCGGGTCGACTCTACCTTCGGCACCATTCCCGCGATCGGCGTACCCGCGCTGAACACCGCGATCCTGCTCACCAGCGGACTCACGGTCACCTTCGCCCACTTCGCGCTGCGCGCCGGCCGGCGCGGCCGGCTGGCGCTGTTCCTGGCGCTCACCTGCCTCCTCGGGTTCACTTTCGTCGGCCTGCAGGCCCGCGAGTACGGCGAGGCCTACCGGGAGCTGGGCCTGCGGCTCTCGACCGGCATCTACGGCTCGACGTTCTTCATGCTCACCGGCTTCCACGGCCTGCACGTGACGCTGGGCGCGATCATGCTCACGGTCATCTGGCTGCGGGTGCTGCGAGGGCACTTCAGCGCCGACCGGCACTTCGCGTTCGAGGCGGTCGCATGGTACTGGCACTTCGTCGACTGGGTGTGGCTCGCCCTGTTCATCTTCGTCTACTGGCTGTAGATGAGCGCTCACCTCGCGGCAGGCAGCGGGAGGCGGACGGGACGTGCTTCCTAAGGATGGGGCGGCGCACTGCCGGACTGCAGGGTGTGGGGCGAGATCAGCCCCAGGTACCAAGCCAGCATCAGCAGCGCGAACAGCACCAGCGACACGGTGATGCGAACGGTCAGGGCGCGCGCCATTTTGCGCGAATCGTCGGCACTGCCGCGCGACAGATGAAACAGCCCGAAGCCGAGGCTCGCGACGATCCCCGCGAGACTCGCCAGGATCAGCAGCCGGACGAGCGCTTGCATGGGGCGCAGTGTATCGCCGGCGCGCCGCGGAGCAATGACCCATGTTGCGGGGGCTGAGCTTCGGGGGGCGCGTATTCGCCCCGTCGGCCGGCTTCACGGTCGTAGCGCTCGTGCTGTGCGCACTGTTCGTGCGCCTCGGTGCGTGGCAGTGGCACAAGGGCATGCAGCGCGAGGAGCAGTGGGCGCGCTTCGCGCGCGGGGCCGACCGGGTGCTGGACCTCGATGCGCGCGAGCCGGCCGGGGCGGCGCTGTTCCAGCGGGTCCGCGTCACGGGCCGCCTGGACGGCGCGCACCAGTTCCTGCTCGACAACCGCACCTATCGGGGACGTGCCGGATACGAGGTGCTGACGCCACTCAAGCGCGCCGCGGCACCCGCGCTGCTTATCGATCGCGGCTGGGTGCCGTTCACGGGCAGCCGCGGCCGGCTGCCCGATGTCATCGTCCGGGCCGATGCCCTGACCCTCACCGGACGCCTCGCCGATCTACCGAGCCCCGGCCTCGCGAGCGGCCGGGCGGCCCCTGAGGCGCGCGCTCCGTGGCCGAAGGTCACGAGCTATCCGAGCCTCGCCGAGCTCGGGGCGGCGCTCGGCGAGCCGCTCGGCTCGCGCATTCTGCTGCTCGATCCCGGGGAGCCCCAGGGTTTCGTGCGCGACTGGCATCCGCCGGGCCTCGCGCCTCTGCGGCACTTCTCCTACGCCATCCAGTGGTGGATCTTCGCCTCTCTCGCGCTGCTCGGATGGGCCCTGCTGAGCGTGCACAGGACGGGCGGGGCGAACGGATGAGCGGCGCGGCGCGGGCGCGGCGCGAGCGAAACGTACGCACCCTGGCGGCGCTCGCGGCGGTCTTCCTGCTGCCGGTCGCCGTCGCCTTCTGCACCTACTACGGCACCGCCTGGCGGCCCGCGCGCCACGTGAACCACGGCGTGCTGATCCTGCCCCCGCGGCCGCTGCCGCCGATCACGCTGCCGCGCGTGAGCCTCGATCTGCCCGGCGTCCGGCCGGATGCGGCAAGCGCGCGCGAACACCGCGATGGCGCGGCGGCCTCGGGCGCGCCGTTGCTTGGCCGCTGGTCGCTCGTGTACGTCGGCGGCGGCGTCTGCGATGCAGCATGCCGCGAGGCGCTCTACGTGATGCGCCAGACACGCCTCGCGCTCAACACCGACATGAGGCGGGTCGAGCGGGTATTCCTCGTGAGCGGCGGGTGCTGCGCCCGCTCATTCCTCGCGCGCGAGCACGCGGGCCTTACGGTGCTGGACGCCTCGGGACCGGACGCGAAGACGCTGCTCGAGGAGTTGCCGAGGCCGGCACGCGAGCACGCGCTGTTCGTGGTCGATCCGCTCGGCAACCTGATGATGAGCTACGATGCCCGTCAGGATCCCCACGGGCTGCTCGAGGACCTGAAGAAGCTGCTGAGGCTGTCGCACATCGGCTGACAAAAGCGAGAGAGTCCACTCCACCCATGCCGGTTGCCCGCTGGATGCGCCGCCTGGCCGCTGCAGGCGTGCTGTTGTGCTTCACCGTAGTGGTGTTGGGTGCGTACGTGCGCCTCAGCGCCGCCGGGCTCGGCTGCCCCGACTGGCCGGGCTGCTACGGCCATCTCACGCCGCCCGGCGCCGAGAGCAGCGCGAGCGGGCAGGCGGCCTGGGCCGACCGGCCCCTGGTGCCGGGCAAGGCCTGGCGCGAGATGATCCACCGCTATGCGGCGGGCGCGCTCACGCTGCTGATCCTCGCCATCACCGCGCTCGCCATCAGCGCGCGCCGGGCGCGCGTGGCGAGCGTGCGGTTCGCGCTCATCCTGCTCGCCACCGTGCTGGTGCAGGCCATTCTCGGCATGCTCACCGTGACCTGGCAGCTGAAGCCGCTCATCGTGACGCTGCATCTGCTCCTCGGCCTGACGACGCTCGGGCTTCTGTGGTGGCTGGTGCTGTCGCTGCCGGAGAGCTCCTGGGGCGCAACCGCCCTGCGCAGCGCCGGCCGGGCGATCGAGGGCGGCGGCGCCTCCCCGATCGCGAGCGGGCACCAGCTGGCGCTGCTCGGCCTCGTCGCATTCGCCCTGCAGCTGGCGCTCGGCGGCTGGACCAGCAGCAACTACGCCGCCATCGCCTGTCTGGACTTCCCCACCTGCCAGGGACAGTGGTGGCCGCACACCGATTACTCGAGCGGCTTCGCGCTGTGGCGCGGGCTGAACGTCAACTACGAGGGCGGCGTGCTCGACAACCCCGCGCGCACTGCCATCCACCTCAGCCACCGCCTGGGGGCGCTGGTCGCGACCGCAGCGCTGACACTCGCCGCCGTCTACGTGTTGCGGCACCGCGGGTTGTCCGGCGTGCGATTGCGGGCCTGGGCGGTGCTCGGAGCGCTCGCGCTGCAGCTCGTGATCGGCGTCTCCATGGTGCTCAAGGGGTTGCCGCTGTGGCTCGCCACGGCGCACTCGGCGGGGGCAGCGCTCCTGCTGCTCGCGACGCTCGCGCTGCTGCGCTCGCTCAGTGCGCGCTCCAGGAGCCTCGCGCACTGATCTGCTACGCTCTGCATCCCTTAACCGCCGTACCTGCCCCGTTCACCGTGGCGACCCCGTCCGATTCCCTGCCGGCCGCCCCGTCCATCTGGCGCGACTACCTCGAGCTGACCAAGCCGCGGGTGGTGGCGCTGGTGACTTTCACCGCGCTCGTCGGCACGCTGCTCGCGAGCGCGGGGATGCCGCCGCTCGAGCCGCTCGTGTTCGGCAATCTCGGCATCGCGCTCGCCGCCGCCAGCGCCGCCGCCCTCAACCAGGTGCTCGACCGGCGCATCGATGCGCAGATGGCGCGCACGCGCGCGCGGCCGCTGCCGAGCGGGCGACTGAGCGAGCGCGATGCACTGGTGTTCGCCGCATCGCTCGGCGTCAGCGCCATGGCGATCCTCGCCTTGCTGGTGAACCTTCTCACCGCGGCGCTGACCTTCCTGACCCTCATCGGCTACGCGGTGATCTACACCGTGTGGCTGAAGCGCGCGACCCCGCAGAACATCGTGATCGGCGGGCTGGCGGGGGCGGCTCCTCCGGTGCTCGGCTGGGCGGCGGTCAGCGACAGCATCGACCCCAATGCGCTGCTGCTCGCGCTCATCATCTTCGTGTGGACGCCGCCGCACTTCTGGTCGCTGGCGATCGCGCGCCGCGACGACTACGCGCGCGCCGGCATCCCGATGCTGCCGGTAACCCACGGCGTCGCTTACACGCGGCTGCAGGTGCTTTTGTATACCGTGCTGCTCGTGGTCGTGACGCTGATGCCGTTCCTCACGCGCATGAGCGGCCTCCTCTACCTCGCCGCCGCACTGCTGCTGAACGCCGAGTTCCTCTACTACGCGCTGGCTCTGAAAGTCAC
>WNGP01004590.1_pt1 | contig 11491 bp, 10 predicted proteins | sample 5407671 | NCBI WGS metagenome assembly WNGP01 (sample SAMN13153381, study PRJNA577476) | soil metagenome | isolation source: 40 cm soil or saprolite under Garry oak tree replicate 2 | place: USA:California | collected 2016-06-15 | reverse complement strand
GCGAATTGGGCTTTGCCACCAGCCTGACAACGAACGGTTTTCTCCTCACTCGTAAGCTTCTCGCGGAACTGGAAGATGCCGGCTTGCAGGTCATGCAGATCAGCGTTGACCGGATGACACCGAGCCCAATTACAAAAAAATCGTTCAAGACGATTTTGCCCAAGCTAGATTATTTCCGTGATTCAAAAATCAGCCTCCATATCACCGGAGTGATTTGTGCCGATACCTTGCCCGAATCGCGGGCAGTGCTCGAGACCGGTTTGTCGCGCGGAATTCCGACGGAAGTTCGCCTCGTGCATGCGGACCCATTGCAGCGGTTTCGCGTCGACCGCGGGCCGCGTGAAGAACTGGAACGCTTCATCGATTCGATGATCGAACGAAAACGCCGCGGGGAAAAGATTCACACCAGCGAGGCTATCCTTAATTACCAACGCAGTCTCCTCCGCGGTGAGCACGTCGATTGGACCTGTGTGGCCGGCTACAAATTATTCTTCGTTTCTGCGCAAGGAAAATTCTGGATCTGCAGCATGGTGCACACGGACAAGCACATCATGGACGTCACTTTGGATGACCTTTACGCAAACTACCGCAAGAAATCGTGCCAGAAAGGTTGTGGTGTTTATTGTGCAGTAAGTGCTTCGCTCCTTGTAGAAAAGCCCGTTCAGGTTCTCGGCAAGGAAATCGTTGCGCGCGCCAAGCGTATTCCATCGGTGTTTCGTCGTTCCTTAACTTCGGAGGCCGACAAAGCGACGCGCAGCGCTATCACAAATCCAGATGGAACGCACCAGATGAACGGCGGCACTAACGGCAGCCCATCCGCAGATGACCGCGTAACTTTGCGAAAAAGCGCCTAACAAGAAGCCGCACGCCAGCACCCAAGCGTAAACGTTCCTTCGAGCCGCGATCAGCCGAAAACCGCGGTCGAACGGCGTAACGTCATCCAGCAAGCGCCCTTTCACCATCTTCGCCCGGCGTTTCGCGAATTCATCCAATAAGTGCGATCCGACGAGCAGAGCGAAAAAATAGAACACGTTCGGAAATTGGCCGCTTCGCCACAAATCAAAAGCGATAGCCGCCCACCACGAATTCTCGATCAAATAATCGAGATGATGTTCCCACTTTCCGCGCTCGGTCATTTCGATTTTGACGCGTGACTGCTTTCCGTCCAGTCCATCGACGATGCCAAATATGAGAGCAGCGACGATTCCGAGCCCGATACGGCCAAGCGCGAAGGCCGCGGTCGCCCCGCATCCGATGATGAAACCGGCAATCGTAATTTGGTTCGGTGTGATTCGCGTTTTGCAAAGAAGTGAGATGATTCCCGTTTCGATCGGTGCGTGGAAATAAGCCGGAAGGTCGAGCGTTCCATTCTGGGCGGAATCGAGAATGGTCCGCTCAGCCGCGCGGCGGTTCTTCTCGGGCGGCGCCGGAAAACAGACCGGCCGCACGCGCCGGCGCATGTTGACGATGTAATCATCCTCCTCCGCTGCGTCTATGAGGTCGATCTCGCCGTTGTTGATCTTGTCTTTTAGTTCCTCAAAAAACGGCGCTGTGGGCAAAAACGCAGAAAGAAAATCTTTCGTGACCAATGCCGGCCCACACGGACTTCGAACTAAAGATCGCGCGAATTCCGGCGGATTGGAATCGACGAGCGCGGTGGGCGAATCTTTCGCGCAAAGAGCGGCAAGCAAACGTGCGTCACAATAAATATTTGCCGGTACTATTAAGAAGCGCTCCGACGGGCTTTGTTCCAAAAGCAGTTGGGCAGTTAGGGGTCCATTTGCGCCCGAGACAAGATGGACAATTACTTTTTCGCGCGCCCACGAACGCTTCGCCAATTCAGCCCCGACGATTCCCGGTGTTGTGGAAAAAACAATCGCGCGACGAAAACCGAGTCGTTGCAAAATGCGGAGCAAACGTTCGAGTAAGTTGACGCCGCACAATTCCATCAAAGCCTCGGGCGCATCCGCGATTAAGATTGGCAGGATGTTCTCCATCGCCCGCGAGATTAACGGCGGAGCCGCGCGCTGCCAACTGTCGGTGGGTTTGGTTACGCTTGGCGCTTCCTCGGTCGGCTGCGCGACGCGACACAAGAAGGTGTCCCGATTTTTCGAGGCTTATGCGTGCGCCGATTGAGAAGTGGCCTGTTTCGCACATCTGTCGAACGACTATAACTCCGAATCAGATCAGGCTTGGGACCGGAGTTCTCGGCTTAAGCGTGACGCTGCTTTATGCTTTGGGATACCTTTGGGCCGGAGCACTGCTTGCCTTGATTATTGGAGTTCTCGACGGCGTTGACGGAAAGCTGGCATCTGAAAGTTCACATGACAAAATCCGGCAAAGGGGAACACCTTCTTGACTACGTGGTCGAGATGTCCTGGTGGATGGCCCTGGCGTATCATTTTCACGCCACGGGCCAGGTTCGTTACGCTTACGTGATTCTGCTCGTCTTCCTTGCGTTCATTTCGCTCGAACGCGTCGCGAGAGGATTCGTTCAGCGACGAATCGGTCGAAGCCTGGACGATTTCTCTCCGTTCGAGCGGCTCATGCGCTCTGTCGCGGGTCGCCGCAATATTTATACGTGGCTGTTCACGTTGTGCCTTGTGATTGGCACCCCTGCGAATGGCTTCATTTGGCTCTGTTTCTGGGGAATGGCGAGCTCCTCATCGCCACGTGTGATGATACAATGCACGCGGACTTTCTCGCCACACTGCTCGAAGCATTCACGATTTGTCCGGAGGCCGGGATCGCTGCTTGTGATGTGTCGCTGATCAATCGCGACGGCAAACAACTTACAAGAGAAGACATGGCCAGTTATTTACCGGCCGAATCGGTCGATGACATGCTTGCCCTGGACGTCGTTCGTTCCTACCCCATCACGCACAATCCCAACTACCGGCCACCTCCGCACGACTGTCTTCTGCATTTTTCTGCGAAGAGCGTTTACTTTTCTCTTACTCAGCTGCTGATTCGCACGTCTCTGGCACAATCCGCAGAGCCGTTCGACACTACTGTAGGTTCGGTCGCCGATTTGGGCTGGCTCATCCGTCTGACAAACCTCGCCGGAACAGTCCATGTACCGAGAAAGCTGACAATGTGGCGCTTTCACGGAAACCAACTCAGCGTGCGCCAGGATAGCTCGAGCCTTGTTTGCCTAAAAGCGATGTTCGGACGGGCGTTACCGGAAATCTATCAGCGACATCATTCTTTGCTTTCGCGTAACGATTGCGCGACGTTGATGCTTCCTATCAAGTGCTATCTTGCGAACACGGCGCAGAAGCGAGTTTTCTGGTGGCTGGACGCGACTTTCCGTACCTTTCTCATGTTGATCCAACGTCCCGTCGCTACTCTGCGAGCCATCCGCGCGTCTCGCTTCTTGCCGCACAACGTAAAGCGGTCGTTGCTTCCAATGTTTCTTCAGCGAATGGAGATGTTCCCGAAAGCATTGGACTCACTCGAAGTGAGAAGTATGCTGCGAGAAATTTCTTCTGGGCCTGAAGTGGTGTAAGGGTCTCGCTTGCTATGATCGTGTTGCTATAGGGTTATTCGATGAGAACGCATCTTCTCAATGAGTAAATGAATATCTTGATTGACGTCACGAGCTCGTGCCAGTCTGCCCGAAATAGCGGTATGCAGCGCATGACTCGCCAGCTTTTCGCAGAGCTGGCCGCACGTGTCCCCGTTACACCTTTTTGCTGGAACAGGCTGGGTAATTTTTATCAGCGCCTTGGCTCACAGGAAATGGAGTACCTCAGAACGCCGTTTCGCCGATACAACCGCCCGATAAGCCATCCTCATGCAAGGGAAGATTTGCCGCACGCATTCCTGCGTCTGCTCCGTCACGGCAGCGTCGACATGTTTACCGTATTGCAAAATGACGATTTACTTTTCGTTCCGGGTACGTTTACAGATCGCCGAATGCAGAAGTTGCCGGAAATGACGCGACAAACCGGCGCGCGGTCTGTTGCGATCTTCCACGATGCTGCGGACCTGCGATTGTCTCTTCTATCGGGGCGTCGAATGAAAAAGTTTCGGAATTACATCAAGTTGCTCGCAGCGTTTGACCTCGTGATCTGCGTTTCAAACCAATCACGCGCCGATCTCTTTGAATTCTGGAAGCGAAATGGGGTGACTGCCCGAGTAGAAACCTTTGTGGCGCCTTGGCCGCTGGAATTTGATGAGAATGAACGGTCCGCCGCGCATAGCGCACGGCCAGTTATCCTCTACGTGTCCTCCTTTAATGCGCGCAAGAACCACATACGACTCTTTGGAGCGGCCAAAAAACTATGGGACAGCGGCGTCAAATTCGAACTTCAACTCATTGGTTCGAGCACGAACTGGGGAAAGAGAGTGGCGCTTGAGGCCTGGCGGCTGCAGTCACTCGGGCGACCCATTCGCTGGCTTAAACATGTGGACGATCGCACGCTCCATCAGGCTTATCGAGAATGCTTGTTCACCGTTTATCCTTCCCTTATGGAGGGGTTCGGTCTTCCGATTCTCGAGAGTCTTTGGCATGGTAAACCGTGCGTCTGTGGCGGAAACGGCGCGCTTGGAGAAGTTGCCCGCGGTGGTGGATGTTTGATTGTCGATCAAACAAGTGAGGATGCGATTGCCGCCGGGATTCAAAAATTGCTCAGAGATCAGGCAACTTATGCGCGATTATGTGTAGAAGCGCGAGCCAGAAAATTTCGTTCGTGGTCGGATTACATCGAGAAGCTTCTCAAACATTTGCAGCTCCTTTTCAATCTCGGCTGCGCTTTTGCCATTCCGGCCGACCTGATTTGTTCATCGCTCGCGCCGGTCATGTCTGGCTGACCAGCGCTCATCATGTCTGGTCGATCAGCGCTGAGCTCGCTTCATTTATGGGGTCCCTCGTCTACGTTGCAAGTTTCTTCGGCACTATCACACGGCTCGTCCTGCGAAGCCGTGAAGTAAGTAGCGCAGACTCTCATGGGGCGATCCAGGGTTCCTCAGCGCGAGCTTTGATTGGTGACCGTCTTTTAAGTGTTCCCTTCTGCGCGCGTATTTTTCGTTTCCGCAGTTTTCACCTTTTCAACAATGTAGACGAGCGACGCCACTTCGACGTCGTAAACGAAGTACGCATACGGCCACCTACCTCGCGGCTCAGAGTTGATTTTCCCGACAACGCTTCCATACCTCTCGCGCTACGTGTCATCGGAATGTCTGGCGGCGATTTTTCAATCAGAACCAACCTCGAAAAGCTCGGGCTTGCCGAGAGATTGCGACATTGAAGGGCTAATCCGAGGGCGCGACACTACACGGAATACTACACGCCCAGAACGAGAGATGTGATCGTGAACAAGTTCAGAGTGGTTCCGCTCTGGTCGCAAGCAGTGAATCAGCATTTTACGCTGTCGCAGCATATTTCGTCTGATGGCTGATCGGGCTTACTGATTGCCTTTGATTACTCTTCTGCTTAAACAGATTGATGCCTATGTCTGCTCCGATGTTCACTTCCGACTCAAGATTGATGCTGATTGCACCGCATCCTGACGACGAAGCGCTCGCTTGCGGCATCATTCTGCAACATGCCGTCCGTGCGGATGCTCCCATTCGTGTCGTTTATGCGACGGATGGCGATGATAATCCGTGGCCGCAGCGTGTGCTGGAACGCAAGTGGCGCTTGAACGCAGCTGATCGGAAGCGCTGGGGAAAATTGCGGCGCGCGGAAGCGCTGGGGGCGCTGCGCATTCTGGGTGTTAGCGCGTCGAGCGTGCGTTTTCTCGCTTTGCCCGATCAAGGATTGACAGATTTGTTGAAGTGCGATTGCCGATCCGCACTCGAGCGGTTCCGGACAGTCATTAGGAATTGGTCGCCGACTCATCTTCTTGTCCCTTCGATTGCGGACACGCATCCCGATCATAGCGCGCTGGCGGTGATGCTGCGGCTCGTCCTAGCAGAGTTTTTTTCGGACAGACCGCAGATGTCGGTGTGGAGCTACGCCGTTCACGGCAGGAGCGCGGCCTTCTTCGACGGCGCACAGAAGCTTCGACAATCAAGACTAGAGATGGCAGCCAAGCAGCGAGCGATCCGTTCTCACAAAACGCAACTCAAGCTGTCGCGGTGGCGCTTTCTCGCATACGCGACTCGTCCGGAACATTTCCGCAAACTCGTATCGGCCGAATCGTCTGTTGCCGACGGGCCGATTCGTTCGATCTCGAGACAAGAGCATAAACTGCACGTGACGCTCCGGCTTTCCGCGAAGCCTGCGAAGCCAATCCGCTCCAAACAGCCAAAGCTTTTTGTTTTGGGACATGATCCAACCGGCGCGTTGCGTTGCGTGGATATGCAAATCCCCGATCGCTCTTTTTGCGTGGAAATGGTGGATTGCTTTACTGAGCAGCGCCTTGGGCTTGCGCGATATCGTGGCAATGCCTTCGCGGGTGAGTTCACGGTTCCGATCGACATCTTGTCCTCCGCTCATGCACTCTTCGTCAAACTGGAACGCCGCTTGTGGTTCTTTGATGAGGCAGGCTGGCTTGAAATTCCGCAGACGGCTCGTCTTGAACAGATCCCAGCCGGTGAGCGCAGCTTTGTAGAGCAGCCGTCACTTCCCATTCGTTAGGCATTTTTTGAGCCGGCCCCCCTTTTCCGAGCCAAGCCGACCCCTTGAATCTTAGCCCCGGCAGGGTCCGTTTCCGCCGTTTCAGGAGCCTGATCGCCGTCGTCCGCGCGGGTGACTGGCAGTGATGCGCCCATCTTTCATCTCGTGGATCCAATCACAGGATTCGGCAATGACTGGATTATGGGTGGCCAGGAGCAACGCTTTCCTGCCTTTCTGGACAATGTTTTGCAGGACTTCAAAAGCGCGCTCGGAATTAGCGGTATCGAGGTTGCCGGTCGGTTCATCGGCAAGGATCACTTGAGGATCATTGGCCAGTGCGCGAGCAATCGCTACGCGCTGTTGCTCCCCTCCGGAAAGGTGCCGGCTTTCGCGTCGAAGCTTATCGCCAAGATCGACATCGTGGAGCAGCGCCGCCGCGCGCTCGCGCATTTCCGATTCGCGAAGCCGGCCGAGCCGCCGCATCGGCATCATGACGTTTTCCTCGGCTGTGAAATCCTCCATCAGGAAGTGAAACTGGAAAATGAAACCAATCAACTCGTTACGCCGACGTGACCATTCTTGATCCGGCAAATCGGACACGTTCTCGGACGCGATTACGATCGAGCCAGCATCAAGCCGGTCAAGCAGCCCAAGAATGTAGAGCAGCGTGCTCTTGCCGCAGCCCGACGGTCCGACCACTGCGTGCAGGCTGCCCGCTTGGATATCGAGCGAAACGCCGCGCAATGCGTGAACGCGTTCTTCCTCCTTACCGAGGTAACGCTCGAGGTCGCGGCAACTGAGAGAAACTTCGCCGTTCATAAACTCGATCCGCGCAGCGTGTCGACCGGCTGAAGGTGCGCTGCACGCTGCGACGGGACGTAACTCGCGATGAAGACCGCGACCACGGCCAGTAGCGTTGCCCCAAAATAGTGTCGCCAATCCCAAACAACCAGAAAGTGATTCGTATAGAGTAGACCACGAATGTGAATTGGGACTTTTGAGATGCCCCAAGTCAGGACCGCGCCGAGAACGCAACCGAGCAACGAGCCGACACTGGCAATCAGTGCGCCCTGCCACAAGAAGATCGAGGAGATGTCAATCCGCCGGTAACCCATCGAACGCAAAATCGCGATTTCACGAACTTTGGAGAGGACGGACATGGTCAGCACGTTGAAAATGCCGAAGCCGGCCAGGAGAATGATCAAAGAGACGGTGATCGCCGCCGAAACGCGCAGTGTGAAAAAGATTTGCAGGTTTCCTTCCTCGCGCTCCTGCCAGCTTTCCGTTTGATGTTGGAACAATTCCTCGAAGTGACTGGCTAACTCCGGCGCTCGCGAAGGATCCCGCAGTTTATAAATAATCATCGACGCTTGATACGGCTTCTTCAGGAGCCGCTGGGCCACGCGCGCGTGCGCATAAACGCGATTCAGGTCGACGGTGCCGACTCCACTGCGCGCGATCGCCGCCACCGTGAACCGCCAGTATTCACCGCCGGGTGATAAAATCTGGATCGCGTCGCCCGCTCCGACATTCAAGAAATCCGCTAACCTGTACCCAATGATCACCGCGCTCGTGTTGTTACTAAAATCATCAAATTTGCCGGCGATGATTTGCGTGGCCAAGTCGGTCGCTTTTAGTTGGGCTGCCGGGTCGATCCCGTAAATTTCGACACTGGCGTTTTCGAATCCCGCCCGCGCGCTCACGTTACCTCGGAGCACCGGAGCACAAGCAACGACGTTCGAGAATTGACGGCTCACGCGCATGATTTCGCCCACATTGCTAACGCCTTCGAAATAATTACGCCGATTGGTAGCACCGGTTGTGTTCTTTGCCGCGACGGCCAACCCTTCGTAGCGTGGCTGAAACTTGGTGCGTAAAACCATGGCGCCGCTGCTCCCGATGGTTGAGTTAATGAAATACTGCGCAAAACCCTGGGTTTGGGCTTGCGTGCAAATAAAAATGGCAACCCCGAAGACAACGCCGACGAGGCTCAGCAGAAGCGCCCGTTTGCGGTGCGTCGCGAAACGCAACGCGATGTACAACGGCGCGGTCACGATTTTTTCGAATTGTCGACGCGCCGTTGCCGCACGGGTTGACCGGGCTTCAATCGGTCCTGATCTGCAACGACAACGCGATCGCCGGCTGATACTCCACTCAGCGCTTCAACAAAATCGAGCGTGCGAAAACCGACTTTGATCGTGCGCCGCTGCACGACGCCGCGTTTTACGACTAATGCTTGATCGACAAGTAGTGCGCGAGTCGGCACGAGCAGCGCGTTTTCGTGCGAGCCGGTGATGATGTTCATCTCGCCGGTCATTCCGGCCATTAAATTGTCCGGTGTTTTTTCCATTTCCAAAATCACGGTGTAACGCTGCGTATCCGGATCGGCGGCCGGTTGAACGGATGAGACGCGGGCCTCGAAAGTCTGAGTACGATAAGCATAAAGCTGCACTTTCGCTTTCATTGCCGGCTTCACGTCGCCCACGTCTTCCTCGTTCACTTCACCGCGCACGTAAGTTTTGCGGGACGAGACGGTGAAGAGCTGGTTTCCTTCCGCGACCAATTCGCCGTCGATGGTTGAGACCGCGGTCAGCAGGCCGTCCATCGGCGCGCGAATCTCCGAATTGCGCATTTGCGATTCTAGTTTCTTGCGGGCCTCATCCAGCGACTGCAGATTCCGATCTCGCTCGATCCGCTCGTTTTCAAGCGCGCCTCGCAATCGGTTCGCCTCGCTTTTTGCTTTTTCGTACTCGACTGCAGGCACATTCCCGGAGGCGACCACTTGTTCGAGCCGATGGAGATTATCCTCTGCAGCTTTGAGCAGTTCCTCGGACGGCAACGGGAGCTTGGCCCGCTCGGTCGCCGCCTTCAGATCAGCCTGCGCCTGTTTCAACTGCCGCGCGGTCGTTTCGTCGGCAATGCTCGCGAGCAACTGGCCTTTGGTCACGCTCTTGCCAATTGCGCCGCGGCCGGCCGAAAATTCTTCAGCCAGCTGGATGAAACCTGAATTCTGCGCCCGAACATGGACGACAAATGCGGGCTCGATCCGGACCGTCCCGTAAACCGCAGAGATCGCGGTGCCGCGGCGGACGGTGGCCACTTCCGCCACCGGCATGAAAAAATAATACCCCACGCCGCAAATGACGATGAGCAGCGCGCCCACGACCCATAATACCCGCCTGGACTCCGGCACCTTCAAGGAGTGCAACTAATGCACATCTTCGGCGAATTGGAAATAACGCCCGGTGGCGCGGTCCCATTCCGCCAGGGCGACGTTGTGAAGATAATTCGCCTCCAGCAATCCGGTTTGCGTTTTCAAATAATTGCCTTCGGCAAGGCGATGCTCCAATTCTGACGCCAGACCGCTGCCGAGATTTTGTTGAACAGCGGTCGCTGTTTGTTCAGCGGTATCGGTCCCAGCCGCGAACGATTTATGGCGCGCGTCAATGCCGGTCAGTTGATTATGAATACGCGAAAGCTCCCGACCGACGCTCGCTTCCAATTTTCGCAATTCAACTTCGTTGATCTCGCGCGCCTTGCGCGCCCTGAGAACTGCGCCGCCAACTTTGCCATTGTCGATCACCTGCCAGGTATAAGCCGCGCCTTCGCGAATTTCCGACCCTAGGAAGTCCTGCGTGCGACTGGTCGAACCTTCGCGGTGAATTCCAGTCACAGGAATGTAGTCGCCGGTCACGCTCCCGGCCGCGCTCGGATAATAACCCGCGGCGATGATCCGCTCGTCTTCATTGGCCGCGCGAACCAGCAGTCGCGCCAGTTTAACGTCGGTCCGGCGCTCCAACGCGGCCGCGGTTTCGCTGTTAAGGTCTACATCCACCGGTGCGAACGACAATTCGCCGTCCGGATTTGGCAGCGAGGCCTTGGAATTGAGATCGACCGCCATCACTTGCGCGAGCTGCAATTGCGCCGCGGCGTAACCACGCCGCGAGTCTTCCACCAACGGATCAAGAGCGCGCGCTTCCACTGTCGCGCTGGTGAACGCGCTCCGATCGACCAGTCCCGCCTGGTAGCGATCGCTTTGGCTCGCCACGTTTTCGTCCAGATGGCCCCGCTGCTTTTCGCGGACCGATTGGAGCTCCCGATTGTAAAGCGCCGAATAAAATGCGAGCCGCGCTGTGTGCAATTGTTCCTCGACCGCGAGATTCAGTTGCTGCTCTGCGATCAACACTTCGACGTCTCCGCGTCGCAGCGATGGCGGGATCGCGGTGTTAAAAAGCGGTTGAGTAAGCGAGCCGCGGGCGAAGCCAAATACTTTGGTCGAATTTTCACCTGCGCGCTGTCCGCCCTGGACTCCGGCAGGCACGTTCAATTTTAAATTCGGCCACACGATTGAGCGAAGAACGAGTCGACGCCCCGCCGCCCGTTCAAGGTTCGCTTTGGCCTGCTGAATCGCGGGATTTTTTTCCAGGGTCGAGTTCAGAACTCCGTCGAGCGTGATGGCATCGCTCGTATGTGCAAACCAAACGATGGCTATTCCAAAAACTAATCGCGTCACGCTAGCTACATTTGTTGGAGAGCGAGGTGGATTGGCCGCTCCGCGGGCGATGCCAATAAACGCGGCTCCGCCGCCTGATTTTAACATCGAGCAACGGACTGCTCGATCCACCTCTGTGCGAAGTTTCATTGCTGGGTCAATTTTGCGGGCGGATGTGCCATATCGATCGCCTGTTTTTCGTGGCTCTTCTTCAATTGGTTGGCGGCGAAGTTGAGCGTTTCGGGAGGACTGCCACACGCGCGGGCGAGCCGTGCCAGCGCAACATTGTGCAGATAGATCGCGCTCAGTCGCGTCGTCCGCGTCCGGGTAACGTCGGCTGCGGCTTGCAAGATATCGAGCTGTGTTCCCAGACCGGCGGCGAGATTTGTCTTCGTAATTTCAAGAGATTCATCGGCCGTCTGCACACTTTTCGT
>WNGP01004589.1_pt1 | contig 11493 bp, 6 predicted proteins | sample 5407671 | NCBI WGS metagenome assembly WNGP01 (sample SAMN13153381, study PRJNA577476) | soil metagenome | isolation source: 40 cm soil or saprolite under Garry oak tree replicate 2 | place: USA:California | collected 2016-06-15 | reverse complement strand
AGACCTTGCGGCTGGTCGCACGCTATGCCGATGCCTGCAATCTGCAACCTGGCCCGCAGATCCCGCAGAAGTTGGAGGTGCTGCGCCAGCATTGTGAAGCCGAGGGTCGCGATTATGACGCGATTGAGAAGACCTGCGCCTTTGCCTTCGACGTGGGCGAGGATGGTTCCAAAGTGGGCGAGCTGATCGGGCAACTGCGCTGGCTCGCCTCGATGGGGATTCAGACGGTCCTGGGCGTGGTTCCGCAGGTCTACCGGATTGAGCCGCTCAAGATCATTGGTCGGGAGGTCATTCCCGCCACAGCCTCCCTGTGAGCACGAATATGGAGCGAGAATGTCTCACCTGTGTGAACTGAGAGTGGAACAGCCGGTGCTCTTCATTGGTGGAGAACGCGACAGCACTGTGCGCTTCGGAAATCTCGAGGCCATGAAAGCCTGTGCTGGCTACTTGGTCTATCCGTTCCAAAATCAGGAAGGATGGAGGTATGCAGGAAATCTTCAAGCCACGTATCTGGTTCGTCGTTTGCTAAGAAAAAGCACTGGTAGAGCCAGTATGAGTGCTCTTTTTGGAACAGATATCCTAAGTAGCTAGTACACATCACAGAACGTCCTTTTCGCTCTCCAGGTCATGAGGACGATGATGGCTCGGCTCCGCGTGGTCGTTCGGCACCGGGGAGGCCTCGCGTTGGCCTTGCTGCAACAGCGGTTGAATCTGCGGCCCGGCCAGAAAGCGCGCACGCAGCGCTTCATCCTTGATGCCCTCGGCCAGCCCCAGGATGATCCTCGCCGCCTCCCCAAACGCGGTGCGCGCTTGCTCTTGCTCGCCCTCTGCCTGATACAAGCTGCCCAACGCCGCCTGGATCTGCCAGCGTTCTGCTGGCAACCCGATCTCTGCTGCCAGTTGGACTGCCTCACGCAGGTGGTCGATGGCCTGCTCGCTGTGCCCCTCCCACGCTGCCAGCACCGCCAACGAGCGCAGGTAGGCAATGCGGAAGCGCTGATAGGGTCCCACACGTTCCCCCAGTCGTTGCACTTCTGCTCTCGCTTGCCTCTCATCCCCCGCATGCAGCAAGGCCTCCGTTTCATACTGCCGGTAGAAATCCAGCACGATCAATGCCACATCATGGCTCTTGCGGAGGGCGATGGCTTTCACGGCATAGCGGTAGGCGTCTTCCCACTCCCCTGCCAGAGCATAGTTCATGCACAGCCGCGAAAGGGTGGGCACGCGCAATGGTCCGAGGTCTAACGTCTCTGCCACGGCTACTGCCTCTTTGAGGGCCGCCTGCGCCTCTTCCCACTGCTGCACGGCTTGATACGTACTTCCCAGAGCCGTGAGAAAGCGCTGGGAGTTTATATTCGGAGGAAGGGTCCGCGCCAGGGCGACAGCTTGTTGCACGAGCACGAGCGCCTCTTCATAGGCCCCCGCGTCCAGCAATCCATGCGTGAGGCCGAGCGTACTGAGGATTTGTGCCCAGCCGTTCTTGCTCTCTTGCGCGAGCGCGAGCGCCCTGCGGCCACTGCGAATGCTGCCCAGCACCTGCCCAGCATGCACTTGCGCCAAAGCCAGCAGCCCCCAGCACAAGGTTTCTGCCGCACGATTCGTCAAGGGTTGGGTGAGAGGAGAACCAATCAGCAGGTTTGCAACGGAAAGCTCCCGCGAAGCGGTCTGCTCGTAGCCCAGTGCTGTATACAGCGCCAGGGACGCTTCCGCACAGTGTATGGCCTCTTGAAAGTCTCCTCCACGAAAATGGATCAATCCGAGCACGGAGAGACTTCTGGCTTCCAGTTCCTTGTGGTGTATGCCTCGTGCCAGCTCCAGTGCCTGCTCTCCATAAGATAAGGCACGCGTTGGATCGTACCAGACGATGCTTGTGATCTGGGCCTGGTTCCATGCCGTTTCCGCCAGCGCCCACTGATCGTGACTGGCCTCTGCCATGCGCCAGGCTTCCTCCAGCAGCGCTTGCACCTTAGGCCTGTCCTTCGATTGTTGGACCACCACGATCGCCAGGCGGTTCAAGGTCATGCAGACCAGGGCGGGCAGCTGGTGCTGTTGCCCATAGGTCAGCAGCTCTTCATAGACCTGCTGGGCCTGCTGCCAGGCATTCTGGAAGGCATAGGCCCGCCCCAGGCAGACGTAGAGGTGTTCCACTTCCGGTTCCGGCATGAGCTGCTTCACGTGCTCCTGCAGCAAGACGCGGGCCTGTTCGTAGTGCCTGATGGCCTCGTCGACGGCAAAGACGGCCACCGCCTCTTCCCCGGCCTGCACGCTGGAGCGAAAGGCGGCCTCGGCCTCCCCGGCCACGAGCGCGTGATACACCAGCTCGGCGGCCGCTGCTCCCTCAGCTTGCAGCCTCGCCAGGGCACGCTGGTGCAAGACCTGCCGCCGTGCCTCGCCCAGTTCGGTGTAGACCACCTCGCGCATCAGCTCATGGGCGAAGTGATAGCGGCCTGGGTGGCCTGCCCCAACTTCCTCCTCGCGCAGGATGCCACTTCCGACGGCCTCCTCCAGGCTCTCGACGCCTGCCTGCACTCCCACATCGGCCACCTGCCACAAGCGCTGCGTCGTCGCCTGGTTCCCCAGCACGGCAGCGGCCCTCACCACCTGGCGCGCGGCTGGCGCGAGCCTGGCCAGGCGTGCCAGGATCATGGCGCGCACCGAGGGCGGCAACAGCTCGCGCCGGGACTGGTCCTGGGCAACGGCCGCGGCCAGGTCCACGGTCGGGACCAGCCGCCAGGTGCCATCAGCAGCCAGCTGTGGCACCAGCCACTGCCGGTCGCGCAACAGCTTGAGCGTCTCCAGCAGGTACAACGGCTGCCCACCCATCTGTGCAAACAGGACGTTGCCCAGCGCGACCAGCGGCCTCTCCAGCTCAGGCGAAGGCTCTGCCCCTGGCCCGGCTGTGGCGGGCCGCGCAGAGCCGTACTCACTCCTCTCACCTCCACTGCTTGACCCATGCTCAGCCTCCCCTGTGATGGCCTCCAGGAGCTGGAGGGTCTGCGCCTGGCTGAGCGGCTGCAACGACACCTGCGTCAGCGGCAGGTCGCGCCCCAGGTCAGAGAGCTGGGCGGAAAGCTGCGGGTTCAACTCCAGCCCTTCGCTGCGCAGCGTGCCCAGCAGCACCACCCGGTTGCCATGCCTCTGCCAGGAGCGTGCTAGGTAGCGCAGCAGGTCGAGGGAGGCTCCATCTGCCCACTGCAGGTCATCCAGCAGCAGTACCAGCGGCGCCTGCCTGGCCAGGGCGTCCAGTAGCCGCGCCACCGCTTCAAACAGCTGCCCCCAGGCGGTCAGTTCATCCTCGGTGGGGGCCGGCAGATCGGGGTAGCGCACCCGCAGTTCCGGCAGGATGCGGGAGAGCTCGGCCAGCCACAGGTCCTCCAGCAGGTCCTCCGGCGCGTTTTCCGCCTCCAGCCGCGGCCTGACGGCCTCTATCAGCGGATGATAGGGCAAGCGTCCCCCCATCTCGAAGGCTTGCCCACTGAGCACCTCGGCACCCTGGGCCCGGGCCCAGGCCACAAACTCGCCGGCCAGCCTCGTTTTGCCGATGCCCGCCTCGCCCACCAGCAGCACAGCCTGCGGCTGCCCACCCCGCGCCTGCTGAAAGCTCCCCACGAGCTGGCTAAAGGCCGCGGCCCGTCCGACCAGCGGAGCCACCAGCTCGCCTGTCGACCGGCCCCCTGACGTAATGGCAGTAGAGGGACGGGTTGGGGAGTTCCCCCGGCGAGCAGCCGCAGTGGCGCGAATGTGTTCAGCCAAGGCGATGGTGTCCGCCGAGGGCTCGACTTGTAACTCCTCGGCCAGCCTCGCCCGGCAGGTGACGTAGACCTGCAAGGCAGCACTGGGATCGCCCAGCGCCAACTGTACCCGCATGAGGCGCCGGTAGGCCTCCTCCGCGAGCGGATCGAGCCCCAGCCAGCGGATGAGGGTGGCGCGGGCCTGATCCAGCTCCCCGCCGGCCTCCTGCCAGGAAGAGAGCCGCTCACACAGGAACTGCAGGCGCACCTGCCACTGCCGCTGCTGCTGCTCGTGCCACTGGTCAAAGGGGGCTTCCTCGCGCAGCCAGAAGCCGTCGAGGAAGGGACCGCGCACCAGGGAGAGGGCGTGCTGGACCTGGGCGACCAGGGAGGCACGCTGCTCCTCGGACGGGAACGTGGAGAACAGCTGGGCTTGTTTCCAGGCTTGCTGCACCACCTCCAGGTCAAGCTCAAGCGGAGTCTGCGGGTTCAGGCCGAGCAGATCCTGCTGACTGAGCAGATAGCTGTGCTCAGCAGGAGAGGTGCCGGCGTCGGCGAGCAGGTTGCGCAGCAGGGCAATGGCATTGCGCAAGGCCTTGCGTGCATCTTGGGGCTCACTGTCGGGCCACAGCAATGCGGCCAGCTTGCTGCGCGGATGCATGCCGCCTTCGACCGCCAGGTAGACCAGCAAGGCCTGTGCCTTGCGCAAGGCAAAGGTGAGACGGCTTCCGTCATGATACACTTCGGGCGAGCCGAGGACGGCCAGACGTAACAGACCCCTGGCAGGTTCTCTTCCTCGAGGACAACGCACGTAACGATCATGATTTTCTATCACCTGTTGCATATTCTCTCCTTGAGAGTGTTGATTCGGTCTTTCAACACGTTCCTCCCAATCCGTTCTTCAGTTATCCAAAGACAAAGTATTCAAGCAGATTTGTTCTCATCGGCACATCGTGATGTCTATGCAGAGTGTAGCTGGTGAGAAGGGTGAGATACCACACACCAAAGTTGTAGATGTGAGGTGATTCTTGCGGGGGACATGGATGGGAAGCGGTAAACTACAGGAGATTGACTGTTCTGGCACGAATGATGGCCTGCGTGCGGCTCTGCACACCGAGTTTGCCGCAGATGTTATAGACATGCCGCTTCACCGTGTTCACGCTCAGGACGAGGCGACGAGCGATCTCGCGGTTGGAGGCTCCCTCAAGCAGCAGTCGCAGCACGTCGCGCTCGCGCTCGGTGAGCGGTTCTGCAAGTGAACCGGGGCGAGCAGAGGTGAGGGGGAGATCTGAGAGGTTCTGCTCCCCAAAGGCGGAGAGCAGCGTGGTGACGTAACCCGGTACGATACCACGCACATAGGCATGGCGCAGCAGGGCCAACATCGGTGGACCCTCATCGACAAAGAGGCGGAGGTAGCCCTCCGGTTCGGCGAATACGAGCGCCCGTTCGAGGGTGGAGAGGGCACTCGTTCGATTCCCTTGTGCTTCCAGGGCCAGCGCACGTAGCACGAGGATTTCCAACACGCTGCCCATGCGTGCTTTGGCCTCAGCATCCAGGAGCAGTCGATCTAACAGGTGCAGGGCGTGCTGGAGGAAAGGAGCCGTCGGGTCGTTACGTCCCTGGGCAATGCGCACCCGCACCTGGGCCAGGTACTCGCCCTCGCGGGGATAGCTCAAGTCGTCATCCTCGGCGGATAGGCCGCTGGTGTCCACCCAGCGGATAGCTTCCGCCAGGTTGCCCTGCGCCAGCTCGAGCTGCGCCCGCATGGTGGCCACCTGGGCCACCAGGTGCGGAACGAAGTGACGCAGCTCGGCCTGGCGCGCCAAGGCGTCCAGGGTCGCAAGAGCTGCATGGGTGTTGCCACGCGCCTGCTGCAGGCGGGCCAGGGCCGTGTAGCCCAGGACCGCTATGGAGGGTTCAATCGGTAGCCTTTCGTTGATCAGCGCCATGCCTTGCAACAGGTGGCGTTCAGCCGCATCCAGATCGTTCCACTCGCGCAGCAGGTCGCCCAGGCCGAAATAGTAGGAGAGGCTGCTGATGCTGAATATGTTTTGCAACCCTTCCGGTCGTGGTCCTGCTACCTGTACCATCTGTGCATAGGTGGCAGCGGCCTGCCGGAGCCTGCCTTGCAGGACGTAGAGCCGAGCTAGCAAAGGGATGCTGCTCAAGGCTGCAAGCTGGTTGCCCGCGGCACGTATCAACGCATCCGCGGCTGCGACCTCGCGTTCACTGTCAGGCGTCACATCCCCGCTCGTCAGATAGGCGTGGGCCGTGGTCACCAGCGCACCCATACGAAGGATCACCTCCGCTTCCGGCAACAGATCCAGCGCCTGGCGTGCGAGGGTGACTCCGTGCATGGTGTCGCCAGAGAGATTGGCGATGCCCGCACGGATGGTGAGCACGGTGCCCCGGATGGTCCGTGCTTGCTCGGCAGGCATCTCCTCCCGGATACCCCGTTCGGCCTCCTGCAGGCGGGCCTCGGCCGCCTCTAACTGATTGGTGAACATCAGGTAGGATGCCTGCTGGACAAAGAGGAGAGGGCGTGTGCGTACCAGCGCCTCGGGCAGCGCGTTCATCCACCCGAGCACCGTGGAGAGCTGACCACGGGACGCAACGGGGAGCGCGATCGGTTCGATCAAGCGGGCAGCGAGTTCGACGTCGGGAACGGCCAGCGCATGCTGCACTGCTTCGGCAGGCAGTTCGTGCTGCTCATACCAGGCACTGGCACGCCGATGCAAGACGGGTGGCAACGTAGGCTCTGCCTGCTGCAGGTGGCCGCGCAGCACCTCGGCAAACAGGTGATGGTAGCGGTACCAGCCCCGCTCGTCGTCGAGGGCGTCCACAAACAGGTTCGCCCGCTCGAGCGCTTCCAACATCGCCTGGCTCTCCTCTTGCCCTGTCACCGCATCGCAGAGCGGCCCGCTGAGACGTTCCAGGATCGAGGTGTGCAACAGAAACTGCTGCACCGAGGCGTCCTGCCGTGCGAGCACCTCTTCGGAGAGGTAGTCGAGCACAAAGCGGTGACTGCCGGTGAAAGCAGCGAGAAACGCGGAGACATCGGCTCTGCCCTGCAGCGAGAGGGCGGCCAGTTGCAGCCCAGCAATCCAGCCTTCCGTGCGCTGCTCGAGGGTGGCGATGGCCGAAGCCTCCAGGTCCAGCCCCATGACGGTCTGGAGAAATGCGCTCGCTTCGGCGGTACCAAAGCGTAAGTCGGCGGCACGCAATTCGGCGAGCTGCCCACCTGCCCGTAGCCGTGTCAGGGAGAGTGGCGGGTCAGCGCGGGTGGCCAGGATGAGGTGCAGCTGCGGAGGCAGGTGCTCCACGAGATACGTCATCCCCCGCTGAATGGGGTCAGCGGTGATGGTGTGGTAGTCATCCAGCACCAGGACAACATCTCCTCCCTCACGGCTCATGAGGTCATTGGTCAGTAGGGCCAGCACGGTCTCTGGTGGCGGGGGCTGCGGCGTGTGCAGCATCGCGAGCGCAGTTGTTCCAATCTGCGCATCCAGCGTCTGCAGAGCGGCAATCAGGTAGGAGAGAAAACGGGTGGGATCGTTGTCCTCCGCTTCCAACGAGAGCCAGGCGACAGGCAAGTCGCTCTGGGCGAGCCATTGGGCGAGCAGCGTCGTTTTGCCGAAGCCCGCGGGCGCTGAGACGAGCGTGAGCGCACGCTCCACTCCCTGCTGGAGTCGCTCGGTTAAGTGAGAGCGGGGCACCAGGTGCGTCCGCGGTCGCGGCACATGGAGCTTGGTCAACAGAAGGGGATCAAGCGGAGTGCGCCGCTGGGCAAGCAGGGGACGGCGGGTCGCGTCCACCTCACCATTCGCACCCCTGGCTGCTAGAGAGACATGAGCTGGCATCTGAGCCTCGTTCTCGGCAGACAGTGGTGGCATTTCCTGTCCGCGTTGCACACTGGCAGTCTGAGTAGTACTCAGCAGCCCTGCGATGTGCTCCAGCCGTGCCAGGGTAACGTCAGCGGTCTTGCCTAGATACTTTTTGGTGAGCTGCTCGCCCATTGCAAGATAGGCCGACCAGTAGCGATCACCACGCTGTTTGGTTTCCTTGCGTGCTGTATAGTGGCCGGTTTTACCGGAGAAGGCAAAGGAGGACACCTGATCGAGCCAGGCAAACCATTCCGGGCTGTCAGGGATAATCCCGAGCTCCTCGCGGTCACGGGTCTGGTAGAGTTCGTAGGCCGCTATCACCGGCGACCAGGCCAGCGTATAGACGGGGACTTTCGGCATCGGATCCCCCTTGTGAGATAATCCACGGCATGTGCACTGAAGAGGTTCTTACCCAACAGTTCTTCGCCAGTTCTAGTATACCTGTTGGGTAAGAACACTGCAAGAGAAAGCAGTGTTGACAGTCGTGGCCGTGACAATAGGCCACGCATGAGTGCTCAAATACATATTGGAGCGCGTTATGAGTCAGAGGTTGCTTTCTCTAGAAGCAGGAGAAATGGTCTGTTGTTTTGTAGGTAATAAGCCGCTATCTTGCATAATTTTCATTACGTTCTCGTGAGTAAGGTAAAAGACAATCTTGGGTGAATCATCTTTGATGAACAAAATAAGAGCAGGTTTGTCACTCAATCGCTCTTCTTACTTTCAGGAACCCGGCTCACCGCGAGCAGCGGCAACGCCAGGTCGCGTACTTTGATCAGTATCCCATGCAGCGCGGCCTCATCGATGATCGGGCCGTATAACACGGTGGTGTCATCACCCTCATAGCTGATCGTTAAACCGTCAAACCACGTCGACCAACGTTGGTCGAGGCGTCCCTGGACGCGAATTTCGTAGATGGGCATCGCTTCTCCTTCTCAGTGTTGCTCTTCATCGACACGTCATGGTGTCTTTGCCTAGTATAGCCGGTGAGATAGGTAAGATACTGCACACCAAAGTTGTAGCTGTCGGGTGATTATTGTGGGGGAGACATAGATGTGGAGCGGTTAACTATAAGAGGTTGAGGTCCCTGGTACGGATGATGGCCTGCGTCCGGCTCTGCACCCCGAGTTTGCCACAGAGGTTATAGATGTGTCTCTTGACCGTGTTCACACTCAAGACGAGGCGACGAGCGATCTCGCGGTTGGAGGCGCCCTCAAGCAGCAGGCGCAGCACCTCGCGCTCGCGCCCGGTCAGCGGTTCCAGAAGCGAATCAGGGCGAGGAGAGGGGGGAGGAAGAGTCGGGGTCTGCTGCTCACCGAAAGCGGAGAGCAAGGTGGTGACGTACCCTGGTACCGCACTATGCATGCGGGCGTGGCGCAGCAAGACCTGCATCGGGGCGCCCTCGTCGACAAAGAGACGGATGTAGCCCTCTGGTTGGGCGAGCACGAGCGCCCGTTCCAGGGTGGACAGGGCGCTCGTTCGATTCCCTTGTGCTTCCAGGGCCAGCGCACGCAGCACGAGGATTTCCAGCACGCTGCCCATGCGTGCTTTGGCCTCGGCATCCCGGAGCAGCCGCTCCAACAGATGCAGGGCGTTCTGGAGGAAAGAACCCGCCGGGTCATCGCGCGCCTGTGCGATGCGCACCCGTGCCAGGGCCAGGTATTCGCCCTCGCGAGGATAGCGCAAGTCCTCATCCTCGGCAGACAGGCCACTGGTGTCCGCCCAGCGAATAGCTGCCGCCAGGTTGCCTTGCGCCAGTTCGAGCTGCGCCCGCACGGCGGCTCCCCTGTTCCCCCAGTGGGGAGCGAAGTGACGCTGTTGGACCAATCGATCCAGTGCGTCCAATGAGGCAAGGACCTCACGCGTGTTGCCACGCGCCTGCTGCAAGCGAGCCTGGGCAGTGTAACCCAGCAGTGCCACAAAGGGCTCAAGCGTCAGCGGCTCGTTGACCAGGGCCATGCCTTGCGCCAGATGCCGTTCAGTTGCATCCAGGTCGTTCCACTCACGCAGCAGGTCACCCAAGGCGCAATGGTAGAAGAGGCTGCTGGGCGCAGTTTGCACCACCTCCGGTCGTGGGACTGTCTGCACCACCTGTGCGTAGGTGGCAGCGGCCTGCCGGAGCCTGCCCTGCAGGACGCGCAGCCGCGCCAGCAGGCAGATGCTGCTCACCATTGCAAACAGGTTGTCCAAGGTGCGTACCAACGCCATCGCTGCTGCGACCTCGCGTTCGGTGGCGGGGGTCACATCCCCACTCACTAGGTAGGCGCGGATCGTGGCCGCCAGGGCGCCCGCACGAAGGATCACCTCCGCTTGCGGCAACAACTCGAGCGCCTGGTGTGCGAGGGAGAGCGCCTGCGGAATATCCCCAGAGAAAAGGACGATATCCCTACGGATGTCGAGCACCCAGCTCATGATGAGCTGTGCCTGCGAAGCCAATACCTCCTGCTGGACACCCTGTTCTGCCAGTTGCAGGCGAGCCTCGGCTGCCTGCAACTGGTTGGTGAGCACCAGCAATCCTGCGTGGTACACGCATTGAAAAGGACGTGTGCGCACCAGTGCCTCGGGCAGGGAGTTCAACCACCCGAGCACCGTGGAGATCTGACCCTGGAAGGCAACGGGGAGGGCAATCGGTTCGATCAGGCGGGCAGCGAGCTCGAAATCGGGAATGGCCAGCGCGTGTTGCACCGCTTCGATCGTCAGTTTGTGCTACTCGTACCAGGCGCTGGCCCGTCGATGCAAGACGGGTGGCAACGTGGGCTCTGCCTGCTGGAGGTGACTGCGCAGCACCTCGGCAAACAGGTGGTGGTAGCGGTACCAGCCCCGCTCGTCGTCCAGGGGGATCACAAACAGGTTCGCATGCTCGAGCGCCTCCAGCATGGCCTGGCTCCCCTCCTGCTCCGTCACAGCATCGCAGAGCGGCCCGCTGAGGCGCTCAAGGATACTGGTGTGCAAGAGAAACTGCTGCACTGGCGCGTCCTGCCGTGCGAGCACCTCTTCGGAGAGGTAGTCGAGCACAAAGCGGTGACTGCCGGTGAAAGCAGCCAGAAATGCGGGGACATCGGCTCTGCCCTGCAGCGAGAGCGCAGCCAGTTGCAGACCAGCAATCCAGCCTTCCGTGTGGCGCTCGAGAGTGACGATGGCCGAAGTCTCCAGGTCCAGCCCCATCACAGCCTGCAGAAATGCGCTCGCTTCGGCAGCTCCAAAGCGTAAGTCAACCGTCCGTACTTCGCAGAGCTGTCCTTGGGCACGCAGGCGCGCAAGTGGTAATGGAGGGTCGGCACGGGTGGCCAGGATGAGGTGCAGCTGCGGGGGCAGGTGCTCCAGCAGGAAGGTCATCCCGCGCTGAAGAGGCTCGGCGGTGATGACGTGGTAGTCATCCAGCACGAGCACAACATCGCCTCCACCATGCTCTAAGAGGTCATTGGTCAGCACGGCCAGCTGTGCTGGCTACTTGGAACATCTGTTTATAAAAAACGGAAACCTGCGCCATACTACCGATCTCCCCTCTTGCATTGCCTTCACAAAGAAATGCTCGTGCCCAAAAATCGACAACGGGCAAGCCTCTGTTCAATGCAGACGCAGGTGGCTGCCTGGGCAAACAGGCAGAAAGATGGCGTCTTCTCCTTGTCCGTTGAAGGAAAACAGGGTAGCGAATACCATCACGTGCAATAGTCTTGATATGGCATCATATTATGTCAAGTCTATTTACTCACCCTTGGGGTACTCCTCTCACGATGGTGGATCATTCAGTCTTCTCTCCTAACCACTTGACTATCCCCCTCGACCCTGCTTATTCTTCCTGCTAAGTAAACGATCCATGCTCCTTAATTCAAGCAGGGAGGATCCTTATGGCCTTTTATGTGTTCTTGTTCTTGCTCTTG
>WNGP01011876.1_pt1 | contig 11497 bp, 10 predicted proteins | sample 5407671 | NCBI WGS metagenome assembly WNGP01 (sample SAMN13153381, study PRJNA577476) | soil metagenome | isolation source: 40 cm soil or saprolite under Garry oak tree replicate 2 | place: USA:California | collected 2016-06-15 | reverse complement strand
GCCGGTCGCCTCGTTCAACCACCCCGGCCGGGAGCGCAAGCCCGGCTCGATCGGCACGCCGATCAGGGACGTGCGGATGCACGTCGTGGACAACGAAGACCACGAGGTCCCGCAGGGTGAGGTGGGCGAGATCGTCATCCGCGGGCCGAACGTGATGAAGGGCTACTGGCATCGCCCCGAGGCCACCGCCGAGGCGATCCGCGACGGCTGGTTCCACAGCGGTGACCTGGCCCGGGTTGACTCCGATGGCTACTTCTACATCGTGGACCGGAAGAAGGACCTGATCATCCGCGGCGGCTACAACGTCTACCCGCGGGAGATCGAGGAGGTGCTCTACGAGCATCCCGCGGTCGCCGAGGCCGCCGTGATCGGCCTGCCGCATCCGGCCCTGGGCGAGGAGGTGGGGGCCGCGGTGGCCCTCAAGCCGGGTGCCGTCATCAGCGCCGATGAGCTGCGGGACTACGTCAAGGGCCAGGTCGCGGCGTATAAGTACCCGCGGCACGTGTGGATCATGGACGCGCTGCCCAAGGGCCCGACCGGCAAGATCCAGAAGCGGGATATCGTCATCCCGGCCGACCTGCCCGGGCTGTGAGGCTGCGCCGTGAGGCTGCTGCTGCTCGCTCCTCCCGGCGCCGGCAAGGGCACGCAGGGCGAGCGGCTGGCGGCCTGGTCCGGCGTGCGGCACATCGCCGCCGGTGACCTGCTGCGGGCCGAAGCCCAGGCCGGGGGCCGGCTTGGCCGCGAGATCGCGGCCTACCAGGCTCGCGGTGATCTCGTCCCCGACCAGATCGTGCTCGACGTGCTGACCCCGGCCGTCACCGAGGCGGCCGCCCGCGGCGGATACATCCTGGACGGCTTCCCGCGGACCCTCCCGCAGGCCATCGCCGCGGCCGAACTCGCGGCCCGGCTCGGCGTGACGCTGGACGCGGTGGTCTACCTGTACGCGCCGGACACGGTGCTGACGCGGCGGCTGCTGGACCGCGCGAGCCAGGGCGGCCGCGCCGACGACGTGGCCGACGTGATCCAGCACCGGCTCCGGGTGTTCGCCGGGACGACGGGCCCTCTGGTCCCCTACTACACCGAACGCGGCATCCTGGTCGCGGTGGACGCCGATCAGCCACCCGATTCCGTCATCACCGACATCCAGGCCCGGCTGTCCGAACGGCAGCTGACCCGCCTGCGTGGTCACGGATCAGGGTCTCGTTCTTGACGGGCCAGCCTCACGGTCATGCGTGTTCGCCCATCGGTCCTTCGCGCTGATGTCGGTGCCGCTGGTGATATGCGGCCGATCTGGTCGGCCTTGCTCACCCCGCAGGTGAACTGCATCGCGGCCGCCTGCTCGATGATCGCCGCGAACACCGAATTCGCGAGCGACGTACTCGAGTTCCTGGACCCGTGTGATCAGCGGGCGGCGTAAACCTCGCGTGGTGACGTACCGAATATGAGGATTGCGAAAGGAAATGGCGCGCTGCAAGCCTCGCTGCCCAGACGAACCGCAGACACTCAGATTGCCGTGCCGCCAGGACCTCGGACCTCGGCAGGACCCGAACGTCCGAGCTAGCTCGGCCGAGCGACAAAGGAATGTGATTCGGCCGGAAGCTGGACGTGCAGTGCTGTTCCGTGGCCGAGCGGGCTCAGGACCGAGATCGCTCCGCCGAGGGCCTCAACCCGGTCTTTGAGGCCGATGATGCCCGAGCCGCGGCTCGGGTCGGCGCCGCCTATGCCATCGTCGCTGATCGAGAGGGTGAGGGCGCCGTCACAGCCGTCCACGCGCATGTCGATGACCGAGGCCTGTGCGTGCTTTGCGACGTTGGTGATCGCCTCCGACGCGATGTAATAACCGGCCGCCTCGACGTGCTCACCGAGCCGCGGGCCGAGATTCAGGTCGAGTTCGACCGGCACCGCGGAGCGCCGGGCGAGTGCCTCGAGAGCTGGGCCGAGCCCGGCCTCGGACAAGATGGCCGGGTGGATGCCGTGCGAGATCTCCCGCAGTTCGTCCAGGGCGGTACCCAGACCATCAGCCAGCAGCGCCAGCTCGCCCTGGATCTTGTCCGCGGGCCGGGGTGTCATCATCTCGATCGTCCGGGCCTTGAGCGCGAGCGAGACGAGACGCTGCTGAATACCGTCGTGCAGGTCACGCTCGAGGCGCCGCCGGGTCTCGTCCGCAGCGGCGACGATCCGGGCGCGCGAAGCGGACAGCTCGGTGCGGCTCTGGGTGTTGGCGATGGCGGTTCCCACGAGCTCGGTGAACTCGGCGAGACGGTCCTCTGCGCGATCGGGCAGGGGCCCATCGGTGGACGCGATCGTCACCAATCCCCAGACGACTCCGTCGACGATGATCGGCGCGGCAGCGACGCTATGCAGCCCGACCTCGCGCGCCTTGGCGGCGAAGGCACCACGCCGGCGTGAATAGTCCTCCACCCGTCCCGCGCGGCCTGTCTGCCGCACTCGTGCGGCCAGCCCCGAGCCGTGGAACGGCCAGCGCGTACCCTGCTGGAACGGATGCGGCCGGTCGCTCCAGGCCGCGATCACCGTCATCGTCTCGCCGTCGTCCTCATAACGCTGAACAGCGGCAACCGGCAGGTGCATCACCTCAGAAGCCTCACGGGCAACGGCGGCGAAGACCTCCCCCGTGTCGGCGCCCTGGGCGACGAGCGTGGCTACGCGCCGAAGCGCCGCCTGTTCCTGCGCCAGCCGCTCGATCTCGGTCCGTGCGTCACTATTCGCGATCGCCGTGGCCATGAGCTCGGTGAACGCTCCGATGCGCATCTCGGTTTCCGCGGGCAGAAGCCGCGAGGAGCTGACGACCATGACCCCCCACAGCCGTCCCCCGACCAGAACCGGAACCCCGACCGCCGCGCGAACCCCCATGGAGCGGGCGTACTCGGCGGCTGGGCCTGCGGCGTCGGTGTACTGGTCGATGCGGGCCGGCCGCTGTGTGCGGAACACGCGGCCGATGATGTTGTCCCCTTCCAGCGGTACCCGCGTGCCGACCGGCGCCGACGGCCCACGCAGGTTCCAGGCCCCGACCACCGTCACCGTCTGATCCCGCTCGTAGACGATCAGGTTGGCATTATCGAGGTGAAGGAGCCTCGCGGCCTCCTCGGTCACCACCGCGAAGACCTCTCCCCGCGCCTGTTCTGACCCGGCCGCGCGGCGGCCGGCCTGAGTCGCGACCGCGCCGACAATCACTGACATTCCCAGGAACAGGCCGAGCACGAGCACGGTCGCCCCGTCGAGGTTGCGCAGCGGAGGCAGAAAGTACCAGTCGAACGCCTCGATGATCACGACCCCGACCGGGAGCGCGTACAAGATCCCGGCGAAGCGGGCGACGGCCAGAACGGCCAGGAGCAGGAGCAGGCCCAGGAGCACAGCAGGCACGTGAGATCTCGCGGCTGTGCTCACAAGAGCCGCGACAACGAACGCGGCGACGCCCACCAGGACGGCCAGGACGATCTCCACCCAGAACCGTCCGCGCCGCCATTGCGACCACGAGGTCACCCTAACTACCTGCTTAGTCGACTTCGGACAGCCCAGCGGGGCCCGCAGAGCCCGCCATTATCCGAGCCTGTCACCTCACGCCCTAGCCCGCAATGGCGAAGGCTGGGCCCTTGACGTCCCGGATGGACGTCTGGCCGGGTTGGTTACTATACATCGCGGCCTGCGCGGCGCAGCGCCCGCCGCCCGTCCCCGTGTCCCCGCTATCGTCCCCGCCACGGCTAGTCGATAATGCAAAGCATGACGAGCAGCGGCAGGACCGGCCGCCCCGGCCTCGATGGAACGGGGCTGGCCCCGTCATGACTGGGCCGCGGGTGGTGCTGGCCGAGGACGATGTCCTGCTCCGCGAGGGCCTGGCCAGTCTGCTCGACCACTCCGGCTATGAGGTGGTGGGGCAAGCGGGTGACGGCACACAGCTGCTTGCGCTGGCCCGCCAGGCCGGGCCCGACCTGGTGGTGGCCGACATCCGGATGCCGCCGACGCATACGACTGAAGGGCTGGAGGCGGCCCGGGTGATCCGTCAGGAACTGCCTGATACCGCCATCCTGGTGCTGTCCGCTTATGCTGAGGTCCAGCACGCGATGGACCTGCTGGCTGGCGGAGGTGGCATCGGCTACCTGCTCAAGAGCCGCGTCGCCGATGTGGAAGAGTTCCTGGACGCGCTGCAGCGGATCGCCAGGGGCGGCTCAGTCGTGGACCCTGCGCTGGTGCGGGAGCTAGTGACCGCCCGCCGGCGCGAGGACCCGCTTGCCGCGCTTTCCGCGCGAGAACGCGAGGTGCTCGCCCTGATGGCAGAAGGACGCTCCAACGCCGGCATCGCAAAGCAGCTCTGGGTCACCGAGGGCACCGTCGAGAAACACATCAGCAGCATCCTCACCAAGCTGAACCTGCACGAGGCCGACGATAACCACCGCCGCGTCCTCGCCGTGATCACATTCCTCAAGGCCCGCTAACCGATCATCCTGCTAACCGATCATCCTTCCGAACGCCTCCGGGCAACCCGCAGGGTTCGGCGCCAGTCCCCCCGACCGCCCGGCTTCGGGGTAGCAGGCAGCCCATGGTTGGGGCTGGCTGGGGGGCTGGCCTGGGGGCTGGCGCTGATGTGAGGAGACCGCTGGCGCGGCATCGTCGGTTACACGGCGGAATCGTCAGCGTCCCCCGGCGCAGGGGCCCGGGCGGGTCCAGGAGCAAAGGAGAAAGCAATGATCAGGTCACTCACCCGGCTGGAAGCACGGAACCGTCTCCGGATGCTGCTGTCACTGCTGGCCGTCGCCGCAGCCGCGGCGGTACTGGCGGCGTGCAGTTCGTCAGGCACACCCTCCACCGGCGGCAGCAGCACCAGCACCAGCAGTCCCGCCGCGGCGACCGCGGGCAGCCTGAAGACCGCCACGATCGGCGGCGCGACGGTGCTGACCGACGCCAAGGGCTTCACGCTGTACTCGTTCGCGCCCGACACGCCCACCAAGTCCAACTGCAACGGGACGTGCGCGCAGAACTGGCCGCCAGTGAAGGGGCCGGCCACCGCATCCGGGGTCACGGGCACGTTCGGCACCATCAAGCGATCCGACGGTTCGGCCCAGGCCACCTTCGACGGGCACCCGCTGTACACCTTCGTCGGCGACACCGCCCCCGGGCAGGCCAAGGGCAACGGCCTGAACGCAGCCGGAGGGCTGTGGCACGAAATCACCACCTCGGGCACCGCCCCGGCCGGCAGCTCCTCATCGGGCTCCGGCGGCGGAGGCTACGGGTACTGACCGGACCGCACCAGGCCCACGCGGAGGAGTGACAGATGACAGAGAGGCACAGCATGACCTGGCTGGGAACGATAAGGGGCGCGGGGCGGGCCGCGCGGGAGCACGCCGAACGGCCGGCGCCCGGCTGGCCCACAGTCATCCTGCGCGTGGTGGGTTCGGGTCTGCTGATCGCCACCGCAGCGATCCATCTCGACCTGTACCTGACCGGGTACCGGACGATCCCTACGATCGGGTGGCTGTTCCTGCTGCAGGTGATCGCGGCCTTCGGCCTCGGGCTGGCGGTACTGGCCATCCCCAGCCGGCTCGTCACCCCGAGCCGGCTGGCGGCCGGGGCCGGAGCCGGTTTCGCCCTCGCTACCCTCGGCGGCTACCTCCTGTCGGTCTGGACCGGGCTGTTCGGGTTCAAGGAGGTCCGCACGGGCGCCGGCATCGCCGCCGGCGTCGTGGAGGTGGCCGCCTTCGTGGTCCTGGCCGCGCTCGCGCTTGCTCCCGCGGCGGCGAACGCCCCGGCGGGCGACGCGGCAGCGGCCCCGGCGACCTTCCCTGCCCAGATCCCCCCGGCGATCGCCCGGGCGGCCGGGATGACCACCGCGGGCCTTGCGGTTGCCGCACTGGTGCTGTTTGGGCTGGTGGTTGCCGGGGCCAGCTCTCCGCCACCCGCAGCCACGGGCACTGGCCTGAAGACCACGACGATCGGCGGGACCACGGTACTGACCAACGCTAAGGGCTTCACGCTCTACTCGTTCGCCCCCGACACCCCGGCCACATCCAAGTGCTACGGGAGCTGTGCAGCGTACTGGCCCCCGGTGACCGGCACCACCGCGGCCAGCCCCGGCGTGCCAGGCCGGGTCGGCACGATCAAGCGAACCGACGGCTCTGAGCAGCTCACCTACAACGGGCACCCGCTGTACACGTACATCGGCGACAGCGCCCCCGGCCAGGCCAAGGGCAACAACCTCAACCTCAACGGCGGGCTCTGGCACGAAGTGCCTGCCTCCCGGTAAGGGAAGAACACCGGGCCCGGCCAGCCAGTGACATCCAATGACGCCACCAACGGTCCGTCGAGATCCGCGGCAGTGCAATGGCCTGGTGGCAACGTGAAGAGCTGCTACTCACACGAGGAGGTACGTCAATGGGAAACACGCATTTCGCCGACGCCGATATTGATCTGACGGTGCGCGTCAACGGGTGTGAGCGGCGGCTGCATCTGGACAGCCGCACGACCTTGCTCGACGCGTTGCGCGAGCACCTCGGCCTGACCGGCACGAAGAAGGGCTGCGACCAGGGGGCGTGCGGGGCCTGCACGGTCCTTCTTGACCAGAAGCGCGCGCTGTCGTGCCTGGTGCTGGCGGCGCAGTGCGACGGCCGGGACGTCACGACGATCGAAGGATTGGCGCGGGATGGACAACTGCATCCGGTGCAGGAGGCGTTCATCCGGCACGACGGGTTTCAGTGCGGCTACTGCACGCCCGGGCAGATCATGTCCGCGGTCGCGCTGCTCGAGGAGGGCAGAGCGGGATCCGACGAGGAGATACGCGAGTTCATGAGCGGGAACCTGTGCCGCTGCGGAGCCTATCCGAACATCGTCGCCGCCATCCGAGAAGCCGCAGAGCGGGAGGGGGAGTAGCGATGCGATCCTTCGAGTACGTCCGCGCCGGCGACGTGGCCGCCGCGGTGGCGCTAGTCAGTGCCGACCCCCAGGCGCAGTACCTCGCCGGGGGCACGACCCAGCTCGACCTGATACTGAAGGACGGCGTGATCGCCCCCGGGCGGCTAGTCGACATCACCCGTCTGCCGCTGCGCGGGGTCACCAGAGACCAGGACACTCTGTGTGTCGGCACGCTGACCACGATGGCGGCGCTGGCGGCCGACCCGGCGGTTGCCGAACAGATCCCGTTCCTGCGTGAGGCACTGCTGGCGGGCGCCTCGCCGCAGCTGCGCAACATGGCCACGATCGGCGGGAACCTTCTGCAGCGCACCCGGTGCCGCTACTTCCGCGACAACGACGTGACGGCCTGCAACAAGCGAGCCCCGGGGTCCGGATGCGCGGCACTGCGGGGTCCGGCCCGGATGCACGCGATTCTGGGCGCCAGCGAACACTGCATTGCCGTGCACCCCTCGGACCTGTGCGTGCCACTCGTCGCGCTCGATGCCGTCGTGGACATCGAAGGCGCCGGCGGGTCGCGCAGTGTCCCGCTAACCTAGTTCTATGTGCTACCGGCGGACCGGCCGGACATCGAGAACGTGCTCGAGCACGGTGAGCTCCTCACCCGGGTGTGAATACCGCTGTTGCCGTCCGGAGCGCGGTCCGGCTACCTGAAGGTGCGCGACCGGGCCTCCTATGAGTTCGCGCTCACGTCCGCGGCCGCGGCGCTGCTGATCGAGGACGGCACGATCGTCCAGGCGCGCCTGGCTCTCGGCGGTGTCGGGACCGTGCCGTGGCGGGCTCGCGAGGCCGAGGAGATCCTCTGCGGCGCGCCCGCTGCAGATCGAACGTTCCGGGCGGCAGCGCAGGTCGCACTCCGCGATCCGTTCACCGTTTCCGGCACCGCGTTCAAGGTCGAGCTCGCCCAGCGCACGATCATCCGAATACTGCACACCGTATCGGGGGTCCGGTCATGACGACCGCCACGCGCAAGAAGATTATCGGTGATCCAGTCGATCGGATCGACGGGCCGCTCAAGGTGACGGGCGCCGCGCCTTACCCGTCAGATTTCACTTTTCCCGACCTCACGCATGCTGTCCTGATGCAGTCCACGATCGCGGCTGGAAGGATCAGCAGTATCGACGCCGCAGCGGCGGAGGCGGTGCCGGGCGTCCTCGCGGTGATCACGCACGAGAACGCGCCAGCTCTCGCCGAGGCACCGGTCGGCCCCCTCGGCCCTCCGCCTCCATTCCCGCTGAGGGACAACGGGATCCAGCACCACGGCCAGCACGTGGCCGTCGTGGTTGCGCGGACGCGCGAACAGGCTCTCGAGGCGGCGCGGCTGGTCCGGATCGGCTACGAAGAGGCCTCTCCGGTACTGAGTTTCGACGACCGTCGCGCCCCGGTATTGCATAATCGGTGGGGGCTGGACGTCGACCGCGGTGATGTCACCGCCGCACTGGCCTCCGCCGAGGTGGTATACGACCAGATCTTCACTACTGCGGCGGTGACCCCCAGTCCGATGGGGCTGTTCGCCACGGTGGCCCGCTGGGAAGGTAACCGGCTGACTGCGCATGACGCGAGCCAGGATCCGATGCTGGCGCGCAAGACTCTTGCGGCGGTGTTTAATCTGCCTGAGACCGACGTCCGGGTTCTCGTTCCGTACCTGGGCGGCGGGTTCGGCGCCGGACTTCGCGTCTGGCCGCACGTGATCTTGACCGCGCTCGCGGCCCGGGTCGCCGGCCGCCCGGTCAAACTGGTGCTGACCCGGCCGCAGATGTTCACGTCCGTCGGCCACCGGCCCGAGACACGGCAGCGGGTGCGGCTCGGTGCCACCCGCGATGGCCGGCTGGTCGCGGTCGATCACGAGTCCACCTCGACGATCGGTGCCCTCGACGACGGAGGCGTCGAGCCCGTCCCACAGACCAGCGGCAACGCCTACTCCTGCCCGAACGTCGCCACCCACGACCGGCGGGCGCGGCTGCACATCCCGAGCCCTCATTGGATGCGAGCCCCGGGCGCGGCCCAGGGGAACTTCGCGATGGAGTCCGCGCTCGACGAGCTGTCCTACACACTGGGCATCGACCCGATCGAGCTGCGGCTGCGGAACTACACCGAGGTTCATCCGGGGTCGGGCCGGCCGTGGTCGAGCAAGGCACTGCGGGAGTGCTACCACGCCGGCGCCGAGCGATTCGGCTGGGCCAGTCGTACACCCGGGACCGGATCGATGCGCGACGGGAACTGGCTGGTCGGCTACGGGATGGCCGGAGTCACGTTCACGCCGGGCCAGGCACCTTGCCAGGCCACGGTGTCGGTCCGCCGCGACGGCGCCGCGCACGTGCGCAGCGCGGCCACCGACCTCGGTACCGGCACCTACACGATCGCGACGCAGGTCACGGCCGAGTTGCTCAGGCTGGATATCGACCAGGTACGCGTCGAGATCGGCGACAGCGACCTGCCGTTCGCGCCGTACTCCGGTGGTTCGGGAATGGCGACGTCGCTGAGCGGCGCCATCCAAGACGCCGTGGGCAAGCTGGTGCGGGCGTTCCTGGACGTCGTCGCCGACGACGAGTCATCGGTGCTGCGGGGCCGGCGTGCGGATGAAGTCATCACCACGGAAGGCGGCATCCACGTTGCCGACGCTCCCGCGATCGGTGAGGCGTATGCCGCCATATTGGCCCGGCACGGACTACCGGAGCTAACCGCCGACGGCGAGAGGAACCCGCGGGCGAACGGCGCGAGCGAGCCGCCATCCGGCTCCTTCGCCGCGCGGTTCGTGGAAGTCCGGGTCGACCCGGACCTGGGACTGCTGCGGGTCGCGAGGATCGTGTCGGCTCTCGACGCGGGCCGCATCCTCAATGAGAAGCTGGCGCGCAGCCAGATGATCGGCGGCGCGGTCATGGGCATCGGAATGACGATGCTCGAAGAGACCGTCTTCGACCACGAGACCGGTCGTATCGCCAATGCGACCTTCGGCGATTACCTGATTCCGGCCAACGCGGACGTGCCCGACCTCGACGTCGTCTTCGTCGGCACGCCAGACACGGTGCGGCCCATCGGGATCAAGGGTATCGGCGAGATCGCCATCGTCGGCGTATCAGCCGCCATCGCCAACGCCGTATACCACGCCACCGGCCGACGCATCCGATCGCTACCGATCACCATTGAGCAGTTATTGTGAGCCAGGCTTACGGTGGCCGTCGTGGCAGGTCACGGGCATATCTCCGAGCGGCCAGGTCACCGTCCCAGACCTGAGCGGCGAGGAGGATGGAATCAGTGCGGCGTGCTCTGAGGCGATGTGCGGTGATCATTTCCCTCGGTACTGCGCCGTGCCGTGACGAGAGCCGCGACCGTGCTAGCGCGAATCGGTCGCCCGAGTCGTTCATAAATGGCCTCGTGTTCACGCTCAAGGGCTTGACGTTGGCCCGGTGAAAGCCGAGCGTAAAACGACATCGTACGAACGAGAGCATTGAGCTCGTCAGGAGTCTGCTCGATGAGCTTTGGCATGACTGCCACCTGAACATCACCGAACAAGCGGCCGGCATAATCTTGCCCTATGTCGTAGCTGCCGAGCCAGGCCCATACCTCTGAGACGTTACCACGGCGTTGCTCCATCCCGGCGAGCGTGGCGTCCAGATCCCTGTACGTCGGCCAATTAGCGGCAATGTCCGGGGCGACCTTTCTGATGGCAGCGAGTGCTGCTTCCTGATCTCGCTTGCTACGCGGCTCCTCAAGTCCGAAGTATTGCACGAGGGCGAGCGTTCCACCGGGAACAAGTACGTCAGCGGTCTTCTGCCAGCTAACCTTAGGGTCAACCCAGTGAAACGCGGACGCAGAGAACACGGCCTGAAACTGCTCGCGGGGAAGCAATGCATCCTCAAACTGAGCGTTCACAAATTCCACCTCTCCAGCGCCTTCCAGGTTCTGCCTGGCCAGTGCTATGAGGCTCTTGCCGGGTTCGAGTGCTGTGACGTGCAGGCCCCGAGCGACAAGGCCGCGCGTCAGTTGGCCGCTTCCACACCCGACCTCAAGCACTTGATCACCGCTCCCGATCCCTGCGACCCGACAAGCTTGGTTGACGAGTTCGTCAGGATAAGTCGGACGGTGGCGGTCGTACTCAGCCGCGATCTCATCAAAAACCTTGCCGTAACGACGTGCCGTAGATTCTGGTAGCCGTGTCATTCATTGGCCTCCGTTCATACTCGTTACTGTGATCGCCTCGTCGTAGTCGCGGCCAAGTTCCTGATGGGCTGCTGCGGCGGCGATGTCGTCTCGCGCTGCCTGAATTATCGGCCGGGCCACTACACCAGTACACCAGCGCCGCCCAGGTGCGGGATGACCAAGCCAGACCCGAGTACAGATGGCTCACAGACCCAGGCAGGGAGTAACGGGCTGATTGCGCTGCCGGTCAAGCTCCCGCACCACCCTGTGGTCGTGGAGGAACAGGCGCAGCGGGCCGCTGACATTCAGCTGCGGATCGCTGACTGGATCACCACTTTCGCGGGGTCGATGAACTTCGTCTACCTGCATGTCGTGCTGTTCACGGTCTGGATGCTGTTCATCGAGTCCAAGCCGTGGCCGACGCTGACGCTGGTCGTGT
>WNGP01005041.1_pt1 | contig 11500 bp, 11 predicted proteins | sample 5407671 | NCBI WGS metagenome assembly WNGP01 (sample SAMN13153381, study PRJNA577476) | soil metagenome | isolation source: 40 cm soil or saprolite under Garry oak tree replicate 2 | place: USA:California | collected 2016-06-15 | reverse complement strand
CGCTCCTCACGTCACGGCCTCCTTCCCGTGCTCGCGCGTCCTGGCGGGTAGCGCCCGGATGCCGATCGGGTGGGGTCCTGGACGCCAGTCTGCGGCGGGCGGCTGTTGCCGGCAACCGGCTGACCCGGTCAGTGACCACAGCGGCCAAGCGTTCCAGCATCGCCCGCTGCCAAGGTGGCAGGCCGGATCCGCAGTGGCGAGAACGGCTGGGCTCTGTTGCGTCTGGTCGGCGGGTGGCATGCTGGCGCCTGCGCCTCATCCGCATTCAGGGTTCAGATCGTCAAGGCCAACTCGGCGAACGCGACCGCCACCGGGCGGCGTGGTGGCTCCTCGACCCCAAGCTCGTAGTGGCCTCTCCGCAGGTTCTGCACGAAACCATGCCCGCTGAGCACAACCCTGGCGCTGTGGTCTCGTTTGCGTCCTCGCATCGGTCGCAGCCTCGACTTGCGGCGCCGTGGTCGCACTCGACGCGGGTATTGGCGTCCTGCTCGGTTCGATGCCACGCCACTGGTAGGAGCTCTTCCAGCACGACCGGATACACCGGAGCGCCATCGGTGACGACCTCGACCGGCGTCCGCCTTGTCGTACCGACAGCCCGCTCGAAGAAGCAGCGCGCGGAGGCACTGTTGCATCTGGCGATCAGCGTCCTTCGCGTCCTCCACTTGGTAGCCTGAACGCCTCAGATAACGGTCGCGATCAGCCTCTTTGAGCCGTTCTTGCGGACTCTCCGCATAGGAACGCCTCCACTCTGGTGCTCGATGGCGACGCCTTCCGCACAGATGCAACAGTGCCCGAGCTCCCGGGTGCTCATCTCGACCATCACGACGTCGGCGGCCGCGTCGAGCAGGTCTGCGATCTCCATCTCCTGCCAGCAGCTCGCCCCGGTCGCGACCCGGCCGGCCACGACCAGCAGGCCGGCACGTGGGGTGCCGGCTGCGCTGGCGGGGGGCGACCGTGGCGGTCGCTGCCGGGTCAAAGACCGCGTTAAGGACCACGATCACCCTCCGACGGTGGCCAGACGACCATCGCGAACCCGGGGCCGAGCTCCTGCTGCAGCGCGGCGGCGACCGGCTCGAGCGCCGGGTCGATCAGGATGGCGACGTGCTCGGCGGGGTGGTCGCCGCCGTCCCAGTGCCGCGTCCGGCCCGGCCCGCCGGACCCCCCGCCGCCCGTGGCAGGCGCGGGCGGGACGGCTGCGGCCTCGGGGAGCGCCTGCGACTGCGTCGGTTGCGTCCACCGCCAGCCCACGCTGATCATGCTCATGTCGCCCGCTCCAGTCCGTGCGTGTCCCGGCCGCGAACACCGCTCAAGTGTCCGCGCGCAACCTTGCTATGCGCTGAGTACCGCCTGTGCCTGAGCTGCACGGTGCGCGCGTGCGGTTGCGGTCCAGGGCCGCTGCCCGAGTGCCCCGGCACGACGCCCGATTGGGTGCTGGGCAGGAGCCGGCGCGGGCTCCCCGGGGCGTGTAACCAGGCCGCCGCTGCGCACCGCCCGCGAGCCACCCGGAGCGCGGACGGGTCGGGTGGGCTGGGTGGTGCTACGGTGGAGGCTGCAGCCGTCCCATCGGAGCCGGCCGGTGGTCGCATCCAAGGGGCTTGGGGTGGCGGTGCTCCGCCGCCCACCGCGCGCGCGGACCCTGGTGGTCGCGGCGGGCTGTGTCGTGCTTGTCTGGCTGCTGTTCACCCTTGCCGGCCTGTACACCGACCTGCTGTGGTTCCGCGAGGTCGGCAAGACCCGGGTGTTCTGGGGGGTCCTCGGGGCCAGGGCCCTGCTTGCCGTGGGCGCCGGGGTCGGCACCGGCGCGTTTCTGGTGGCGAACCTGCGGGTGGTGGCGTGGGCCGCTCGGCGGGCCCGGCGGCGTGACGGGGCCGTCGACAGCGAGGCGGTGGCGCCCGACCAGTGGCAGGCGCTGCTCGCCCCGCGCCTGCGGGAGCTTGAGGCGGTGCTGGTGGCCGTGCTGGTGCTCGGCGTGGCGCTGCACGCCGGGGGCAAGTGGCAGGCCCTGCTGCTGTGGCGCAACCGGGTGCCGTTCGGCGACACCGACGCGCAGTTCCACCGGGACATCGGCTACTACACGTTCACCCTGCCGATGCAGCGGCTGGTGTTCGGCTGGCTGCTGTTCACCCTGCTGGCGACGCTGCTGGCCACGGGCGCGGCCTGGTACCTGCGCGGCGGGATCCGGCCGCAGCTTGCGGGGCGCCGGGTCAGCGCGGCGGCGCGCGCCCACCTGTCGCTGCTGCTCGGCCTTGCGCTGCTGCTCAAGGCCTGGGGCTACCGGCTGGACCAGTTCTCGCTGGTGTTCTCGCCCCGTGGGGTGGTGACCGGCGCCTCCTACACCGACGTGCACGCGCAGCTCCCGGCGCTTCGGCTGATGGTGCTGCTCGCGCCGCTGTGCGCCGTGCTGGTCTTTGCCACCATCCGCTCGCGGGGGTTCGTGCTGCCGGCCAGCGGCCTGGTGCTGTTTTGGCTGTCGTCGATCCTGGTCGGCGGGGTGTTCCCCACGATCGTGCAGCGCTTCCAGGTCGCACCCCAGGAGCTGCAGCGGGAGCTGCCCTACATCCAGCGCAACCTCGACGCCACCCGCAAGGCGTTCGCGCTCGACCACGTGGTGACGACCGAGTACGCCGCCGCGGAGCGCCTGCCCGCCGCCACGCTGCACGCCGATCAGGTCACGGTCGACAACATCCGCCTGTGGGAGCCGAGCGTGCTGAAGATCGCCATCCAGAACCTGCAGGCGATCGGGCAGTACTACGAGTTCAGCGACGTCGACGTCGACCGCTACCCGATCGCGGGCGCGCGGCGCCAGGTGATGATCTCCGCCCGCGACGTCGACCCGCGCAACCTGGACCGCTCCGCGCAGACCTGGCAGAACCTCCACCTCACCTACACCCACGGCTACGGGGTGGTCGCCGCCCAGGTCAACACCGCGGAGGCATCGGGGCGGCCGCTGCTGGTGGTGAGCGGCTTCGACCAGCCGGCGTCCGGCGCGGCCATCCCGGTCCGGCAGCCGCGCATCTACTACGGCGAGCCGCCTCCCGGCGGTCCCGCCTACGTCGTCGCCAACACCCGCCAGCCCGAGGCGGACGCGCCCGCGCCAGGCGGCGCGCCGCAGGTGTCGTTCCGCTACGACGGGCGCGGCGGGGTCCCGGTCAGCGGGCCGCTGCGCCGGGCCGCGTTCGCGCTCCGCTTCCGCGACATCAACCTGCTGATCTCGAGCAACCTGCAGCCGGGGTCGCGGGTCATCCTCTACCGCGACATCCGCCGCCGCCTCGAGAAGGCCGCGCCGTTCCTGCAGTGGGACGGCGACCCCTACGTCGCGGTGGTCAGCGGCCGCATCGTGTTCATCCGCGACGGCTACACCACCACCGACGCCTACCCTTACGCCGAGCGCATCCAGACGGAGGTGGCGGCGCGCCGCAACAACCCCGGCGACCGGGGCGTCCACGGCCGCGCGAACTACCTGCGCAACTCGGTCAAGGCGGTGGTGGACGCCTACGACGGCACCGTGACGCTGTACACCTTCGACGAGGCCGACCCGCTGCTGCGGGCCTGGCGCCGGGCGTTCCCCGGCCTGTTCGCGCCGCGCTCGGCGATCTCTCAGGACCTGCAGGCACACCTGCGCTACCCCGAGGACCTGTTCGCGATCCAGGCCAACCGCTACGCCTCCTACCACATCCCGTTCGCCAAGGACTTCTACTCCAAGCAGGACTTCTGGGCGATCCCCGAGGACCGCTCCGGCCCGATCCGCCAGAGCCTCGGCTCCGCCCCGCTGCCACCGGCGGTCGGCCTGGCGGTCGGCCCGCCCCGCCAGGAGCCGATGCGCCCCTACTACCTGCTCGCCAGGCTGCCGGGCGAGACCCGCGAGCACTTCGTGCTGGTGCTGCCGTTCACCCCCAACAACAAGCAGAACATGGTCGCCTACATGGCCGCCCGCGCGGACCCCGACGGCTACGGCACCATCACCCTGTTCAACCTGCCCCGCGCTCGCACGGTGTTCGGGCCCACCCAGGTGAACGCCCAGATCCTGGCCGACCCGGACGTGGCCAAGGAGCTGACCCTGTTCAACCAGCAGGGCTCGACCGTGACGCTCGGCAACCTGCTGACCGTGCCGGTCGGGGACGCGCTGCTGTACGCGCAGCCGATCTTCATCCAAGCCAGCCAGGGCGCCATCCCCCAGCTGCGCCGGGTCGCGGCCTTCCTGAACGGCGACCTCGGCTACACCGCCACCCTGGAGGGCTCGCTCGCGCAGATCCTCGGCGAGGCCCCGCCCAGCGGGCCCTCGCCCGGTCCTGGTGGCCCTGGCCAACCGGCTGGGACCGGGACCGCCCTCGCCCGCATCCTGGCCCAGGAGGCCGAGGCGTTCCGCCAGGCGCAGGCCGCCCTGGACCGCAGGGATCTCGGCGCCTACCAGCGCGCCATCGACCGGCTCGGCGAGCTGATCCGCCAGGCCCAGCAGCTCACCGGGGCCGGGGCGCCACCGGGCACCTCGGCCTCTCCGACGTCGACCACCCCGACGACGAACCGCTGACCCGGGCACAGCCGTCGCCGGCACCACGCAGCGCCGTGCCGTAGCGGGACGGCACCAGAGGGCCGGCCAAGAACCCGGGCTCGCGCCGTTACGGTGCCAGCGACGAGCTGGTCGGCGTCTCCCACGAGTGCGACTACCCGCCTGGTGCCGTGGCCGGCCGGCCCGTGCTGACCACGGCCAGGGCCGGGCCGCTTGGCTCCAGCGCCGGCGTGGACCGCTCAGTCCGCCAGCTCGTCGCCGACGCCCTGGCCGTCGACGAGGTCGACGCCGAGCTGCTGGCCGCCCTGGCCCCGGACATGATCGTGACCCAGGACCTGTGCCGCGTGTGCGCGGTCGGCCTCGACGACGTCCAAGCCGCGGTCGCCCGGCTGGCCGCCAAGGCCGACGTCGCGCTGGTCAGCCTGTATCCGCGCCTTGGGCGACATCCTCCACGACATCGCCCGGGTGGCCCAGGCGGTCGGCCGCCCAGCCGAGGGCGAGCGGGTGGTGGCTGGGCTGCGGGATCGGATCGAGCAGGTCAGGACGGTGGCCGGCGGGTCGCCGCGCCGGCCTCGGGTGGTCACGGTTGAGTGGGTCGAGCCTGTGATGCTCGGCGGGCTGTGGATGCCCAAGCTGATCGAGCTGGCCGGGGGTGCGCCGCTGGGGTGGCGGCCGGGGCGCCGGCCCGACCGTCGGGCGGGAGGTCCTGGCCCGTCTGGTTCCCGACCTGGTAGTGGTCAAGCCGTGCGGGTGCACCGTCGGGCGACCCTGGCCGAGCTGCCCATCCTGACCAGAACCCTGCCGTGGGGGATGGATGGGCGGGGCGGGCAGCCCGGGTGTATGTGGCTGACGGCAACGCCTACTTCAACCGGTCCGGCCCGCGCATCGTGGACTCGCTGGAGCTGCCGGTCGGGCTGCTGCACCCGGGCCGCCTCCCCACCAGGCGGCTGGGCTGGCCGACGCGGCCGTGCGGATCGGCCCCGACCTTGAGGTCCTGCCCGCCACCACGACCTAACGCGCGGGCATTCGACGGCTGCCGGGCAACGATCGTCATCTTTAGGGCTCGCCGCCGACGAGGCGGACTGGGCTCGGCGGGCAGCTCCCGCCGCGCGATGGCAACTGGGACGCCACCCTGCTCACACTCGGCGTCTGCCCGGCGCTCCTCGCCATTGCCCAGATCGCGCTCCAGGGTCGAGGTGAACCTGTTACCCATGCTCGCAGGGTCCCCCTGGAGCACGACATGCAAAGTGACTGGGGCGCATTTCCGCTGGTAGCGGCTCTGCCGAGCAGCGATGCTGTAAATACCGACCGGCACCACGGTGCGCGTTCTGCTGGTCACAGGGGTTTGCCGCTGGTCGTACCCCCGGTACGACCAAAGCATGGGTAACCCCGCGACAAGCGGAAACGTCCCGCCAACTGGTCATCCACGGCGGGTTTGTGGTCGACGACGGCCGCGTCCGGCGGCTGGAGGGGCAGGCCCGCCGGCTCGGGTTTCCGGACCTGCGCGGCTACCTGCAGGCCCGCTGCGACACCGGCCACAGCGTCCCTGGGCTCGCTCAGGAACTCGGCGCGTCCGAGTGGACCATTACCAAGGCGCTGGCCACGCTGGGCATCACGCTGCCACCACGGCCCGGGCGGCTGGCACGACAGCGACGACGCCACGCCGAGGAGCGGATCGCCGCGCGGATGGCCGCGCTTGGCTTCGTCGACGTGCGGGCCTATCTGGTAGATCGCCTCATCGAGCAGGAGTGGCTGCTGGCCGTGGTCGCCGCCGAGCTTGCCGCGGACCGGCGCACGGTGCGGCGGCTGATGCAGCACGCGGGGTCGGCCGCCAGGTAGCGGACCGCCCGGCCCAGGAACGCGCGGTTGGCCCGCGCCATGGCGCGCATGCTCGGGACGGCTTCCAGGATGGCCTCCGCCAGGGCGTGGTAGGCGGGGAAGTTGTCCTTGCCGCCCAGCCAGTAGTCGTACACGCGGGCGGTATGCGCGACGTTGGTGTTGATCTCCGGGGGCATCCGGTCCGCAGCGCCATCTTCAACGTCACTGCTGCGCACCACGACGTCTCCTCCGCAGGTGAGCTATCTCCTACGTTTTGCGCAGTCTAGCCCCATCGCCACAAGGGAGCTGGGCCGGCTGCGCGGACCATCACCCGTCTGCCCCGACCGCAGTGGCCTGCCTTGATGCGGTGGCGTCAGGTCCCCGGTGTAAACGCGCAACGGGCGTAGGTTCCCTCGAAGAGCTGACCACTCACGAAGGAGACCTACACCCGTGGCACCACGAGTATCGCCCACCGAGGCCATCCGTGCGGAGATCCACGAGCTGTTCGCGTCCGACGGCGAGCTGCTGAGCGTCTTGGAGCAGGTCGCGCGGCTGTCGGTACGCCTGACCTTCCAGAGCGTGGTGGAGGAGATCGTCTGCGAGGAGCTGGGCCGTGACCGCTACCAGCGCCGGCGCGAGGATTCGCCGGAGGGCTACCGCAACGGCTGGCAGCAGCCCCGCACGCTGAAGACCGCAGCCGGGCCGGTCAAGCTGCAGCGCCCGAAGCTGCGCCACGCGCATGCGGCGCTGTGCGACCAGCTGTTCGGCCAGGGCGTCACCAGGACCAACGCGCTGGAGACGCTGGTTATCTCCTGCTGGGTGCGGGGGCTGTCGGACCGCGACGTGGAGGCGATGCTGGTCGAGGTCTTCGGTGAGCAGGCGACGATCAGCCGCACGACCGCCAGCCGGATCTGCCAGCGCCTGCGGGCCGAGTTCGACGCCTGGAAGCGGCGTGACCTGTCCACGGCCAAGATCGACTACCTGTTCCTGGACGGGTCGTTTTTCAAGATGCACCCCAAGGCCAGGGCCGAGCCGGTCTTGTGCGCCTGGGCATCGACACCGATGGACACGCGGTGTTCCTGGGCCTTGGGCCGGGGGCGACCGAGTCGACCGACGCCTGGCGAGGCTTCCTCCAGGACCTGGGCGACCGGGGGCTTTGCGCCCCGCTACTGGTCATCTCCGACGGCGGCAAGGGCCTGTGCGCGGCGATCGAGTGCTCGCTGCCCACCAGCCTGCACCAGCGCTGTGTGGTCCACGTCTGCCGCAACCTCATCGCCAAGGTCCCCAAGCACGCCCAAGGCGAGGTCAAGCGGGACTACTGGGCGATCTTCAACCAGATCGAGCACGACGGCGAGGCGGCCGTCGCCGAGGGTCGCCGGCGCGCCAAGCGGTTCATCGCTAAGTGGACGCCGCTGTACCCCTCCGCGGTCGCCTGTGTGGCCGACAACCTCGACGCGCTCCTGGTCCACCTGCTGTTCCCCACCGAGCACCACAAGCGCATCCGCCACTCCAACCTGATCGAGCGCACCTTCGGCGAGACCAGACGCAGGGTGAAGGTGATCGGCCGGCTGCCCGGCGAGCAGAGCTGCCTCAGCCTGGTCTGGGCGGTGCTGGACCGGGCGTCCAAGGGCTGGCGTGGGCTCACCATGACGCCCAAGGCGCTGCGCCGGCTGCAGGACCTACGGCGCGAGCTGCTGGCCCAACCACCGGGTCACAACGGCAACGAGGAGGTGGTCGCCGAGACTGGCACCACCGCCGCGTAATATCCCGCAGGAGCCTGCGTCCGGGGCCGTTTACACCGCTCCTGAGACGCCACCCTTGATGCGAAGGTGAGCGACAGTCTTCGTCGCCTGGGAGTCATCTGTCGATTTGGCAGCTTCCGTTCGTCAGATCGAGTGATCACAGTGGCAAAGGAGGTCCGGCCGGTGCCGGAGCACTGAACCGTCGAAGATGCCAAAGGACAGCCCTACCCCGGGAGGGAGACGTGGCGACCAGACCAGCCTGGGTGAACCAGGAGCTGTTTCCCTTCGAGAGCCACTTCGTGGAGGTCGACGGCGCTCGGATCCACTACATCGACGAGGGCCAGGGACCTCTATTTCTGGGTCTGCACGGCAATCCGACCTGGTCGTTCCTGTACCGGCACATCGTCAACGGCCTCAAGCACCGGTTCCGCTGCATCGCCCTGGACTACCCGGGGTTTGGTCTGTCGACGGCTCCTCCCGGGTATCGCTACTCCATCGCTGAGCATTCCCGGGTGGTGGAGGGGTTCGTCACCCAGCTTGGGCTGGAGGGCATTACGCTGATGGTCCAGGACTGGGGCGGACCGATCGGCCTGTCGGTGGCGGTGCGACATCCCGAGCGGTTCAGGGCGCTGGTCATCGGTAACACCTGGGGGTGGCCGGTCCGGGGCGAGAAGACCTTCGAGCGGTTCTCCAAGCTGCTGGGGAGCACGTTCCCCGGTGGCCTGCTGGTCAAGCGGCTGGACCTGTTTACCAATGTGTTCGTCCCCGGTGGGGTCAAGCGCAGGAAGCTCTCCAAGGCCGAGAAGGCCATGTACAAGGCGCCCCATCCCACCCCGGCGTCGCGGGTTCCCGTACACGTGATGCCCCGGGAGATCCTGGCGGCCCATGAGCTGCTCTCCGAGGTCGAGCAGGGGCTTCCCCGCCTGGCCCACCTTCCCGCGCTGATCGTGTGGGGCGATCGCGACCAGGCGTTCAAGGAGCCGCAGCGACTGCGGTGGGAGCGCACCTTCCCCAACCACAAGACGGTGATCCTGCGCGGTGCCTCGCACTACATCCAGGAGGACGCCCCCGAGGAGATCATCGCCGCGATCGAGGCCTGGTGGCCCGGGGAGCAGCAGCCATGAGTGCCGAGACCCGTGCGGCGGAGCAGCAGTTCGAGCAGCTTTCGGCCCGCTTGCTCACCGATCCGGCGGTGAGCCGAGGGACCGGTTTCGGCTCGGCGGCGGGGCTCAGGGTCGGGCGCAAGATCTTCGCGATGCTGGGTCGCGACGGCGAGCTGGTCGTGAAGCTCGCCAAGGAACCCACCCTCGACATCGGTCGAGTCTCCTGGTGGCATCCACTCCTCTCAAGCGACCTCACGTCGCAACGGCTCAATGCAACAGTCCCCGGCGCGGCCCTGACGCAACGCCCGCGGCCTCCAAGACGTCCCGGTTGTGCCGAGAGGTGTCGACCGGCACGTCGTTACGTCGTCCGGTCGCTTCGCCAGCTCACCGCCAAGCCGCCCGGGCGGCCCGGCGACTGCCGGGCGGGCACCGCAGACCGGCAACACTGACGGCTGCCCAGGCGGCCATGCCGCCGAACTCGCCAACCCACCACAGACCGAAGTGATGATGCCCAGACAGCGGGCAGCCGGCGACCAGCACCACCGCGATACCCGCCGCAAACGCCGACAGCGCCATCCCCCAACGGCGCCGCGCCAGCAGCCCACCCAAGGCAGGCAACATCGCCAGCACCGCGACCGTGCTGGCCACGCTGACCAACCACGGCTCGGGCGCCCCGGGGTTGGCGGGCACCGGCTCCAGCACCCCGGCCGCGACATTCGCGCCGACCAGCGCCACGATGCCCCAGACGGCCCACCGGATCGGGATCGGCTCGGCAAGCCGGTCGCACCATTGCCGCGCCTGCTGCCTGCGGTCGGTGCGAGCCCGAACCCTGACCGGACGGGTCGGCGTCGTCACGAGCATGCCTGGCTCCCTTCAAGCGACCACGACTCCTGAGTCTGACCACCACCCGCCCTTCTGTACACCCACGTGTCCGCTCGGGCTCTTGCGTGATGTCGAAGCAGACCTCCCCACGCGTCCACGCGGCGGTCCGAGGCGAGGTGGCGCGGGGAGAAATGGCACGGGGAGCGGTGGCGCGGAGACCCGCCTCCCCCCGGATCGCGATTGAGTGGTTGGCCCTCTCCCCTGCCCTGTGGGTGCCAGATATTCAGTCACCTCATGCGACCCGCGCATCCCCATGGATCACCCCACCGAGTCGATCTCGCCGACCTACCCGCCCGCCGAGTGGCGGCTGCGACGGCTGACCCAGCTCCAGCGGCGGCCGCTGCCCCAACGCCCGGTGCGGGCGATGCCCGTTGTAGTGCCGGATGTACTGGCCGAGAACCTGTGCATGCCGAAAACCTCGTCCACGGCATTGACCTGCGGGCTTCGCGTCGGTGGCGGAGTCCGCGAAGATCACCCTGTTGGGTGCGCAAACTGGTATGTGGCTGTGACCTGCCGGTCCGTGCCGCAGCTCGGCTCGGTACTGTGACGCTTCCGCTCCCACCGCAGAGGTCACTTGGTGCTGTCGAAACTCGCCTACCTCACGCTGTGCCGCTCGATTCAAGCGCTTGTGCTGCTTGTTCGCGGCGATGCTGCCAAGGACCTGGAGATCCTGGTCCTGCGCCACCAGCTCGCCGTGCTCGGTCGCCAGGCTCCGCGTCCCAGGCTGGAACCGGCCCGGTCGGGCCCTGCTCGCAGCGGTCAGCCGGGTGCTGCCAAGGGCCCGCTGGTCTGCGCTGGCACCGGCGGCTGGTCGCCGGCGCGTGGACCGACCCGCACCGCCAGACCGGCCGGCGCCACCGGACACGCACGTGCAGCAGCTGATCGTCCGGCTGGCCACCGAGCATCCTCGCTGGGGCTACCAGCGCATCAAAGGCGAACCCCAACGGCTTGGCGTGCAGGTCTCCGCCACCGCGACCCGATCGACGCTGCGCCGCCACGGACTCGACCCGGCACCACCGCGGACCGCCACGACCTGGCGGGCGTTCCCGCGCCAGCCAGGCCGCCGGGATCATCGCCTGCGACCTGCTTCACCGTCGACACGATCTGGCTACCGCGCCTGTAGGCGCGGTTCCTGCATCGAACTGGACACCCGACGAGTCCACCTGGCCGGCGTGACCGCCAACCCCAACGGCCCCGGGTGCCCAGCAGGCCCGCAACCTGCTGCTGGTGCTGGGAGAACGAGGGCGGACGACGAGTGCGCTTCCTGCTCCGCGACCACGACACGAAGTGCTGCCACAACTTCGACGACGTGTCCGGCTCCGAGGACGCCGAGGTGCTGCTCACACCAGTCCAGGCACCCAAGGCGAACGCCTACGCCAAACGCTGGGAACGCTGGTTGGCACGGTCCGTGCCGAGTGTCTGGACTGGCTCCTGATCGTCGGGCGAGG
>WNGP01008965.1_pt1 | contig 11501 bp, 10 predicted proteins | sample 5407671 | NCBI WGS metagenome assembly WNGP01 (sample SAMN13153381, study PRJNA577476) | soil metagenome | isolation source: 40 cm soil or saprolite under Garry oak tree replicate 2 | place: USA:California | collected 2016-06-15 | reverse complement strand
GATGGCTTGCATGAGGCCTGCCAGCGCGATGGTGTCATCCACGCGCGATTGCGCATCGCAAATGCGGAACTCGATAGTGTCGAAAAATGGATGCAGCCGGACGTCCCACCAAATCTTCTTCGCGTTGTCGATGCAGTTGGTCGAGACAAGTAGCTTCAAATAATCCTCGTACTCGCTGAGGCTTTCGAACGCGTCGGGAATCCCGGTGCGCGGAAAACGCTCAAAGATCATTTGCCGATACGCTTTGAGACCGGTGTTTTGTCCCAGCCAGAACGGTGAGTTCACCGAGAGTGCATAAATGTGCGGCAGGAAATAACGCGCCTGGTTCATGATGTCGATCGCTTCTTCGCGATCGGGAATTCCCACATGGACGTGCAGTCCAAAAATCAAGTTTGCACGAGCGATTTGTTGCATGTCCTTCACGATCGTCGCGTATCGCTCGTCCATTGTAATCAATTGATCCATCCAATGTGAGAATGGATGGGTGCCAGCGGAGGCAATCTTTAGTCCGTTGCGCGCCGCCAGTTTTGCAAGCTCGCTGCGAAGATTAGTAACCTGTTGCCGGGCAACGCGCGCGTCACCGCAAATTTCTGTCCCTAATTCAACTACCGATTGATGCATCTCCGGCTTGACGTGCTCTTTCAAAATGATCTTTCCGTCCGCGAGAATCTGCTGAATGTGGGAACGCAGCTCGCGCGTCTCCGGATCGATGATCTGGAATTCTTCCTCGATCCCGAGAGTGAAGACGTGGTCTCTATTCACCATGCTGCTTGATCTCCTCGATCACTTCGTCCGGCGCTTCCACATGTTGCCGCGCCAGATTTTCTCGATCCTGCCGGTCTTGTCGATCAACGCGGTGGCAAGAAACGCACAATATTTGGCAACTGCAGCGGAGCAAACCGCCGTCGTGCGATCAAGATTCAATCATGAGAACGCAGAATATCATACGAAAAGTTGGGAAAGCTTTCGGTCGCAGGCCTCGGTTGCGCGACCGCTACGCTCGGTTTTATGAGTTGGAGCCATTTCGCCATCGCCCTCACCACAGACCGGTGGCACCCGTGGTGTCTTGTCCGCTGTGCTGTTGGTACCTGAAAAGGAAGGCGACCGGATTCCTGCCTGAAATATCCAGGCGAGATCACCTTCAGCGATTGCCCGATAACGAGTGCAGCTGATGAAAACAGAGACAAGAAACGCACAGCGTTTGCCAAGCGCGGCAAAGCGCACCCACTATAATACGCAATCATTCTCTCAAATGAAAGCAGAGATGGTTACCCCAAAGGCGAGTCGCGAGCGTGCAGCGATCGCGATCAGAAACATTCTCGTGCCGACCGATTTCTCGCCCGCATCCAGGAAAGCTTTTTCCTATGCGCTTCGCTTTGCGGAAGGACTAAATTCCGAAATTACACTGCTGCATGTCCTTGAACCGGAGACCCCATTGACACTAGCCGAGCGACCGTCTGCGGCGGCATCCCCGGAGGAGGAATTGGTTGATGCGCAGAAAAGTTTACGCGATCTGGCGAATTCAGCCGAAGCGGTTGGCGTCGCCGGCACAAAATCAATACTTCGCACTGGAGTTGCAACGCACGAGATAGTCGAAGCAGCCAAAGAGCTTGATGTCGATCTTATCGTGATCGCCACACATGGCTTCACCGGGTGGAAGCATTTCGCAATTGGCAGCACAGCTGAACGGGTCGCACGCGCTGCGCCATGCCCGGTACTGGTCGTCCGCGAAAAAGAACACGATTTCATTTGAGTAGTATGAAGGCGAAATCCCCACTCAAAAGGCGTGCAGAGAGCCATCGGCTTCCAAAGGTGACCGATGGAACGCGTGAGCGCTTTCCACATCCCGCATGCCAGCATCGGTATGGCCCGCTCGAATTTTCGTGCGGGATCGACATGCCACCTGCGTCGCTGGGTAAGCAATCCTCAAAGGAGCTAGAAGGGAGCGATTGAATGAAAACAGAGACCGAAATCCAGGCAAAAAAGAGAAGAAAAATAGAACCCGAGCCAATGGCTACGCGCGTGGAGCTCCACCCCTTCCTGGCGGGAATGAACCGCACGCAGCTGGCGCTCCTGACCGATTGCGCAATAGCGGCACATTTTAAAAAGGGCGAAACGATTCTGCGTGAAGGCGAACTGGCAAACCGGTTTTATTTAATCGAGAGCGGTAAGGTCGTTCTCGAGTCGAGTGACGACTTCGAACAGCCGGTGATTGTGGAAACAATCGGCCATGGAGATTTGCTCGGCTGGTCCTGGATGTTTCCGCCCTACGTCTGGAATTTCACCGCGCGCGCCGTTGAACCGACGGAAGCCATCTTTTTCTATGGAACGATTCTCCGAGAATATTCTGAGCGGGATCCGTCGTTAGGCTATCAGCTTTTCAAACGGATGGCTCCGGTGATGCTGCGGCGGTTGCAAGCGGCCCGGAAAAAGATGCTGGCGATGGATGCGCATGGCGAAAAGCTCGAGCTTGTAATCGCGGATTGAAAGCTACGCAGTCGGGCCATATGCTTATGGAGTCGAAATCAGGGATCTTTTTTGGTTATGTCCGAGACTTCGTCGAGGAATTTCTCTCAAAACAAGCAACTGATCGACATGTTGTGCCGGTCGCGCCTGTTTCGCGACTACGAGACCGTGTTTACAAAGGCGACTGGTCTGCCGCTGGCTTTGCGGCCGCTGGAGTATTGGCAGCACGAGCATCACAACAAGACAAACGAAAACCCGTTTTGCAGGATGCTGGCAGAACGTCCCGCCACGCTGGCTGTTTGTTTGCAATCGCACGCCGAGATCGTTCAGCATACCGGCACAACGCCGCGGACTGAGACCTGTCCATTCGGGTTGACGGAAACTGCTGTGCCGGTGCGGCTGGGCGAGCAGACGATCGGCTTTCTCCGAATCGGTCAGGTGTTGCGGCGCTCAGCCATTCAAGCGGACAAAACGCGGGCCGCGGGTAAGCTCGCCGAATGCCGTGTGCCTTTTAAGGGCGCCATCCGCAATGCCTGGGAGGCGACGCCGATTATTCCAAAGGATAAATATAGCGCCATCGTGCGGCTGCTCACGTTTTTCGCCGAGCAACTCTCAGCATTGACGAACCAAATCGTTCTAGAAAAACAAAACGCCGAGCCGTTGCTCGTGCAAAAAGCGCGTGAGTATATCAACAAACATAAAATGGAATCGCTTTCACTAACCGCGGTGGCGAAGGTCGCGGGAGCTAGCGTGTTTCATTTTTGCAAAGTATTCCACAAAGCAACAGGCTTGAAGTTCACTGATTACGTCGCGCGTATCCGGCTGGAGGACGCGCGAACGCAGCTATTGAATCCGAATCGGCGCGTCAGCGAAGTCGCCTATGACGTTGGTTTTCAATCGCTCACGCAATTCAATCGCATGTTTAAGCGCGTATTTGGACAATCGCCGAGCGAGTTTCGCAAGCGGCTCGTTGCGAATCATCGGCGGAAAGTTACGTAATTTTCGATGCAGATTCGATGACTAATCCGAACAAAGTCGGTCTCGTCGTCGGCGCGTTGATTGGGGGCTGGCATTTGCTTTGGTCGCTCCTGGTTTTGCTCCGCTTGATGCGCCCGGCGACCTTCAGCGATTAACTCGCTTTTCGAGGGTTTTCTTAAGAATTTACGATGACACAGGAGGCTTCCACACAGGTTTCTAGTCCGCAGCGAGCGTTCAAGATTGAGAGAATTCTAGTCCCGCTCGATTTTTCGCCTGCGTCTATGCAGGCGCTCGATTACGCCGTTTCGCTGGCTAAACAGTTTCGCGCTGCCATTCATCTTGTGCACGTGCACCCGCCTGACGAGGCTGCTTCGAAACCGGGCGCGGCTCATCTGTTACTGGAATCAGCCGAAACGATCGAACGCCTTAGTGAGGAGCTCGCTGGCATTCATCGGAAACGTGTGGAGTCGTTTTGCCCGGAGAATTGTCATATTCGCGGCGGCCGGCCATACCAGGAGATTATCGCATTAGCACGCGAGCTTAATGCTGATTTGATCGTTCTTTCAACGCGCGGCCATAGCGGACTGAAACATCTTCTTCTGGGGAGCACAGCGGAACGAGTCGCCCGTGGCGCCCCCTGTCCTGTCCTTGTTGCGCGAAAGCGAAAACAGAAATCGAAATCAGCGAGCAAAGTGTTCACGGTTCGCACGATTTTAGTTCCGGTAGATTTCTCAGAATGTGCGCTCGCGGGAGCGAAGTACGCTGCGTTTTTGGCAAGGACGCTTGGTGCCACGCTCCGTCTTTTTCACGCGATCTATCCCTACACAAATTATGTATTCGTTGACCGCGCCGGCGTCCGTCTTTCCGGGCTGGTCGAAGCGGTGGAAGAAACAGCTAGGCAGGAAATGGACGCACTCAAACAGATGGAGTTTTTGAGTGGTCTGCCCGTTCAAACCGAAATGCTCCCGGGTCACGCAGTGGACGAAATCTGCGCCGCAGCGAACGAGCCCGCCGTTGATCTCATCGTCGCTTCCACTCACGGACGCACCGGATTCAAGCACGCGGTCATCGGGAGCGTGGCGGAACACGTCATTCGCTATGCCAGCTGTTCAGTCCTGGTTGTTCCCAGCCGCTATCAGCCCGAATCCTGATTCGCGAATGGCATGTTTTATTTGGATTAAGTGGACGAACAAATGAATCCATCAGCGCGATCAAAGGGCAAGTCGGTCAGCGCAACTGACCACGTCGCATTCAGATTTCAAAACCTCGAAATTATCCGGAATGCGTTGGTAATGCCATGGAGCATTGGTTGGCTGCACAAGAAACGAACTACTTTTCACAAACAATGACATGCTGACCTTTACGAAATCACTCATTTTCAAGACATGAAAAAAGTGAGGATCCGAAATATTCTGGTGCCAATCGATTTCTCGCAGATGTCGATTGAGGCTATTGAAATTGCGAAGGGCCTGGCACAGCGCTTTGGCGCCACCATCCATCTGTTACATGTTCATCACTGGCAATATCCCGCTGATTTTATGGGACCGGTGATCTCATCGGGCTTCTTGCCGGAATCATTTGAAGAACATCGAAACAAACAGTTGGCTGAAGAACTTAAGGCCATCGCGAGCAAAGCTGGATTGTCCCCACGCGACCAAACTCACCTGGGAACAGGCGCCTCTGCATTTCACGAAATTTGCAATCTGGCGCTGAAAATTCCCGCGGATCTGATCGTCGCGCCGACGCATGGCTACACGGGCTTCAAGCATGTGTTTCTGGGCAGCACGGCGGAACGCATTGTTCAGCATGCGCCCTGTGCAGTGTTTGTGGTGCGAAACAAAAAGAAACGGTCAAGAGCTGGAACATCGCTCTTGATCGGTAAGATCGTCGTGCCGGTAGATTTTTCGAGTTGCTCCCGCGAGGGGCTTCAGTATGCCATCGGATTCGCAAATGAATTTGGGGCCAGGGTCATTTTGGTCCATGCCACCTACCTCGGGTACATCTATTCAAGCGAGGACGCTGCAATTTATAACGTTCCGGGCTTGCAAAAGGCCGCTCGTGAAAATGCCGAGCGCCAAATGCGAAAACTTGTGCGGTTAGCAAAATTCGGGGACGTAAAATTCGAGACGGTCTTCACGGACGGCTCGCCGGTACTGGACATTTGCGCCGTTGCCAAGGACCACGACGTAGATCTGATCATTACCTCAACACACGGCCTGACCGGTTTCGAACATGTCTTGATGGGGAGCATCGCGGAAAAAGTGGTGCGGCATGGAACTTGTTCCGTTCTGGTCGTGCCATCGCATCCGAAAATCAGAGCAGCGAACCTCGCGAAAGCGCGCGGCGCCAAAACGCGCCGGGCGGCCCTGCAGCTGCAGGCGCGAAGATTATCGAGAGGGAAAACGCTGACGAGAAAAGATCGAAAGCTTGCGGCAAACATCTTTCCGGAGCGGCGGCGGACAAATAAGTTTCGTGAGTCGCATTTCAGCGGATGACACACGCGGTAGCGACGGCCAAGTCCGGGACCACCTCGGCGCGACATGTGGTCGTGCTGCGCGACGTGAGCATGCGCTTCGGTGGTAACCAAGTGCTCGACGATATTTCGCTGCTCGTCGCTCCCCAGGAGCGTCTCGTCATCCTCGGGCAAAGTGGCGCGGGCAAGACCACCATTCTGCGATTGATTTTGGCATTCTGAAACCAAACAAAGGTTCCGTCTTTTTTAACCAACACGAGGTTTCGCACATGAATGACCACGAACTAGAGCCAGTTCGTATGCGGATCGGGATGGTCTATCAAGATTCGGCGTTACTAAGTTCGCTCACGGTGCGCGAAAATCTGGCGCTGCCGCTGCGAGAGCTGACGAATAAAACTCCCGCCGAGATCGACAAGCTAGTCGATGAAAAATTGGAAATGGTCGAGCTGGCTGACGAAGACAAATCGATGCCATTCGAATTAAGCGGCGGTATGCGCAAACGCGTCGGCCTGGCTCGCGCTCTGATGATGGAGCCGGAGCTGATTCTTTTCGACGAACCGACCCAAGGCCTAGACCCCGTCATAGCCGCATTGATCGATGAACTGATTATCGATCTTACGAAAAGGACGAAAACGACATCGATCATCGTCACGCATTTGATGGACAGCGCGTTTCACGTGGCCACGCGGATGGCAATGTTGCATCGCGGAAAAATCATCGAACAAGGAACGCCCGAGCACATGCGGCAGTCGGAGAATCCAGTGGTCGTGCAGTTCCTAAGCGGCACCACGAAGGGTCCGATTCTGGAGCGCAGCAAATATCATATGCTATCGCCGGCTGATTAGGATGGAACGAAACGCCACGCCCCATTGCAGTGGTATCCACAAACGGAACTGATCAGCCACTGTTTTAATGCACGCTTACCAGATCAATTCGACGCCATCCTGCATTAGGATCATACTCGCGCTGTTGAACCGCTTGGGCGAACCGCTGAATGGGAAATGGGTGAAGTGGAAGAAACGTTCCCCAGTGGGCTGTGAATTCGTTGTGTCTGCGCCGAAGCTTTGCGTTTTCCTTCTGGCCGTTGCTGGCATGCCCGTATTTGGTCAGACATCTTCCAACCAAAACGCCCAGCTGTCTCCGCAAGCCAGGGAGGTCCACGGTGTCGCCGTGCCGGTGCCGAAAGAGATATTCCGTTCTCTCGATCAATTTCGAGACGCGAACTGGCGCGCTGTAAAGCGTCCCGAGGTGGCTGGCTGGAAATCGCATGGCGATCAGGCGCAAATTGCAACTCTTCTTGGGGTCGTCATAGCCGAAGGTTTTATCGCAATGGAAGCGGAAGATTCAGCTGAAGTGAAGAATCTCGGTCGCGCCGTGCTGTCGCTGGCACGGGGACTCGGGGTGGAAGAGCGCGCGATTCGGCGCAGTCGCAGCATTATGGAACTTGCGGACAAGAACGAATGGACGGCAGCGCGACAGGAATGGGACGGTGTGCTTTCAGATATTGAAAGCGGGATGATTGAACTCAAAAGCACACAGCTTGCCCAACTGGTAAGTGTTGGCGGATGGTTGCGCGGCACCGAAGCATTATCTGCGTTGGTGCTTCAGAAATACTCGCCCGAGCAGTCCGGACTTATTCACCAACCCCAGCTGGTTGATTATTTGGAGAAACAACTTCTCACAATGAGCAATGACAGCCAGGCTCGTCCTATTGTTGTGAAGCTGCTCGATGGAATACGCAGAATTCGCACACTAAGCGAAAATGGACCTTTGCCAGAGGAAAGCGTCCGGAAAGTGCATGGCATTTGCAAAGAGCTCGTGCCGTTGTCGTCAAGGCGATTCGACTAAATTCTCAAGTTGAAGTCACACAAGGGATCGCTTCATCGAATCGAAGTTTTCGTCGATCGAATCGAGCAGCTGTTCAACTCGATGGATCCTTCGCCGTTCCATAAGAGGGACCTCGATGATGACGCGGAGGAATTTATCGTCGGTTGGGCGCGGGAATTTCCACTTCACGACCCAATCTCGCTGGTCGTCCATGTGAACCAGCTTCGTCCGCATGGCGACACGCAGCATCTGCTTGAAACCGCTGTGCACAATTATTTTGGCTATCGCGCCAAGCTGAACCGCCTGGAGTTTCGCCATCTCCTCAAACAAGGCCGCACCAGCCTCGTCATCGGCCTGACGTTTCTCGCTGGGTGTATGATCACGAGCCAACTGCTGCGCCGTCAACCAGGGACCTTACCGATTGTCCTTCGAGAAGGCCTGATCATCGCCGGTTGGGTGGCCATGTGGCNNTTTCCTTTACGAATGGTGGCCGCTGCGACGCAAAGGCCATCTCTACGAAAAACTGAGCCGGATGCGCGTGGAAGTGCGCAAACGAAACTCATAACGCTGACGCTGTGGCCGCTGGTCTAACAAGCGAAGAAGCCCGGCGACGTCTAAGCGAGCTTGGGCAAAACCGGATACGCAACCAACGACGCACTGGCCCCTTGGCGCTTTTCATCGCCCAATTTAAGAGCCCGATCATTCTCATTTTAATCGGTGCGGCGATCGTGTCCCTATTCTTACAGGATCGCACCGATGCGATCTTGATTCTCGCAATTGTGCTGGCGAGCGGCGTACTTGGATTCTGGCAGGAAGACGCCGCCACGGATGCTGTTGCAAAGTTGCGCGCATTGGTGGAGACAAAAGCGCGCGTCTTGCGTGATGGCGTTGAAGCGATCATTCCGCTGGCGGAGGTCGTGCCCGGAGATGTGACGTTGCTCTCCGCTGGCGCGATCATTCCCGGCGACGGCCGTTTGCTCGAAGCCCGCGAGTTATTCGTCAATGAAGCCGCTCTCACGGGTGAAACATTTCCAGTCGAGAAAAACGCGGCCGATCGCTCCAGGGAGGACAGTGCCAGAGCGGAAGTTTACCTCGGTACGAATGTGGTAAGCGGTTGGGGCAAAGCCGAGGTCGTTGCTACAGGCAGGAACACGCGATTCGGTAAAATCGCGGACCGTCTGCGCTTACGCCGACCGGAAACGGAGTTCGAACGCGGCGTGAGGCGGTTCGGCTATCTGCTTGCCGAGATCACGCTATTGCTCGTGCTCGCAATCTTTGGCTTTAACGTTTTCCTGCACAAACCGGTGCTGGATTCGTTTTTGTTCGCACTAGCGCTTGCTGTTGGGCTGACGCCGCAACTGCTTCCAGCGATTATCACGATCAATCTCTCTCACGGGGCACGACGCATGGCGGAGCAGAAGGTGATCGTGAAACGTTTGGCTGCGATCGAGAACTTCGGAAGCATGAATGTGCTCTGCACGGACAAGACCGGTACGATCACCGAAGGCAGGATCGACGTTCACGCGGCGGTGGATGCCCGTGGAGACCGAAGCGAAAAGACATTGCTTTATGCGTACCTCAACGCGGCCAACGAAACCGGTTTTATCAATCCCATCGACGAAGCGCTTCGGGCGAGCCCCGAAGGTGTTCGGGGTTGCACCGGCTGGAAAAAACTGGATGAATTTCCGTACGATTTCGCTCGAAAACGTTTGAGCATTCTTTTTGAAAAAACCGGCGAGCTTTCGCAAGCCCGTTTCTCCAGCGTCGCGGAGCTCTGCTCTCCACGTTCCAGCGATCGCGTTCTTATCACCAAGGGTGCATTGCCTCAGATTTTGAAGATTTGTTCGGGAGTCGAGTGGTCAGACGGAGAACAGGCCGCCATTGACTCCGCGCGCCATCAGATCGAGGAGCAATGGCGCAGGTTTAGTTCCCAAGGCTGCCGAGTCATTGCCGTGGCCTATCGCAAGTGCGGCATTGAGTGTTCCCAAATCGATCACGAGACCGAAACCGGGATGATTTTTCTCGGACTCGTGGCGTTGTCCGATCCGCCAAAAACCGGTATCGAATCAACGTTACGCAAACTTCGGGACCTCGGCATTCGATTGGAGATCGTTACCGGGGACAACGTCTTAATCGCCGCGCATCTCGCGGAACAAGTTGGCCTGAATACCGAACAAGTCCTCTCCGGTCGAGACATTCAAATGATGAGCGACGCCGCGCTCATGCGGCAGGCGAGCGAGAATGTCGCGTCGAGATGGATTTGACCGGACCGAAGCTTCGCACCGGATTAATCTAAACGGTTTTTGCTTGTTGCCGTCGTCTCCACCCAAACGCCCGCGTGGATTTTCATCGCTGGCAGCCGCGACATGCCGAGATTCTAGTGCTTAGCCTCACGCCGATTCGCGCTCGAGGTTAATCAAATTTTCGTGATGCGATCGCGGTGAAAAGGTCTCCGATTGCTCGTGAGGACTGAGACGCGAGAAGAAGAGAACCACGGCCCGCGGAGCTTCGAGAAAGTTTCCCGTTTCTAAAACGCCAGAGGTTTCCAAAGGTGCGAACAGATGCCTCGACTCGGCGGTGATCTGTCCCGGATAGTATGAACACGATGGCTCAGGCTATTACGGCCCCAAAGCTGAGACACCAGCCGCCAACCAGCCGATTTTGGGAATCTGTCACCGTTATACATCGTCGCAGGACCAGCGTCATCGCTGCGTTTTCATGCGCTGCGATCTTGGTCCATCTCATTCTACGTTTCGCGCTACGCGCTGCTCCCGGAGTTTCCCAAATCCCGCTTCTGGCTGCGCTGGTTTTTGGCGGTGTTCCTCTCGTTTACGAACTAGCCAGAAATCTTTTACGTCGGGAATTTGGCTCCGATCTGCTTGCCGGAATCTCAATTGTTACTTCCGTCCTGCTCCACGAATACCTAGCTGGCGCGATCGTTGTATTGATGCTTTCCGGTGGCGAGGCCCTGGAAAATCACGCGTTGCGCAACGCATCTTCGGTTTTGCGGGCTTTAGCAAAACGGATGCCCGGCATCGCACATCGAAAACGAGGCTCCGTGATCAGCGACGTAGCACTCGATGACATCGCGGTCGGCGACACCCTGGTTATTTATCCGCACGACATTTCTCCAGTGGACGGAACTGTAATTGAAGGCCACGGAGTAATGAACGAAGCGTTCCTCACCGGCGAACCCTTCGAGATTACAAAAGCTACTGGATCCGCCGTCATCTCTGGCGCCGTGAATGGTGAGTCCGCTCTCACTATCAGGGCCTCGCGCCGTGCGGTCGATTCGCGCTACGCCAAAATCATGGAGGTCATGCGGGAGTCCGAGCAAAACCAACCACATCTACGGCGGCTCGGAGATCAATTAGGAGCGATTTACACTCCAGTCGCAGTCAGCGTTGCGCTGCTCGCGTGGGTCATCAGCGGCGAAGCCGTCCGCTTTCTTGCTGTGCTTGTGATCGCCACGCCCTGTCCGTTGCTGATTGCCATTCCGGTTTCGATCATCGGCTCGATTTCTCTGGCCGCGCGACGTTCGATCATCATAAAAAATCCAGCGGTCCTTGAACAAATCGCGAGTTGTCGCACTGCAATCTTCGATAAGACCGGAACGCTGACCTACGGCGAGCCCAAGTTGACGCAGCAACTTATCGCGCCGGGTTTCGAACAGAAAGAAGTGCTTACACTCGCGGCGAGCCTTGAGTTGTATTCGAAACATCCGCTCGCTCGCGCCATTCTTGCCGCGGCGTCCTCC
>WNGP01005826.1_pt1 | contig 11503 bp, 8 predicted proteins | sample 5407671 | NCBI WGS metagenome assembly WNGP01 (sample SAMN13153381, study PRJNA577476) | soil metagenome | isolation source: 40 cm soil or saprolite under Garry oak tree replicate 2 | place: USA:California | collected 2016-06-15 | reverse complement strand
CTGTTCGACGGTGCTTTGTGGAGTGACGACGAACTGATTCGCATCCAGGGCAGCGGGCAAAGCGCTCGCCAGATGGGCCACATCCCCGTCTCCGGTAACGAAGGCAGCCTAAGCAAGTTGGCGGGGTTAAGCCATCCGCGTAAAATCTATGTGCACGTCAACAACACGAATCCCATGCTGGATGAGGCGAGTGCACAGCATCGCCAGGTGCGCGAGGCGGGCTGGGAGATCGCGGAGGACGGATGGCAGTTCGAGCTATAGACACGGCGAAGCCGATGGCGACTTCGAACGACGACGGGCTGATCACACTCGACGAGCTACGTTCCCGTCTCCGGGCCGTGGGTGAGGAACGCTATCACCACAAGCATCCATTCCACCTGATGATGCACGAAGGGCGTCTCAGCCGCGGACAACTGCAAGCCTGGGCCCTGAACCGCTACTACTACCAAAGCATCATCCCCATCAAAGACTCGATTATCCTTTCGCGCGGCCCTGATCCCGCTTTCCGGCGCGCCTGGCGCAAGCGTGTGATCGACCATGATGGCGACGTCCATAGCGAAGGCGGCATTAAACGTTGGCTGAAACTTGCCGAAGCAACCGGTCTCGACCCGGAAGAGGTTCGCGCGGGAAAGGGTACCCTTCCAGCTACGCGCTTCGCCGTGAATGAATATCTCAACATGGTGCGAAGCCGCTCGCTGCTCGAAGCCGTGGCCTCTTCGCTGACCGAGCTGTTTTCCCGCGACTTGATCTCGTTGCGCATGGAGAAACTTCGCCAGCACTATCCGTGGCTTGCTGGCGGATTGGATTATTTCCAGGTGCGTCTGACGCAGGCGCCGGAAGACGCTCAATTCGCCGTGGCATTCGTGCACGAGAACGCCAAGACCCGAGTCGAGCAGGAACTCGCCATACAAGCGCTGCGCGATAAGTGCGACATCTTGTGGGCACAACTCGACGCGCTGTATTTCGCCTACGTTGAGCCGGGATGGCCGCCACCGGGAGCATTTTGCATCAAAGTAAAAGAAGAGGAGAAGGCCTGACATGCCTCCTCCGGAGGATTTGCGCCAGCCGCGATTGGCTGCCGGCTGCCGATGGGGCGGCAGCGAAGAAAACCGTGTGATCCTGTTTCCTGAAGGAGCCATTAAGCTCCAAGGTACAGGCCGGCAGGTGCTGGAACGCTGCGACGGCCAACGCACCTTCGGCCAGATCATCACAGAATTGCAGGCTCAGTTCGGCGACGCTTTCTGGAGCAGCTCAGGCAGAAGCGGATCGTCGATTACTGAACATGGTTCCCAATCCTCTCGCCCTCATTGCCGAAGTCACTCACCGCTGCCCGCTCCACTGCGTCTATTGCTCGAATCCCTTGCAGTTGGCTGGCACGACGGGGGAGCTCGCAACTGAGGACTGGATCCGCGTGTTTCAGCAGGCGGGCAAGCTGGCAATGCTGCACGCCCACTTCACCGGCGGCGAGCCGCTGGCGCGACAAGATTTGACGGAACTGATCGGCGCCGCGCGATCGGCTGGACTGTATACCAACCTCATCACATCCGGCGTCGGACTGGCGGAAGAGCGCTTGCAAGCATTGGTTTCAGCGGGACTCGATCACATTCAACTTAGCTTTCAGGATTCTCGGGAAGCCTCGGCAAACTGGATCGCCGGCGCCAAGGCACACGCCCACAAAATCGAAATTGCACGAGCGATTCGCGGGCACAAAGTCGCATTCACGGTAAACCTGGTGGTGCACCGTCAGAACCTCGACCACCTCGAAGAGATGATCGCCTTCATTGAGCAGCTGCAGCCGGAGCGCATGGAGATTGCTCACACTCAGTACTACGGATGGGCGCTGGCGAATCGCGCAGCCCTTTTGCCGACTCGTGCGCAAGTCGAGAAAGCGGTAGAGGTTGTGGCAGCGGCAGAAAAGCGTTTAGCCGGCCGCATCCGTATTGACTCAGTCGTCCCCGACTACTACGCGAAATATCCTAAAGCCTGCATGGGTGGATGGGGCCAGCGCCTTATGTTGATCGATCCCGCCGGCAAAGCGCTTCCCTGCCATGCCGCTGGTGTGATCCCAGGACTCGAATTCGAGAACGTACGCGAACGTACTCTTGGATGGATCTGGCAGGAATCCGACTCGTTCCGCAGATTTCGTGGTGAAGAATGGATGCCAGAGCCCTGCCGCAGTTGCGACCGACGGTCGGAAGATTTTGGCCGCTGCCGCTGTCAGGCGCTTCTGCTCACCGGAGACGCCACAGCGACCGACCCGGCATGCACGCTGGCGCCGGTCCATTACATCGTTGAAGCGGCCCTGCTGGAAGCAAATTCCGGAGCGGCGGTCTCGCAGCCCACGTCTGCAGCGTCATTCAGTCAACTGCGGCAGCAAACCACCACACTGTGGAGTTACCGCACCAACCCGGAATAAAACAACCGCGCTCACCAGCGCACACCAATCGTGATCGGCCGCACGTCTGTGGTAATACCGATGTGCTTGGCGTGCTCATACCGGAACTCGCCGTAGACCTCGAGATTCCCGCGGATCTTCCGAGCAACACCTGCGCCGAAATTAAACCCCAATTCATTCTGGCTGGAGTTGAGTACGCTTCTGTTCAAAGGGATAATTCCGTTGAAGCACGATCCCCACCATTGAAAAAAGCCATTACAGGACGAACCCGGAACCACCGTGGTGGAGTCCAGCTTGCCCGAGCGATGATAAAAACCTGGCCCGAACAGAAGATATCCACTGTACAACTTCGTGACCGGAATGTTGATGATAGGGTCGACGGTGATTCCATAGACTTGGCTGCGGGACCCTGGCGCCTGAGCCAGCTCAAGGGCGGAAGAGCGGAGTGAAAGATTGGCATAGAGAAAGTCCGCTCTCAGCCCAAAATAGCGGCTAAAATCACGAGCTACGCCAGCAGTGCCGACAGCGCCGCCTCCCTTTACATACGTGCGAGTCGTTCCACTGGGCCAACCGACGCCGACACCTACGTTGAAAGTCCAATTGAGGTAGTCGTGAGGGCGCACTTTGCGTCTTCTACCAGTCTCTTCTTCTGGTGGTTCTTGACCTGTTGCAGGCTGCTGGGTTGCAGGCTGCTGGGTTGTGGGCTGCTGGGTTGGGGGCTGCTCTTCTGCTGGAGTTTGCTGAGAGTACGCTGTCGCAGCCGCGAGCAACGCCCAAACAATCGCGAACCTACGAATCATCCATTTCCTCCCGTTACCGGCGTGGTACGCGGACCGTAGCGCTCGGCATCGAGAGGCGCTGGTCTGGTCTTGCTCAAGCTGGTGTGAATCAGGCTATGTCATAAGCCTGTCTGCTGTTACGACCCTCCAGTAGCCGTTGCACCTGCTCCTGACGCGAAGGCATCATATTATCAACTTTACGAGCTTTGATGCCGATTGCCGTCGTGACGGTGCCCACCGCGGCCCCTGCAGGATCAGATGGCGCTATTTTTTCCTTCGCAATAAAGCAGTTTTCATCTGCCGAGATGCTTCGCTTTCGATTTCACTGAGAATGCGTGTCCCACGTATTATGGCAGTGAGGAGTATTCCACCAAGAGAACAATCTTGAGCCGAACTTCATCGAAGCAGCTAGAAGATACCAGCGTAGCCGACACGCGTCCCGATACGACCGTGGTGGGCCGTGTCGCACTGGTAGGGTTCGGAACCGTGGGCCGCGCCGTTGCTAAGATTTTGTGTGAGACTGCCAATCCCTCGCTGCGCCTCACCCACATCTGCAACCGGAACGTGGAACGCAAGAAACAACCCTGGGTGCCGGCGGATGTAATTTGGACCTCAGATTTCCGTGAGGTCCTCTCCTCCGACGCAGACATCGTGATCGAACTGATCGGCGGCCTCGCTCCCGCAGAAGAATTCGTACGCGGCGCGCTGCTCGCCGGCAAGTCGGTGGTTACAGCCAATAAGCAACTGATCGCGCGTCACGGTCCCGACTTGCTGCAACTGGCGAATCGCGCCCGATGCCAGCTTGAGTTTGGTGCGTCCGTGGCAGGAGGAGTGCCGGTTTTGCCCGCGCTGCGGACCGGGCTGTGCGGAGATCGGCTGCATGGCATTTCCGGCATCCTGAATGGTACTTGCAACTACATTCTCAGCCGAATCGAAACTGCCAGGATTCCTTTCAGCGAGGCCCTTGAAGAAGCGCAGTCCCGAGGCTACGCCGAAGCGGATGCCTCCGAGGACCTCGATGGCGGCGACGCTCGCGCCAAACTCGCAATTCTCGCCCTGGCCGGATTACAGGCCCGTGTCTCTCCCGAGCAGATACGAGCCCGCACGATTCGCGCAGTCGATGCCGTCGACTTCGATTACGCCACAGAATTGGGCTGCACAATCCGCCAAATCTCGCGGGCAGACTTGAAGGATGGCACGATGTTCGCGGAGGTTGGTCCCAGCCTGGTCGCCACTTCATCGCCGTTCGGGCGGGTGCAGAATAATCAGAATCTGGTGTTGACGTCGGGCAAGTATGGGGGCGACATGGCGTTTTTGGGCGCCGGCGCCGGTGGAGATCCGACGGCGGTGGCTGTCGTTTCCGACCTCATGTTCGTAGCGCAGAGCTTGTCTGCCGGCGCGCGGTTTCACTGGCCGCAACAGTTCCTCGCACCCAAAGTGAGCTGTGATTTTGAGACCCCGTGGTATTTGCGCTTTCTGGTCAAGGACCAACCCGGAATCATCGCGAAGCTTGCCGCGATTCTCTCGGCGTACGGATTGAATATCGATGCCGTGCTGCAAAAGCCTGGATACGAGAAGGCGGCGCTTCCCTTCGTGATCACTTTGGAGCCCTGCCGCGATTCGCAACTGCATCCCGCGCGGGAAGAGATGGCGGCGCTAGACTTCGCCATCAAGCCGTGCCTGTGCTTGCCGATACTGCGCTAGAGCAGCCCAGCCAGGAAACAGAAAGAATCTAATAAACCACGGGAGGACGCATGAAATACCGCAAGCTGGGCCGTACCGGTTTTGAAGTCAGCGACATTGCCTATGGGCTTTGGGGCATGAGCGGCTGGAGCGGATCCGACGACAGGGAATCTCTGGCGTCTCTGCAGTTGTCGGTCGATCTAGGCTGCACCTTCTTTGACTCCGCATGGGCTTACGGCGACGGCAAGAGCGACAGCCTGCTCGGCGAAATCATGTCTCGGAATAAGGGAAAGCGGCTCCATGCGGCCTCAAAAATTCCTCCTGGAAATTTACAGTGGCCGGCGCTGCCCAAATATAAGTACCACGATGTATTTTCTCCGGAGCACGTCTTCCAGTATACGGACCTCATCCGCAAGAACCTTCGCGTCGATTCAATCGACGTCCTGCAATTTCACGTGTGGGACGACACTTGGATCAACGAACCCGACTTCCCCTCCACAGTCGAAAAGCTCAAAAACAATGGACAGATCAAATATTTCGGCCTGAGCTTGAATCGCTGGCAGCCGGAGAACGGCATCAAGGCACTGCGGACCGGACTGGTCGACACCGTCCAAGTGATCTACAACATCTTCGATCAGTCGCCAGAGGATGAGCTCTTCCCGGTTTGCAGAGAACTCAACATCGGTGTCATTGCCCGAGTGCCGCTCGATGAGGGCAGCCTGGGCGGCAACATGACGGCGAAGACACGTTTCCCTAAAGATGATTGGCGTTCCCTATATTTTGGACCGGAAAACCTGGCCAACACCATAAAGCGCGTTGACAACCTTAAGAAGATCCTGCCGCAAGGAATGACATTGCCGGAGATGGCCCTGCGTTTCATCCTGTCGAATCCCACGGTCAGCACTACCATAGCCGGCATGCGCAAGCCCGAGCATGTGCGGCAGAACATCGCCGCCAGTGACGCAGGTCCGCTCGATCGAGCTCTGCTTGCAGAGCTAAAGAATCATCGCTGGGACCGAACTCCGCAGCGCTGGTCGGATTGAAGTCCACCTACCGGGATCCATTTCGATCGCCCAACTTTTCTACGACGTCTGGTAGTAGTCGTTGTTGTCAAGCTACTCTCGCTTGCTGGTGTGGACCGACTCCGGTCCGCAGCAATGCGACAAAGGCGCCAGCCGAAGGTGCTCCATGGCCTGGCTACCCTGTGCCGCCGGTCCATTTTTTAGGCGAGGAGTCTTCTGCTCAGAAAAGCTATCTGTGTGGTCGCGCTGATTATCGCCCTCGTCGCCGCACTATCCGCACAAAACCCCAAGGGATCGCTCCGTGGCACAGTTCAGGATTCCACTGGTGCTCGCATCCCTTCTGCCAAAGTCGTGGCTCGGTCGGTCGATTCCTCCATCCAGCGCGAGGCCAGCAGCGAGGATCGCGGAGAGTTCCGCATGGACGATCTGCTGCCAGGTTCCTACCAGATTACGGTGAATGTAGTGGGATTCGCACAGGCCCAGGCGGAGGTTTCCATTGCTATCAGCTCTGTCCGCGATGTCACGGTCACGCTCAGGCCTTTAGCAGCGCCCGAGACTATCAATGTTCCGGGTCAAACTTCTTCAATCACGATGCAGCCCATCGATCTGGCGAGCGCCGTACATCAAGGAGTCATCAACCATCACGACTTGCAGACTCTTCCGCTCGCGGCCCGCAGCTTCGCCAACATCGCCTATCTCGCTCCCGGAACCGAGCCCGTCGAACCCTCCGATCCCACCAAAGCCCGCATCACGGCCGTCTCAACCGGTGGAAGCTCCGGACTTAACAACGATCTCTCTGTCGACGGTGGCGACAATTCGGATGACTGGATCGGTGGCTTTCTGCAGAATTTTTCTCCTGACGCCATCCAGGAATTCGCCGTTCGCACCGCGAATGAAGATGCCGATACCGGCGGCACAACCGCCGGCTCCGTCGTAATCACAACTAAGCGCGGTACAAATGATTGGCACGGCGACGCTGCCTTCTACGGCCGCGCCGCGGCACTCAACGCCCGGTTTCCAATCGAGAATCCCGCAAAGACGTGCATGCTGCAGGGCTGTCAGTCCAATCCCAAGCAGCCGTTCTCCCGCCAGAATCATGTGGCCACACTCGGCGGCCCGATTAAGAAGGATAAAATCTGGTTCTTCTCCTCCTTCGAGTACGTCCACGAGAACGCCAGCATTGCGTACAGCCCGGCCGGCACCAGACAGTTCGACGCGCTCGCAATCCTGGCATCAAAAGGCTTGATTGCCGGGGTCAGTTCGATCACAGTCCCTCAAAATGTTCCGATTCCTTTCCGCGATTACATTGGCTCAATTCGTTTCGACTGGGCGCAGTCCACGAAGTCGCAGTGGCTCCTGCGTACCTCTGAAGACAGCTACCTCACCCGCAACGCGCTGGTGCAGCAAGCTACACTGCCGTCCACCGGACTTACCACGCACAACAACTACTGGAACACGGTCATCAACAACACCTACGCGTTTAGCCCGACTTGGCTCAGCACCTTCATCTTCGACGCCAGCGAATTGCACCTCACGCAGACCCGCAATTCAACTCTGGGCTTCGCTCTCGCATTTCCGTTTAGTTCCACCACCCTGACCGTCTCCGGCTTCGAGACTTACGGGGACAATCAGTTTGCCACGCCTATCACTGTTTTTCCGTCGCTGCGCAATCAGGAAAAATATCAATTCCGTTACGACGTAACTCACGCTACGGGAGACCACTCGTTCAAGTTCGGCGTCAACTTCATTCACGAACCAGTGCTCGGTGGCGCTTTTCCAGGAAATCAGGAGACGCTTTACGCGTTCCCTCAGGACCCGATCTTTTACATAAGTCAGCTACCCGCAGTTTTCGCCGCCGATCTCGCAGCAGGAGCCACCACCACGCCTGCGAGTGACGGCAGCTTCTCACAAGACGTCCAGCGACTTGCACTTTATGCTCAAGATTCGTGGCGAATCTCGCGCCATTTCACCCTCAACTATGGCGTCCGGTGTCAGACGACCTTCGGACTCTTCATCGCTTCCGGCCGCAGCCAGGAAGACAATCCTTCATTTTCTCTGTTGCCATCGTTTGGACTTCCCATGCGCGCGCCTCAGGACTACCGCCAGCAATTTGGACCGCGACTGGGAATCGCCTATTCCCCGGGCAACAGCGGCAACACCGTGATCAGAGCCGGCTTCGGACTGTTTTACAACGACCTGGCGCAGAACGGATGGGCCGCCGCCCTGCAAGCTGTAAACGGAGGGTCCAACCCTCCGGCCGCGCTGATCGATCCAAATTACAAAACGCCGTACGCACTCCACGCGACAGCCGGCGTCCAGCATGCATTCCATGCCGATTGGACCGTAAGTGCGGACTACACGCACGAAGAAGGGAACCACTCCTATCGCGCTTATCCGTTCACGGCCACGGTTTTTCGGTCCGACAATCGCTCCAGCTACAACGCGCTCATGCTGCGCGTACAGGGAAACGCCTCCCGCCGCTTCAATCTGGTCGCCAATTACACGCTCGCGCACGCTCAGACGTGGGGATGCGTCCTGGGGGAAATCTTTGACTACGTGAATGGAGTATGCGATCCGCTGAACGCCTTTGCTCCCGGCGACTACGGCCCATCCGGCGAAGACGTTCGTCACCGCTTCGTGCTGGCAGGCACGGTGTACATTCCGGGCGGTTTTGAACTGACTACCCTGACGCAGGCTGAAAGCGCCCGCCCCTTTACGATCACGACGGCCGATAATAGCCGGCGCATTTCGGTGAATGGCGTTCCCACCAGCCTCGACGAATTCCGTGGCACGCCCTACATGCAGATGGATCTGAGCGTAAGCCGCCCTTTCAAGTTCGGCGATCGCTGGGAGATTCGGCCGTTCGCCGAGTTCTTCAATCTCTTCAACCGCAACAATCCCGGCGCCAACTATGTGGGCACTGTGGCAGCGCTTCCGGTTCAGCCTGCAGACGTGGCCTCCGGAAACGCAACGAATATTTGTCTCGACTTTCCCGCTTGCGCTCAACTCCAGCCCATCACCAGCCTGAAGCAACTGGAGATCCCTGCGGGCGGACTCGGGGATTTTTTCGGGCCGGGGACTACCGTGGGTATTCCGTTTGCCGCTCAATTAGGGGTGCGGGTGACTTTCTAGAAGATCACTCGCAAAGCGAACAATCCGGTAGGGCCAGCGCGATTTAGCGCCGCTCTTCGCGGCGGCGGAGGGACGCGGAGAGTCTCTTCTCCACGGGCTTATCGTAGGCCATCAGGACGTGGCGGACAGTGTGGCCGCTGACGACGTGGCATACTTCTTCGGCCAAATTCTTGGCGTGATCTCCCGCGCGCTCGAGCGATTGGGTCATGAAGATAACTTGCAGGCTGGCCTGCCGTGGCAGGTTTTCGGGGTTCTCGATGTGTCGGAGGAAAATCAGATTGCGCAGCCGATCCATTTCGGCGTCGGCGCGGAGCACGCCGACAGCCCGTTCGATGTCGCGAGTGGAAAATGCGCTCCCGGAATCGGTTAGCATTTTTTCCAGGATGGTAGCCATCTGCGTGAGATCGCGCATGTCCTGTGGATCGATCCTGCCACCGGCGGCCAGAGCGCCATTGGCGAAGCTGAGGAGAAGGTCTCCGATGCGCTCCAACCCGATCATGAACTTCATGCAGGCCAAAAGCTCTCGCGCTTCGGCAGGGCCGACTTCGGTGATTGCGGTGGTAACGCCATCATCGATTTCGCGGTCGATGGCGTCGAGTTCGCGTTCGCGTTGACGCAGCGAATTGAGCAGGATGGTAGAGCCGGTGGCAATGCCCTCGGCCGCGGCGCCGGCAGCTTCCTTGGCCAAACGACAGGCCTCCACAGTGCGGCGCACCAGATGTTTGTGCGCGGGCTCGGTGGCGGGATTCTCGACGCCGGCACTGCTCATGAGATGAATGCCCTCGCGTCTAAGGATAAGGCATTTTTCACAGGATGTGGTTAAAAACACGTGAATTCTGGATTTTATCGCTGGCAGGAGGCAAAAACCTAGAACCTTAAAACGCAGAGGGCGTGGAGAAATGCCGCAGAGGCCGCGGAGAATGTAGGCAAAGTCGCGCAAAGCGCTGGTCAGGCTGTGGGGAGGGTAAACAAAAACATCGAGCCGTGGTTAAGTTCACTTTCGGCGCGGATCGAACCCCGGTGGGCGCGCACAATGTGTTTGACAATGGCGAGGCCGAGACCAGTGCCTCCCGACTCGCGAGAGCGTGCCTTGTCGATACGGTAGAAGCGCTCGAACAGACGCGGCAGATGCTCGGAAGGTATGCCCGCACCAAAGTCGCGGACATAGAATTCCACGGCTTGGGGGACGTGGCGCGCTCCCAGCTCAATCCGGCCCCCCGCCGCGCCGTACTTCAGGGCATTGTCGATTAGGTTGGCGAAGGTCTGGTGAATGGCTTCCCGGTCGGCCAAGACCGCTGTCAGCGTCTGCGTCGACTGACCGCCGGATTGTGTGTGGATGGCTTGCGGTTGCAGTTCTTCGATTTGAAGATCGATACCATGAGTCCGTGCAATCTCGCGGAAGCTTTCCTCGGCATCATGCAGTAGTTCGTTCGGCAAAACTGGTTCGATATCGAATCGAGTCTCCCCGGACTCAACTCTCGCCAGCGTAAGCAAGTCCTCTGTGAGTCGCGACATGCGGGTAGCATTCTTGCGAATGATTTCGATAAATTCCCTGGTGGGCCCGCCATTTTCCGAGGAGTTGTCGAGAAGAGTTTCGGCATAACCCTGAATGGAAGTGAGGGGAGTGCGCAATTCATGAGAAACATTGGCGATAAAGTCGCGACGGGTTTTCTCCACGCGCTCGGTTTCGGTGAGGTCGCGCAACACGGCCACCGCGCCACCATCAGGTAAAGGCGCTGCGGTCACGTCGAAGGCGCGACCGGGAATGAGGGAGGTGGCCCGTGCGGTCTTCACTTCGCGCGCTTCGGTGGCACTTTTGACAGCTGCCAAAAAATCAGGGTCCCGAATGGTTTCCACTACGGGCGCTTGTAAACGCGTGCGCCGCGGCACGAGACGGTCCATCGACTGGTTAGCCCACTGAACCAACCCATCGGCGCTGACGGCGATGACGGCATCCTGCATGCTGTTGAGCAGGGTCTCGAGCTGATGCTGGCTCGAGCGCACCGCGGCAAAAGTGCGCTCCAGGTGGCGGGCGGTCACGTCGATGGCGCCGGCAACACGGCCGATTTCATCCTGGGAGGCATCGTCGACGCGGGCCCGCAGATCGCCTTCCGCGATACGGCCCGCAATGTCCACGATGTGCTCCAGGCGGCGGGCAGTCCAGGTCGCTGCGACAGCCGCCACCACCAGGGCGACAATGAAAGCCAGCGCTGAGGATATTGCCAATCCACGAAAGACCCTTCCGGAGATAGCCTCCACATCCGAGAGCGGATAGGCCAATCGCACGGCTCCGCCAGAAACAGGCGCTGCCACGTAAAGAAAGGGAATACCCAAGGTCGCACGGCGACGCTCGTCAGTGCCGATGTTCCCTGCGAGAGCGGCGGCGAATTCCTTGCGTTGAGCCTGGTTTTCCATGGAGGCAGGATTGGACTCTGACGCGGCCAAAACTCTGCCGGTAACGTCGATGATGGTGGCGCTCGCGCCGGCTGCCT
>WNGP01007208.1_pt1 | contig 11505 bp, 10 predicted proteins | sample 5407671 | NCBI WGS metagenome assembly WNGP01 (sample SAMN13153381, study PRJNA577476) | soil metagenome | isolation source: 40 cm soil or saprolite under Garry oak tree replicate 2 | place: USA:California | collected 2016-06-15 | reverse complement strand
GGCTACTGAAAGCCCATCATGGTGGACAGCTCCGCGCCGTCGCTGATCCCACCCATGATCAGGTACTTCCGGTATTCGGCAAGATCAGACGACAGCGGCCCTAAGCGCGTACGTACAGCAGGTTCTCGCCGTTTATGAAAATCTCGAAATTCGAGTTGCCCATAACGCGCTGAAAATTCCGGCTCGTGGCCGCTCCCGGCAGCATCCAATCGTGCGGCTCGATAAACACAGCGAAGACAGCCTGCAACCACTCGACATTTGCTGCGAAGAGATCGCTTTCAAAGCCCTCGATATCGATCTTCGCAATGAATGGCGCTCCGTTCGGAACCTTTCCGAAGGCTTCGGTCATGGTTACGATTGGACGACCGGTTTCTGCCCGCTGCGTTGTCGCTGCCCAGCCAAGGTCGCCGCTCTTCACTTCCGCAAACCCAGCTACGGCGCCGATGGGATTGTCGAGCACGACCACGCCTGGGACGTTGCCGACATTCTTGCGCAAGATCGCAACATTTCCTGGTTCCGGTTCAAGCGCAACGACGTGAGCCGCCGGGAATCTCTGTTTGAACCAAAGGGTCGCGATTCCGATGTTTGCGCCTGCATCAACGATGGTTGGGATTCTGCCGCCCTCGACGATCTCGCAATATCGTTGCTGCATGCGAGCCCGGACGGCCGGCGCAACTCCGATATCGTACTCTCCACGGCGAAACACCTGCCTGACCACCTCGATGTCGCTTTGGGCAACCCGCAAACATACGGGGCCGACGCCGGGGAGCTTGACCGTAGCGGCGGAAGCGCCGGTAACCAGCGGAGCGTAACGCCAAAGAAATCTTGGTCCGAACGCCAATACGTCGGAAATGTCGTCTCTAATGCGATGGAAAAGTCCCGACATCCGATATCCCGAAACTGCCGTTGCCTACAATTGCCGCTAACTTTCCTGCTTGGCTGGAGGCGACAGGCCGCGGTCAGGGCGGGCCCTGGTCGACATCTAGTCGAGCTGAAGAATACGTCGCGGCGAGATTCGCCCAATTGTCAAATCCATCAACGCCAGCAAGTTGCCTTTCAGACGACCTTTCCGGTCAACCCATGGCTCGGGGCGAAAGCTTCGCGCCAGGTTGGCCAATAGATTACGTCCCATGAGCATTCGGGCGTGCTTCCACGACATCGTTCCCTTACGCAGAAGATAGATGGGGTTGGCGATCTGCGAATAGCCGAAACGAACGCCCGATGTACGCCCAATCTTGATCCCCAAATGGACTCCACGCAACGCCTCGGACTTTACAATCCGGCCATGCGGCTGAAGCTGCATCGAGAAATCGATGTCTTCCTGCCAGCCGTAAAGAGGCAGATTCTCATCGAAGAGAATCTTGTACCGTCTCACCGGCTCCAATCGAAAGGCCATGTTGCAGCCATACGTCCCATCGAAATCGAACATGGGGACATCGCTTCTCATCCACCCTCTGTCTGACCGGACGATGTCCAAGCCCTGCGCTACCGTGAGGCCAGGGCCCACGGCGCCGTCCGCCAGCAGATATCCGGTCGCGGCTGAAACGTCAGGATGGTCCGAGAACAACGTCTCGATATTGGCCAAGTAACGTTCGTCGGCAAAAAAATCGTCATCGAAGAAGACGATGACGTCCGCGTCGGTAACGGCCGACAGGATCCGATTGCGCTGCGCAGGCAAACCAACGGGTCCATTCACGACGAGCGTGGGACGGGGGAAGCGTTGCAGCTCCGCCATGTCGACATCGTTGGGTCCAACCGGGCAAATCACGAGCAGATCGGGCAGTCTCTGCTGACGGGCAAGGAAGCTTGCCATTTCGGCAAGAACCTCCCGTCTGCCCGCTGTCGCGATCCCGACGGCGATATTCAGCTTGGTGGCCTGCAAAGCGATCCCCGCCGTGTCAATTCGATCCAAGCCACAATAAGCGGGTGTGTCGGTTTACGACACCTTTTTCGCACGGTTCATCCGCCGTCCCGTTGGAAACCTTAATTGTCCTTCCAAGAGATTCATTGGGCAAGAGATTCATTGGCCAAGAGATTCATTGGGCTGAGCAAAGTTAACTTAACTGTCCGCGAGCAGTCTGCCCGACCACCCTTCCCAACGCCCGATCGCGACATTTCGATAATATCGAGCCCTGTCGAATTTGCCCATCACGAGAAAAAGGCAGGCCTTGACGACCGGGCGCAATACCCAATTCATCAGCGACAAGCGGGTATAGTTGTGGTGGTGCAGCACGTAGCCCAGCCCGCGCGCGTACACGCGGCCCTTTCGGCCCATCCTTTCGTCCGGGGCCATAAAGCGAATTGTCATAGTAACATTTCAGTCCTTTGGCCATCGCCCGAAGGACGATGTCTTGCCCCTCACAAGACTGCCAGGGCGTTGACGCACCCACGCCAATCGTCGGGTCAAAACCGCTCACGGCCTGTAATGCCGTCAACCTGAAAATAATCATCCATTCGATCTGGGTCGTCCAAACATTTTCGCGGGTGACCCACTGCGCCGTCCCTTCGAAGCGCCCATTGATGTCTTGCGCACGCGTATCGGCGGCGCGGCCACACACGATATCCGCGTCCGTCGACTGCATGGTATTCAGCACGCGCGACAAAAACGAAGGAGGATACCAACAATCATCGTCCGGGAAGAGCACGATCGGACAGCCGGTCTGCGCCCAGCCCATATTTCGCGCGCGACTGGCTCCGCGCTCCGAAGGCGTCCATAGTCGACGCATCTTCAGCGTCGACTGCCAATGCTCACACATGGCACCGAGACGATTGTCGTCATTCTGATCGACAATGATGATCTCGAAATTCTTGAAATCCTGTGCGGCAAGGCTCTCAAACAGAATCTCGAGTTCGCGCATGCGACCGCGAGTTGCCACAATGAGCGCCACGGAGACGGCTTCGCTTTCCATATCTGCCTCGGAAATATCTACCTCACGCGTCTAATGATTGCAGCCGATAGCGGAGGACATAGGCTGATTATCGTAAAGTTGAAACACCAAAACAATAGACCGGTCGGATGATGACAGGGGTTGGCAAAAAGCCTAGGCGCGAATCCTGCGATTAACTTGAATTGTTAGAGCCAACTTCACCATAGGTGTGGCCCTGCCTGATCTGCGGAACTGTTAAGGTCGGCAAATCGCCGTGGGATCATCGCCGGTCGGCAGCCGCGTCCAACTCAGCGGTATTCGGCCCTTTATGGCCAGGCTGCCTAGAATTCGCAACAAAACGACACATCGACAAAGTTCCTCATATGGTGATTCATATAATGCATACGGCTTATATCATTTCGCCAGGTTCCCTTTATGACACATGTCACGTGTGAAGAAAGCTTCGGATGCAAGCACGAAAAATAGCCATCGCGAGCTTCTGGCCGCTGATGGGACCGAAGATCCACAGCAATGCCAAGGCGGCGCAGTACCTCGTGGCGATTGGCTTCCTGCTTGCCGCAAGTCCAGCGGACGCGCAGCGCAGTGGCTCAACTCCTGCCACCGGTGCTGGTCCGAAGGTACAAACGGCCGCAAGCTGTGACACCTTTCTAAGTTCACTCGGCGTCAACACCCATGTGAGCCAGGGCTATAATCCTGGGTCCTATGTCTTGCCTCTTCGATATCTGGGAGTGCGCAACATTCGCGATAGTGAACGCGACCTGCGAGGACTATTGCTGCTTCACCAACAAGCCGGCGTTCAAGTCGATCTGTTGGGCGCCGATGTCGTCGAACTGACCAACGCCGCGAGAACTCTCGCCAAGGCCGGCGCTCTCATGGCCATCGAAGGCCCCAACGAGCCGAACAATTTCCTGATCACCTACAACGGCAAACAGGGCGGAGGAGCGGACGGAAGCTGGCTTCCGGTCGCCGAACTTCAGAGAGACCTCTACAGTGCGGTAAAGAATGATCCGGAATTGAAGCAGTACCCGGTTTTTCATGTCTCCGAAGGCGGCGCCGAGACAGAGAACGTCGGATTGCAGTTCCTGACAATTCCCGCGGGAGCCAAGACGTTGCTCCCCGATGGCACGCGCTATGCCGACTACGCCAACCCGCACAACTATGTCGTTGGCATCGGCATCGGATATGTCGACAACCAGGCTTGGCAGGCGGCCGATCCCACGCTCGATGGCCACTGGGATGGGCTTTACGTCGAGCATGGACGCACGTGGAAGGGACACTTCCAGGGCTATTCCAACGACGAATTGCAAGTCTTGCCGCGCGTTACGACCGAAACGGGATGGGAAGCTCCCACGCCCAAGGAAGAGCCAACGCAAGGCATCGTTCTGGTGAACACCTATCTGGCGCAATTCAAGCGCGGCTGGAGATATACGTTCATTTATCAACTCGGTGAAGGCCAGGGAGGCGGCGGAAATCATGGACTCTTCCATGAAAATTGGACGCCGAAGCTGGCCGCTACGTACATCCACAATCTTACGACAATCCTCGCGGACAGGACGCCGATCGCCAATCCGGGAACGCTGGACTATTCCATTCCCGACCAACCCTCGACGGTACATGACTTGCTGCTTCAACGAAGCGACGGCGTGTTCCAACTGGTGATATGGGGCGAACAGGTCTCCGGTTCGAACAACGTCACGGTCAACCTGGGCAAAAGCCGAGCAACGGTAAAGGTCTATGACGTCACCCTTGGCACGGACCCCATCCAGACGCTCACAAACGTCGACCGCGTGCTTCTAACGATGACTGATCACGCAGTGATCATCGAGATCCATTGAACCCCGCAAAGCTGAGCGCCTTGCGTGGCTTCCACTACCCGCGCCCCTGCCTCGATGTGCTTCGGATAGAGAACCGCGCCGCTTAAGCATTTTCTGAAGTTGCCATGTGCGATCCCTCGGTCCTGGAGTAGAACGCCAACATCGGCATACGGCGGCAAGCCGAAGCCACGATCGAGAAACTCATCATGAAGGTCGCAATCATCCATTATTGGCTCGTCGGCATGCGCGGCGGCGAGAAGGTGATCGAAGCTCTCTGCGACATGTACCCGCAGGCGGATATTTTCACCCACGTCTACGTTCCGGAGATGGTCTCCGATAAGATCCGGCAACATCGCGTCGTTCCGACCTTCATCAATTCGCTGCCGCGCGCGGCGAAGATGTACAAGACCTACCTCCCCTTGATGCCGCTTGCGCTCGAACAACTGGACTTGCGCGGCTACGACCTCGTCATTTCCAGTGAATCCGGACCTGCGAAAGGCATCATCCCGCCTTCGGATGCGCTTCACGTTTGCTACTGCCACACGCCGATGCGCTACATCTGGAACATGTATCACGACTATCGGGACGGCGCGGGCCGCTTAACGCGCTGGATGATGCCGCCACTGTCGCATTACCTTCGCATGTGGGACGTGACGTCGGCCGCCCGGGTCGACAGCTTCGTCGCGAACTCGGCGACGGTCGCGCGGCGCGTCCGGCGGTACTACGGGGTGGATTCCGCCGTCGTTCATCCACCCGTCGATACGGCCGCGTTCGCGGCCGTCCCCTCGTCCGAACTCGGCGACCATTACCTCATGGCGGGCGAACTGGTCTCCTACAAGCGGCCGGATCTCGCCGTGCGCGCTTTCAACGAGATGAGGTTGAAGCTGGTCGTGATCGGCGGCGGCGACATGCTTGAGGAAGTCCACCGCCTTGCCGGACCGACCGTGACAGTTATGGGCTCGCAACCGTTCGATGTCCTGAAACAGCACTACGCACGGTGTCGCGCTCTGATCTTTCCGGGCGAGGAGGATTTCGGGATGGTGCCCGTCGAGGCGATGGCGAGCGGACGGCCGGTCGTCGCCTTTGGTCGGGGCGGCGCGACCGAAACCGTGACGGAAGGCGTGTCCGGCGTCTTCTTCGCCGAGCAGACGGCGGAGGCGATCTCGGCCGCGGTCAGGCGCCTGGATAATTTCCATATCGATCCCGCGAAGATCGTGGCCCATGCGAGCCAGTTTGGACGCGAGCAGTTCTTTCAGAAGATGAAGACCCATATCGACGGCCTGTTGGCCGAGAAGGCGAACGGACGCATTGCGCTCGGCAATTAAGGCGCGCTTTTCTGGTCGGCAACCTGGAGCGTGTCGATCACGAGCAACGACGCGCCCTCGATCACAAGGCATGTCAGCCTGCCGGTCGCAAACGCGCCGGTATCGATATTGATCCGGTTGCATCCGACGTCGATGTCGCGCGTAGGCGTGTGTCCGTGAATGACGATCTTGCCGAAATCCTCGTTCGAGGACAAAAACTCTTCCCTTATCCAAAGCAAGTCATTTTCCATCTGCTGCGACAGCTCGACACCAGGCTTCACTCCTGCGTGCACGAAGAAGTAATCCCCGCATGCAAATGATGGTTGCAGGTCGCGGAAGAAGCGAAAATGCGCCTGCGGGAGCGCGTGATGAAAAGCCGCCTGCAACTCGACGATCGGCTTGCCGCTCGCCAACTGCCCGGAAGCGACCCCGTAAGACGCCAGCGTTTCCACGCCCCCCAGGCGCATCCATTGATCGAAGAGATTGCGATCGCTCAAGCATTTGAGCGCGATCAGTTCATGGTTTCCTTTCAAGAAAACGCATTCTTGCGCCTTGCGGAGTTCAATCAACCGATCGATGGTCTCGCGCGAGGAAGAGCCGCGATCGATATAGTCGCCCAAGAAAACACAGAGCGGCCTGCTCGTCGGGCGAGAGGCGATATCGGCATCGATCCGGGACAGGAGTTCGTCGAGCAAGTCGAGGCGACCGTGAATATCGCCGACCGCATAAATCCTCAAACCTTCTGGTAGCGAAGGGGGACGCCCAAAAACCTTGAGTTGCTCAACCTCAGGAAGTGATAAAATCACTTGTCAACTCACCATTGCGGGAATATCTCCCAGGGAAGCGGGATTATTGGTATATGCACCAAGGCTTGCCGTCGATCTCTCCTCCGATGTCCACTTCGTGGAGGCGCGGCGGCGGCTTTGCCTGAAACTTGAGGGAGCGCATGCAGACCCCAAAGCGCGATCCCCGCTTCAAGCGCGATCCACAAAAGCCCAGTTCTTTCAACTTATTAAAACCGACAACCATAAGCCCGTTCACAGAAAAGCTTGCCGATCAACCATGACGACGAACTACAGTTGATAGATTGCGCTACATACTGTAGGTTTCGGAACGATTTTTTCAATGCGAAACAAGTAGTTGGAGCGTACAATGCATTTTGGACTTGTCGCAAGGGTGCTGGTCGCTCCCGCGTTGTTGGCGATTTGCGTGGGTCAGGCATGGGCCGCTCCTTGCGTCGCGCCTCCTGTTACCACCGAGTCGATCGCTAGATTTAAGGCAAATCCGCAGGCCCTGATCGCTCCGAGTTCCGATACGCGTACGATCGAGGCTTCTGTCAGGGATCTCGCCGGGACGGACGCCTCCCTTGCCGCGGATCTGGTTCACCTGGCGGAAGGCGCGGTCCCGCGGTTTCAGGCTGCCATTGCCGCAGGCCTTGCCCAGGCGGCGATCGCTTGCACGAATGTCGACCAGCACGCGGGCTTGCTGATCCAGCAAGCGGTGGCCGGTTTCCAGGACGGGCAATTCCAGGCTTCGTTTGAGGCGGTCGCCGGGGATCTTTCGACCGCTGCGACCAATGCTGCGAGCAGTTCCGCGGCCAGTTCCGTCGGCAGCGTGATCATCGTCAATCCAAATACAGGTGGAAAGACGACCACGAACCCGGGCGGCGGCGGCAACTTGGCCCTGATCCAGATTACCTCGAGTCCCATCACAGTCAACGCGGCAACTGGGCCGACGAGCCCGTCCACGACGGCCGCGAATCCGGTGAGTCCGACCCGTTGAACTTTCGCACGGGATGTAAGGACATAACGCTCAGTTCGAGGAATTGCGAATGAACGTAGCCGGACAGTTTACGCGGTTTGCAGCAGGCGTGGACAATGACCCCAATTCGGGGTCGTTGTCATTACTGCAGATTCGCGATTTCCTGGGCCGGCAATGGCGTCTCATCGCGCTGGTGATGGGCCTGTCCATTGTTGCTGGTGCTGGATACGTGGCGATTTCGCCATCGATGTACACAGCCCAGACTGACATGATCATTGATACGAAGAAGATCACCTGGACGCAGGGAGAACTAGCCTCCGAGAATCGCACAATTGAAGATGCGTCGGTCGAAAGCGAGATAGAGACCACAAGATCCGAAAGAGTGGCGGAAGCGGTCATTCGTCGCTTGCACCTGACTGAGGATCCCGAGTTTGCCGGATCTGGCCCTGGCCTGAGGCGCCGCATCTTTTCGTTTTTGAGATTGGTCAAGGAGCCGGAACAACCGTCAGACGGCGAATTGCTGAGCGGCGTCATCGGTGCCGTGAAGGACAGGCTGCGCGTGACGCGCCTTGGACGGAGCTACATCGAGCAGATTGCATTTACATCCCTTGATCGGGACAAGGCCGCAAAGATCTCCAACACCTTTGCGGATGCCTATATCGAAGATCAGTTGGAAGCAAAGTACGAAGCAACGCGGCGCGCAAGCGCCTGGCTCGAGCAGCGAATCGGCGAGCTGCGCAAGCAGGCCAGCGACGCCTACAGGGAAGTACAGGACTTCAAATCCAAGAACGGCATCATCATCGGCGTCGACGGCAAGCTGGCGAGTGAAGTCGAACTCGATCAGCTCGGCGTCGCTTTGGCGAAGGCCCGCGCCGACACCAGCCAGGCCAAGGCAAAGCTCGACCGGATCGAGCGCGTGCTGGAGCAGCGGACCGACAAGGAAACCTTCAACATCCCCGATCCGATCGTCACCGACGCCCTCAGCAACCCCGTCATCACCAAGCTGCGTCAGCAGTTCCTGGACGATCAGAACAAGGAATCGGAGTGGAGCGCCCGCTACGGGGCCGATCACCAGGCCGCGAGAAACCTACGCGCGGAAATGGCGGCCCTGCAACGCGCGATTTGGGACGAAATTTCGCGTATCGCAGAGAGCTACAAGAGCGAGGTCCAGATCGCCAAGAGCCAGGAAGAATCCATTGACAAGCGCATGACCGAGGTTTTCCAGCAGTCCGCTACCACGCGGCAGGCACAGGTCCGCCTGCGCGAGCTGGAGACCGCGGCGAATACCTACCGCGGCATCTACGAAACCTTCCTGTCCCGCTTCACTCAATCGGTGCAGCAGCAGTCGTTCCCTTCAACCGAGGCCAGGGTCGTCACGTACGCCTCCCCCCCGAAGTCACCAAGCTCTCCCAAAGTCGGCTTGACGCTCGCTCTGGCCGCACTTTGCGGGTTGGGTCTTGGCGTCATGTCAGCGTTCGCCCGTGAGCAGATGAATCGGCAGATTCATACGCGCGCGGAGCTCGAAGGGCTGTTGGGAACCAGCTGTCTCGCCGTTCTTCCTGCCCTTGGCAAGAAAAGAAAGTCCGCCCTGAAAAAGAGAGGCGCAACGAAGGACTCCGGCGGCGTCTTCCAGCTGATCAGCGAGGCCGCGCCGTTTTCGGCTACCGCCGAGGCCCTGCGCTACATCAAGGTGGCGATCGATCTGCACCCGGCGGGCGGCAAGGTCATTGGAATTGTCTCAGCTCTTCCCGGTGAAGGAAAGACGACGGTTGCGGCGGGCTTTGCGGCCTTCGTGGCCAGGAATGGAGGCCGGACCCTGCTGGTCGACGCCGATTTGCGCAATCCTTCGTTGACCCGCACGCTCGGTTACACCGATACGCCCGGGCTGATCGAACTGGTCGCCGATAAATCTCAGCTGGACGATCTGGTCATCAGCGATTCCAGGCACAAGTTCGATTTCCTGCCATCGTCGACCCGGATCAAAGCGTCGAACAGTTCGGATATCCTGAACTCACTCGCCATGAAGCAGATGCTGAAGGTGGCCAAGAACGACTACGACTATGTCCTGGTCGACCTGCCTCCGATCCTGCCGGTGGTCGACGTCAAGGCGGTGGCTCATCTGTTCGATGCCTTTGTACTGGTCGTCGAATGGGGAAGCACGTCGACGGACGAAATCCTCAAGGCCGTATCGGCCTCCCCCACTCTGTCCGAGCGGCTGTTGGGTGCCGTTCTGAACAAGGCCGACGAGGACGTCATGCGACGCTTCGAGGGCTATTCGGACCGCCATTACAACTACTACACCGCCGAAAAGATTCCCGCGGAAGTCATCTAGACTTTGCCTCTCGCATCGAAGCCAAGGCTTTCTTTCCAGCTGCTTGTCCTACGCAGTTTGACGGTCGTCGTCGGCTGCCTGGGATTTCTCTGGGGAGTTTCCAATATCGCGCGGGGCGAGGGCAGCGATGTCTTTTGGGACATTGAGGCCCGTCTCCTGCGGTTCGAAGTTTTCAGCCGAGCGTCGTCAATCGCGGTGCTGGAGAGCGCGGCCGGGCAGGACCTTAATCCTTGCGACAATCACGCCCAGCGCGCCCTCATGCTCATTGAAATTCCCCTTGCGGACGCGGCGCTGCGATCGGGAGCCGTGCAGGAATTCGATCAGCGCATCCGCTCTCTCGAAACGCGCGCCAGACAGACCCTTGGCTGCACGCCGCGCGATTCATTTGTTTGGCTTTTGCTGTTCGGGATGGAAATCGAGCACGGGATTTTGGACGAACATTCGTTCGATCTGCTTGCGATGTCCTACGAAACCGCGCCAAACGAGGCGTGGATTGCGATTCGCCGGATCGTCGTTGCGATGCCTGTCGTTCGCGTCGCGCCCGAGCCGATCCAGCAAAAAGTTCTGATGGAGTTTCAGGACCTGATCAGGCACGGATTTGTTGAAGCGTCCGCCCGTACCTATTGGGACGCGTCCGCATCGACCCGCTCCCTGCTTCAATCGCGCATCGACCAGCTCGACCCGCGCAGCCAGAGAAACTTCTCCGATGCCTTGCAGAAACTGCGGTCCTGAGACGTCTTGCCAATGCCCGGTTTGCTGCTATCCATTGCGGAAGCAACCCCGGCAACGAGCGCGTCTCTTGGTCTTGCCATGGCAGTTCGGATCATTGCTCTGCTCGTCATCTGCTCCCTGACGGCGTCGGTACGCTGTTTCGGACAGGAGGCTGAAGAGTTCCCGGATTCATCTCTGACCCGCGAGCAGTGGCAGCAACGCGTGCAAGACGCCCGCCGCCACTCAGAGGAGTTTGTCGCGAACGCCCGCGTGCGGCCCGAGGCTTCCACGACGCCCGCGCAGGAGGAGACGGAAGCCGCGGGCCGTGCATTGAACGATCCGACTCTTCGGCAAGGCGACGTGATTTCCACCGGAAAGGGCTTCGTCGTCTTCGTCGGCCGCGACGAGGAGCATCGGCCCAACGACTTTTTGTCAGCTCCCGATCAACAACATCCACGGTAAGGCCTCCCGCACTTTTCCTCATGCGGCAGCGTCACAGCTAGAGCATGATCAGAAAAAGCCCCGCACTTGGATAGCGGGGCGGGTACTGGTTTTCCCTTAGAGCGTGATGACTTTTCTTCGAATCGTCATCTCGCTCTATCTTTTTGTGTGAGCATGATCTTTTCGGAAAACCGGTACCCACTTTTCCGGATCATGCTCTAGTTAACAAATGCGGAGCGTTTGCGCGGAGATCA
>WNGP01004579.1_pt1 | contig 11506 bp, 8 predicted proteins | sample 5407671 | NCBI WGS metagenome assembly WNGP01 (sample SAMN13153381, study PRJNA577476) | soil metagenome | isolation source: 40 cm soil or saprolite under Garry oak tree replicate 2 | place: USA:California | collected 2016-06-15 | reverse complement strand
ATCGACTTCCCCTTGAACCGCTCGTCGGCGGCGGTGTTGTCCGACAGGATGGCGACCCGATCCTCGACCACCTTGCGGGCGATCGACTGCGGCACGTGCTTCGAGGCCGACGACTGCGCCGTCCGCCCTCGTGAGATCCGTGGCACGAGCTCGCCGGTCGCGGCCTCGAGCAGGAGGATCGAGACGCGGTCCACGTTCATCACCTGGAACGTGAACTCGACCACCTTGTCGAGCAGGCGGTCGAGCTCCTGCTGCTTCGACAGCTCCTTCGAGATCTCGAGCAGCAGCTCGAGCTTCTTTTCGCGCAGCTCCTCGAGCGACTTGGCGGTGACCTTGAGGTGGGAGGCGCCCGACGGCGTGGCGGTGACGATGGCCGGAACGCCTCCCGACACGTTCACCGGGAGCTGGCGCACGATCGTGCCGCCCGCGGGCTTCGCCCCGGTGAACTCGCTCGACACCTGCGGCACGACCTGGGGCCGGAGCGGGGGACTGACCTGCTTCACCCGGAAGGCGACCTTGCCGAACGTGACGACGTCGTTTTCGGTGGCGAGCGCTTCGCTGATGCGCGCGCCGTTCAGGAAGGTGCCGTTGGACGAGCCGACATCCTTGACCTTCACCCCCCCGTCGGCGAGGGACACTTCGGCGTGTCGCCGCGAGATGGTGGGATCGTAAATCGGGACGTCGCTCGTGACCGCCCGCCCCACGACCACGACGCGGCCGGGCTGGAGGTCGATCGACTGCTCGCCCGTCGTGCTCAGCAGCTTGAACACAAGCGGAGAATATACGTCAGGGGGTTGCCTTGGCGAGCGCCAGGGCCTTCAACACGGCCTGCGCCTTCGCCTCGGTTTCAGCGAACTCGCGCGCCGGATCGGAGTCGGCCACGATCCCCGCTCCCGCCTGGACCACGACGCGGTCTGGCTGCACCAGCGCGCAGCGGATCGCGATCGCGGTGTCGAGGCTGGTCGCGCCCCAGCCGACGTAGCCCACGGCGCCGGCGTACGGGCCGCGCCGCTCCGGCTCGAGCTCGTCGATGATCTCCATGGCGCGCACCTTCGGCGCACCGGTGACGGTCCCAGCCGGAAAGCACGCCTTGAACACGTCGAGGGCATCGTAGCCGTCGCGCAGCCGGCCGCGCACCTCGCTCACCAGGTGCTGCACGTGGGAGTAGCGCTCCACCTGGAGCAGGTCCGTGACCCGCACGCTGCCGAACCGCGCCACACGGCCCACGTCGTTGCGCCCCAGATCGACGAGCATCATGTGCTCGGCGCGCTCCTTCTCGTCGGCGAGCAGCGCGGCGGCGAGCACCTCGTCTTCTTCGGGCGTGCGGCCGCGCGCGCACGTCCCGGCGATCGGTCGCACGGTCACCTCGCCGCCTTCGACCCGCACCAGCACTTCGGGCGAGCTCCCCACCAGCGTGAAGTCGTCGAGCGCGAGGTAGAACAGATAGGGCGCGGGATTGAGCGCACGCAGATAGCGATACAAGAGCAGCGGATCCACGGCCCCGGGGGCGTCCTGACGGCGCGACAACACGGTCTGGAAGGCGTCCCCCGCGACGATGTACTCGTGTATCCGTGCCACGTCCCGCTCGAACGCGGCGCGCGGGTAGCGTGACTCGGTGGGCACCGGCGGCACTCCGTCCTTCAGCGGCAGCGGAGCCAAGTCGTGGCGCTCGCGCAGACGCGCCACGATTTCGTCCAGCCGTGCCTCCGCGGCATCGTACAGGCGCAGCCGCGCGGCGCCGGCGGCGCGCGCCGGCACCTCGACGTTGGCCACCACGATGGCGCGCCCGAACAGATTGTCGAGGATGACCACCGTGTCGGCGATCATCATCACGGCGTCGGGCACCGCCAGCGTGTCGGCGGGCGGATGCGGCAGGTGCTCCACGGTGCGCACCAGATCGTAGCCCAAGTAGCCCACGGCCCCGCCCGTGAAGCGCGGCAGGCCCGGGACCGGGACGGCGGGCAGGGCGCGCATGCGCTGCCCCAGGTCGCCGATCGGGTCGTCCGTCTCGCCCACGACTTCCCAGCCGCGGGCTTTGGTCCACCGGTCGATCGTGCGGCCCCGCCCCTTCCCGCCCGCCCGGCAGCGCCACACTTCGCGCGGCTCGGTCCCCAGGAAGGTGTAGCGGGCCCAGCGCTCGCCTCCCACCAGCGATTCCAGCAGGAACGCGAATGGGGGGCGGGCGACCTTGACGAAGGCGGCGAGCGGCGTGTCGGCGTCGAGCACGACCTCGCGCACCACGGGGACCATGCCGCCGCGCTCGGCGCGCGACAGGAAGTCGGCGCGGGCGTCGCTCATCGAGCGGCGAGCGGGGTAGAGGGGATATGCGACCCCTCGCCGCCGCGCTCGCGCTGGCCGGTCTCGGGCTGCCGGCCCGGCTCCACGCCCAGGCGTGGGGCTCGGACTCCGCGGTCGCGCTGGCGCGCCGCGCCGCGCTGCGCCGCAGCGGTGCCGCCGCCGACACCACCCTGCACGACTACAAGGCCCAGGCCCACGGCTTCCTGTTCTTTCTGGGCGCCTTCGGCGAAGGACTCGCCGACCCTCCGCGCCTCGTCAAGGCGGACCAATTGGAGCTGGAAGTGTACTGGAGGGCCCCGGCGAGCAGCAAGCAGCGTGTCGTCGGCTGGCGCGATCAGGCGCAGCTCCCCACCGACATCAACTATCACCGCGACCACCTCGGCATCATCCAGAACAACTTCGGCGCCGCCATCCGGCTGGGCGAGGGCGACGAGGTGCGGGACGTGCCGCACCCGCTCTCGGCGGTGGGCCTGGGTCTGTACGACTTCGCGCTCGGCGATACGACCATCATCGCGCTCCCGGAGCGCGAGGTGCGCGTGGTGGCGCTGCGCGTGCGGCCCAAGAGCTTCGATCTCCCACGCATCGTGGGCACGCTGTATCTGGACGCGGCCTCCGCCGATCTGGTGCGCATGGCGTTCAACTTCACGCCCCACGCCTACCTGGACCGCCAGCTGGAGGACGTGAGCATCGTGCTCGACAACGCGCTGTGGGAGCAGCGCTACTGGCTTCCCTATCGGCAGGAGATCGAGATCCGGCGCCGCGCCACGTGGCTCGACGTGCCGGCGCGCGGCATCATCCGCGCGCGCTGGGAAATCGACGGCTACGTGTTCAACCTCGGGCTGGCGCAGAGCTGGTTCGCGGGCGACGAGATCACCTTTCTCCCCAGGGCGGAGCGCGACTCGTTTCCGTGGACCCAGCCGCTCGCCGCCGCGCTCGAGAACGTGGCCGAGCCGGTGCGGCGCGACGACCTGGAGCGGGTGCGCGCCGAGGTCGAGCAGATCGCCGGACGCCGCGCGCTGTCCGGGCTCCGCGCCAACCGCCTCGGCGTGCGCTCCCTCTCGGATTTGATGCACTTCAATCGCGTGGAGGGGCTCGCGGCCGGCGCCGGCGTCGTGGTGCGCGGCGGCGGCGAGCGGCGCGAGCTGCGCCTGCGCGGGAGCTACGGGCTCGCGGACCGGCGCGGCAAGGGCGCCCTGAGCGCGGTGGAGCGGGAGGGTCGGGGCGCCCTCGAGCTGAGCGCCTATCGCGAGGTGCGCGACGTGGGCGACTGGTCCGTGATCGCCCCGCTCCAGAACTCCCTCTCGGCCCAGGAGTTCGGACACGACTACGGCGACTACTTTGTCGCCCGGGGGGCGCGCCTGACGTACCACTACGGCGTGGGCGTACGCGGGGAGTGGCGTGTCGCGGCCAGTCGCGAGTCGTTTCAATCGCTCGCCGTCGCCGCCTCGCCCGCGAACGGCAGCTTCCGGCCGAATCCGGCGCTGGGCGGGCCGGGCGTCGACCTGGTGCAGCTCGCGTTCGAGCGCCGCAGTGAAGGGTTCGCCGTGCGGCGCGACCTGCACGTCGAAACGCTGCTCGAAGCCGGTCGCCAGGACGGCGGCGACAGCTACGTCCGACTCTCCGGCGCGGGCCACTTGCTCGTCCCGGTCGGAGCCACACGCCTGCTCCTCCGGGCACAGGGCGGCGCGGCGAGCGCGCGGCTCCCGGCACATCGCGCGTTTGTGCTCGGAGGGCGCGGCACCCTGCTCGGCGATCCGTTCCGCGCCTGGGGCGGCCGGCGCATGGGCCTGGTGCACGTGGAGTGGCGCGTGCCGGCGCCGTTTCCGGCGCTCGGCGTCGGGCCCTATGCGCGCACGCCGCGCACCGTCACCCTCGCCCCGTACGTGGCCGTCGGCTGGGCCGACGATCCGGTCGCGGGCACGCCGTGGATGCCCACCACCGGCGCGCGTACTACGCTCGGGCTCGGGGTCGAATGGCTGGGCGTGTTCCGCTGCGAGGCGGGCTTCGGCACCGCGACGCACCGCATGGGCATCGCGTTCGACGTGTCGCGGGACTTTTGGGGAATCCTGTGACGCGGCTGACGCCGCGAGGTTCGGGAGGTTCTGGAGGTTGGGGGAGGTTGGAGAAGGTTGCATCGCGCGCGGAGCAACCTCCACAACCTCCACCAACCTCCCGAACCTCCCCAACCTCCCCAACCTCCACTAGCTTGTCTTAGATGGCCGACACGAACTTCCCGGATGCATGGCTAGCCCACTCCCTCGAGGGAGTGGTCACGCCGGAGCTTGTCGCCGAGCTGCGGGAGAAGGCCACGCCCCAGGCGACCCTGTGGGAGACGCTCGTCGCTCAGAAGATCGTGAGCGACGAGCAGATCCTCACCGCGCTCTCCACGCGGTTCCGACTGAAAATCGCCGAGCTGGACAAAGCGGACCCGACGGCCAAGGAGCGGGTCCCCGAGCTGGTCGCCCGGCGCTATCAAATCGTGCCGCTGCGCGCCACCGACTCCTACCTGGAAGTCGCCACCGCGAACCCGTTCGATCTGGACGCGGAGAAGGCGCTCGCGTTCGCGACGGCGCGGGAAATCCGCATGCAGCTGCTCGCGCCGTCCAAGATCGCCGAGCGGCTGGACGAGATGTACCGCCCCGAGAAGGCGGTGGACAAGCTGCTCGAGGGCATGGAGAGCGAGACCGCGCTCGAGCACCTGAAGGACGTGGCTCCCGATGAGATCACGCTGGCGGCGTCCGAGGCCGAGGCGAGCCAGCGCCCGGTGGTGCGCCTGGTGGATCTGATCATCTCGGAGGGCATCCTGGCGCGCTCGAGCGACATCCACATCGAGCCCGAAGAGGGCGGGGTGGCGGTGCGCTATCGCATCGATGGCGTGCTGCGCCAGGTGATGAAGATTCCGCGCCAGGCGGGGCTGCCGCTGATCTCGCGCATCAAAATCATGTCGTCGCTCGACATCGCCGACCGGCTGCGACCGCAGGATGGCCGCGCCCGCGTGGCGGTGAACGGCCAGCCGATCGACCTGCGCGTGTCGACGCTGCCCGCGTCGCTGGGCGAGAAGGTCGTGATCCGGATTCTCGATTCCCGCGCCACGGTCAAGTCGCTCGACTCGCTGGGGCTGAATACCAACGAGGCGGAAGGCATCAAGCGGCTGCTCGAGAACCACGAGGGGATCCTCCTGGTCACCGGCCCGACCGGCTCGGGCAAGACCACGACGCTGTACTCCTGCATCAACCAGATCAAGAGCGAGGGCGTCAACATCGTCACGGTCGAGGATCCGGTGGAGTACCGGATGCAAGGGATCGTGCAGGTGCAGGTGCAGGAAAAGGCCGGCCTGACGTTCGCCTCGGCGCTCCGCTCGATCCTGCGCCAGGACCCGAACGTGGTGCTGATCGGCGAGATCCGGGATCGCGAAACGGCGCAGATCGCCGTGCAGGCGTCGCTCACGGGTCACCTGGTGCTCTCCACCCTGCACACCAACGACGCGTCCAATGCCGTCACCCGGCTCGTGGACATCGGCGTGGAAGCCTACAAGATCGCCGCCGCCCTGCGGGGGGTGCTGGCGCAGCGGCTGATGCGCAAGCTCTGCCCCACCTGCAAACAGGTGTGGATGGAGTCACCGCCCGACCGTCTCGGCAAATGGGTTCCGAAAGGCACCCCGCTGTACCGAGCCGCCGGCTGCCCCGACTGTGCCATGACCGGATACCGCGGTCGCTTCTCGATCGTCGAGGTCCTGACAGTGACGGCCGAAGTGGAGCGGCGCATCGCGGCGGGGGAGACGGCGGAGCATATCGCGGGCGCCGCGCGCCGCGGGGGCATGAAGGGTCTATGGGAGTCGGGGCTCGAGCACGTGCTGCGCGGTGAATCGACGCTCGACGAGCTGACGCGCGTCGTCGACATCCCGGAAGAGGACGAGCGGCCGTCCGGGCCGGCGGCGGCACCGCGGCGCCCGGGCGGTGCCGCGCGGCAGCCGTATCTGGCGCCCCATCCCGGTGCCGCGCTGGCCGCCGAGACCGCCCCCGAGCCCGACGCGCTGGTGGAGCACTTCGAGCTGCTGGAGGAGCCTGAGCCACCGCGGGTCTCCGGGCCCCACGGCGCGCTGGCGTGCAAGGTGTTGCTCGTGGACGACGAGGACAGCTTGCGCAAGGTCGTGAAGGACCTGCTCGAGCGCGATGGATACATCGTCTCCGAGGCGCGCGACGGTGTGCAGGCGCTCGATCAGGTCGATCGGGTGGGTCCGGACATCATCGTGCTCGACCTCAACATGCCCGGCCTGGACGGATACGGCGTGCTGTCCCACCTGCGCTCGCGGCCCGCCACCGCGGATATTCCCGTCATCGTCCTCACCGCGAAGAGCGACGAAGACAACGAGGTGCGCGTGTTCGAGCTCGGCGCGGACGACTTCCTCACCAAGCCGTTCCGCGCGCGCGCGCTGTCGGCCCGGTTGGAAGCCGTTTTGGGTCGGCGGCGCTAGCCGCGACCGACATCCCCTTCCCCCATGACGGAAGTGCGGGTTGCGTTCGTCGACGCCTACGTACTGCGCGTGGGCGCGGGAGGGGGAGGCGTCGAGGTGCTCGCGCTGCGACGCGCACCGGGGGGCCGCTCGCCCGGCTCGTGGGAGACGGTGCACGGGCACATCGAGGCGGGCGAGACGCCGGTGCAGGCGGCGCTGCGCGAAGTACGCGAGGAGACCGGACTCGACCCCGCGCGGCTGTACAATCTGTCGCGGGTGGAGGCGTTCTACCGCCACCGGACCGACGACATCACGCTGATTCCCGTGTTCGCGGCCGTCGTGGACGCCGCCGCCGAGCCGCGCACGTCGCCCGAGCACGACCGCGTGGAGTGGCTGGCGCCCTCGGCGGCCGCCGCGCGCTTCGCCTGGCCCCGGGAGCGCAGAGCACTGGACGACGTTTTGTCAATCCTCGGGTCCGGGGACGCAGGCTTGCTGGAAGACGTGCTGCGGATAAGCTAAGGAGACGACCGGACGCACCGACTCGAGACCTGGACCAGCGCCGACAGCATGTGAATCCGTTCTATCATCGCATCTATCGAGTAGTGCGCCACATCCCCAAAGGCCGCGTCGCCACGTACGGTCTCGTGGCCCGGCTGGCCGGTCGGCCCGGGGCGGCGCGCACGGTCGGCTGGGCCCTCTCGGCGCTTTCCGAAGATGCCGACGTTCCCTGGTGGCGCGTGCTCAACGCGGCGGGACGCATCTCGCTCTCGGGCGCGGATCACGGCGCCGTGGTGCAGCGCGCCCTGTTGCTGCGTGAAGGCGTGAAGTTCGCCCCGGGCGGCGCGGTGAACCTCGCCGTGTTCGGGTGGCCCGCCGAGGCTTACGACAGCGCGCCCGCGGCCCACATGCGCGCCGCCTCGTCCCGCAGATCGCGCAGGTTGAACGGCTTGCGCACGTAGCGCAGACCGAGTCGGGTCAGCGCGTCGTCCGATCCGGGCCGCACGTCCCCCGTCGCCACCAGCACCCGGTTCTTGAGGGCCGGGTGCGCTTCCACGAGTCGAGTCACGAACAGCTGATCGCGCGCGCGCGCCTGCGCGTCCGCCAGGATGAGGTCGTACGCGCGGGCGCCGGCGAGGTCGAGCGCGTGCTGCACGTTGCGCGCCACGTCCACCGTGTGGCCTTCCCGGCCGAACAGCGCCTTCACCATGCGACGCACCGCGGGATCGTCGTCGACCAGCAGGATCGCCCGCTTCGCCGCCGGGGCCGCAGGCGCCGGCTCGGGCACCGGGGTCGCGTACAATGCGACGTCGGCCGGCGCCGCGGGCAGGTCCACCAGAAACGCCGCGCCGCCTTGCGGTGGCCGCTCCACGCTCACCCGCCCGCCGTGAGCCTCCACGATCGAATAGGTGATGGAGAGCCCGAGCCCCGTCCCCTGGCCCGGCTCCTTGGTGGTGAAGAACGGCGTGAAGAGGTGCGGCAGGACGTCGTCCGGGATGCCTCCCCCGGAGTCGGCGACCTTCATCCGGACGCGGTCGTCGAACCAGGTGACGAGCCGGATCACGCGCGCCCGCTCCGGCGGATTCTCCGCGACGGCCTGCGCCGCGTTGTTCAACAGGTTCAAGAGCACCTGCTGCAGCGCGTGGCGGTCGCCCAGCACCGGCGGGACCGTCCCCAGCTCCGTCTCCACCACGATGTCCTTGAGGGTGAGGTCGAAGCTCATGAGCAGCAGCGTCCGCTGGATCACGTCGTTCAGGTCCACGGGCGCCTGCTCCGCGGGGCCCTTGCGCGCGAACGTGAGCAGGTTGCGCACGATCCGCCCGGCGCGGTCGGCCTGCTCGTGAATCACGCGCAGGTGTCCACGGTCCTTGGCGCCCAGCTCCTTCTGCTCGAGCAGGAACTCGGACAGGCCGGCAATCGATGTGAGTGGATTGTTGAGCTCGTGGGCGACGCCGGACACGAGCTGGCCCACCGCGGCGAGCTTCTCGCTCTGGATCAGGTGGGACTCCATCGCCTGCTGGTCGGTCACGTCCTCGACCAGCACCACGACGCTCTGATGGTGCGCCCCCCCCCCTCCCGGTGCGGGGATGCGGGCGGCGGTCACGCGGATCGTGCGCCCCCCCCCCAGCGTGGCCGAGCGCAGCACGATCGGCTGCACCCGATCGCCCGCGCGCGCGGCCGCCAGCAGGTCCACCAGGGGAGGGGACGTGCCCACCAGGGATTCGACCAGGTCCCGGCCGATCACGTCCGGAATCGGGGCGCCGAGCAGGGAGGCGAACGACCGGTTGGCCCGGCGCACCCGTCCCGCGTCGTCCACCACCGCGATCCCCTCGCTGAGCGAATCGAACGCGGTCTCCCACTGCTCCTTCGCGTGCCGCACCATCTCGAAGAAGCGCGCGTTGGCGATCACGACGGCCGCGTGCGTGGCCACGGTGGAGAGCAGGCGGATGTCCTCCGACCCAAACTCGCCGCCGCGCGGGTTGGCGATCACCAGCGTTCCCACCACCACGCCGTGCGCGCGCAGCGGCACCGCCGCCGCGGAGTCGGCGTGCACGTCCGCCACCAGCCGCGTCGGCTCCCCCCCCGAGTTGCGCACCAGCTCGAGCCGCTCGCGGCCCAGCGACCGGACGACCAGGCCGGGATCGTCCGCGCCGATGGAACGACCCGCGAGCGCCGCCAGGGTGCCGTCGGCGGCGGTGACCCGTAGCAGGGGGCGGTCCTCGCGTCCCTCGCCCGCTCCGACCGCTGCCGCCTCCCCGTCCGGGGCCAGGGCGACGAGCGCTCCCTGGGCGTCGAGAAACCGCATCGCGTAGCGCACCACCTGCTCGACGATGCGTTCGAGCTGCAGCGACCCCGACAGGATGAACGACAGCTCCTGGAGGGAGAACAGCTCCGACAGGCGGCGGTTGAGCTCGTCCGCCGCCCGCCGGCGGTCGCGCTCGCTCTGACGCAAGCGGCGGCTCAGGCGGATCGACCACCCGAGGGCGCCGATGACGGCGATGCCAAGCAGCGCGAGCACGAGGCGCATGAGGGACAACAATAACGTTTGCTTGACGATCGGAATCCCGAGCGATACATTCGGCTATCCCGTTGTCGATATCCCATCTCAACTTGGCTAGCTGGAGCAGCTCTGATGCGGAGTCTGTTCGGGTGGGCCGTGTGCTGCGCCCTCGTGACGACCGGGGGACGCCGCCTCGACGGCCAGGAGCGCACCACGGTTGGCGGATACGGCGAAGTGCACTACACCAACGCCACGGGACCGAACACACCCGGCCGGGCGACGCTGCGCCGCTTCGTGGTGTATCTGGCCCACAGCTTCGACGACCGCCTCAGCTTTCGGTCCGAGCTCGAGGTGGAGGACGCGAGGGTCGAGCCCGGTGGCAGGGCCGGAGAGCTCGAGATCGAGCAGGCGTTCCTCGACTACCGCCTCGCGGACTGGCTCACGCTGCGAACGGGGCTCGTGCTCGCGCCGGTGGGGATCATCAACGAGACGCACGAGCCGCCCACCTTCAACGGCGTCGCCCGGCCGGGGTTCGACAACGACGTGCTGCCGACGACCTGGCGTGAGATCGGCATCGGTGCCGCGGGGGCCATTCCCGGAGGGGGCGTCAGCTATCGGGTGTACCTCGTGAACGGGTTGCGCGCCCAGGGGTTTGCCGCCGGGGAAGGGATCCGGGAGGGACGCCAGGAGGGACAGGACGCCACGTTCGCGAACCCGTCTCTGACCGGGCGGCTCGAGTGGGCGCGGCCGGGGCTGAAGCTGGGCGGCTCATTCTGGTACGGAGGCAGCGCCGCTGCCGACAGCGTGCTCGGCAGCGGTACCTTCGACGCCCCGATCGCGCTCGTGTCGGCCGACGCGCGCTACGACAAGGGCGCCGTGAGCCTTCGGGCCGTGGTGGCGAACATCAGTGTCAAAGACGCTGGGGCGATCGACGCGCGCTACGGCGCGGCCGTGGGGAGCCGCATCGCGGGCGGGTACGTCGAGGGCGCCTGCAACCTGCTGCACGCCCTGGCCCCCGGGTCGTCCCAGAAGCTCAATGCCTTCGTGCGCCACGAGCGCTACGACACCCACGCGGACGTGCCCGCGGGCGTCACCCGGGACGCCTCCCTCGCGCGCCGCATCACGACACTCGGGCTCACCTACAAGCCCACCTGGAACACGGCGTTCAAGGGCGACTACCAGCTGGTCCGCAACGCCGGTGGCGTCGGCGAGCACGAGGTGTTGAGCCTCGGCGTTGGGTACCAGTTCTGACGTGATCGCCGGGCTCGCGCTTCTCCTGCTCGCGACCCAGGTGCCGGCCGCGCCGCCGGCCAAACTCGCCGCCTCGCTGGCGCGCATCTTCGGCCCGGGCGTACGCAGCGACACGATTCGCGTGGATACCACGACCGTGCTGCGCGTCTCGCGCGGCGACTCGCTGCTCGGCTTCGCGGCAGTGGGCAACGTCATCGGCAAGGATCAGCCGATCACGTACCTGGTGGCGATCGGTCCCGACGACCGCCTCAAGGACATCGACATTCTCGTGTACCGCGAGCCGTACGGCGGCGAGGTGGCCTACGAGGCGTGGCGCCGCCAGTTCCGCGGGGCGCGAGCCACGGACTCGCTGCGCGTGGGCAAGCAGATCCGCAGCATTTCCGGGGCCACGATCAGCGTCCACGCGGTCACGCTCGGCGTCAGGCGGCTGCTCGCCGATCTCACCGCCTGGCATGCGACTGGAGCGATCCGGTGAGCCTCACCTGGCGCGACGTGTCCGCTCCGTT
>WNGP01016681.1_pt1 | contig 11508 bp, 11 predicted proteins | sample 5407671 | NCBI WGS metagenome assembly WNGP01 (sample SAMN13153381, study PRJNA577476) | soil metagenome | isolation source: 40 cm soil or saprolite under Garry oak tree replicate 2 | place: USA:California | collected 2016-06-15 | reverse complement strand
CGGGGGAAACCCCGAGGCGGGGGTTGAGTTGACCAGGCTCGCTACTTGGCCCAGTCCCCGGCGATAATGGCCGCGATGACTCGGCCGATCGAGACTCTCGTCATCCACCCGGGCGCCCTCGGCGACGTCCTCCAGGCCGTGCCGGCGCTGTCCGCACTCGAGCGCGGCGGGCATCGTCTGACCTTCGCCGGCCAGCCGCGGCTCGGTGAGCTTCTCCAGGGAATGGGCCTCGTCCTCGCCGCCACGTCCTTTGACGCCTTCGGGCTCGAGGCGCTCTTCACCGAGGCGCCCCTGCCCGAGCGCCTCACGACGCGGCTCGGGCGCTTCGCCCGCGTCGTCTCCTGGTTCGGCGCGCGCGCGCCGGGCTACGCGGAGCGCCTCCGCGCGCAGGTGCCGGAGGCTCTCGTGGCGCCCCCGGTCCCGGACGACGACTCTCCGCTCACCGTCTGGGAGCATCTCCTCGACACGCTCGCCCCCTGGAGCATCGAACGGCCGGAGGTCCTCCGCCCGCTGCCCGTGCCCGAGCGCTGGCGGATCGCGGCGCGCACGGCCTTCATGGTCCTCGGCCTCGACGAGGGGCGGCCTCTACTCATCGCGCATCCGGGGGCGGGCGCGCGCTGGAAGGAGGCCCCGGTCTCACGCTTTGCCCAGGCCCTGACCCGGATGATCGAAGAGGGCGGCTTCCAGCTCCTGGTCCATCAGGGGCCTGCCGATGCGCGGGCCGTCGATGCCCTCTGCGATATCGTGCCGCCATCGACGCCGCGTCTCGTCGAGCCCACGCTGACGGAGCTGGCGGGCGCCCTCGCACTCGCTCAGGCTTATCTCGGCAGCGACTCGGGGGTGAGCCATCTCGCGGCGAGCGTGGGGACCCCGAGCGTGATCCTGTATCCGGCGGAGACGCTGCGACGCTGGGCTCCGTGGGCGCCGGGCGCCGTTCCGCTCGGCGTGGGCGCCGAGGGAGACACGCCGTGAGCTCCGACATGGAGATGCGCGCGCCGCGCCGACGCTGGTGGGGCAAGATCCCGGCGAGTCCGGAAGAGCGCCGTTTCCTCGCCGGCCCCGAGAACCGGCTGCTCGAGCTCCTGCGCGCGCTCCGTATCTTCGCCGAGTTCATCCGCGGCTTCCGGGCTCTGAGCTTCATCGGCCCCTGCGTCACCGTCTTCGGCTCTGCCCGCTTTCCCGAATCGCACCGCTACTACCAGATGGCGCGGGAAGTCGGCGCAGGCCTGGCGCGCGGAGGCTTCACGGTGATGACGGGCGGCGGGCCGGGCATCATGGAGGGGGCCAACCGCGGCGCGAGGGAGGCGGGCGGACATTCCGTCGGCTGCAACATCGAGCTGCCGAAAGAACAGACTCCCAACCCCTACCTCGATCGCTGGGTGACCTTCCGGCACTTCTATGTCCGCAAGGTCATGCTCGTGAAGTACTCCTACGCCTTCATCGCGTTGCCGGGCGGCTTCGGCACGCTGGACGAGATCACGGAGACCGCCACCCTCATTCAGACGGGCAAGATCAGGAACTTCCCGCTCGTGCTCATGGGGGTCGAGTTCTGGAAGCCTTTGACGGATTTCATTCACGGCACCCTGCTCAAGGAAGCCACCATCGATCCCGCCGACGCGGATATATTCATGGTCACCGACTCGCCGGAGGAGGCGGTCGACCACGTGCGGGATGTCGCCATGAAGGCCTTCGGGCTCACCTACGGACCACGGCTGCGACGGCGCTGGTACCTCGGTGAGTAGCCGCGGGCCGATGCAGGCTCACGCGAGTTGTCCCAGAGAGGAGACGCCTTGACCCTTCGCCGCGGTGTTGCCGCCATCATGCTCGCGCCTTTCCTCGCCGCGCTCACGTCGGGATGCGGGACCATCATCCATGGGCGCAGCCAGGACGTCCTGGTCACCTCGGTCCCGAGCGGCGCCACCGCCAAGGTGGGCGACGTGCAGGTGGTGACGCCGGGCACGGTCACGCTCAAGCGCAAGGAGACGTATACGGTGGTCTTCACCAAGGAGGGCTTCCCCGAGCGCAGGGCCAGCCTGGAGTCGACGGGGTCATGGTGGCTCCTGGGGAATGCCGTCTTCGGCAGCGTCGTGGGCCTGATCATCGACCTGGCGACGGGGGGCGGTTACAAGATCGTACCTTCGAATCTCGAGATGGACCTCGCCACGGGCGTCGTGAAGGAGCGCTCGGACGCGAGCGCGACAATGGCTGCCGTCCCTCCCGCGCCCTCGGCCACATCCGCCGGCGCCTCGCGCCTCCGTCCGGATCTCGCCGATCTCGTCGGCCTCTGGACAGGGACGACCCGATACGTCGATCGCGCCATCGCCGGCCCGACTGTGGGGCCCCAGTCCACGACCATTCGCATGTACGGAGATGGCGAGGAGCTCCGATGGGCCCTGACTCGCGGCAGCGCTACGCGTCCGGACATCACCGCCTCGGGAGTGGTGGCGAAGAGCGAGGACAAGATCCTGCTGCGCGGCCGCTATGGCGGCACGGGCGGCCGCCTCGGCGGAACCGAGGTGACATACACGTTGACTCGCACGGATGGCACGCTCAGTGGGTCGGGAATGGGAGCCGACGGGCTGCTGCAGACCATCTCCCTCACGAAGCAGGCTCCGTAGGCCCGTGGGTCCGGGCGGGGGACGCATCGAGCGGCGGACTGGAGTACGATAGCCACCATGGCGAACGCGAAGACCAACGATCTCCGGGCCCGCATCGACAAGAGCTGGATCCATCTCAAGGGCCAGCTCCAGGGCATGGACACGCACATGGAGGCGACCGACGCCCCCGGGGAATGGACGACGCGCCAGGTCCTCTCTCACCTTCTCTTCGAGCCCGGCTGGAAGCCCGTTCCCCTCCTCAAGACCTTCGCCGACAAGGATCTGCCCCTCGTCGAGATCGATCCGGGCCTCACGGATATGAGCGGCGGGCGCGAGACCATGACCCTCAAGCAATTCATGGACGCCCTCGACACGCAGCGCCGCGAAGTCTCCTTCTATCTCGACGGACTCAGCGAGGCCGATCTCAGGCGCAAGGCGCGCATTCCCCTCTTCAAGGAGATCATGGGAATCGACGAGATCGACATCCCGACCTTCGTGGGGGCGCTCTTCGAGTTCCACTGGAACGACCACGCCGGCCAGCTCGCCAAGATCCGCAAGGCCGTCGGCCTCGCCGCGAAGTAAAGCCTATCGAATCACCTCAGCCGCCCGCAGCAGCAAAGACTGCGGAATTGTCAGGCCAAGCGTCTCTGCGGTCTTCAGGTTGACCACCAGCTCGAACGTGGTCGGCTGCTCGATGGGCAATTCCCCCGGGCGGGCGCCACGGAGGATACGATCCACGTACACAGCCATTCGCTGGAACCGCTCCTGCGGAAGCGGCCCGTAGGAGAGAAGCCCGCCCGCCTCCGGGAAAAGTCGCATCTCGTATACGGCCGGGACGCGGTAGCGAGCCGCCAGCTGAATGATCAGCGGCCTCTCGCTGAAGAGAAGCGGATCCGCCACCAGGAGCAGGGCGTCCGTATGCTCGCGCCTCATCGTCTCGAACGCTGGCCCCAGCTCTGCCGGCTGGCGGACGTCGAGAACGCGCAGCTTCATCCGTGTCTGCTGTGCCGCCGACTCGGTTGCCCGGAGAATGGGAACCGTCACCGGATTGGCTCGGTTTGCCAGGACGGCGATCCGATCTGCCCGAGGGAAAATCTCACGGATCAGCTCGAGCCGCTTGCCGCTCAACTCCGGAGCGAAGCCGGACACTCCCGTCAGATTGCCACCGGGTCGGGCCAGGTTCGGCACGAGGCCGATGCTGACCACGTCCGATAGTGACTCCATGACGATCGGAATCGTCGTCGTCGCGCGCTTGGCCGCGAGCGTCGCTGGAGTTCCCAGACTTGCCAGCACGTCGACCTTGAGTCTGACCAGCTCGGCGGCCAGCTCCGGGAGCCGGGCATACTGGTCGCCGGGATAGCGAACCTCGAGCGTAAGGTTTCGGCCCTCGACCCAGCCCGCAGCCTGCAGCGCCTCTCGGAAGACTTTAATATGAAGGCGACAGCCAGCCCCGCCCCCGCGTTGATCATGCTTCCGCCGCTAGGCCTGGGTAGAGCACGCCGGCAATCCTCCGTCAGCTGTCATTCCGCGCAAATTAGCGCCGCGAACGATTCGCCACCGCATCATACACGGGCTCGTGCTGGAGGGCAGGGGGCTGAGAAGAGGGGCTGGCGCGCTGTCTCCGAAGGAGAGTCGGGTGGCAGGCCGGACGGTCAGCGGGGCTGCGAGCACCTCGTTGCGAGGCGCTCGCCAACCCCCGTGGTCATCTCGCGCTCGGTTAGCCTGAGAAGGCGCGCAGCATCCAGGCCATCTTTTCATGCTTCTCCATCAGCCCGGTCAGGAAGTCGCAGCTGCCCGCGTCGCTGAACTTGTCCTGAGCGGTCGTGAGATCGCTGCGTAGGGTCTTGATCATCGCCTCGTGATCGGCGAGGAGCGCCGCGATCATGGCCTTGGCGGCGGGATGCTGGCCGGGGTGCTCCTTGAGCCGCGAGGTCTTGGTGAACTCCGTCAGCGTGCCCGGCGAGGGGGCGCCGAGCTGACGGATGCGCTCGGCCACCTCGTCGACGAAGTCGTCGAGCTCCTCGTACTGCCCCTCGAAGAACTTGTGCAGGTCGTTGAACTGGGGACCGACCACGTTCCAGTGAAAGTTGCGGGTCTTGGTGTACAGCACGTACTCGTCGGCGAGGAGCGGGGTCAAGAGCTTGACGACGCCGTCCCGGTTCGAGTCGGACACACCGATGTTCGGCTTCATGGGAGAGCTCCTTTCTAGGTCTTTGGATGCATCTGGGCCCTCGGGCGTCGCAGCTCCAGGGCGAGTCTACCCGAGAAACGAGCGGTCGTTCCAGCGGCTGATGACCCGGACCTCCCGCTCCCAGCCCAGGATGCTCAGCGAGGCCGACCCCAGGACGAAGAGGCGCCCGTCGCCCGGAGGCAGCCCCAGCCACCGCGCTGCTAAGATGCGCAGCACGTGGGCATGGGCGAAGAGGGCGACCTCGCCCGAGGCCTCGAGGGCCCGGGCGATGACGCGGTCCGTGCGGCGGCCCACCTCCTCCACGGTCTCGCCGCCCGGAGGACCGCCCGTCCACACGCTCCAGCCCGGATGCTGCGCGCGCATCTCGGCCGTCGTGCGGCCCTCGGCCTCGCCATAGTTCCATTCGAGGAGATCCTCGGAGGGCTGGGCCACGTCGCCGTAGCCGGCGAGCCCGCAGGTATACGCGGCTCGGGAGAGCGGGCTCGTCAGGACGAGAGCGAAGGAGCGACCGGCGAGATAGCGGCCCAGCGCCCGCGCCTGCCTGATGCCCTCGGCCGTGAGCGGAATATCCGTGCGTCCCGTGTGGCGGCCGCTCGCGCTCCACTCCGTCTCACCGTGGCGGATGAGCCAGAGATCCGGGCGCCGCTCGCCGGGGGTCGCGTGGCTCATGGGGCGCGGCGATAGTACCAGCGATGGAGGCGGGCCGGTGGCACGCCGCAGACGTAGAGAAAGCGAAGGGCCCACATCAGGACCATGGTCCGGAGCGCCCCTTCCCCCTCCCACTTGCGGGCCGCCGTGGTGACGCGCGCGCGAAGCGCGGCCACCCGCCCACGACGCTTCAGGCGCCTCGTCAGCTCGATGTCCTCCATGATGCCGCTCCAGCGCGACCGCAGGTTCATGAAGAAGGCGATCATCGACAGGACTGGCCGCGAGCTGTCGAAGCGCACGTCGAATCGCCCGCCCACCACGGCGGGGTCGGCGAGGGCATCGCCCACGGCCGCGAGGGCGCCGTCGGGGAGCCACGTGTCGGCGTGGAGGAAGAGGAGGACGCGCCCGTGCGCGGCGCGGGCGCCCGCGTTCATCTGGGTGGCGCGGCCGCGCGGGCTCACGAGAGCCGTCACGTCGGGCAGGCGGCGGGCGATCTCGATGGTCCCGTCGCGGCTGCCTCCATCCACGAGCACGATCTCGGCCTCCGGAAAGCGGGCGCGAAGATCGGGGAGAAGGCGCTCGAGATTGGACGCTTCCTCGAGGGCGGGAATGATGACGCTGATGGGAACGGGCGGCGTTGCGCGGACCTCAGCGGCTCCGCGCCGTGTCGTTCAGGCTCCAGTCATAGGCGAGATAGCTGAGCCCGTCGTCGCGGAGCCCGGCGAGCTTCGCCGCCAGGCCCGGCTCGGCGCGGGAGCGGATGAAGGCCGCCACGCCTCCCGAGCCCGCGAAGTCCCCCGCGAACCACTTGAAGATGGACGAGACGCGGGCCGTCTTGCCGTCCGGTCCGGGCTGGAGCCCCTTGGTCGGGTTCGACAGGAACGCGGCCACCTGCTCGTCGAGCTGAGACTCGAGCCGGCTCGCCTCGTATGGCTCGAGGCGGAGATCCGGGCACGAGAGCGAGGCGCAGACAATGGCGAAATGCACGCGCGGATCCTTGAAGCTCTTGCGGAGGATGCCGTGCTCGATGTCGTCGAGGGCATAGGCCGTTCCCCCCACCGCGCCGATCTTCTTCTTCCAGATCGGCGAGAGGAGACTCCCGCCGTCGCGGATGCTCGTGGTCGGATACTGGTCGAGCACGGCCTTGATGGCAAGGAGGTTATAGGCATTGGCCCACCGCGCGAATTGCGCGGCGTCGCTCGTGAGCGCGTCCGGCCTCGTCTCGGCGAGCGCGCTGAGGGCCCGGACATAGGCGGGATCGGCCTTCACGGCGCGATAGTCCACGAGGTGGAGCGTGATCCCGTTCACCGTGCCGGGCCGGACGTGAGCCTTCAACAGCCTGGCGTACGCCTCTTCGCCGGCCGGCGCCGCCGACGCGCTGGCCGCGAGCACGAGGGCATCGAGGAGCACGGCCATGACGCCCGCCCTCAGGAGATCGCCCGCGACGCGGCTTCGCCGCTGCAGCCAGCGCGGGATGAGCGAGACGAGTACGAGCAGCACCCCCGCCACCGCGAGATAGCCGAGCGTGCGCCTGACGTCGCCGCGGCCCTCGGACAGGGCGCCTCCCGCGAAGGTGAAGGCCGCCGTGCCGGGCAGCATGCAGATGGACGAGGCAATGGCGTAGGGCCAGAAGCCGATACGGGTCAGTCCGTAGGCGTAGTTCTGCAGGTTGAACGGGAAGAGCGGTACGAGCCGCGTGAGCATGACGATGCGCCAGCCGTGCTCGGCCGCCAGCTCGTCCAGCCGCGCCAGCCGTGGGCTGGCCCGTACCCAGCGCTCCACTGTGCTGCGCACGGCGTAGCGCGCGACCAGGAAGGACAGCGCGGCGCCGATGGTGGCGGCAATCCAGACGTAGAGAGTGCCCCAGACGGGACCGAAGGCCACACCTCCGAGCACCGTGATGGGTAGCCCGGGCACGAAGAAGACCACGGCGAGGACATAGCCGACAATGAAGACGACCGGCGCGAGGGCCCCGAACCCCTCGATCCACTGCTTGAGCCTGGCCACGTTCTCGAGACGGATCAGATCGCCGAGCCCGAGCGCCCGCGCTCCCACCACACCCGCGACGAGTAGGGCCAGGATGAGGACGGGCCGCACCCACCGCCTCATCGCGTCCACCTGAGCCATGCCGCGAAGAGCTTGCGCACCGTGGGCGTGAGCCGCGTGCGGTTGTACATGTCGCCGGTCTGCCGGATGGCCTCGGCCTGGGTCGGATAGGGGTGGATGACCGAGGCGAGCCGGCCGAGCCCGATGCCCGCCGTCATGGCCAGGGTCAGCTCGTTGATCATCTCGCCCGCGTGGCGGGCCACGATGGTGGCACCCACGATCGTGTCGGTGCCGCGCCGCACGTGCACCTTCACGAAGCCATCCTCCTCACCGTCGGCGACGGCGCGGTCGACCTCTGCGAAGGGCCGCAGATACGTGTCCACGGCCATCCCGCGCTTCTCGGCATCGCGGGCATAGAGGCCGACATGGGCGATCTCGGGGTCGGTGTACGTGCACCACGGGATGGTGAGGGCAGAGTGCTTCTTGCGCCCGAGGAAGAGCGCGTTCTGGATCACCACCCGGGCCGCCGCATCGGCCACGTGGGTGAACTTCTCGGGCATGCAGATGTCGCCCGCGGCGTAGATGCGCGGGTTGGTGGTCTGGAGACGGTCGTTCACCTGGACGCCGTCCCGCCGGTCGTAGGCGACGCCCACGGCCTCGAGACTGAGACCGTCCACGTTGGGCTCACGCCCCGTGCCCACGAGGATCTCGTCCACCTCGACCCTGACCGGTCCGCTCGGCGACGTCGCGAGCAAGACTTTCCCTCCGCCCGCGCGCTCGACACGCTCGAGCTTGGCGCCGAGCACGAGGCGGATGCCTTCGTCCACGAAGGCGCGCTGGACGATCTCCGCCGCGTCGGCGTCTTCGCGGTTCAAGATGTGGTCGCCTGTGTGGAAGAGGGTGACCTCGGAGCCCAGGCGCCGGAAGGCCTGGGCCAGCTCGCATCCGATGGGGCCGGCCCCGATGACGGCGAGGCGTGACGGCCGCTGCGTCAGCTCGAACACGTTCTCGTTGGTGAGAAAGCCCGCCTCGGGGAGACCGGGCACGTCCGGCTGGTGGGCGCGCGCGCCCGTGGCAATGACGGCCTTCCTGAACGAGAGCCGCGTGCCGTTGACCTCCACGGTGTCCGGCCCCGTGAAGCGCGCGTCGCCGAGGAAGACATCCACCCCGAGCCCGCTGAAGCGCTCGGCCGAGTCGTGATGGCTGAGGCGCGCGCGCACGCTCCGCATCCGCTCCATGACGGCGCCGAAGTCGGGCTCCACGGCCCCCGCCACCCGCACGCCGAGAGAGGCGGCCGCGCGCACGTCGCCCATCACGCGCGAGGAGCGGATGACGCACTTGGATGGCACGCAGCCGACGTTGAGGCAGTCGCCGCCCAGCAGGTGCCGCTCGATCAGCGCCACCCGCGCGCCAAGCCCGGCCGCCCCCGCCGCCGTGACGAGGCCGGCGGTGCCCGCGCCGATCACCACGAGGTTGTAGCGGGGCGCCGGCGCCGGCGGCCGCCAGTCGGGCGGGTGCACCTGGGCGATCAGGTCGGCGTTGTAGACGTCTCGGGGAAGAACTTCCACCGGTGGCGGCATCATGGCCCTCAGAACTTCCCGCGCGAGCGCTCCTTGGAAGGCAGGTTCTCGAGGCAGGTCGTCCACCACCCGGTGCGCACCGTCTCCGAGAACTCGGGCGGCAGCCCCTCCTGCTCCATCTGGCGGGCGAGCGTCTCGTAGTCGTAGTGCACGGGGATGAACTCGACGGAAAGATCCGGACCGGCGGTCAGCAGCGTGTACCAGACGTTGCTCGAGCCGTCGTTTTCCGGGCGGCCGATGACGCCGACGTTGACGGCATGCGTGCCATCGGGGAGCGCGCGGTGCCACTTGATCCCGGTGTGGGTGCAGAGAAGGACATCCGCCTCGCCCTCGCGCAGGAAGCGCTTGAGCAAACCCGTGGGCGTCGCCGACTCCCAGAGGAACTCGTTGATGACCCGGGGAGACCCGTGGCTCATGAGCACGCGGAGCGTTCCGAGCCGGAGGCGCCGGCGAGCGGACAGGCCGCCCAGCCACCGCTTGTTCTCCGTCGAGGTGTTCGCGAACGTGTACTCGTAGCTGATCCGCGCGAAATGATTGTCGCGCGGGTCGGTGTAGCCGCAGCCGCAGTCCGTCTTGCCCTGCGCGAGCGCCTCGTCGTAGTTGCCCTGGATGGCGAGCACGCCCGCTCCGCGAAGAAGGGGAAACACGCGGTCGGGGTGCGGCCCGAAGCCGCCCATGTCCCCAAGGCAGAACACGGCCTCGACGTCACGGCTCCGCGCGTCCGCGAGCATCGCCTCGAGGGCAAGGGCGTTGCTGTAGACGCCGCCGAAGACGGCGATGCGCCGATACTCGGCTACCCGTTCTTGCACGTCATCCCCGTCTGCACGCACGTCACGCAGGCTGGATGGTAGAGAGGGGCGTCGACGAAGGACTCCTTGAGCGTCCCCTCCGTCAGCCGCGCGCCCGGCAGCCCCGCGAGGATGGGGCAGGCATAGACGCCCCCGTCTCCGACCACGCGCGACTCGGAGCACTGGAGGAGGCCGCGATCGAAGCCGGCGAGATCCGCCTCGGTCAGCCGCGGGTCGCCTTCCCGTCCGAGACGGCCCAGCGCGAAGACGGGCATGATCTTCACCCGCGGCTTCTCGATGCCCCGGGCGATGAGAAAGTCGCGGAAGCGCTCGTACATCCCCACCCCCGGGTGCTCGGCGCTCGCGATCTCGGTCGCCGTCACGATGGGAAGGAGGCCGCGGTCGTTCAGCCTGACGATGGCCGCCACCGCCCTGGAAAACGAGCCGGCGCCGCGCACGCGGTCGTTCGTCTCCGGGTTCGTGTCGTCGAGGCTGACTCGGATCTCGAGCGAGTAGGTGGCGCGGCGGGCGAGCGCGGCGAGGGCATCGGCCATGGCGTCGTCGATGAGCGTGCCATTGGTGAGCACGGTGGTCGGGGCCACCTCGAGGGCATCGCCGAGCAGGGCGAGCATCTCGGTGTGGAGAAACGGCTCACCACCCGTGAAGTAGATCTCTTTCACGCCCAGGTCCTCCGCCTCGCGGATGGCGCGGCGGGCCACGTCGGGATGGATGGGCTTGAGCCAGGGGTCGGCGGGGCCGCTGGCATTGATGCAGTGGACGCACTCGAGGTTGCACCACGTTCCCGTGATCTGGATCCAGAGGGTGGAGAGGCGCAGGAAGGGCGCGCGGGGGGCGTCCTCGGGCGGGGCCGTCCAGTTGATCACCGGCAGGCTCATCGGTCCGTTCATGTCCCGTTCGCGGATACGGTCAGACGAAGATGCTGTCGGGCATGAAGGCCGACACGATCCAGTTGGGCGCGTCCACGATCTCGCTGATCTTGAGATCGGCGGCCACGCTGCAGATGATGTAGGCCTCTTCCCGGGAAAAGCCCCGCTCCGTGGCGAGGTGATCGATCATGTGGCGCACGGCCTGCTGGGCGGCCGCGAAGAGATCGGGCCCGTGGGCGGTCGTGGCATACCACGGCGCCGTATTCGTGCCCGTGGCCAGCGGGCGTGTGGTGCGCAGCTGGGGCTCGGGCAGGCGGCGTCCGGGCTGGAGCCCGAACCGCAGCGTCACCTGCGCCCCCATCTCGACGGCGGTGACGCAGACCTCGCCGTCCCCCTGCGCGCCGTGCCCGTCGCCGACGCTGAAGAGGGCGCCGTCCACCCATACGGGCAGGTAGAGCGTCGAGCCCTTCGTGAGCTGCTTGATGTCCATGTTGCCGCCGTTCTTCCGCGGCGGCATCGTGCTGTGGCCGCCCGCCTCGTCGAGGGCGGTGCCCATCACGCCCGGGAACGCCTCGATGGGCACGGCCACACGCTTGTCCATGCGCGCGTGGGTCCCGTCGGACAGGTCCCAGATCTGGAGAAACGGCTTGCCGAAATCCGCTTCGGGCAAGAGGCCCCGCCCCGGCCGTATCGCCGTCCAGCCGAAATCGGCTCCCGGGCGCATGTCGAGCACCTCGACGACGAGCACATCGCCCGGACGCGCGTCAAGGG
>WNGP01004577.1_pt1 | contig 11509 bp, 12 predicted proteins | sample 5407671 | NCBI WGS metagenome assembly WNGP01 (sample SAMN13153381, study PRJNA577476) | soil metagenome | isolation source: 40 cm soil or saprolite under Garry oak tree replicate 2 | place: USA:California | collected 2016-06-15 | reverse complement strand
CAGGTCAATCCGGGTGATGTCCATGTGCACGATCCGCCCCGCGCCCATATTCATGTGCCCTACTTCGCTGTTGCCCATTTGTCCCTCGGGCAATCCCACAAATGGTCCTGAGGTGTGAATCAAAGTATTTGGAAACTTCTTGATCAGTTCGTCGTAAGCCGGTTTCCGCGCCAGCGCGATGGCGTTCCCCTTGGTCTCCGCGCGGTATCCCCATCCATCGAGCACTGTGAGCACAATCGGTTTCGGTCGTTTTGCCATAGCGCGTCAGAATACATGGATTTGTTGGACGAATCACTTCGTTTCCGTCACGATATTCATTGGAGCGTTTCATGGTTGATGAAAAAGATTCACATGGGGCTTCTGTGGGGCAGATTAGCGGCGTCATTCTCGACTACGGCGAAGTCCTTTGCCACCGCCCTTCCCCAGAAGCTCTCGCGGAAATGGCGGGCATTTTTGGCATCGAGGAAGACAAATTTCTTCCCATTTACCGCTCCTCGCGCAATCCATACGATCGTGGTGACTTCACTGGGCATGATTATTGGATCGAGTTTGCGCGCCGGGCGGGCATGACGATTCATGAGCATCAAGTTGAAAGCCTTCGCCGGAGGGACGTGCAGATGTGGAGCAACGTCAATCAGGAAATGACGGAATGGCTGGCCCGCATCCACTCGCGCGGCATAAAGACCGCTATTCTTTCAAACATGCAAACGGATATGGCCGCCCACGTGAGGAGGAACTTCGCCTGGCTGAGCCACGTCGATCACCAGATTTTTTCGTGCGAGCTGCGTGCTATCAAGCCCGATCCGGTCATCTACCGGCATTCTCTCTCGCTGCTGAAAATTGCGCCCTCGCAAACGCTCTTCGTCGATGACCGCGAAGAAAACATTCAGGCTGCGCGCGCCCAGGGAATCCACGGAATGCTCTTTGAATCCGTCGCGCAATTGCGCAAGGATCTGGAAAAACTTGGATTTCCGATTCTTCCTGGTTCCGGCGTGGACGGCAACAGTCGCACGGGCAGATAGTTCGTACTCGTTAGAGATGAGTTGACTCTTGTTGCCCGGCGCGGAGTCTGCTGGGCCAGTTCAGTTTTTCTTAGCAAATTCTGTCAGCCCTGAAAGCAGCCGGTCTACTTCTTCCGCAGTGTTGTAATGAACCAGCCCGACTCGCAGGACCCCACCGTGTTGCTCGACGCCGAGGCGCTCCGAGAGATTTAGCGCGTAGAAATTCCCGTCCCAAGTGAAAATGCCTCGCTCGCCAAGAAACGAGGCAATTTTCGTCGCATGATGGTCGCCCAGCCGGAACGACAACGTCGCACAGCGCTCATCAAATCGTTTCGCGTCGGTAATGCCGAAGATGCGCATTCCCGGAATCGTCTGCAAACCCGCGATCAATTGCGTCAGCAATCCGACTTCGTATTGGTGCGTGGCCGCATACGCCGCCTGCAACGCTTCGCGGCGGCTCTTCGCGCTGGGGTGGCAGTGCCGTCCCAGTTCCGCAATGTAGTCCACGGCCGCGCCAATCCCCGCGATTAATTCCTGCACTTGCGTTCCTGTTTCCCAGCACTCCGGCGGAACGTTTGTCGCCGGCCGTACCTTGTACGGCTTGAATTTTTCCAGGTGTTCGCGCTTGCCGAACAGCGTTCCCATATGCGGCCCGAAAAATTTGTACGGCGAGCATGCCAGAAAATCGCAGTCCAGGGCCTTCACGTCAATCACCCCATGTGGCGCGTAGTGCACAGCGTCGACAAACATTAGCGCGCCAGCCGCGTGTGCGAGCCTCGTGATTTCCGCCACGGGATTGATCGTTCCCACGATGTTCGAGGCGTATCCCACCGCGACCAGCTTCGTTTCTGTCGTAATCTTTCGCTTCAAATCATCCAAATCCAGCGTGCAATCCGCCTCGCGAATATCCACCTGCCGGATCACCACGCCTTTCTCTTCCAGCGCACGCCACGGCGCCACGTTGGCATCGTGGTCCAAAGTCGTCACTACAATCTCGTCGCCCGGCTTCAGTTCCCTTCCGATCGCACGCGCCAGGGCAAACGTGATCGTCGTCATGTTCTGGCCGAAAACAACTTCATTCGCATCGCAGTTGAAAAAGTCCGCCATCGCCGCCCGCGCCGTCAGAATCATTTCATCGTTTCGCCGGCTCGTCAGGAATGCTCCGTAGGTATTCGCATTGGCGCTCATAAAATAATTCTGCACCGCGTCCATCACCTGCTTCGGCACTTGTGTTCCTGCCGGCCCGTCCAAGAACGCCGCGGCGTGCCTGTTCAACTGCAATTTCAATGAAGGAAATTGCTCCCGCACCCATGTGATGTCGAATGCTCGCTTCTCTTTGCCTTGCATTACTGGTGTGCTCATCGTCCCTTTCCCGGCCGCAGACGAATACGAACTCAGGCCGTTAGTTTCTCATACGTGAAGCAGAGGTTGTAAGGCGTGGCATCCAAATTGGGACCACTTTATCCGCGTACATCGCGAGTCCCAAATTGCCTCGGTTCCCGCGTGATACGATACTTGTAGTTGCTCCTCACACATGCCGCTTTGGCGCCGGCTACAAATCAAATGAGCGGCCATCAACCGGCCGGCTTCGCGCCACGTTTCTCCATGAGGTGAATCGTGCCAGAAACCACGCCGCCGACGGAGCGCACGCGCGTTGTTCGCGAATCGCATCGCGGCGCTTACGACCGCGAAACGATTTACACAATTCTCGACGAAGGTTTTGTATGCCACGTCGGATTTTCCGTCGACGGCCAGCCCTACGTTATCCCCACGCTGTTCGCGCGCGTCGGCGACGCGATTTATTTCCATGGTTCCGCGGCCAGCCGCATGCTCCGCAACGTCAGCGGTGGAATTCCCGTTTGCGTTACCGTAACTCTAACGGATGGGTTCGTTCTCGCACGCTCCGTTTTCAATCACTCGATGAATTACCGCTCGGTGGTCGCACTCGGAAATGCTACGCTCGTCGATACGCCGGAACAAAAGTTCGAAGCGCTGCACGCCTTCACCGAAAAGATTATTCCCGGCCGCTGGAACGATGCGCGCCGGCCCAACGAAAAAGAGTTGAAAGCCACCAGCATTCTTCGTCTGCCGCTCACGGAGGTTTCGGCGAAGATGCGCGTCGGCCCGCCGGAGGATGACGCTGAGGACTACGCCCTGCTGGTCTGGGCCGGCGTAATTCCGCTGGCTCTCACGCCAGGCGCGCCAATTCGCGATGAAAAATGCGCTGCTTCGATTCCCACGCCTGCATATGCACAGTACAAGCGGTGAGCCATGAGCGAATTCACTCCCGCACCGATAAAACCCCCGGTCAGCATCGCTGCGCTCGAAGTGCTCGACATCCGCGTCGGAACGATTGAGCGCGTCGAAGAAATCTCGCGCTCGGATAAACTCATGAAGCTCACTATAAATTTCGGCAGCCATTCGCGAACGATTCTCGCAGGGATCAAGAAAGAGCGCGAGAATCCGCGAGCGATCGAAGGACGCCAAGCTCTCTTCGTAGTGAACCTGGAGGCACGCAAAATGGCCGGCGAAATTTCCGAAGGAATGCTATTTGACATCGGGCACGCGGACGGAATCATACCGGTTCTCTCGGTCCCAGAACGATCCGTTCCGAATGGCACGCGCGCCGGCTAAATTTTGTTCGTGCACGTGTTCAAGAAGGTTTCATTTCGATCCTGAGAGCTTCTGCGCGGCGGAAGAAATCAGCGCGGCTTCATCCTGCAAAACGTGCGCGACGACGATAATTGCTTCGTCGGCCTGCTGCCATTTTTTTAGCTCGATGGCTTCGCGGACTGCAGGCACCGTCTTGACTCCATATCCGGTGTAAAAACCTGGGGCATAGAGCTGGTGTTTGAACCACGGGCGATTCGGCAGTCCCTCGGCATTGGTGAGTTTCCGCTCGCTTTCAATGAGCATTTTGTTGACTTCGGCAAGCGAAGAAGAAGCCAGCGCGGCGCCACCGTTGACGTTCGCATGCTCCAAGGCTTTGCGATATTCCGCAGCGCTACGAGAAAGCGCATCCACGGCGTTCTCCATGGGCGCGAAATTGAGATGCGGAGGAACGGCTTCGACCGGGGGCGAAACCAGCGGGCGCTTGGGGTCGTCAGTGGCCTTGAAAACGCCTTCTTCAATTTCGCGGTTCCGTTCGCGAATGTCGTCCTGCATTTTTTGCGAAAGAGTTTTCAATTCCTTCAAGTAGGTCTGCACGGTGTCCGCAAAATCGCCGAACTCAAAAGGAAGCAAATCCGCGTCCGCCAACCGTATGATTGCGGTGCCGCCGGTCTGCGCGAGCGCGCGTTCGTAAACAAAATCCGTGTCGCTGAAGTGCGTGAACCAGTAGAAATCGTCGTAGATGGAATGGTAGATGCCGCCTTGGTCTTCGCCACCGAAACCGATATTGAGCGAGGCCACGCCGTCGTGTTGCAGGAAAGAAGTGTAATCGGAACCGGAACCGAGCGCGGGAATGCGCAAATCAGAACGCTTGCGAATTTCCTCCCGCTGTTCCGACGTTTTCGCATCGGCAATTTCGCGAAGTTGCTGGCGCTTCCACGCACTGAATTTTGTTTCGGGATCCGATATATCGTGGGCGATATCGTTGCTGAATTTTTCGAGCGTATGCGAACCCGCGACTCCGAGGTAGCCACGGCCATTGCCGTCCGAATTGATGTACGCGACGCCGTGCGCGCGCAATTCGTCATAGTGCTGCTCGGCCCATTCGGTCGAGCCCAGGAGCCCCGGCTCTTCGCCGTCCCACGCGCAGTAAATAATAGTGCGCTTCGGCTTCCATCCAGAGTTCACAAGCTCACCAAGCGCGCGCGCTTCCTCCAAAATTGCGACCTGGCCGGAAATGGGATCCTCCGCGCCGTTGACCCATCCGTCGTGATGGTTTCCGCGAATGACCCACTCATCGGGAAAAGTTGAGCCGGGAATTTTTGCGATCACATCATACAGAGGCTTGATATCCCAATTCGATTTCACTTTCAGGTGAACTTTCGCGGAGCCCGGGCCGACGTGATAGGTGATGCCCAGGCCGCCGCGCCATCCTTCGGGAGCAACGCGGCCGGTCAGGGCCGCAAGCAACGGCTGCGCATCGGAGTAGGAAATTGGCAGCACTGGAATTTTGGTAATCGTGGGAGCTTCTTCCACTTTCAGACGTTTGGCGTCTTTAGTGGCGCCGACGCCGGGCGTGAGGGGATCCCCTGGATAAAACGGCATGTCTGCAACGCTGCCGCGCTGGACTCCATCGGGCGGACGGAAAGCGCCGGCGGGAAACGTCTCCCCTTGGACAAATCCGTCTTCGTGCGGGTCGGAAAAGATGAGACAGCCGACGGCGCCGTGTTCGGCGGCAACCTTAGGCTTGATACCGCGCCACGAGTGGTAATAACGCGCGATGACGATCTTGCCCTTCACGGAAATGCCCATGCGATCGAGCTGCTCGTAGTCTTCAGGGATGCCGTAGTTCACGTAGACGAGTTGAGCGGTAACGTCGCCGTCGATGGAGTAGGCGTTGTAGGTGGGAAGCTGCTCGTCGCGCTGATTTGAGCTGGGGTCCTGCGGAAGCGCGGGCTCCTGAAGCTTGGCGGCGAATTTCGGGCCGCCTTCGACCAGCTCAACGGCGCGTTCCTTGGGCGTGGGAAAGAGAACGTCGAACTGCTCGATGTGGGTGTCGAGGCCAAACTCCTTGAACTTTGCGGCGATCCATTCGGCGTTGTCCTTGTCGTAGGGCGAGCCGACGTGGTGCGGATGCGCGGAGAGCCGCTGCATGTAAGCGCGGAGATTGTCCGGGCTGGGAATGGCGCGCAGCTTCTCTTCCCACTCACGTTCGGCGCGGGAAGATTCGGCAGAGTAACCAAAGAGAGGCTGCTCGTCAGCGATGACGTGATTGCCGATAGGGGCAAACGAGAGGACAGCGAAGAAGGACGAAGCCAGGACGAAACGACGGTTCATGAAATTCCCCCTGAAATAGAGGAGGTATTCTGCCTGAAGAGCGAAGAATTGGAAATGACGGAATCCTAGTTAACCATACTTGTACCAAGATTAGACTTAGCCGATTCCGAGGCGAGCGCGGGCCTGTCAGGCAAGGGATTTGGACATGAGGATGTAGTGGCAGGGAACCTTGACTGATATGTCGGGAGCGAAAGGAGCGGTGCCGGTTTCGTGATAGCCGAGGTGACGATAAAAAGAAGGAAGCGCGGTGCGCGCGCTGATGACCCGGAGGTTGACGCTCCTGCAGCCCGCCTGCCGAAAGTAGTCTTCGGCGGCATCCATCATCTGGCGGCCGAGCCCGGTTCCTTGGCGCAAAGGATCCACGCCAAGCAAGCCCAAGTAGCCTCCGTCACTATCAATCTGAACGTAGACGCAAGCGGCCAGGCCGTTGAAGTCTTCGGCGACAAGGAATTCCCCTTTTGCCATGTAGGAGCGAACGCCAGCAGCATCAATGCGATCGCCATTGATGAAGGGTTGCTCGACGCGAAAGGCCGCGTTGATCAGGCGGGCGAGAGGTTCCACATCGGTGGGGAGGGCGGGACGAATGCGAACACTGTCCGGAGAGCAAGCATTGGCGGTATTGGCCATAAGAGAGAGTTCTGTTTCTTGCTTTAAGATGGTGCGATCGCGCCAAGTGTAACTCCCTTCGTAAAATTCCTCACTTTTTCAGTGGCCAGTCAATCAGCCACGCTAGTAGCCGCGGCCGTGGAAAGGACGCATCACGAGGTGCGCTAGGATCCGGCATATGTGCGGATTCCTTACCCAGGCGGCGACGTGCCCGCGGACACGGGTGTGTGCACGGATGAGATTATTAGAGCCTACCGGGCGCTGGGCGTCGCTCTGCAAAAAGAAGTGCATGAAGACATGGAGCGGAATTTTCTAGCGTACCCGCGGAAATGGCGGTGGTGGTCGTCACATACGGATACGAATATCGATCACCGGCGCGTACCGAACCTGATGGTGTTTTTCAGCCGCAAGGGAGAAGTGCTGGCGATCACGCAGCGCGCGGAGGACTACACGCCGGGCGAGCTGGTCACCTGGGACCTGGGCGGTAATGTGCCGCATATCGGAACTGTCGTGGATCAAAGATCGCGTGCTATAGCGGGCGCTACATGATTGAGCACAACATCGGGCGTGGGCCAAAGATCGAAGATGTTCTTTTCTATTGGAAGATCACGTGGCGTTACCGCTATTTCGGGGCCGGTTCGCAATAGCTGTTCACATCAATCGTGAATAAAGAGTGTCGAGGGGCCACAAGGGCTGCGGCATCTTTTCTATAACGAGGAAAGGTTATGCGCCAGCCGCGCGGACGCGGACTTCCTCGTGAATCGCTCTTACGACCATCGCCAACACCCCATCCGAAATATGAGCCATTCCATGTGCTGTCGAGATGTGGTCCGCGAATTCGGCGAGAATTTCTTCGTCGGAGTCGCCGCGGGCCTCAAACGTGCAACCGGGAACGAGATCATTACAGTAAAGGACTCTTGCCATAGTGAACTCCTAATGGAAACGTGCGGATGCCGGGCGGGAGCTGTCATGCATGCTAGGAAGGCCCTCGCGTGATGTCAATAGTACTCGACCAAGATTGAAGCCGCTCGTAATCGAGCATGGGAGAGCTGGATTATCGAGAACCATCTGCACCGAAGCGCCGTACGGTCAAGAATCAAGGCCTATTTTGACAAAGGGCGGCCTTGCCATTGAAGCGGGCGGCGGATCCAAGTTCTTCCTCAATGCGGAGAAGTTGGTTGTATTTGGCGATGCGGTCGGTGCGGCTGGCGGAGCCGGTCTTGATCTGGCCGGCAGCGGTGGCGACAGCCAAATCGGCGATGAAGGTGTCTTCCGTTTCTCCCGAGCGGTGAGAAATGATGGAGTTGTAGCCGGCTTTGCGAGCGAGCTCGATGGCGTCGATGGTTTCTGTGACCGTTCCGATTTGATTGAGCTTGATGAGAATAGCGTTGGCAATGCCTTCGTTGATGCCGCGCGAGAGGCGCGTGGTGTTAGTGACGAACAAATCGTCACCGACAAGTTGGATTTTTTTATTCGAAGTTTTGCTGCCGATGCTTTGCGTCAGGGATTTCCACCCGGCCCAATCGTCTTCCGCCATGCCGTCCTCAATAGATACGATGGGATATTTTTCCGCCCAGGTGGTCCAATAGGCCGCCATTTGCGCGGAAGTGTGCGCAGATTTGTCTGACTTCTTGAAAACATAATTGCCGCTGGCCTTGTCGTAGAACTCGCTGGAGGCGGGGTCTAGCGCGATGCTCACTTGTTCGCCGGGCTTGTACCCGGCAGCAGCGATAGCTTCGAGGACGATCTGAATTGCTTCTTCGTTGGATTTGCAACTGGGAGCGAAGCCGCCTTCGTCACCGACGGCGGTGGAGTAGCCGTGCTTCTTCAGCGCGCTCTTGAGAGCGTGAAAGATTTCGACGCCCCAGCGGAGGCCTTCGGAAAAGTTCGGAGCGCCGACGGGCATGACCATGAATTCCTGAAAGTCCACGGAACTGTCGGCATGTGCGCCGCCGTTGAGGATGTTCATCATCGGACAGGGGAGGAGATTCGCGGACGAATCCGTGGAATAGCGCGAAAGGTATTTGTAGAGGGGCTGCTTGAGGGCAATGCCAGCAGCGCGCGCGGCGGCCATGGAGACGGCGAGGATGGCGTTGGCGCCGAGGCGGGACTTGGTGGAAGTGCCGTCGAGGGAAATCATTTTGTGGTCGACGGCGCGCTGGTCGGCGGCGTCGAGACCGGCGATGGATTTGGCGATTTCGCCGTTGGCGTTGGCAACGGCCTTGAGCACGCCTTTCCCGAGATATTTCGATTTGTCGCCGTCGCGGAGTTCGAGAGCTTCGTGTTCCCCTGTGGAGGCGCCGGAAGGGACGGCGGCGCGGCCCAGCGCTCCGCCATCGAGGAGGACGTCGGCTTCGACAGTGGGATTGCCGCGCGAATCGATGACCTGGCGAGCGTGAACCTCAGCGATCCTCGTTGACATGTCAGTGCAATCTCCTGAATCAGCGTGAATAGGAGATTGTAGCAGAGGGCGGATACGCTCAACCGAGGGGCGAGCCGGGACGACACCATCGATGGCAAATTTAGTGGGTGGCGCCGGGAGGGGGCTCAAGGGTCTTGGTCGGAGCTGGTCGTTCCGAAAGCGTCGAATCTTTCTCGAGTTTGAGACGCGTGAGGGCCCAGTCCTGGAGATTGTCGGCGTAACCGGCAATCCGGTGATACTCGAAGACTTTCTTCCCTCGCGTTACGAACGTATACGCAAAGGCCAGGGAGGTCCCAAGCGAATTGGGGCTTTCGATCAGCGTGCCAGAGCTTTTGATGTAGCGCAGGTCGCCGGCGTGGCGATAGCCAAAGGGGAAAGGCACGCGAGGCACGATGTCCGAGGCGTGTACCAGGCGGTAGACGGGGACTCTCCAAAGCTGCTCGGCAAATTCCGTGTCGCCGACGCGCGGACATCCGAAGGTGTAGCAGGCGGCGATACGGTCAGAGGGACGAAGACGGGCGCACGCGATGGCGGCTAGCGCACCGCCGAGACTGTGGCCGGTGATATAGAGAGGCAAATCCTGCCCGATCGTAGAGATAGCATCAATCACTTGCTTCTCGACCAGGTCATAAGCCTGACGGAATCCGGTGGAGATCCTGGAGCCGGTTTTATCCCGATAGAAGCGAATGTTGATGTCAGCGAGAATGTCGTTCATGTCCTTTTCCGTACCGCGGAAAGCCAGGACCGCGTACCGGTCGTTGCAGGCAAGAAAGGCTTGCGTTCCCTCGTGGTTGAAGGTAGTCGAGAGGCGGAGGCGGAGTTCGTCGAGCGAGTCGCGGAGTTTCTGCTCCTCCCCCTTTTCAAATTGGACATAGGCGAGCTGGGAGCAGCGAGCCATGATCCAAGCGGAACGGTCGGAATAGGCAGCACGGTTCACCGGAGGATTGAGAAGCTTAGAAGTATTGTCAGTCATGGAAGGGACTTCGGCTTTCTGGAAGAGTTGCCAACTTGTTTAAGCTAAAGGGTGGAATGTGTCAAGCACATAATCGATGAGGTAATGGGGAGGCGAATCAGAGAGATGGGAGACCCGGAAAGGCGCGCGTCAGTTTCCGCTAGGTGGATTCCGGCTCTTCGATAAGGGATTCCTGGCGGACGACCACGACGATGCCGGAATCAGTGACGTGGTACCGGCGGCGGTCGGCTTCGAGGTCGTAGCCAATCTCGGTGCGTTCAGGAAGGCTGACGTGACGGTCGATGATAGCGCGCCGAATGCGCGAGTGGCGGCCAATATTCACGTGATTGTAGATGATAGATTGCGAGATTTCCGAGTAGCTGTTGACGCGGACGTCGTTGCCGATCACGGACGTCTGCACGCGGCCGCCGGAGATCACCGAGCCGCCGGCAACGATGGAATCGAGAGCCAGCCCCATGCGCTCCGGGTCGGCAAAGACAAACTTTGCGGGCGGATACTGATGCTGCCAAGTGCGCAGTGGCCAGGCACTGTCATACAGGTTGAAGACCGGTGACACGCTGACCAAATCCATGTTGGCCTCGTAGTAGGCATCGATGGTGCCCACGTCGCGCCAATACAAAGCATCCTTGCTGTTTTCGTCGACGAAGTTGTAAGCGAAGACGCGGTGCTTCGAAATGATGCGCGGGAGAATGTCCTTCCCGAAATCGTGGTGCGATTTGGGATCCTCGGAATCGGCGAGGAGAATGGGAATCATAAGCTGAGTGTTGAAGATGTAGATGCCCATGGAGGCATTGCAGTGTCCGGCGTGATGTGGAGACTCTTTCGGCACGGCAGGCTTTTCCTCGAAGCCGATGATGCGCCAATCCTTGTCGACTTCAATCACGCCGAACTGTTTGGCGGCTTGCTGCACGGGAATCTGGATGATGCCCACAGTGACATCGGCGCCGGAGTCTATATGCTGCTCGAGCATCTTGGCGTAATTCATCTTGTAGATGTGATCGCCGGAGAGAATGAAAACAAACTTGGAGCGCTCGCTGCCGATGGAATAAATGTTCTGGTACACGGCGTCGGCGGTGCCTTGATACCACTGCTGGGAGACGCGCATCTGTGGCGGAAGGACTTCGATGTAATCGCCGAGGCCGGCGAGAGGCGACCAGCCCGCGCGAATGTGGCGGTTCAGGCTGAGCGCTTTGTACTGAGTGAGGATGAATACGCGGCGGAGATTCGAGTTGATGCAGTTCGAGAGCGTGATGTCAATGATGCGGTAGAGTGCGCCGAAAGGCACGGCGGGCTTGGCGCGGTCGCGAGTGAGCGGCCAAAGGCGCTCGCCTTGGCCTCCGGCAAGGAGTACGACGATGGCATCCCGCATATCGGACATTGCCTGCCCCCGGACGCGGCTTAGCGAAGCGGCACAATCTAACAATAGAAGCAGGGAAAAACACAAGGGAAGTCGCCTGGAAACCGCTGCGCATCGGCCCTGAGGGAAGAGGGCCGATGAAAGAGCATCCCGATGCCAATTCAGCGAAATGTCTGTGGGTTATGCCTGCGTCAATAGGGTAC
>WNGP01008362.1_pt1 | contig 11510 bp, 5 predicted proteins | sample 5407671 | NCBI WGS metagenome assembly WNGP01 (sample SAMN13153381, study PRJNA577476) | soil metagenome | isolation source: 40 cm soil or saprolite under Garry oak tree replicate 2 | place: USA:California | collected 2016-06-15 | reverse complement strand
CGGCACGGGGGCTGGCGGCGGCTCTCGGCGGACGACCACCTCACGCGTGGTCACGACGGGCGGGGGTCGGCGCACTGTCACGATGTCGGGTCGCCCCAGCACACTGTGCCGGTCGGGGACGACGCGCGCCGTGCTGCCCACCACGCGCGCTTGGTCGAGGCGCTCGCGCGGCACCACGATCACGCTCTTGTCCACGGCGCGCGATCGCACGAATGCCTCCTGCGAGACGACCGTCAAGGCGTCCGGAGCGCGGCGATTGCGGTAATTGATGGTCGTCACATTCACGTTCGTCACATTGATGTTGGTGACGTTGACGTTGGTCACGTTGACGTTGCGGAAGTAGGTATTGCTCACGTGATAGGCCGGCACGTACGGCTCCTCGGGGCCGAGCGGGAACCACGCTACGCCGAAGTTGCGCCCGCCCACGAACACGACGAGCGCGGGTGCGTACACCGGCCGCGCGACGCGCCGGCCCGGCACCCAGACCCACCCGCCGTCCCAGTACACCCAGCGGCCGTAGTGGAACGGCGCGAAGCCCCACGCAGCGTCGTCGACCCACGTCCAGCCCCACGGCTCCACCCATACCCAGCGGCCATAGCGGTACGGCGCCCATCCCACGATCGTGGTGCGGGGCGCCCAGACGGGACCGTAGTCCGGTGTGTCACGCCATTCGCCATTGTCGTCGAGATCTTCGTAGCCGATCGTCTCGCGCGACACGTACCGCGACGAGCGAGAGTCGTCCCAGCGGCGGTCGCGCGTGGAGCACCAGTCCTCCCACTCGTCCGCCCGCGCCGCGTCGCGGATGTCGTAGCTGGGCGAGTCGCCGCCCGCGACGACGGCCGCGTCGCCCGCGTGCACCGGAAAGGCCGAGCCGGCGGCGGTGACGTCGGCCTGGCCGTGGCGCACGGTGACGGTGGTGGTGTCGCCGGTCGCGTCGACGTCCACGCGGTAGGTACCGGGGTGGAGCAGCGAGACCGCCCCGGTCGGTGTGTCGATCTCGAAGCTGTCGTCGTCCCCGAGGTCGCGCACGCGCACTTCGAGCGAGCCTTGCGACAGGCGTACCTGGGTCGTGCGGTCGTCGAGCGCCAGGAAACCGAACGCGCTTTGCGGGGCGAGCCGAATGGCGTTCGAGCCGACGGTCAGCTCCGCGCGCGCATCGGCGTCGGTCCAGAGGTGGTCGCCCCCGTGCAGCGGATAGTTGATGGTGGCGTCGGTCCAGTCGTCCACGGTGCCGGGACGGAACGAGACGCTGCCCGAGAGGAAGCTGAGCCGGCCGACCCGGCTGGGAGGATCGTCGTCCGGTCGGTCGGCCTGACGGGGCGTGGGCAGCAGGACCAGGACGAGGGCCGGCGTGATGAAACGGGCGACGCGCATGGGGCGATCTCCTGTGGGCGAGCCGCCCAAGGATAAGGCGTTCTCGGCCAGGTACCAAATCGGGTTTCTCTCCGGGCCGGCGTTGGCGGCGACGAGACGCTCTTTCTCTTAACTTTCAGCCGGCTTCCCTCCGAGCGATGTCAATGCGTCCGCCGTACGCCGCCCTGCTGTTCCTCTCCGCGTACACGACGTCCGGTCCGGAGCCCCTCCGGGTCCTCCGGACCGCGCCCGTCGACGACGCTGCGCCGACCAGCGTGGTGACCGTCACGTTCGATCGGCCGGTCGCCGGCTCACTCGACCGAACCGTGGACCCGAAGGCAATCTTCACGATCACCCCCGCCTTGAAGGGCCGGCTCGAGTGGCGGGACCCGGTGACGATCCGATTCACGCCCGCCGCGCCGCTCGCCTCGAACAGCGAGTACACCGTTACCGTGGCGAACACGTTCGCCGCGATGGACGGGAGCCGGCTCGAAGGTCCGTATCACTTTACGTTCCGCGTTCGCGGGCCGCGCCTGCTCGCCGGCTCGCCCGTGAGCGGCAACCGCCATCCCAAATTCGTCACGCCGGCGACCCGGTTCGAGCTGGTGTACAGCGCGCCCGCCGACCTCGAGCGACTCGCCGCGACCACCCACGTCGAATTCAAGGAATCGTGCGCCGGGCGCCGTGTGATCCGCCTGAAGCCGGTGGACCAGCGGGCGATCACCTCAAAGGACTCCTGGGAATACAAGGAGGCGGGCGGCTACCAGCGGGACCGGACGACCGATAGCCTGCGGCGCGTCGTGTCGCTCACGCCGGAAGCGCCGCTCCCCCCGGCGTGCGCGGGCGCACTGGTCGCCCAGTCGATTCTGGACGCAGAGGGCACGAGCGCCTACGTGCGCTGGGACTTTCAGACGTATGGCCCGTTGCGGTTGCTGAACGCCGGGTGTCTCTCGCGCCCGGGCACCCGCTGCCCCACGGGACCGCTCAAGCTGGAGTTCAGCACGCCCGTGCGCGGCGCGAGCGTGCTGCGGCACGTCAAGACCGAGCCCGGGCTGTCGTTCGGGGTCAGCGACACGTCGCAAGAGTCCGCGACGTGGATTCTCGAAGCGGCCTTGAAACCGCGCACCGAATACAGGGTGGTGGTGGACACGACCGTGACCGACGTCTTCGGGCAGCGCTTCACCGGCAACGGAGTGGCGACGTTCACGACGACCGGCTATGCCCCCGCCGTGGAGTACGCGTACGGTCGCATGCTCATCGAGCGAACGGGATTTCGCACGCTCGCCGTCCGGCATGTCAACGTGGATACGCTGGTCGTGACGCTCGCGCCCGTGCCGGACAGCCTCGAGGGCGTGGTGCTTCGCTCGTACGGGTGGAACTTCGAGGAGTTGTGGGCGAAGCTCGCCCCCGGTGCCACGACGCGCAAAGTAACAGTGAAAGGCGACGCCGACCGACCGATGGTGACCGGCGTCCGCCTGCCCGCCTACAACGCTGCGCGACCCGCCAATCCGACTCTTACCGCCATCCGCATCACGAGCCCGCGGGCCGACACCGTGCACCGCGAGCCATGGGCCCAGCGCCAGCCGACGGCCATCGTGCAGGTCACGGACCTCGGTGCACGCGCGGATCGGCGCGGAAGAGGGCGTGGTGTGGGTGACCGGTGTGAGCGACGGCCGTCCGCGAGCCGGGGCGCGCGTGACCCTGTACGACAGCCGCGGCCGGCCCCGCGCCACCGCAACTACGGATGCCGAGGGACTGGCGCGCCTGACGGGGCTCAAGCCCGATACGGCCCAAGGCAGCGAAGAGCGCCGTTACTACGGCGGGTTCGACGGCTACGTCGGCGCGGCGCTCGGGACCGACCGTGCCGTCGTTCCCGTGAGCGCATACGACGCGGACCTCTCCCCGTGGCGCTTCCACGTCTCGAGCGCGTGGGGCGACCAGCGCTTCCCCGCCGCCGGCGCGGTATTCACCGAGCGCGGCATTTACCGTCCGGGCGAAACGGTGTACGCCAAAGCCCTGGTGCGCGACGGTCCGCTGGGCGCCCTCAAGCTTCCAGCGGCGGGCGACTCGCTGCGTTGGGTGTTCGCCGACCGGGAGAAGGGCACCCTGCGGGACTCGACGGTGGCGATGTCGCCCTTCGGCACGGCGGACCAGACCTTCCCGTTGCCGACCAGTCTGCCGCTGGGACACTACGAGATCGCGATCCGCATCCGGCGCCAGGGACGCTGGATCGATCTCGACCGCACGAGCTATCGCGTCGCCGAATACCGGCCCCCCGAGTTCGTGGTGGATGTCACATCCGACACGGCGCCGCGCTTCGCGGGCGACTCGCTTCGGGCCACCGTCGAGGCTCGCTATCTGTTCGGGGCGCCGATGGCCCGCGCGGCCGTGAGCTGGGTCGCGCGGCAGCAGCCGATCAGTCCCTGGGCGCTCCACATTCCCGGCACCGACGGCTACTTCGTCGGCGAGAGCGGGTGGTGGTGGGAAGAGGACTGGGAGGAGAGCTCGCCGCAAGCGAACGTGACCGTGGTGACGAGCGGTACGGATACGCTCGACGCAACCGGCCACCTCATGCTGCGCGTCGCCGTCGCCCCGCCCGCCAAGGGACTCCCGGCCCGCGCGACTCTTGAGGCGACCGTGACCGACGTCAATCGGCAGACTGTCTCGGGCGCAGCTTCGGTCACCGTACACCCGGCCGCATTCTACCTGGCGGCGAAACCGCTCGGGGAGAGCTACTTCTGGCCCGCCGGGAGCCCCCAGGCAGTAGCCGTCATCGCGGTGCGCCCGGACGGCCGCCGGGTGACAGGCGTGGCGATCCGCGGCGCCATCGTGCGCCGTGAGTGGCATCAGGTCGAGCGCGAGCGCGAAGGCCTGTCCGAGGAGGTGGGCGAATGGGTCTCGGACACCGTGGCGCGCTGCGATCTCACCAGTAGCGCCGACTCGGTGCCATGCCGGTTCACGCCGCCGGCAGGCGGCAGCTACACCGTGAGCTTCTCCGCCACCGATCCGGCCGGGCGCCCCGCGGCCACGAGCCTGTATCGCTGGGTGACGGGCAAGGAGTGGGTCCCGTGGAACGACGAGAGCCGCTTCAAGATGGAGGTGATCCCGGACAAGCAGCGCTATAGCGTCGGCGACACCGCCACCGTGCTGTTCGCTTCGCCGCTGACGAACGCCGACGCGTGGGTGACGGTGGAGCGCGAGGGTCTCATCGAGGAGCGCCGGCTGCGGATCGCCAGCGGAGCGACGACCCTCAAGTTCCCGATCCGCGAGGCGTACGCACCGAACGCGTTCGTGTCGATCGTCGTGGCCCGCGGCCGCAACGCGGCGCCCGGCACGCTCGCGGACCCCGGCCGACCCACCATCCGTGTCGGCTACGCCGAGCTTCGGGTGACGCCCGAGGTCAAGCGGCTGGAGGTCCAGGTTCAGCCGCTCAAGCCCGAATACCGGCCGGGCGACACGGCACGCGTCCGGCTGCGGGTCCGCGACGCCCGGGGTGCGGGGCAGCGCAGCGAGGTGACGCTCTGGGCCGTGGACGAAGGCGTCTTGGCGCTTACCGGGTACAAGACGCCGGACCCGATCGACCTGATTTACAAGCCGCGCGGGCTGGGCCTGCACCTGGCGAGTGACCTCGTGACGGTGGCGCCGCAGGTGCTGGCCGAGGCGGTGACGATCAAGGGCGAGGGATCACCCGGCGGCGGTGGCGGCCTGGGCGCCGCGGAAGTGCTGCGCTCGCGGTTCAAGTCCACCGCATTCTTCATCGGCTCCGTGGTGACCGATGCCGAGGGGAGCGCGGTGGCAACCGCAAGGCTCCCGGACAACCTGACGACGTTTCGCGTAATGGCCGTGGCAGTCACCGCGGGCGATCGCTACGGCAGCGGGCGATCGGCGTTGCTCGTCACGCGCCCGCTGCTCGCCCGGCCGGCGCTGCCCCGGTTCCTGCGGCGCAACGACGAGTTCACCGCGGGCGTCGTGGTGAACCAGCGCGCCGGCGGCACGCCCACCGTGAGCGTCGGGGCCGTCGCCAGTGGCGTCGTGCTCAACGGAAATCCCGCGCGCACGGTGACGCTGACGGCCGGCCGGGGGAGCGAGGTCCGCTTCGCCTTCCGCGACACGACCGAGGACGTGGCGACCTTCCGGTTCCGCGTGTCGAGCGGCGGCGACGCCGACGCCGTCGAAAAGCCGCTGCCGGTGCGCCCCGCGTACCACCCCCGGGCTTCCACTGCGGCGGGGGTGCTGCGCGATACCACTACGGTCGAGTTTGCGCTTCCGGCCGATATCGATCCTGCGCGCTCGCGCGTGGAGCTGAACCTCGGCACATCGGTGCTCGCCGTGGTCCAGGGCGCGTACCAGTACCTGCGTGTCTATCCGTACGACTGCAGCGAGCAGGTGGCGAGCGAAGTGCTGCCGCTCATCGCACTCTACCAGGCGCGTCTGGCGCTGGGAGCGGGCGTCAAGCTGCCGCCCGACGCGAAGGACCAGATCGCCGACGCCGTCGGCGCGCTGTCGCGGCGTCAGCGACCGGATGGGGGCATCGGCCTGTGGGACGCGCACGACTGGACCACCCCGTGGCTGAGTGCCTACGCCGGCGAGGCGCTGATCGCCGCGCGAGCGGCCGGGATGGCGGTGAGCGACACCGTGCTGTCGCGGCTCGGCGACTATTTGTCGAAGAGCCTTCACAACGAGCTCCCCATTCAGGCACCCGTCGCTTACTGGTACACTGAGTTCCGCGTACGCCTCGCGGATCGAGTCGCGGCCGTGGACTTCTTGAGCCGCCTCGGCCGGTCCGATCTCGCGGGCGAAAACGACCTGCTACAGCTCGCGCCCCAGCTCGCGTGGGAGGACCGTGTGCGGCTCGCCGAGGTCGTCGCGCGCCGCGGCGCGGTGCGCGCGGCGCGCCAGCTCCTGGAGCCTATCTGGGCGTCGGTGCAGGTCGAGGGGCGTCGCGCCGTCGTCCCCGACTCGACCAGGCGCCCGTTCTACTTCTATTCCTGGGAGCGACCGATCGCGCGCCTTCTCACCGCCACGCTCGCAGCCGACTCGAGCCACCGGCTGCTTGGTCCGCTCGTGGAGACGCTCATCGCGCAGGGCCGTGCCGGCCAGCTTTCGCCTTGGAATACGCAGGACTACGGCACGGCGGTCGGTGCCCTCGCCGCGTTCGCCCGGCGCCAACAGCGCGCCGCGGCGCGCGGGATTCGCGTCCGCAGCGGCAGCCGCGTGGTTCTCGAGGCGCCGGGGCGCGCAGCGAGCGCGGCGGTGATCGACTCCGCCGCCCCCCTCACCGGGCTGCTGACGGACGGTCCGAGCGGTTCCAAGACGCTCCGGCTCGCGCTCGAGACGCCGCCGGGTGGCGACGCGCCGGTCTACTACTACGTCACGGTGCGGGAAGTCCCACGAAACCGGCCCGTCACGCCGGACCAGCAGGGGATCCAGGTGGAGCGCTGGTACGAGGACTTCGCGACCGGCAAACCCATCGTGAGCGTCGCCGAAGGGCAACTCGTGCGCGTCCGGCTGCGGATCACGCTCCCGGCTGAGCGGCAGTTCGTCGTGCTGGACGATCCGCTACCTGCCGGGCTCGAAGCGGTGGACTTGAGTCTCCGCACCAGCGGCGTGCTCGTCGGGCCGGGCGCGACCCCGCCGGAACAGGCGGAGCACGAGGAGACCGAAGGCGAGTCGAGCTACCGGTGGGGCTGGTACTACGGAAGCTGGGACGACGGTTGGTGGTCCCCGTTCGACCATAAGGAGATGCGGGACGACCGAGTCGTGTACGCCGCCACCGTGCTTTGGCCCGGTACGTACAGCGCGACGTACGTGGCCCGCGCGACGACGCCCGGCGTTTTCGTGCGGCCACCCGCGCACGCGGAGGAGATGTACAATCCCGCCGTCCATGGCCGCAGCGAGGGCGGCGTGTTCAGCGTGACGGTGAAGTCGCCATGAGCGACCGGGGTCGCACGTTGCTCGCGCTCGGCGGTGTCCTGGCCACGGGCCAGGCGCTCGCGCTGGCGGCCTGGGTCGCTCGGCCGCTCCCAGCCGGTCTCCTCGCCCCGACGCCGGCGCCGAGCTTCACACTCGCCGACCGGCACGGGCTGCCGCTCCGTACCACGCGTGCGCCGGACGGCAGCCTGGCACGCTGGCTCCCGCTCTCGGACGTGGATTCCAAGATCCTGCAGGCGTTCATCGCGCTGGAGGACCGGCGCTTCTATGAGCATGGCGCCATGGACTGGCGCGCCGTGCTGCGTGCGGCGCGCGATAACCTGCGGGCCCGGCATGTGGTGTCGGGCGCCTCGACGCTCACCATGCAGCTGGCCCGGCTGCTCCGCCCCGCGGCCAGTGGCCACACGTGGAGCGCCAAGGCGCTGCAAGTCCTCTGGGCGCTCCGGCTGGAGCGTCACCTGACCAAGCAGGCGATCCTCGAGCAATACCTCAATCGGGTCCCCCTCGGCCAGGGCACGATCGGGGTCGCCGCGGCCGCGCGCCTCTACTTTGACGCATCCGCCACTCGGCTGAGCCTCGCCCAGGCTGCGTTGCTCGCCGGATTCGCGCGCGCGCCGTCCACGGCCAACCCCTTCATATCGACCGAGCGAGCGCAGGCGCGACGCGCCACAGCGCTGATTCGCATGCGCGACGCAGGTTACGCCGCCGATCCCGAGCTGGCACGCGCAGCCGCGGAGCCGCTGCTCCCGCACCGGTCCGCCCCGCCGTTCCTCGCGCCGCACTTCACGAGTCGCCTGCTCGCGTGGAACGACGAGCGAGGCGAGTCGCTCGACGGCGTGCGACGCACCTCGCTCGATCTCGCCCTGCAGATGCGGCTCGAAGCGGAGGTGCGACACACGGTGCAGGTGATGCGGGAGCGCGGCGTGGAGCAGGCGGCCGTGGTCGTCCTCGCCAACGGCACGGGCGAGATTCTCGCCTGGGTCGGCTCACCGGATTTTTGGGCGGACAGCGCAGGTCAGGTAGACATGGTGGTTTCGCCGCGGCAGCCGGGGTCCGCGCTCAAGCCGTTCCTCTATGGTCTCGCGTTCGATCGGGGCCACACACCGGCCTCGATTCTCGCCGACATCCCGCACATCTACGAGACGCCCACTGGACCCTATCGCCCCCGCAATTACGACCGCGCCTTTCACGGACCGGTGCGCGCCCGCGAGGCGCTGGCGAGCTCGTACAACGTGCCCGCGATCGAGCTTACGAACCGAGTCGGCGATGCGAGCCTCCTGCGGACCCTCCAACTCGCGGGGTTCGCATCGCTCGATCGGACGGCCGACTACTACGGTCTGGGGCTCGCCCTTGGAAACGGCGACGTGACCCTGCTGGAGCTGGCGAACGCCTACCGCGTGTTCGCAAACGGCGGCGTGTGGCGACCATACTGGCGGTGGGCCGTGCCGGGCGGAGTGCGCGCCGATTCGCAGGAGGGTCGCCGGGTCATGTCGCAGGGCGCCGCGGCACTCGTGGTCGACGTCCTGAGCGATCCGGTCGCGCGCATTCCGGGATTCGGGCTCAGCACGCCGTTCGATTTCCCGTTTCCGGTCGCCGTGAAGACCGGGACGAGTCGTCATTTCACGGATAACTGGGCGGTGGGGACGACCGGCGGATTTACCGTTGCCGTGTGGGTGGGGAACTTCAGCGGCCGCCCCATGGACGACGTGAGCGGGGTAACGGGGGCAGGCCCGCTCTTGCACCGCGCCATCATGCTGACGGCAGAGAGCTATGCGCCAGGCGCGCTACCGTCGCCGGCGAGCGCCGGAGCGGTGCCGGTGACGATCTGCCGGCTGTCGGGGCTGCGCGCGACGCCCGCTTGCCCTGCGATGGTCGAATGGTTTCTGCCCGGCACAGAGCCGGAGCGCCAGTGCGACTGGCACCGCGGCGGGGGCGCGCGCCTGCCGCCCGAATACGCCGAGTGGGCTCAGCAGACGGGCTTTCAATCCGACGTCGCTGGACCGGCGGCCGGTGCCGGGCCATTCCGCATCGTCTCCCCACAGGACGGCGACCAGTACCGCGTCCCGCCTGGCGTCGACGCTCGCTATGCCACGATCGCCTTGCGGGCCGCGGGTGAGGTCGGTGCGGTTCGCTGGTGGGTCGACGGGCGATTAGCGCTCGCGCGGCGCTGGCAGCTCGTCCCGGGCACGCACACCATCCGCGCCGTCACCGCGTCCGGCGACTCCGACGAGGTGCGGATCGCCGTGGAGCCGGGCGTGGGTGCGGGGCGTGGTAATGAGTTCGTTCCTTAGTGTGCGCCCCGCGCCGTCGGCGGCAGAATCCCGTTGAGACGGAGGTAATTGGCCAGCTGGCTGTAGTGATCGGCCCAGTCCTCGTGCAGCTCGAAGATCATAGCCGCTCGAGTGGTTTGCCCCTCGTATCCCGGAATCTTGTCGCCTAACCCGCCGTCGTTGAGTTTGGCCATTTGCGTGCGGCAAAACGCGAAGGATCGCGTGAGCCGGGCGACCAGCTTCGGCACGCTATCCGCGGGAGTCAGCTTGGGCTCGGCGGGAGCTTTCGCCCCGCCCAGCGCCGCGCAGCCGAACTCGCTGTCGCCGGCGATGTGCAGCACGACCTCGGCAACGCTCATCTGCGCGGGTGTGGGCTTGAATTGATACTTGGTCGCCGGCATGTCGTCGGCGGCGGCCACGAGGTTGCGGGCCAGCCGCTCCGCGTCTGCCCGGAAGGCGGCGGTCACGGGGCCGGGAGTGCCTTGCTGAGCGGGGGCGGGCTGATGGATGAGCAGGAAACCAGATATCAGCGCTAGGTGACGGGTGAGATCTCTCATGGGGTCCTCATGTCGGCATCGTGTTCGTGGGGCGATGTCCATCTCAATCGCGCTTAACCTGCGGGCGACCGGTCCGCCGGCGCAAGGCCGCGCGACCTTCTGCCGTTCACCTTGAAGGCCGGCCGGAGTAGGGTCTCACCGTTGACAGGCCGAGGCGTGACGAGCGATCATGCGGCTTCTGATGCGCCGCGTCTCTCTCGTATGTGCGTGCGTGGCCGCTTGCGCGATCTTCCAGTCGGACTGGCGGCTCGAGCCATCGCCCATAGGTACCGATCGAGCAACCCTGCCCGCCGTCCAGATACCGGACACCGTCATGGCTGGTGTGCCCGAGACGGTGGTTGTCTGGACGAAGGGTGGCGGTTGCAAGCGTCGGGCGGTACCCTCGCGTCCGACGACCTCCTCGCGACTATCCGCCTCTTCGATTCAATTGTCGTTCGGATGCGGGACAACGAGGCGTGCCCAGCCGTCGCATGGATGGCTCGCCGAACGGCGGTAATTCACTTCTCGCAGCCTGGCGTTGGGACTGTCCGGGTCGTTGGCAGGGATACCGTTGTCGAGCGGCGCGTTGTTGTGCGGTAGCCCCAGCGCGCGTTTCTGGCGAAGGCGCGCAGGCTCAGAACGCAGCCGTGATCGAGGCGGGCTTGTGACTGTTTGTGGGCTGTAGCGATTGACCGACAGCCTACGCGCTCTATAGTTGTTGTGGGGTATTCGCGCGCCCGTAGCTCAGGTGGATAGAGCAGCAGCCTTCTAAGACAAACACACCGTGGGGGAGCACGACGACATGCTCCCCCATTGTGCATCTTTGAGCACACCCTCCCACATCCTCCGACATCGACCGTCAAACAACGTCAAACGGATTTCGCCCAACGGCCCGCGCGTCATAGGTTCGTCATAGTTCACGCGCTGTGGTTGGAAACCAGGAGTGCGCCTGTGGCGTCGCTCCGAAGAGGGCGTTTATTCGGCGTCGAAGGGCGCGCCGGTCGGACAGACAGCCCCACTCCTGTTTCGCCGCGTGATACTGAGTCCGCTCTCTGCTCAAATGCGCCGCCAGCTTGTCAGCAGCCCGGAAGCGCTTCTTCTCAGCGGTCGTTGGCTCGATGCCGAGCGGAACGCCCGGCGGCAAGACATCGGCAACGATCATGTCGCGCTTCCGCGGCGGGGGAGCCGAAGGCTGGAGTTTGCCCCGTCCGTTATGAAAGAACTCAAGTAGGGTGCGATAATGCATCGCGTACGCGAGGCGCATCGCTCGCCACACGTGGTCGGGATACTCTCGCGAGGGATGTTCGATCTCTCGGCCCAACAGCAGGACGTCCGTCATCTGGCCATCCAGATGCTTCCGCATGGCTGAAGTAAGAGGGTTTCGGAGACGTGCCACGGTCGTGCGAGAAGGATTGGTCAG
>WNGP01015818.1_pt1 | contig 11515 bp, 13 predicted proteins | sample 5407671 | NCBI WGS metagenome assembly WNGP01 (sample SAMN13153381, study PRJNA577476) | soil metagenome | isolation source: 40 cm soil or saprolite under Garry oak tree replicate 2 | place: USA:California | collected 2016-06-15 | reverse complement strand
CTGCTGGAACCGCGACCGAGATGAGGAGGGCAGACCCCTTGCGGACTTCGCTTACGAGGAGGGTTGAGAAGACCCAGGCGAGATAGCCGAACGAGATGTAGGATAGAGAGATGAAGAAGGGTACGAGAGCTATCTTGGGCCCCAGCGAGTCAGTGTAATAGTAGTTGCCGAACGGAAAGCCGATGAGGATGCTACTGTTTTCCAGTATGTTGCTGACGATTGCCGTGACGACCATGAAGACAGCAATAGTCTTCCATCCATACCGCCTCCCCCCGTGGATCAACGCGAAGGGAAACAGCAGGGGCGTGATGAAGCCCGGGATTATGCGGTCCCCGATCGCATACGCTACTACTAATCCCCATAGAACACTGTCTGTCAGCCTCTGATTGCGCGTCGGAGCCGAGCCGGTCATGTTTGCTCGGTTTCACCAGGCATGCTGGTGATATCCAGCCCCGTGTTCACTTAAACTATCCGACTAGTCCCGATATCTGCGAGTATCCTGTGGAGAAAAGTCGTATCTGTTCGACTAAGTCTTGAGCCCTGGCGGATAGATTCTGTTGGAGGTCTTCGACTTTCCGCTATTCTTGTTGGTCAGTCCTACTGGTCCAACTCGGTCCTTCCCCATGACTCCGTCAAGAATCGCTCTTCCCAACTCTTCATGGTACAGCGCGATCAATATCCTCGCGGAACGTGTCCCTCTCTTCGCGATCAAGATCTTGGGCATCGTCGAATAATCGTTCAGGATTCTCCCGTCGATGGGCGCATGAGAACTTGCGGTTTCGACTATTGAACGATTATTTCTCCTTGCATCCAAGGGTGGGGCCTGCAATAGTAATAGTACGTCCCGCTCGCCGTAAACGTGTGGGAGAAGGTTACACCGCTAGCAATGCTGTTGGAATCGAAGCTATCGAGACCCGCAGCGTTCATCGCTGGACACTGAGAGACGGAATGGTTTGAGTCACACGTAGTCACAGTATGCATGCTTCCACCATTATTCGTCCAAGTAACTGTAGTGCCGACAGCCACAGTCTTGACGCTCGGGCTGTAACCACAGTTTCCTGGGCCATTGCAAAAAGTGCCGTTCCAGACTATTACATTGGGACCGCTGGGAGCCGCTGGCGGAGAAACAGACTGATCCATCACGACTAGCACAGTAGCAACGACAGCAATAACGACTGCCACAAGCCCTATGATAATCCAGAACTTCTTACGACTGGGCTTCGCATTGTTAGTTGTCATGTGCCGTATAGCGTCAGGATTTTCGTTATAGTCATTGTTGACATCTGTTACGTACCAAAGTTACCTGATAATTCACGCGAGAAATTGCCCGGCGACAACCTCAGCGATGCTTCTTGGAAAAAAGTTGTACTACTGTTCTTCACTACTATTTTCAAAATCAAGCTTCTCGTCAATCTTTTTCTGCTGTTCCTTGTACGCCTTGTATTTCCGGGTCCAGTCTGAGAGCATCATCCACTGCCTAGCTCCAATCAGAAGGAATATGGCCGCGATAACTACCGCTACGATGCCCGCTAGTCTGAAGCTGTAGCCGCCAGGCATCCCGAGCAGAAAGGGCGAGACGTGCCATGATAAGGGAACCGCGACAATAATGGCGATGATCATGAAGAGTATGAATTTCTTGGTCCTATCGATCTGGTAGATCAGCCTGTCGACTATGGAAAAGATGTTCTCAGCGGTTGCCCCAGCGTTCTCTCTCTTCTCTGGCTCGGTCAAGGCCAGGTATTCACCAGCATGGTTCCTAAAAACGGTCGGGGAACTATGTTATCCATCACCTATTTCTCAGCCTCCCGTCTCGGAAAGAGCCTCTCGTAGGGCCCTAAGATCTCCCTGACAAGCTCTCTCCCTTTGTCGGAAATCTTGTACTTGATTATCTTCTTAGCTCCCCAAGGCTCTTCCATCCTGAGTATCAAGCCCTTCTCGACCATCTCGTCAAGGAGCACCTTGTGCTTCACATTGTTGAGGCCGCAATAACTCATCAGCCTGCTCTGGTTCAGCTCACCATGCTCGGCGAGTTTCAGGAGGACGTCCTTCCTTAGATAGATACGCTCCCTATGCTCGTGGACCAACCGACCAAACCGCCAGCCATAATGACTGCCTTTCAGTAATGATTGTCAGACACCTGAACTCGTACAGTCTTCGACTCACCAGATTCTTTGAGCATATAGGAACGTTTTCCTAGCAAGCATTTCCACCAAAGACCCAGCTTGCGCCAGAGTATTGCCCCCAGATGTGTTAGACAAGAAAGCCTTGGAATGGTAAAGTCGCCAGCCCAATAATTCGAGTCCGCATCCTCACTTTGTCCTGGCGCCTTTCATCATTTAGCCAAATTGACTAAAAACCTGGCCAAAAAACAGTTGGTGTCGGGCCTTTCCGACAACAATCACATCGTATTTACGGCCGGTCAAGTAGACAGATCAACCATTGGTGGGACAGTTCGGCAATGACTACGCGATTTACGCATTCGGTAGAAGGTCAAGAAGGTCTTGATAGAGAGCGACCGTAGCATCGAAAAACGGGCGACAAGGCGATTTCGGTCGCGGCGTGTCATAATGGTGACCATTGTCATCATCGCCCTCGCCGTGTCGTTTGCCTTTCTGTATTCGCTGTTAGATGGCCATCACCCAACCGTTCCGAGACCTACGTTGGTAGGCTGGGGGGGCGTAGCTCTAAAGGAGGTGTCGCTGACGGCTTCGGGCAATCCTGTCAGCAGCGTCTTTCCCGGTGAGACGGCGAGCGATCTCGAATATGTAGTGCAGGTTCTCCAGGCTCGAGGGTTCAATACCGTTAGGGTTGACTTTGACCCGTACTGTACCGACATGACAGACTACAACTCCATGAGTGTCTATTCTCAGACGAACGGCCAGAAGGCCGTCCTGATAGCCCAGCACTACGGGTTCTGGATAGTAATAGACTATCACGGCTACTCGGATATTTTCCGGAACACTAGCTGCTGGCTCAACTACTGGAAGCCGATAGTACAGAATATCGGACCATTATACTCAAAGATCATCTGGGAGCCTGAGAACGAGCCCACGACTGACTGTTCGAATAGTCCGTCCTCCTGTCCGAGCGCTCCCTGCTCAAGCGACAGCTCGTGCGTGACCTATCTTGGCAACGCATACCAGCAGTGGATTAACCAGACACGGTCAACGGGCGATACTCATTGGATAGTGGTGCAGAGTATCTGTAGCTATGGTTGCGGTCTCTGTCCTGATGGGACCGGAGACTGCCCCTCTGCGGTGGATGGCTATCCAATAGTCACCGATCCGGCGGGCCGTATCTTTCTCAGCATTCACAGCTACATGAGCTACTCGTACTATTCGAACAGTTGGAACACGACGACTGCTACCGCCGTAGCGAACGGCTACTACCAGGCGGTACTGTCAGCCTCAACGAAGTACGGCTGGCCTGCTCTCAACACTGAGGGCGGTGCAGATCCACTATGCGCTCCTTGCGCTAGCCCCCCGCCTGACACGGAACTATCCGGCAGCGCAGGCTACACTACCGTAACCCTCAGCTTCATCCAGACACTCACAAACCTGTATGATGCAAATACGCCGGCGAGAATCAGCTGGGTCTGGTGGCCCGCTGGAGACTGGACAGACACTACGACGAGCCCTCTCGGCACACTCGACTGTGACAGCTCACCCCAAGGCTGGGGCTGTCAGCTGAAATCACTGCCAGCAACTACGTAAAATCGCATACCAATTAGGATCGCAACCATTACGTTGGGTCGTTACTGGCTATGATTTCTGTGTAATTTTCAAGGGAGTGTCGCCGAGAATCCAGTTCTCCCCCCACGCCTTCAATGATTGCATTATGGGTCGTATCTGCTCGCCCTTGTCAGTCAACGCGTATCGTACGGTGAAGGGTTGTGTCCCGAGAACTTGTCTCTGAACGATTTTCTCTGAGGCGAGATACTTGAGGACTCGGGAGAGTGTCTTCGGGTCGATCTCGCAGGCAACTCTGAGCAACTCGTTGAACCTCATGGGCCGTTCCAAAAGATATCTTACCACTATCAGCCGCCACTGGTTGCCTATCTTTCGCGCTGACTCGACCGCCGCGCAGGTCACATAATCATTCTTCCGGGTCGACATGTAGTCAGAAATTGTTCGTTTTCTTCTTCTAACTGGCATAATGTCTCCTGGTGGCTCGTGAGCCAACAAGCTATTTAGCTATCATTTTGCCAGCGCCAATCGTTTACAATGCCAATGATTGATGTCTACGTGCCAGCAGATCTATTCCCGCCAGGTTCCGATGGCCGGCTTGGCCATGAACTGACTATGGCTGTTCTACGCGCTGAGGGGGTGTCGACCCCCGGCCCGTTTCATCTCAATAATACTGCGGCTTTCATCCATCGAATGGATCCGCACGCGGTTCATACCGCAGCCACCGACTCCGCCCGGACTGTCCGAGTTCAGGTCATCACTCCTCCAGCCGCTCTGACCCGTGATGGTCAGAAGCAACTCGTCAAAGAAATCACCGAGATTGTCACAAGGATCTCAGGCGATCCGAACCAAGCAGGTCGCACCTGGGTGATACTAACTGAGGCGGCAGAGGGCGGTTGGGGGCTCTCAGGCACAGCATTCGGCCGTCAGGAGTTCGCTGCACTAGCCGCTAAAGCTGCCGCGGCCCGTGCGAAATAGCCGGACGACGAGATTATTGAAACAGCCCTGCCGTGGCTAACGATCGATTTCTATGTCTTACTGGCGCGATTTCGACTTGTCCGGGCACGCCTTCTTTGACGAAAAGCGTAGAGATTCACGATAACCACATCAACCAACACCAGCAAGAGACCTTCACTTCCAAACGCACCGAGAGGGAGAGAAATCACCCCTTGAAAATACAAGAGGCCTGCCCACCCCCAGTAGGCGACAAACAGTGTGAAAGCTAACACGATTGCCCCGACTCGGTCCGGCTTACGCATGGATAACAGGAACAGGAGACCTCAAGAAAAAAGGATTCGCGGGCGTAGTTTCCTAAACACCGACCTTGCTCAACAGTTTGTTGTGAGTTCGCTCCCGAGAGACTTGGCTCAATAGTTTGAGCACAATCTTCCTCTCTATGACATCGCTTAGATGGCGGATGTCTGATTCCCAGTAGACAGACTCTGCCTCGTTCGACCTGATTTTCCCCTTCCAGTCCTTGATACGAAAATAGTGTATTCTCTGTCTCTCTCCATTCGACGCTGTATAATATCGGACTCGAATCGGCGCGGCCTTTTCGACTCGTACCCCTAGCTCCTCTCGCATCTCTCTCTTCAGAGCCCGATTCAGCGATTCGCCCACCTCTACGTGGCCCCCCGGGAGCAAAACTAGTCCTGGGTCCGCATCATCATCGACTCGTCGCTTTTCGACAAGAACTGAACAGTCGCTTATCAGAACCCCACTCACACACTCAGCGGCCCGTTTGCGCGGGACGCGCGCTGAGACTCCACTCCTCATTTGACCTTTACCAGTTGCTCATGACCTTGTTCATGACCTTGTCTGAGAAGAGCCGAATCTGTTCAAGCAGACCTGTTGTGGACCAGAGTCCTCCTCTAGGCGTAAAGGTCAACATGAATTCCTTGCAGCCAGCTTTCGCATAACTCTGTATCTGTTCGATACAATCCTCGCCTTTTCCATGGATGACCGTGTTGTAAGCGTCTGATTCCGGAATGTCCGCGGCGATCCTCCGGATTGTCTCTCTCTGCAACCTAGGGTTTGAAATCTTCTCCCAGATCCGGCCCGGATGGTTCGCTAAGGGATCAATCTTCCTCAACGCCTCAGGTATCAGGGCTAGGAAGTATCTGGCTGGACCGAGTACGTTCCGGTCTGCTTCTGCGCGATTCTTCGAGATGGAGGAGAGCGTGTAGTATGCAGAGCGGAACACACCGAAATCTCGACCCGCATTATGGGCTGACCCGATGATGGTATCAAGATCCATCTTGTATGTTGCAGGCGTGTGACAGTGCGGCATCCATCCGTCCACCGCCTCTCCCGCGAGCCTCAGCATTCTGGGACCGAAGGCTGCCAGATAGATTGGCGGGACCGGCTGTTTCTCCTGGCCGGCTTGCAGGTATGCGTTGTTCAGGGAGAAGAATTGCCCCTTGAAGCTCTGTGGTTTCTCTATGCTAGAGTTCCACAACTGCCTGATAATCTTCAGACCTTCTTCTAGCCTGCTGACGCGGTGTTCCGCGGAAAATCCGAAGGGTGTCTGGTTCATCGGATCGCCCGAGCCGAGTCCGAGGAAGACCCGTTTTGGAAATTGGTTGGAGAGTGTTGCGAGGGTCTGGGCTATGATGGCCGGGTGGCGTCGGACCATGTCTGTTACTGCGATTCCGACTCTGATCCTTCGGGTCCCCGCGGCTATTGCGGCAAGAGTCGTGATAGGTTCTGGCGCAGCTGCAGCTTCTGTCCCGTAGAGCAGATGATCGTCTATGAGGACACTGTCGAAGCCCTGTTTCTCACAGAACTGTGCACGCTTGACGATGTTCCGAAAGGGCTCGTTGGCCGAGAGAAAGATCCGGCAACCGAACCTAACTGACTTTTTCACACTTCAGCCACTAATGTTGTTGACGCCCTTTCGTCCTCTTCTTTCGCTCAATAGAATTGTTAATGAGAACTAAGTCTGAGGTATGGTGACGCCCTGCTTGAAACCGTTTTCTCGCCACTTCCAACAATCTCGGGGTCGAGATGCCAGGGTTCCGATTCCTGATGGATTCCATCGTTATTCTAGCGATTGAATTGGACATTTCCAGGGCAAGGCCGACGCGTTCCTCAGGGCTCATTCTCTGGAACCGATGATTCCGGCGAGACGGTGGTGCCCTGTACTCGACGCCCCTCAGCCAATCCTCACCCTTGCCCGAGAAGAACTATGGGTCCGAAATAAAAGATGCGAGGCCAGAAGCTACAAACTTACGCGTGGTCTTGGATTCTCAAGGATGTCCAGACGATGTTTTGGAAAGGTCGTTGGCTGCCTGGAAGATTCGGCATCTGAACTTTAGGGTCTTACTCGAGAGTAGACGAGGACCATTGAATACCCGATTCCCGTGTAGAATAGAATGTCTACACCGAGAGAAAGCCAGTCAATATTGACCCCAACAATCTTACTCATATCGCATAGAGGGCAGCGGGCCAATGAGCCCACCGGGCACACTATCAAAGGACACATCTGATACACGAGTCTTGCCCAAGGAGCAGGAAACCCTCCCAACCCATATGAGATGTAGAGATAGCCAGTCGCCCACGTAACCAGAACTGCGAGAAGAGGAATGATCACAGCGACCAAGACCCAGAATCTGAAGGGGTCCCAGACGAGCGGATTCTTCACAAACTCGTAATGTATCCCTTCAGACTCTTAGAGCCAGGGTTCAGATCAGCCTGTTCTGAGGACCAGACAGAATCTGGTGAGATGAACGAGTCTATTGCTTAGAGCCTGATTCTTCACGCTTCAGCCAGCACGAGTCTACGCTCAGCCATCTCAACAATAACCTTCTCCACCTTCATATGATGAATACGACGATGAACCGTCAACAGCGTAAGACAATCCACACAGACATGAACAGTACGATGATCAGCCTCCAACACAACAACCTCATCCTCAGGCCGAACCTCAAACCTAAAACCACAAGTCACAGCCAAAACAGACTCATCCCCAGTTACTCTAATGGCCTCAGCTCGCCCCCTTAAGCGTTGACGATCTCCTTCGTATCTCCTATCGGGACCCTCTCTTGCGAGTTCTTCCATAAGCCCAAAGCATGATCGATATGACAACGCCGAAGAACGAAATCACTCTCGCGAGTGTATCGTATTCATTTGGTGTCAGAAAGGTAAACGAAGCGAGTAAAATAGCCGCAGTCACTGCAAATGATAACAATACGACGAATACGAGATTTCTGCGCAAGATCACTTTCCTTGTGCATTGATGCCGCAGTCTTGATGCGAGAGCTCCCCGCTACAGTTCGGACAGTTCGTGCTTCATCACTGCTCCGCTTTGAGAAAGTTCTCCCATTCAGAACTGGAAGTGAAATTGCTGAATCCTGGTTTTGATTGGATGAAGTCGTGCACTATTCCAGTCGGTCTAAACTTTGCACTAATTCTCGCCGCCACTTCATCGGCACCTCTTTCGGTACCAGATACGACCATCATTCGCACCTTTTTCGTCATGCCTTTGACCAAAGTATCGAGGAAATCATTCTCGTTGGCTCGCCATCCGATAATGAGAACCTTGGTCACCTGACGTAGACAGTCTTCCAGAACCTTCCAGTGCTCTTGTGGGCATTCGTAACGTTGTTTGTGTTCCACGGGAATCGCAAGTGCAGGGAAGTAGGGTCTCTGATGGGGCCTTGCAAACGGATCATCCGAAACGGTTTCGTAGGATTCAGCGTCAACATCGAGGGAGGCTACGCTTGCGATGATGTCGGAGATCAAGTCTTGGCTATTCCCTCTGTGCGACTGGAAGTTCCGAATTGGGTGCCCCCAGTTTATTGAGCCATGGGGCTTGATCACCTTGTAGTCACTCGATATGTAGTCAGGAATCGTGTTTAGAGGGACTCCAACGAGGCTATCGATGATAGCGTGCTCAAGAAGTGTGTCGTAGTTGAATGTAACCAAGCATATCTTTTCGCCCTGAACTCGCTGAGCTTCGATTTGGTCCAACAAGGTCTGATAATTTGTGACACCCTTAGTGACCTGATCCGTCCAATCGTATTGACATCGTGCAAGCATGAGATTCAGATAGTACCGAACCGAAACCAATTGGGTCCGTCTCGCAGGATGCCGAGTCTCTTCGCTCTGGAATTTTTCTAGGACATTCTCTACGTTAACGTCCTGCCGTTGAAGACGCTGAATCAAAGGCTGGCATTTCGGGAAGAGCCGGTAATAATTTCCAAACCTACTGTCGAATAGTCCATTCGCAAGTGGGCAGTCTGAGATTGTTCACGTTTGGAGGAGGGAGTCGCTCGTATGAATCCCAGGATGCTCCCGCACCAAAGATAACCATCAGCACTTGTGAAAACTCTCACTCTTCAGCACGTGTCCTCCTAAGAGGCAACGAGGGAAAGTACACCGGTTCGCCATATTCTCTAGTCTCTCGATGATGCTTTTCTTCAAGCTGCGAGAAGGCCAGCTATGATTAACAGTTTCGTCCTCGTGTCTGAGCAATAGCTGGTCGATAGCTCAACCTCGCAAATGTCGAGTCAGCGGAGCGACTGGCGCGAACGACTACACGCCAACCCCTCACGGATGGAACAAGAACTAGCAATAAAACTACAAGACGATGGAATACATCCAAGAAATGCCGATGGTTCTCGGGTAGAAGAATCGGTAGACGTCGAAGAAGTCAAACCACGGGACTGGGCTGAGAACGTCTATCGGCCCGACGTCGTCAACAACTCGGAGAAGTTATGCAAGAAACTGGGATACATGATGTGAATGACATCAAGGAGGGAATGAGATATCATGACTAACATGAAGATCTGGTTCATTACTGGAGCCGGCCGTGGCATGGGCGTCGATTTCGTCAAAGCCGCCCTGGCCGCTGGCCATGCGGTGGTGGGCATCGGTCGGGACCCCGACGCCGTGGCTAAGGCCGTGGGTGATTTGGAAGACCTGCGGGTTGTCAGGCTGGAGTTTACGAGCCGCGCCGATGCCGAGGCCGCGGTGCGCTCGGCGGTCGACAGGTTCGGCCGCATCGACGTGCTGGTCAACAACGCCGGTACCTTTGATGCGGGCTACTTCGAGGAGCTGACGCCGGAGCAGGTCGAGCGGCAGCTGGCGACGAGCATCCTCGGCCCGATGAATGTCACCCGCGCGGTCCTGCCCATCATGCGCAAGCAGCGCTCGGGCCACATCATCTCAATCTCGTCGGGCGCCGGTCTCGTTGGCTTCGAGTTCTGTTCCGCCTATGCCGCGGCGAAGTTCGGCCTCGAGGGTTGGATGGAGTCGCTGCGGCCCGAGGTCGAGCCGTTCGGCATCCACACCACCATCGTCAACCCGGGGTTCTTCCGCACCAAGCTCCTCACAAAGGAGTCGATGACCTTTGCCGACCGGTCCATTGAGGACTACGCCGACCGCCGGGCGGAGCAGCTCAAGTGGTGGGAGGCGCAGAACGGGCAGCAGCCCGGCGATCCGGCCAAGCTCGCGCGAGCCGTCGTTAGGGTCGCTGGCGAACAGTCGCCGCCGCGCCGCTTCATCGCCGGCGCCGATGCCATCGCCCTCGCCGAGCAGAAGGTCGCCGATCTCAAGGCGCAGATCGACGCCTACCACGAGCTGTCCACGTCGCTCTCTCTCGACTAGCCCGCGCCCGCCGGAAGCCCGAAGTAGTCCGAGACGCGCGCGAGCGTCCGGTACGGCGCGCCCGGCACTTCTCTCCGCGGAAGGTTGTCTGTCCGTGACCTACCAGAAGTTTCGAACATTTTTCCCCTTAAGAGTGGTTTTCCTTTCGATTGCCGTGGTTGTTCTGTTTATGGGAAGGATGAAAATTCCAGCGGTGCCGATTTCTAAGCCAGCCAGAAAAGCTGGTGCTAGACAGTGAACAGCGGCAGGGTGTTACTCTACCTGCTCTTGGGGGCGGCGCTGATAATGACTATCGTCTTGTTCGTAGCCTGGTATCTGTCAGTCCAGCTTCCCATGTATTAGCCCAACAATCCTTTTTTCTCGGACGCCGTCTAATCCTCAGGAACCCAATGGCGAGTAACACGCTTGTCAACCGACTACTTTGGGTCTACAACATCTTCATGCTCTACTTGATAGTGGCAAGTCTGCTGGGGGTTGCAGGCGTGGTGAATCTCCCCCTGCGTATGGACATAGCGCCCGTGTATGGACATGACATATCTCTCTATCTTTTCGTTGTTTTGTATTGGACGGTAATTGCCCAACGCATCGCAGTTGGACGCCAGAAAAAGCGAACAACTCCGACCAAACCGCTATGACCAAGAATCACAATGTAGAGGACTCGGACTTGTTTCCGCCGTTTCGAACATTATGCAGGATTTGTGGCGTCGAGGTCGAGACTATCCTCTATAGAACGCATATCGAGTCCTTGCATCCAGAGTACGTAGAGTGGAGTCGCCTTTGGGGGAAGTGGCCAAAGTTCATTGTGGGTTCCCTGGCCGCATTTGTCATCTTGGATTTGGTGTACGTTCGGTCTCTCTGGCATAATTTCGGGGACATTGCTGTAGCGTGCACTTTCGCTACCTTCTTTCTTTGGATTGGGCAATACGCGAGAAAGATGCGGGCGTTTAGGGACACCTGGCGGAAAGACCACCCTGTGCCCGATAGAGTGAGCGGGTCGAGGGGCGAGGTAGGACATACTTCGTAAACACTGATTAGGAACTATCAAGAATAGCTACGGTATTACTTTGTCTTCTGATCCTGGCGACTCGTCTACAGAACTCGGGACCACCGCTTTGAAGTGCCCGGTTTGCGGAGAGCCGGTATCGACGAAGAAGCCACCTGAATTATCTTGGCAGGGCAGAGTTCCGGGAACGGCTCTGTGGCAAGAATACCAGATCCAT
>WNGP01004573.1_pt1 | contig 11517 bp, 8 predicted proteins | sample 5407671 | NCBI WGS metagenome assembly WNGP01 (sample SAMN13153381, study PRJNA577476) | soil metagenome | isolation source: 40 cm soil or saprolite under Garry oak tree replicate 2 | place: USA:California | collected 2016-06-15 | reverse complement strand
AACGCGCCGTTCTCTGTAAACCAGCGCTTGAAACACTGCTCTCCTGTGCCTCTACCCAACAACTACCAGTATGGATAACCAGCTTGAAGGATGTTGCGATGTGGTGGAAAGAGCGCAGTCAGTTCAGATTGAGCATTACACCTCAAGCTCCTGGTCGTTGGCGTGTTGAAGCTATCTGCACACCTCGCGCTACTCTGCTTGCACGTTACCTGGCAGTTGAGGATCAACCTACGACTCCCTGGATGGATGCAGATATCCTCGTTCGATCTCACAGCTTTAGTATAAATACAGAAAAGTGTCCATGTATTGGTGTGTCATCGCGAACACCTGAAGAGGTAGTTAGTTTCCTCTATGAACAAGGATACCCCGCTCAACGTTGTTCGCAGGAAGTATCTGAAAACTATGCACTTTATGTTGATTTGCCTGAAGGATTGGGAGTCGAGCGCGAGGCACAAACGCAAAAGAAATGTGCGTTGGTGCAGCAGATTGAAACTTTGGCAATGCCTTTCCTTCATTTTGGATGTTGGCCGGACGGCAGTCGCGCTGCACTTGCGATTAGCGGAGATATTGATTCTGTAACGATACAGGATTTCTTTCTGCGCGTCTTCGAAGTTCGCCAAAAATCCCATTAGAGAGGAAGCCTGTATGAAAAAGGTTCCAGACTCGCCTGTTCAGAAACAGAAAATCGTGAATGCATATTTCCAGGCCCAGACGATGGTGTGGAAGGAAATTTACACAAGAGGTGATGTGCAGGCTGAGACTATTCGAGATCGCCATGCGGCAGTACTTGATTGGATTGACACTCTAGCCCTTGAACCAGGCTCTAAAGTGCTTGAGATTGGCTGCGGTGCTGGCTTCATGGCGATCGCGCTCGCACAACGTGGTTTTCGTGTTTGTGCCATCGATTCCGCAGAGTCCATGATTGAACAAGCACACCTGAATGCAATGGAGTCCAGGGTCACAGACCTACTCTCCCTTGATATTAGCGATGTTTATACTCTAGCCTTTGAGGATGAATCCTTCGATCTGGTGCTCGCAATCGGCGTCATTCCCTGGTTAGAGAGGGCAGATTTGGCGATCCAGCAAATGGCTCGTGTTACAAAGCATAGCGGGTATATCATCCTTACATATGCTAACCGGGCAGGATTAGTCAGTCTTCTCGATCCGTGGACGAATCCGGCGTTAGTGCCGCTCAAGCGGCGTTTGAAGGAGATGTTCGAACGCATCGGACACCGTCGCCAGTCACCGACGATGATCTTCCATAGCAATCGCTTTATTGACAGTAATCTGGCAGGTGCCAGACTGGTCAAGATCAAAAGTATGACGCGGGGATTCAGTTTCTCGTTTCGCCATAAGGTTCTCCCCGAACCATTCGGTACAAATCTTCATCGTCGGCTACAGCGCCTTGCCAATCGAAATCTGCCGGGATTCCGCTCTATTGGCATGGCCTCCTTTGTTTTGGCCAGGAAGCCGGCATTCTGAACTCTCAAGCAATTCGCTGAGAGTCTGAGTCTTCCGCTGATATAGTGATATTGAAAGGCCGAATCCTGTACACGATAACTGTTTCATAACCTAATCTACACCCCAGGCCATAACCTATTTTAAACCAACTCCTGATATGCTGATTTTGTAGTTCCTTAGGGGTGATTATTCCATGGACATCTAAGTTGAGGGAGAGATCTCTAAATGTGATCTGTTTATGGGTACACGATAATTGGTATTTATGATCACTCTGAAGGAATACTAGCGGGAGTATCTAATGTGAGAAAGTTCGGAAGCCAGCATCTTCAACAGCATGAAAAAGTGAATGCTTACTTCCAGTTACAATCTACATACTGGAAGGAGATTTATGCTAGCAGCGACCTGTACGGAGAGATTTACCGGAACCGCCACTATGCCGTACTTGACTGGGTCGATAGTCTGAATCTTTCACCGGGCACGAGAGTGCTAGAGATTGGTTGTGGGGCAGGCTTGATGTCGATTGCTCTTGCTCAACGTGGTTTTCGCGTTTATGCCATAGACTCTGTCGAGACCATGGTTGAGCAAGCGCGCAAACTTGCATTTGAATCCGAATTTGCAGGGATTCTCACTGTGGATTTAGATGATGTCTATTCATTGACTTTTGAAGACGAATCCTTCGATCTTGTGATAGCAATTGGCGTCATTCCCTGGCTTGATCGGGTAGATCTGGCCATCCAGCAGATGGCTCGTGTTACAAGGCCGGAAGGTCATGTCATACTAACGGTTGACAATTGGGCGCGATTGACCAATTTCCTTGATCCCTGGCTAAATCCGGCACTTGGGCCGCTTAAACGAGGTATGAAGGAGATGCTTGACCAAGTTGGAATTCGCCGCAGGTCATTGAGCGATATAGGAGCTAACTACCACTCACACCGATTCATCGATGAGGCAATGGCGCGTGTTAAGTTCATTAAGAATAGGAGCATGACTCTGGGTTTTGGCCCATTTACGCTCTTTCGCTACACTGTCATTCCTGAACCCCTTGGTATCAGGCTTCACTACCGGTTGCAGTTCCTTGCCGATCGGAATATTCCTTTATTTCGGTCCACCGGTGCTCACTACATTGTGCTGGCCAGGAAGTCGATTTCCTGGCCTCTCATGTTATCGAAGCGCGCCCAGAAATCTGTCTCTGATGTTACACATGTATTATGACCAGTAAGTGGAGATTCAATATTGAGAGATACAAATAGTCGACTCAGCACACGTGAATATCTACAACTGATCGGCGTTCGAGATCTTCCGCCGCTGACAAGTCCTTTTGATCCTGGCTATGACCCGGTTACCGTCGAGAGCCATCTCGAACAGAGTGCACACCTCATGGCTACCCTGAAGATCTCGATGGCATGCTGGCAGATTGCTGATGAGGCTGCAACAAGGCGGAAGATAACCGCTGCTCGTCTCCATGGAGTTACAGCAGTTACTGGAGGTGGTCCCTTTGAGGTAGCAGTGGCCCAGGGACAGCTCGAGGCATATCTCGATCTGTGCGCAAATTTGGGTATCGTACGGATTGAATGTGGAGAAGGTTTCACTGAACTGCACCTTAAGCCACAAGCAGTTGTGAAGCTTGCTCATGAGCGAGGACTAGAGGTCCAGTATGAAATGGGCAAAAAGCACGATGGTCCATTTACCGAGGATTCACTCCAGGATGCAATCGAACGAGGGCAAGCCTGGCTCGACGCAGGAGCAGTGCAACTTGTTGTCGAGGCACGTGAAAGTGCTAAGGGAGTAGGAACTTTCGGAGATGATGGATCATTGAATAGCGCATATGCAGATCGCTTCGCTGAGGAATTTGGGCTCGATATTGCCATATTCGAGGCTCCTAATAAACCGAGCCAATTTGCTTTTCTTGAACATTTTGGGCCACATGTCCACCTTTGTAATGTGCGCCTGGAAGAGTTATTACGAGTAGAGATCTTTCGACGTGGCCTCCATTCGGATGCTTTTGCTTTACCCAACTTGCGGCCTGTTAACCCAGAAGTCGAAACGCGTAGATAGGAGCTTGCAATGATGAAGGAAGTAGTAATTGATTGCTTCCCTGAGAGTCTGGAAAACTATCGTAATGGTTATGCAATCGTAGCAGTCGATATTATAAGGGCAACGACGACGGCTGTCACAGGCGTTGCCCTCGGTCGTCGATGTTATCCATCTCCCACTCTCGAAGCGGCTGTGCCGCTTGCCGCAAAACTTACCAATCCACTTCTAATTGGCGAGCTTGGTGGAAGCATGCCCTATGGTTTCGATATGAATAATAGTCCAGCCGAATTGGAAGCGAGGACAGATATCCATCGTCCAATGCTCTTGCTCTCAACTTCAGGCACCAGACTCATCTGTGGAGCTCAGGCATCTCAAGCAATGTATGTTGCTTGCCTTCGCAACTATAGGTCAACGGCGGCCTACATAGCTGCGCACCATCCAAAGGTAGCTGTGATCGGCGCTGGTTCGAGAGGCGAATTCCGAGAGGAGGATCAACTGGGTTGTGCCTGGATCGCAGAGATCCTTCTTAGCAACGGCTATGAACCGCAGGATCCTAGAACGATCTCGATCATCGAACAGTGGAGCAACGTGTCTGTTGAAGTAATCGTGGAGGGGGCAAGTGCAGAGTATCTCCGAAACAGTGGCCAAAGAGAAGATCTTGATTATATCCTGACACATGTCGATGACTTGGATGAAGTCTATCGATTCGAGCAAGGTCAGATTGTGAGGCACGCCGAAGAGTTATTGCTTCGTTAAGAGGGAGTGCAGGAACACTACTATGAATTCTGTTTTAGACAGTTTAGAAAATCGGAAGATAGATACTTCTGTTCCCGTTGTTGTGATCGCTCCTGGTTATCACAGTCACGGTATCGCGCGTAGCCTTGGCCGTCTTGGTGTGCCGATGTATGGTGTACACGCCGATTCCCGGTCCCCAGCGGCACGCTCGAGGTACTGGCGGGAAAACTTTGTCTGGGATATCGCCAAGGCTTCTCCAGAAGAATCGGTCGACTGGCTGCTCAGGCTCAGCAGAAAAATTGGATCAAGTCCAATTCTCATCCCTACCGATGACTACAGTTGTCTCTTCGTGGCTGACCATGCCGAGGCGATGAATGAGGGGTTTCTCTTTCCGAACCAACCTGCTGGACTTGCCCGTTCGCTCTCTAGCAAGCAGCAGATGTACTATCTCTGCAAGGCATATTCGATCCCGACACCTGAGACTTTCTTCCCTCAAAGTAGGGATGACGTTGTCGAGTTTCTCAAACGTGCGACCTTTCCTGTGATGCTCAAGGGCATTAACACTGTAGCTCTCCTAAAACAAACTGGTATGAGGATGGTTGTTGTCGAGGATGCCGAAACCTTGCTGAAGCGCTATGACGAAATGGAGATGCCAGACGCTCCAAATCTAATGTTGCAGGAGTATATTGCTGGCGGCTCAGAAATGGTTTGGATGTTCGACGGATATTTCGACGATGAGTCGAGATGTCTATTTGGTATCACGGGGAGGAAGATCCGTCAGTATCCTGCCTATTCTGGGGTGACGAGTCTTGGTGTATGTATCGCAAACGACGCAGTGGAGACGCAGACCAAGGACTTCATGAAAGCTATCGGCTACCGGGGTATTCTAGACCTTGGTTACAAGTATGATGCTAAAACCGACCAGTACAAGCTCCTGGACGTCAATCCGCGTATAGGTACGACATTTCGCCTCTTCGTTGATACAAACGGTATGGACGTGGCGCGAGCATTCTATCTAGACCTGACGGGCCAGTCCTTCTCGACCGGAGAAGCACGGGAGGGTCGTAAATGGGTCGTCGAGAACTTCGACCTGGTCTCTGCGCCAACGTACTATCGTGACAAAAAGCTAGGCATTCGGGAATGGTTTAGCTCTTACAAAGGAGTGGAGGAAGCCTCGTGGTTCGCACGCGATGATCTTGCTCCATTTATAATGGTTTGGTGGAGATCATTCCAATGGGCCTTTGTAAAACTCTTCACGAAGGTCTTGAAAGCGTGCTTGGGGTTGCTTCAAGTTGGGAGAAAGCAACGGGTACAGTACAATAGAGTGCTTGTCGATACACAGACACCTCAAAGCGTAGACTCGCCGACTACTGTCCCCTAAAGATGGGCGAAACCAGGACGCATCTACGATCAAAAATCTTTCATAAAGTCATTGTATCAGGGAAATAAATTCTTCAAGTTTTGGCTGCCTTTTAGCTTCCAAGACTGAGCGCATGGTGATAACTTCTTTTGTAAGTGTCGCTTGCTCGTCTAACATTTGTTTTATCCCATCCGAAATTGATTCTGGAGTGTTGTTCACAAAAATAATGCCTCTTGTGAAGAAACGCCTCATTTCCGGACCGTTTGAAGAAACGATTGGTTTGGCGATAGCCAACCCCTCATAGGCAGCACAGCTGAGGTCATTCGGCTGCTTAGTCAAGACAACTAAGCCATGCACATTTTTGAGCAATGCAGAATATGTGCCATCTTGGAGGAAACCAGTTAAAACTACATTATCAGGTTTTTTTGCAAGTAGCTGGGATGGTGCTCGCTCAGGATTTCCAGTGAGGTAGAATGTGACTTCAGGTAAAAGCCGTGCTGCATCAAAAACCTCTTCTATCGGCTCGTTATCACTGAAGACACTAATAACAGCTACCCTATTGGCTCCATCGGAGCCAATGAGTCCGCTTGGTGGGCAGAGGTTCGGTAGTCCATCTGTGAGGAATAAGCCTTTGGCGTTCCAGTCATGCAGCATTCCTAGCGCTACTTCGTCGGTAACAAGTGTAACTAGTGCTCTTTGTGATAGAAAACGAACAAGCGGTAGTGCCCAACGCCAGTCATGATGGTGAAAAGTGGCCGTATGGGCATCTATAACGTACTGCGCTCGGCGCTCTGAATTACGCGTTTTACCACGTAGCCTGCACCAGAGAGCTACAGTCATGGCAGCAAAAATAGGAGGGGTTTGAACTAGCACAATCTCTGGTCGTTCCCACTCCAGGAAACGCCAGGTCTTCCAGCCTTGTATCAAATAACGTAGTGGTGTCAACCAGAGTCCTTTTAAACCAGCTTCATATTGAAAGCTGATTTGCCCGTCTAATTCGGCTGCAAGGGTTTTGGCACGTTGTGAGTAACTATACCAAACTATGAATACAGATTTCATATTCATGAATTTTTCCTCTCGGAAAGCTCTTCGCTATTTGTATTTTGTAGCTTGTCTGAAAAGTCAACGGCTGGAGTAGAATCTGATTGCAGTTTGGCTTTTATATGTTTCTCCTCATTGAGAAAAAGCCATGTGTTGTAGAGCATGACCATCAAGCCGAAAGCCGCCCCAATGGTGAACGCCAAACTAGCTCCTATCGCACCCAACCAGGAAACCAGCCAGAAACTACTTAGAATAGTGCTCGTCATAGCCACTAACAATGCCTGGGCAGTCAATTTAGGTCGTCCGCGACCGATTACGAAACCTTCGATTACCATATAAACTGAAAGTATGCACATTCCGACACTCAACACTACCAATGGAATGTAGGCTTCAATGTAGCGGTATCCGAAGGCTATGGCAATGATTCGAGGGCCATATATATAGATGATTGCAAACCCAATTAGAGATATTAATAAAGCTATTAATGCTCCACCGACAACATATCGTTTGCTCTTTTCCAAATCAAGGGCGGCTACTCGAGGCATCAGAACCATTGTGATTGCTGTTGGTACGAAAATGTAGACTTGGGCTAAGGTTTTAGCAGCAGCATAGCTACCCGATTGATGAGGGCTGAAATTTTGAACCAGGAGCAAGTCGACTCCAAACCAGATCGCAAAAGCTCCGCTAGAAATTACTATCGGGATCGCGAAACGACTCAATTCCAATAAAGTCTTCCGAGAGATTAGATTGAAATGGAATCGAAGTGTCATAGGTCTGAACACTTCTAATGCCAGGGGCGCAAGATTAGATAAGCCGTAGATCACAAGGGCTGCTAACGTGGTGCGTATCTTAAAGAGTTCGAATACTACAACCAGGACTACTACGAGAACTACATTGTTGAGGATATAAGTAAGACTCATTTTCCAGGCGCTATTTAGTCCACGCACAATAGCAAGATAGCAGTAGAAACCGGCCAGACCGATAACACAGGAAATTGTTCCGATATCCAGTGCGTGCATCAACCTTAACACGGGCACTGCGATAAGTAGAGTGATTACAAGTACAATAGCAAACCCAACTAAACCATTAGTAAAATAACGATCGCGAGCTTTCTCATCATCTGGGTTAGCTGCAAGGTAGCGGGCAATACTAACGGGACTATTAGATGCGGCAATTGTAAGGATACCGGCCAGTGTTATCGCATAGCGGACATAACCAAATTCATCGGGTATCAGGAAGTGAGCCAGAATAGTCGAAAAGAACAATCCAAGTACTCGCGAAATGGTCGAACCCAAGCCGACAACCACAGAATCTTTCACGAAGCGCCAATCAAGCAGACGCTTTAACCATGTTAAACGTTGATTCGATTGAGCGATCGTACTCATTTCTTGAGCGACGTAGCTAGGAATAAGACTATAAGAGCCTGACCAGTACACATCTTTTGTCAGGAAACTTTCCATACTATGTTCATCTAGTGTGTTGGCAGAAGCATTCCTTTGCGCACTGCCCAGGATATTATTGGTCGCTTCCTGCCAGTGATCTAAGTTGCGCCTGGCTGCGGGAAATCTGGTAGTAGTAGGTAATGTCAGTTTTTTTAGTTGCCCACTTGCCACGAGGATTGCCAGAAGAGTCCAAATTGTCTGTGTACCGCCAACATAGGTAAAATATTCACCTGAAAAATTCATAACACTTATGGATATGAGTATAGCGAATAAAGCGATGGCGACAGGTCGGCTAGTATCGTCATTTTTATCTTTTATCTGTCGCCAACAAACGGCCATTGCAGTTCCAATGAGCAGGAGGTAACTGAGGAAATAGGGTAAGCCACCCCTGAGCAGTACAAAGAAATACTGCGATTCCTCTGCTGGCCAACTATTAAGTGCAGTTGGAGCGGGGCCAGCTCCAAAGAGGAGATTCTGGGCGATAGCCGGTAAGAATATTTGCCTCCAAAGCATAATTCTGAAGGCCAGGGATTCAGGTATTATTCCCTGAGAGTTTCCTGAACCAAATTGGAAATTAAGCCTATCTGCAATAAAAGGCTGGAAGATGATCACTGCCAGTGTAATGCCGATAAGCACAAAAATGACCGTTTTTGGGATGTGGCGAATTAAGAGAAAAACAACAGCTACACCAACAGCCAATCCAATCCAGACAGCAATCGTACCGGTCAGAACCAGGGCAATACTATCGAACAGAAAGGTGGCAGCAAGGAGCTGCCGTGAAATTTTCATCTGCCCTTTGACGGTATAGCAGGCCAGGGCCAGAATGAGCGTGAATGTCAAATAAGCACCCAGACCACTGAAATGCTGTAGTGTAGATGCAATACGCAGTTCAGTATCCGAAACTGTAGCGCTCTGCGAAATTGGTGGATAATAAGCCACTATAAATGCTCGGACAGGACCTACGAACTTCTCCAGGATTCCGATGCCGGCGACGATAATACTGACAATAAAGCTCAACTCCAGTATCTTCTTTATCTGTCGATCTGATGAGATAGTTGCTACTACAATTCGATACAAAACGTAGTACTGTACCGGCCCTAGCAAGACCTGAAGTGGCGATTGCCCCAAAACAGCATTGTTTGCAAATAGGTTTATTTCATTACCATTATAGTAAAGGGCTAATACTGGGAAGACGGCTTCAGTTAGTACGAAGATTGCGAAAACAAGATCAATCACCGTCAAGCGATATTTACCGAGGCGACCAGGTTTGGCAAGCATAAAAATGATAAATCCCAGGACTAATAGTGCCTGCCCTACTCGCAAAACAGGGATTGCTGCACCTCTTGCTAGTCCTCCTGTGAGAGGAAGTGCCAGAGTCAAGCCATATACAATGAGCATAGGTCGTGGTATAAAGATCGCCAGGAGGAGAACTAGCAGGCTACCGAACACACCTATGAGGGGATTCAGGATTGATAGTGCAGCTAAAATTGCCACTAAAACAAGCCCGGCTATCACCACTTGCCGGACTTTGTCTTTATGCTTGGCTGGTCTACGCAGTTGTTGGACGCTACTTGTACTTTCCATTGTCGGATCTTACTTTACTGTCGCGTTCTTCGAAGTTAATTTTCATTGCCTTTGCTAACCTGGTTTAGTACAACTCCAAGTATGTTTGTATTCACCCACGTCAGCATTTCAAGTGACAAATTGAGCTTAGATGCAGTAGTATGGCGAGCATCTACAACAATGAGAATCCCGTCACTTTTGTTCGCTAAAATTACTGATTCACTGGAAGTTAATACTGCTGGGCCGTCAATGATCACAAACGCTTTCTCGCTTAGGAGATTTATGATTGCCTTCATTCTTGTTGACGATAAAATCTCAGGTGATGAGTCAACAGCAGGGCCACTTGTGAGGATGGATAGTTTAGGCTCGTGTGTTTCTTGTAAAGCAGCAAAAGTCCGGTCAACTAAATGGCTGCTGGAATCGCCATTTTGGCTGCTGGAAAGAATCGAACTCAAGCCTGTTACGTTGGATAATCCGAAGATGCTATGAATTTCTGGGTTATTTAAGTTAGCGTCAACTAGAACTACTTCAACACCCACCCTTGCCAGGCCCAGAGCAAGCTGTGAGGCAATGAGGGTCTTCCCATCACCATCCTCTGGGCTGCTTATCAGCAAAGATCGATTGTGGTTACTACTTGAGGTCAATTGACTGCGTTCTCCACGGAGAAGAACTCCTAATGTTAAAAATGTTTCTGGTACCTGGAATCCAGTCGAAGCTCTTCCCCTTGCCCTTGAATCAACTCTGACAGATTGGACCTGCCTTGTTGCGATTGCCAGGCGCTTTGCAGTATCGTCAAAAATCTCACGCTGATCTGCAATAAAATGAGTGCCTTTTGCAGCAAAGGGCTGGAGGGTGATAGTATCTTCATTCTCCGGATTGTGACCATTCAGTAGGACTGCCTGGTTGGTCGTTATATGTAAGTGTCTGACCGTGATAAGAGTTCTAAGACCTGTTGCTTTTTCGACTTTAGATGGCGAGCGTAGAATATCATCGGTTTGCTCAATGACGATAATCACTCCCACGATAGCAATCAAGCCTACCAACATGCCAATTGCTATTGCCACTATAGATCCCGCTCCAACAGGTTTTTGGGGAACCTGTGCATCCTGTAAAAGGGTTACCTGGATACCGTTTAGAGTATCATATGTATTTACATATTGGATGTAGCTTTGTTCTAGCCCTTCTATACTGGCTCTAAGCTGGTTAATTAGAGCGGTTTGCTCGGGTGTGTATGTGCCATTTACCGATTGCCCTTGAATATTGCTTAGCTCTTGTTTTAGCTGACTTATTTCTTTTGGAATGGTACGTATCTGATACAGCACAAATTCAGCACCAGTGCTGTTGATTGTCTTTGACTGGAACTGTGTCTCCGATTGTTTTGCGATCTCCGAAGCCAACATGGCTGCGCGTTGGGAGCCTTTATCACGTACCTGAACTATTACAAACTGAGAATCCAAGTCATTCTGAACAGTAACCATTGAAGTCAGTTGAGGCAAAGTTAGATCATGAATGTGCAGGCTGTTGAGTGTGGCCTGCAGTACTGAATTAGATTGTGAGAAATTGGCAAGCGCCCTGGCCGCCTGTTGATCACCCAACACTGAATTCTCGTCGATGTGGTTAGGAGAACTGACAAAAAGCGTCGCATCGGCTTCATATTTCTTTGGTAGGATATGGTCAACCCCAGCGCCCACAGCCCCACCTATGAGAGCAGCTAAAATTATAAGCCAGAGCCATTTTCTGATCAGGCCCAAGATGTATCGTGGTTGCACTTTAAATCTCTTCTTTCGCCTGTCCTATATAACAACAAACCAGCAGTTAGACCGAATCAAATTAAGGATACACGCATTTCGTAGTGAAATGGTATTTGTCAATGTTCAGATG
>WNGP01020728.1_pt1 | contig 11518 bp, 7 predicted proteins | sample 5407671 | NCBI WGS metagenome assembly WNGP01 (sample SAMN13153381, study PRJNA577476) | soil metagenome | isolation source: 40 cm soil or saprolite under Garry oak tree replicate 2 | place: USA:California | collected 2016-06-15 | reverse complement strand
GCCCCCGCCCCGGCCCCTGGCGCCGCCACCGCCGCCACCGCCGCCGCCGCCACCGCCGCCAGCACCCCCACCGCGCTCCCACGAGCGTGCCCGTGACGGGGGAGCAGTTCCGACGAGAGTCACCGCGACCGTGGCCGGTCTGGTGACGAACGTCAGAACCGGCAGCGGCGCGAGTACGGCCGCGGGCTTCGTGGGCAACGCGTGGCTCCGCCGCGTGGGGCTCCAGGTGCGATATGCCGAAGGCAGCAACGGCCTGGTGGAGGGAGCCCTGGCACTGCGGGTGGAGGCGACGACGTGGCTCAGCATGCAGCTCGGGCCGCATGCCCGGCGCTTCGACACCGCGCTCGGCGAATCGGAACGCTGGGTCACGTGGCGACTCGGAGCTCGCGGCGATGTCGCGCTCGCGGGCTCGGGCGTGCGTGGCTACGCGATGCTGTGGCGCGCGCTGGCCCTCGACGTGAACCTGCCGTCGGGCTCGGGCAGCGCGCACGGTGGCGAGCTCGGCGTCAGGACCGACGCCCTACTCCGGCCATTATGGTTCGCCCTGGCCTACGGCATCGACCAGGCGGTGGTGCGCGACGCCAACCGCCACGAAACCGTCAAAACCCTGACGTTGACGGTGGGAGTGAACCGGCGCTGATTATTGCGTCATGAGCGGCGTTCGGGTCCTCGTCGGCACACGCAAAGGTGCCTTCATTCTCACGGCCGACGGCAAGCGCAGTCGGTGGACGGTCAGCGGCCCGCACTTCGCGGGCTGGGAGATTTATCACGTCAAGGGATCCCCTGCCGATCCCAACCGGCTGTACGCGTCGCAGTCGAGTGGTTGGTTCGGCCAGGTCATCCAGCGCTCCGACGACGGCGGCACGACCTGGAAGACGCCCGGTGGCGGCGTGACGAAAGAACCGGGCGAGATGCCGCAGGGCGAGAGCAACAAGTTCGTCTACGACGTCTCGCCGGGCAGCGGGAAACCGCTCACCACCCACCAGTGGTACGACGGCACACAGCATCCCTGGGAGTTCAAGCGCGTCTGGCATCTCGAGCCGTCGCTCACCGATCCGGAGACGGTCTACGCCGGCGTCGAGGACGCCGCGTTGTTTCGTTCGCGCGACGGCGGCACGACGTGGCAGGAGCTGGCGGGCCTGCGCGGCCACGGCAGCGGGCCGCGGTGGCAACCCGGCGCGGGCGGCATGTGCCTCCACACGATCCTGCTCGATCCCAAGAACCCGCGGCGCCTGTACACCGCCATCTCGGCCGCGGGCGCGTTCCGCAGCGACGACGGCGGCGACACGTGGCGGCCGATCAATCGCGGCCTGCATTCCCAGTATATCCCCGAGCCCAGCGCCGAAGTTGGCCACTGCGTCCACCGGCTCGCGCTGCACCGCTCGCGCCCCGGCGTGCTGTTCATGCAGAAGCACTGGGACGTCATGCGCTCCGACGACGGCGGCGACTCCTGGCGGGAGGTGAGCGGCAACCTGCCCACCGACTTCGGGTTCGTCATCGACGTGCACGCGCACGAGCCGGAGACGATCTACGTCGTTCCGATCAAGAGCGACTCCGAGCATTACCCGCCTGAGGGGAAGCTGCGCGTGTACCGCAGCAAGAGTGGCGGCAACGAATGGGAGCCGCTCACCAAGGGGCTGCCGCAACAGGACTGCTACGTGAACGTCCTGCGCGACGCGATGTCGGTCGACTCACTGGAGCCGTGCGGCGTGTATTTCGGCACAACGGGCGGTCAGGTGTACGGATCCGCCGACGGCGGCGATAGCTGGGCGCCCATCGTGCGCGATCTCCCGGCCGTGTTGTCGGTCGAGGCGCAGACGCTGCCATGATCCGCGTCGTGTTGCCGCCGCACCTGCAATCGCTGGCGCAGGTCGGCAGCGAGGTCGCGCTCGATGTCCGCCGCCATCCACTCACATGCGCGGCGGTCCTCGACGCGCTCGAGGCACGCTATCCGATGCTGCGCGGGACGATCCGCGACCATGTCACGGCGCAGCGCCGGCCGTTCCTGCGCTTCTTCGCGTGCGCGCGGGACCTGACGCACGACCCGCCGGACGCGCCACTGCCGGAGCTGGTTGCCACCGGCGCAGAGCCGTTTCTCGTTGTCGGGGCGATCGTGGGGGGATAACGGCCTGGCCGCTACAGGCCCAGGGTAGCCGCATGTGGGTTGTAGGGGCGCAGCATGCTGCGCCCCTACATCATTCAAACGTCGGCGTGACGACCTAACCGAGCGCGTTTGCGATCCCACCTGACCGGATTATCCCGGATATACCTCCGCACACGATCGAGATCGGCACGACTGCGGATGATCTGATCGAAATAGTTTCGTTGCCAGATCCCACCAGGGCGAGCGCCCCGCTCGGAATTGATCCAGGGGCGCAGGATGCTGCGCCCCTACCCATAACGATCTCTCGCAAATCATGACTCAGAACCTGGGACCATCACTTAGGGCAGCATCCCGTAACAGTTGGCGCGCAGCATCCCCAAAACACGTAGGGGCGCAGCATGCTGCGCCCCTACATCAATCGTCCGTCCGGATCGAGCCCGTAGCGAGGTCTACGCGGATTTCTTACTCGGACGCTCCTCCGACCGCCGCTCCTCGCGCAGGTGTGACACCGCAGTCCGGACGTTATCCGTGATTTCGCGCTCCTGACGCAACGCCGCGATCACCGTCTCGGCCTGCTTCGTGTGGAACTCGAGCGCGCTCGCCTGCGTGACCGCCTGATCCAGTAAGGCCTTCTGGCCACCGAGGCGCTCCATCCCGGCCTGCACCTCCGCCAACATTGCCTCGGCCCGCGCGAGCCGGTCTTCGGCTTGCTCGACCTGGCGCTTGCGATGATCCAACCCGTTGGCGGCGTCGTGCACGTGCGTCACCATGCTGAGCACCGTCTCGAGCATCGCGCGCGTCTGGCCGACTTCCTCCCGCGCGCTCGCGATCGACCGCACATCGTCCGTCGTCTTCTCGGCGACTTCGTACAGGCGATGCATGTCCGCCTGCATCGCATCGACGGTCGCCTGGCGCTGGTTCAATTGCTCGAGGCCGCGGGTGAGCTGCGATTCGACCGCCTCCCACTTGGCCAGCCGCTCCTCAAATTGCGCCATGCGCTTCTGGGCGAAGCGGAGCGTGCCGGCACGGTTGTCGAGGTCGTCCACCGTGGCCGTCAGCTCGAGCAGGCGATTGCCCGCCGTGTTGACCGCGGTGCCCAGCTGTGACGAGCGCTCTTCAAGCTGCTGGGCGGCAGTAGCCGCTTGCTCGCGCAGCTGGGCCACGCGGTCGAGATGCTCCGTGGCCTTGTCCAGCGCCGTCTGCTTCAGCTCGAGCTCTTGCCCCAGCGCACGCGTGCGCTCGGCCAAACCCTCGAGATTGTGGGCGCGCGACTCGAGCGTCGTCACCGTGGTGTCGATTTCTCCCACGCGGCGCTCGGCGCGCTCGACCGTCGCAACCGCCGCCGGCACGAGCTTCTCGATCCGCGCGGCTTCGTCGGCGCGAGCCGCCAATGCCCCGAACCGCTCGTCCGCACCAGCCATGCGCGACACCAGCTCGCGGCTCCGCTCGTCGAGCTGCGTGCCCAGCGCCGTGAGCTCGGTCAGGCGCTTGTTGAGGTCGTCCACCATGCGGCTGCGGGCTTCGATCTGGCCCATGGCGTTTGAAAGCCGGTCCGCTTCTCCCCGCACCGATTCGACCGAGGGCTTCAGATCCTCGATGGCGGCCAGCTCGACACGCAGCGCCTTGATTTGGTCGGTGACGCCGGAGAGCCACGCCTTGGTGCCCGACTGCTGCTCGAGCACGCGCGCCATCTCGTCGGCGGCACCCTCCACATGCTCCAGCGCCCCCTTGACCGATTCGTGCGTGCCCCGGAGCATCGCGACATCCTCGAGCGCCGCCTTCACGCCAGGGTGCGACTTCTCCAGCTGCGCCACGCGCTGGCTCATCTCCTCGACCGTGCTGCCGAGCCGGCCGGCGCTCGCCTCGATCGCGCGCACACGCTCGGCCTGGCTGCCGAGCGTCGCGACGTTTTCGGCGATCCCTTCGAGCTGCGTCACCAGGCCATCGGCCTGGGAGTTGACGTCGGTGATCTTGCGGCTCGACTCCTCCAGCTGCTTGAAGCGGCCTTCCATCGCGGTGAGGCCGCCGCGCAGATCGACAATGCGCTGGCCGACGGCATCGAGCCCCTGGTTCTCGAGCTCGAACCGCTTCACGGCGCGCTGCACGTCGTCGCGCAACGCCGCGAGCCGGGCGCGTAATTCATCGTCCGCCTGCTTCACGGCGGCGTGATTGGCGGTGATTTCGGTGGAGCGGCCGAGCACCTCGGCGTGCAAGTCTTTCAGCTCGCCGACTTTCGACTCGAGGTCCTTCAGTCCCTTCGCGCTCTCCTCGTGGCGGCGGATCTTGGTATCCACTTCCTGCATCAGCTCGTGGAGCTTGCCCACCTCGGACGTCGCACGCTCGACGACTTCGCGCTGCGACTCGAGGGCCGTCACCTTCTGCGAGACGCCGTCGGCCAAGGCCTTCAGCGTCGTCAGCTGGCGCTTGGTTTGCACCGCCTCGGCGGCAGCCGCGGACAGATCCTTCAGCGACTGCCCGACCGTCGAGGTGCGCGCCTCGGTTTCGGCGACGCTGCGCTGGACTTCGTGCTGGCGGTCTTCAAAGGCGCTGAAGCGCCCCGCGACCGCGTCGCTCGTCTTGCGCAGCTCCTCCTGGCGCGCGCGCACCTGGTCGAACCCTTGCGTCAGCTCACGGACCGCACCGCTCAGCGTATCGGCATCCATGCGCAGCGCCTTGAAGCCGCCGCCCAGCTCGAGGAATCCCGCGACGTCGTTCTTGAGCGCGAGCGCCTGCTCGAGCACACCGCGCAGCTCGTCGATCTCGCTGCGCAGCAGCTTGGCGCTTTCCGAGTTCTGAGTGAGCTGCGTCTCGGTACGCCGCTGTGACTTCGAGACGTTTTCGGTCTGTTCGTCGAGCGTCGCCAGGACCGGCACCAGCCGCTCCAGCGATTTGACGCGCCCCTGCAACTCGCTCACGACCTTCTGCGCTTCGGTGAGCGGCTGCATGAGCTGCGACAGGTTCTGGCCGGAGTCGCGTGCGGCGGTGGTCAGCGCTTCAAAGGCGACGCGCTCGCGCTTCATTTCGGCGAGAATCGAGCGCAGCTCCGCGGGGAGCTGCTCGGGCGTGGTGTCACGGCCAAAGATATTCCAGGCGGCCATATCTTTATCCCCCGGTTAGAGGGGCTCCAAAAGCTGGTCGTGGCACTTATGGATGAATCAGTGAGGGGCGGGTGGGCGGTCCCGACCTGGGACGACTTCAGTGCCGCACCCAATATGTGAAATGGTATATGCCAAGTGCAACGTGACCGGTCTCACCCGCCTACTGGGACGCATGAAGTCCCAAAACGTCACTTATCGAGTTGTTCTCGCCGCCACAGGGGCATCTCGAAGCTGGTCTTGAAGACCAGTCGGTCACCAGCCGAAGCCCCACCGAAGCCTACGCCAAGGTGCAGTGTCATGTCATCGCCAAGCAACGGGACAAGCCTTCCATTCGTACTTCATTAGCTGCAAGGTTCCTTCACACCACAACTCATCGTCTGAGGGCCGTCATGTCCCAGCGCCTGTGGGCGGCTGCCGCCGTCCTCACCGTCATCGCTGCACCAGCTTTGAGTCAGAATCCCCCTGCTCCACCGCCGCAACCCACCCAACGCCCGGTTTCCCGCCCCCGTCCCCAGCGCCCCGCTCCCAGCACCGTCACGGTGACGACCGCCGTAGCGAGCGCGACCGCGAGCGGCATCACGCTCGATTCGACGCTGCTCGCCGGATTCCGCTGGCGCAACATCGGGCCCGCGAACATGGGCGGCCGCGTCTCGAGCGTCACCGGCATCCCGAGCCCGTCGAAGACGTTCTTCGTCGCGGCGGCGGCGGGCGGTATCTGGAAGACGACCAACGCCGGCACGACGTTCCGGCCCGTCTTCGACAACGAGAAGTGCGTGTCGATGGGCGAGCTGGCGATCGCACCGTCGGACACGATGCAAGTGTGGGCCGGCACGGGTGAAGAGGATTCGCGCAACACGATTTCGCCGGGTTGCGGCATCTTCAAATCGACCGACGGCGGCCTACGGCGGCCTCACCTGGAAGCGCGCGGGGCTCGAGAAGTCGGGCGCGATCGGCCGCATCGTCGTGCACCCCACCAACCCGAACATCGTCTACGTTGCGGTGCTGGGTCAGGCGTGGTCGGCAAATCCCGAGCGCGGCCTTTACAAGACGACCGACGGCGGCCAGACCTGGCAGTTGATCAAATTCGTATCAGATAAGGCGGGATTCATAGACGTAGCAATGGACCCGTCGAACAGCGACGTGTTATTCGCGGCGAGCTGGCAGCGCGTGCGCGGGCCCTACTTCCTTAATAGCGGCGGCCCGGGCAGCGCGCTCTGGAAGACGACCGATGGCGGCAAGACGTGGACCGAGGTCAAGGGCGGCGGTCTCCCCACGACGACCAAAGGCCGCATCGGCATCGCGATCGCAGCCTCGGATCCGAAGGTGATCTACCTGATGGTCGAGGCCGATACCACCGCCAATGCCCAGGGTGGCCCCGGCAAGCCGGCGCAGGTGCGCCCGTCCGGGCTGTATCGCTCCGCCGATGGCGGCGCGACCTGGGAAAAGATGAATGGCAACGACGTGCGCCCCTTCTATTACTCCCAGGTGCGCGTCGATCCCAAGGACCCGAATCGCGTGTACTGGTCGTCCACGCCGGTCAACTACTCGAATGACGGCGGGAAGACGATCGGCAACGCGACGGTCGGGATTCACGTCGATCACCATGCGATGTGGATCGATTCGAACGATCCCAATCACATCGTCGTCGGCGACGACGGCGGCGTGTCGCAGACGTGGGACAAAGGTGGCAACTGGGACTTCCTGAACACGTTCCCGATCGGGCAGCCGTACATCGTCAGCTACGACATGGCGTTTCCGTACAGCGTCTGCGCGGGCTTTCAGGACAACGGCTCGTGGTGCGGACCCTCGCGCCGGCGCCAGGGCGAGCTAACCAACGCCGACTGGACCACCGTTGGCGGCGGCGACGGCTTCTATACCGCGCAGGATCCCACCGACCCGAACACGATCTACGTCGAGTCGCAGGGCGGCAACATGTCGCGCCTGAACTTCGCGACCGGCGACCGCACCAATCTCCAGAAACCGAACTGGCGGCCGCGCTACACGCAGTTCGAGGATTCGATCGTCATCGAGCGGCCCGACACCACGCGCCCCGAGACGGCGGACCAGCGGCGCCGCATCGCCGACCTGCGCCAGCGCCAGCGCGCCGACTCGAACGACATCGATCTCCGCTGGAACTGGAACACGCCGTTCTTCATCTCGGCGCACAATCCCGAGGTGTTCTACGCCGGCGCGAACAAGGTGATGAAGTCCACGCGCCGCGGCGAGGATCTCTATCCGATCTCGCCCGATCTCACGACCAAAGACTCGATGAAAATCCGCGTGAGCACGCGCACGACGGGCGGCGTCACGCCGGATGTGACCGGCGCCGAGACGTTCTGCACGATCGTGTCGCTGGCGGAGTCGCCGCTCAAACCCGGCGTGCTGTACGCCGGCACGGACGACGGCAACGTCTGGACCACGAAGAACGACGGCGGCAGCTGGGAGAACATCACCGGCCGCTTCCCGGGCGTCCCCGCCGGCGCATATGTCAGCCGGATCGAGCCGTCGCGCTTTGACACCGCGACCTTCTACATCACGTTCGACAATCACCGCACCGGCGACTACGCGCCGTACGTGTTCGTCACGACCGACTTCGGGAAGTCGTTCCGGTCGATCGCGAGCAATCTCCCGAAGGGCGACGACGGGCCGGGCTACGTGCACGTGATCCGCGAAGATCTCGCGAACCGCGATCTGCTGTTCCTCGGAACCGACGTCGGGCTGTATGTCTCGCTCAATCGCGGCGGTTCGTGGCAGCGCTTCATGAACGGCTTCCCCACGGTGCCGGTGCACGACCTGCGGATTCACCCGCGCGAGCGCGACTTGCTCGCGGCGACGCACGGCCGCTCGCTCTGGATCGTGAACATCGCGCCGCTCGAGCAGCTCGCCGACAGTGTGATCGCGGCGAGCGCCTATCTCTTCCAGCCAACGACGGCGTATCAGTACGGTCAGGCGCTGCTCGGGGGCGGCAACAACGGCCAGAAACAGTTTCGCGCGCCGAGTCCGCAGTACGGCGCCGAAATCGTGTACCGGCTCACGGGCGGCAATAGCGATCGCCGAGCGCGGACGCAGATCGTGATTCGCGACGTGCGCGGCGACACGGTCCGCACGGTCCAGGGGCCGGCGGGGGCCGGCCTGCACCGCGTCGTCTGGAATTTCCAGGGCAAGACGCCGCCGCCGGTCGCGCTCTCGCCGTCGCAAAAGCGCGACAGCGCGTGGCTCGTGCAGCGCATCGACGTCGTGTTCGACTCGCTCGCCAAGAATGGCGGCAATGCCCAGCAGCTCGATCCCATCAAAGCGCTACTGGTCACCGGTGACGTTCAGGGTATCGCGCAGCGCTTTGGGTTTGGTGGCGGCGGAGGTGGTGGCGGTGGTGGTGGTGGAGGCGGCGGTTCACCGTTTACCGCGGCCGGGCGATTCAACGAGCGCCCAGGTGAGTCGACGCCGCGCGCGGCCTCGGCGAGCGCCCAGTTGCCCGCCGCCGGCGGCGAGAGTGGAGGCGAGTCCGGTGACGCGGCGCCCGATGCCACGTTCCTGACGACGCTCGGCAACCTGCTGCGCAAGCCGGGCCAGGGCGGCGGGGGTGGCGGCGGCGGCGGCTTTGGCGCGCTTGGCTTTGTGGCGCAGGCCTTCGGCCGCGCGCCCGCTGGTGGCGGCTTCGGCGGATTCGGTGGCGTTCCGAACCAAGTCGCGACCGGCGACTATCTCGTCACGATCACGGTCGATGGCAAGACACTGACGCGCGTCCTGCGTGTGGAGCGAGGTGGCCGCTAAAGGAATGGCGTTTCTCGACAGTAAGCATCAGCGCGCCGCGCTCATCGTCTTTGCGTTGGGCGCGGCGCTGCTGTGGGCGCTGGGGCCGTATGCCACGGGGATCATTGGCATTCCGGTGCTCGCCGTGCTGTTCGCGCCGGTGCAGAACTGGCTGGTGCGAAAGGGGGCACCGTCGTCCCTCGCCGCGATTGCCGTGACGCTGTTCGGCGCGGTCCTGATCATCGTGCCGGGCCTGCTGATCGCGGGGCTGTTGCTCAACCAGGCGCAGGAAATCACGCAGACGGTGCTGCAGAGCCCGATCATCGAGCGGTTCCGCAGTTTGCAGTTCCGTGGTATTCCCGTCGGGCCCCGGCTTGCCGAGGCGGGCGGGCGGATTGTGGCCGCAATCGGTTCGAGCGCGTTTGGTCTCGTCGGCACCGCGACGCGCATGACGTTGAACCTCACGATTTCTTTCTTTGGCCTGTACTACGTGCTGAAGCATCCCGGGGACGTGTGGCTCGACGCCCGTCCCTACATCCCCTTCTCCGACGCGAACACCGAGAACCTTGGCAAGCGATTCAGGGACGTGACGGTGTCGACCGTGATCGGCACCGGCGTCGTCGCCGCGCTCCAGGGCGCGCTGCTCGGCCTCGCGTTCGCGGTCGCCGGCCTGCCGAACGGTCTGTTCTGGGCCGTCGTCACGATGGCGTTCGCGATCCTGCCCGTCGTGGGCAGCGGGATGATCTGGGGTCCAGCGGCCGTTGTGTTGATCATGCAGGACCGAGCGGTGGCGGGCGTGCTGCTGATCGTCTGGGGTGTGCTCGTCGTGGGGAGCGTCGACAACTTCATCCGGCCGCTCATCTATCGCCGCTTCTCCGCGATCCATCCGTTGATCACGCTGATCGGCGCGATCGGCGGCGTCAGCTACTTCGGCCTGCTCGGCCTGCTCGTCGGGCCGCTGGCGTTGAGCTATTTCTTCGAGCTGATTCGCATGTATCGGGAGGAGTACCTCGAGCCGGAGGTGGCGGGGTCGCGGTAGCGGCTGGGCCTGCTTACGCTGTGATATTAAGGTTAGGCAGACCAGCCTAATACATTTCGGTGTGCTTGGAACGACACGTTAGGCTGCGAGGGATGGAGTGCTAAATGGTTTATACTGGTCAGTCTAATCCTTGTTAGGCGGCGGCTTATATCCGCATGCGTCGATTGATTGTCGGTCTCGCCTTGATCGCAGCTGCCTGTTCACGAGGCGAGCGTCACGAGCCAGCGCTCTCAAGCGCCGACGATCTTCTACTCCAAGCCTATGCCTACGGCCTGGATTCCCTCGCAACGCGTGAGGGTGGAAACGTTCGTTGCGTAGCGCTTAGCGAGGGTCGCGAAGAATCCGACCCTCCCAGCCCCGTTTTACGTGCAGTTAGGGAGCAAGACGGACGGGTGCTGTCCTACTCCCAGTGCAGCCGCATACTTGCCGCGATGTCGACGGTCCACGATACGGTTGTCGTTTTTGCGAGCCTCGACAGCCTTCGAGCGGTCCCGCCCACGTTGAGCCTTCGTACGTGGCGTAGCGGCACGTGGGGAGCTGGTTACAGTTGTACCGTCCGAGATACGATCAATAAGTTGGTTCTGGTGGGTTGTGAACTCAGATACATCACATGAAATCCGATGCCGCCGCCTAACAAGCGCTTGAAGCTGTCGGCGCCCCTCCTCAACGACTGCGCATGCCGAGCCGACGTTCGGTGTTGTAGAATTCCGTTTGTGAACCTTCGAGCTTGGCGCCGCAGCTTAAGCGCGATTCGTTAGGCTGCGCAGTTAAGCAACTGCAAGAATTTGTTTTCAAAGCTCCATCGCCCCGAGCTGCGACGATCAGTGACACATCCGTCGGGCCGGTTCGCTCTCAATCCGGTCAACCAGGAATGGAAAGCCCCGGTGGTGCGTGGGGGGCGGCTCCTGTGATGAGCTCCGAGCGGCGGTCGATCCTGCCCAGGAGCGTTTCGGAGCTCAATCGAGGGGCGGTGGCGCGGGCGCTTGAGAGCCGGTGCACGGTGGGACCCAAGCGACGATGTTCGGTGCGCAGCCTAACAAGCGCTTGAAGCTGGCGGCGCCCGTGCCCAACGGCTGCGGTGCCGCGTCCCCGTTCGGTGTTGTAGAATTCCGTCGTTAGACGGCGCTACTTCTCTTGAGTGTACGTTCTCATCGAGCACGGATTAGTTGGACAGCCCGCTTGCCGCCGACACTTCATTACGTGCTTCCGGCGCGGTTCTTAAAGGGTCCGCCGCCATGGAAGGACGACACGTGGAGTCTCGCCTGTGACTTCGATGTCCCGCCCGCGGAGCAGGAAAGCGCCAGTATCGCCCAGGTACGTTTCCTAGTTCCCGCCGCCCCACACGATCGGCTTCGCCTCGGAACGACACTCTGGCTGTATGAGGGAGCTTCGCTCGTTGCTACGGCTGAGATTCTCGATTGAGCCCTGTGGAGCGCCGTCTAACAAGCGCTTGAAGCTGGCGGCGCGCATACATTAAGGAATGAATCTTTCTTCAGCGCGCCGCAGCTTAAGCGCGATTCGTTAGGC
>WNGP01007758.1_pt1 | contig 11522 bp, 20 predicted proteins | sample 5407671 | NCBI WGS metagenome assembly WNGP01 (sample SAMN13153381, study PRJNA577476) | soil metagenome | isolation source: 40 cm soil or saprolite under Garry oak tree replicate 2 | place: USA:California | collected 2016-06-15 | reverse complement strand
CGGGCCGACGGCCATTCCCGTGATCAGGGCGCAGGGCATGGAGCCAGCGCTCTAACCGCGCCATGCAGCAGACCGCCGCAAGCATGCAGTGTCCTGAAGACGACTGGCCCGCCGCGGCGGCTGCTGATGGCGGACGTTAGACCTCACAAGATCAGTACTCAGGGCGCTTGGAAACGACATGACCTACTGGCGTATGCAGCTGCATCCGAACGAGTCGGAAGGGGCGATCGGACATACTGTCGAAAGTTTATCCGCTGGTTACGTAGGCCTGGACTTCGCAGAAGACGTGCCTGACCTGCTAACCGTACCGCAAGAGGCGCTCCCGGAAAACCATCGTAACTATTGGGCATTTGCGCATGAAATGGAGATTGGGGACCGGATCTTGTTATTCGCACACCACTTTCCATTTGCACTTGTGCGGGTTTCCGGCCCTTATAACTACATCAGGTCAACCGCACCCGAAATCGGCGTTTGGTTCCGTCACTTCCGCAAGATAGACGATGTGCGGTACTACGGTGATTTCATGACCAACATGCGTAATTGGGAGCCGATCACAATGACTGCCACTATTACGCCTCTTCGTGAACCAACGACGATCTCCTATCAGCTCATCAAACGGTGGCTCGGTGAGGTCTAACAACGCGTTCGAGAGCGGACGCGCCGATAAGCAGCGCGCGTTCGGTTTGCGTCGGTGGCGGCGCGCCGCTCAACGCGAACGTTAGCCCGCACACACATGCCCAAGCACAAAGCTATCGCAGCCGGCCTCGCACTTGTCTTCCAGGGCATCAACCACCTGCGGAGCACCTTCGCTCATCGTCGCTTCACAATAGATGGCCGCTTGGTTGGAGACATCGGAGAAGTGCTGGCCGAGCTAGAGTACGACGTCACGCTCGACAAGAAGTCGCGCAAAGGCCGCGACGCAAAGGCGCGCGACGGTAAGGATGTGCAGATCAAGGCTACCTTCAAGGAGAGCCTTACATTCCGGTCAACCCCTGAGCGCTATCTTGGCTTTAGGCTTAGCCAAGATGGCAGCTACGAAGAGATATACAACGGGCCAGGCCGACTCATCGAGAAACGATTTGCGCATCGCAAAGGCATCGGCAAAGAATTGCTTTCGTTCTCAATTGCCGACCTTCGCGAACTTTCCAAGACAGTTACTCCGAATGAACGTGTTCCAAGAAGGCGTGCGGGCTAACCAACCATTCGACGCGGACCTTCGCAAGCGGGCTTCGCCCACTTGCTCGGCCGGTCAATGGCAACTATTAGACAGCACTTGCAAGCGCCATGACCAGGAATAACGAAGAACTGCTTTCGCTTCACCGCTACTACATCTGGGCCAATCGGATGCGCACGCATTTTGATGAAATCCTTGCTTCGGGAACTTCTGCGACTGGCCAAGGTGAAATCGAAAGTGTCCTCTACATGAGTTATTGGTATGGTGGTTTGTATGTTGTCGTAGAAGGCTGGAAGGAATTGGGTTTAACCGATGCTGCAGTTGACCGATTACTTGAGTCGCCCAATGTCGATCTTCTTCGCCGCTACAGAAACGGCGTCTTTCACTTCCAGCGCCAATACAATGATCAACGGTTTATGGAATTCATCACTCAAGGCACAGATGTCGTGCCGTGGGTAAGAAACTTAAACCAACAACTGGGGTTAGACCAATTAAGGGAGATATGGTATGCGGGAGGTATTGTTCGTCCTGATAGGAAGCTTGTTGTTATCCGGTTGCGGAATTTCACGGCAAGAGGCTGTGAAGATGGATAACGAGATTACTTTGCTTCGAGGACAACTTACTGATGAAAGAAATAAGGTTAAAACTATAGAAGAACAACTAAATACCCTACTTCCTCCGTCGCTCAATCAACCGATACCCATTAATGAGATTTGCGCAGTGCCAGAAGCGTACTTGGGTAAGGAAATAACCATCAATGGGCGGCTGGTTCAGTCGGTGTCTTTTAATGAACCGTTCACTCAATTTCGGCTTTTCGATCGAGCTTGCGTTGTCTTCTGCGCTTTCGTTAGCCAGGAACTGGATCCCCAGGCAAGGCGTGAACTATCGAGCTTGAACGACCGGGAGTTCGTGAATTTGTCAGGCCGTCTCGTACAAAATAGAGACGGGTTATTAAAAGGCCTTGCCATTAGTGGATACCATTTTATCGTTACAAAGGTTCATACCAAGCAGTAATTGGCCTAACCCGCCACTCAACCGGACGCGCCTGACGGCGCGCCGGTTAGCAGCACGTTAGACGGCATCGTTTATGTCGGTCCTTAAGCCGATCTTGTTATTCATAACGCTATTCGGCGTGCTAGCGTGCGCTTGGGCGGCTCGGCGTTGGTTTGCTCAATTGCGAGGGCAACAGCAATACACTTCGCGGGGCGTGGCCATACCGTGGGTCGTTTGGCCTTTGATCCTAGTGAGTGGCCTCCTATTCATCGCGGCGTCGCTGCCTGGGCTATTTGTTAGTCCTCTTTGGCTCCTCGACCACGTCTTTGCCCTCATTTATTTCGATTAGGAGCCAAATGCCGTCTAACAGCGCGCCCCACACGGAGCCGGAACCTCATCCGATAAAGTGGACACCTCGACCTAACGCACGAGGAGGTTTCCATGGCAGCACCGGTCGGTCCTAAGAAGGTCCATCCACCCGTTCATGCTCTCGAAGTGGAAGAAGGACTATCGCGAAGGAAAGCTCAAGCCGGCGGCCGAGGCCGCAGGTTTGAGCTTGCCGAAAGTCTTGCAGGCGCCCAAGCGGGACGCGGAGAAGCGGGCACTGCGGCGCCAGGTCCGGCAGCTGGAGGCGAAGGTTGCAGCGCGCACGCAGGTGCGCTCCCTTGAGCGCAAGCTCGCGGCGCTGGAGGTGGAGCACGACCTTTTAAAAAAAGCCATCCGCTTCAATATCGAACGCCGAAGGCGAAGTTCGAGTTCATAGGCGAGCATCGGGTGCAGTACGGAGTGGCATTTCTGTGCCGGCGCTACCAGGTCTCTCGCAGCGGGTTCTACGCGTGGAAGGCACATGCTGGCAGTCAGCGACGCCGCAACGACGAGGAGCTCGGTGTCCAGATCGCGCATCTGTATCGCGAAAGCCGCGGGAGGTACGGATCGCCTCGAGTTCACCAGCAGCTCAGACGCATGGGCATCCGCTGCAGCAATAAGCGTGTGGCGCGCCTGATGCGCGAGCAGGGGCTGCGCGCTCGTGTCAGCCGCTTGTATCGGCGCTCAAGCGGTGTGCACCGATTCTTCGAGAAGACTGGCAATTTGCGCCTGGATCAGCCAGTGCCCACGCGCACCGACCAGATCTGGGTGGGGGATCTCACGTACCTGCGCCTGGGCAAGCACTGGCGCTATCTCGCCACGGTCATGGATCTGTTCTCGCGGCGCATCATCGGCTGGACTCTGGCCCGCAACCGTACAACCGATGTGACCCTGCGTGCCTTGAAAAGGGCAATCGCGCTTCGTGACCCCGGGCCTGGACTCCTCTTTCACTCCGACCGAGGCATTGAGTACTCGGCCTATGGCTATCAGGACTTCCTGCGCTCGCGCGGCATTGTGCCCAGCATGAACCGCCCGCGCAATTGCCAGGATAACGCCCACATGGAAAGTTTCTTCCATTCCCTGAAGGCTGAACTCACCCACCAACGCAGCTTCACTAGCGACGCCGAACTCAACGCCTCTGTTGCCGGTTACATCGATCGCTTCTACAACGAAAAACGCATCCATTCCAGCCTGGGATATCATTCACCGGTCGAGTTCGAATGCTTGGCATATGCCCAGCAAAGTGTCCACCAAATCGGATGAAGATCACCGTCGCCAGCGTCGCTCCGCGACCCTGGCTCCGTCCGCTCATGCGGGACGTTAGACGCCCTCACGAGGGAAAACAGGTGCTTCTCGGGTATCTGCTAGCTTTCCCCCTCCTTTCCGCTGGGTTTCCGCAAACGCAGGATGCCTGCGCTTCAATGCTGCCGAAGGACCTGCAGCTCCTGGTGGCGCGCCGAATTCCTGGGTACCGCAACTTGGGTTCGATCCTGTTTCCCACTTCGAGCAAGCAATGAGCGAAGGTAGCAAAACACAAATCCGACTACTGGCACATCCGCTTCGCCCGCACATGGTTTGCCGCGCCCTCCTGAAAATGGGTATTGAAGTGGTAGCAAACGATGATCCGGCGGACGCGTTTCATGAACGTTACGACGCTGCGCGGGAATACGCCCTCGACGGACGAAAGAAAGACGATTGGTGGTATCTTCAGCGCGAAGACATGCAGGCGGCATCGCGGTTCATTACTCAGGGCGTAAGCCCAGATGATTGGGAGAAGGGTGTCTCGTTGTCAGTTGCCGAGATCGACGACGGGGCGGAAGTATTCCATCTTCGATTGCTTTATGTCGACTTGATGGTGCCCCTGCATCCGCGTATTCAGGCTCCGCCAACGACTGATCTGCGCGAACCGGAATTTCTGCTGTTCAAGGTATGAGAACTAACCGGCCCATCGAGGCGGACCTTCGCAAGCGGGCTTCGCCCGCCTGCTCGGCCGGTCATGGGCGACGTTAGCTCGCAGAACGCAGCATGGTGACGGCAGTGCTAATCTTCGGAAGTTCCCTCGCCTTCGCGATCGGTGTAGCCCACTCAGTGCTCGGGGAGCGTTACATTCTCATCCGGCTATTTCACCGCGCTGACTTGCCGCACTTGTACGGTGACGATTGGTTTACTAAGAGAACACTTCGGTGCGCATGGCATCTGACAACAGTGGCCTGGTGGGGTTTTGGAGGCATCCTTCTTGCCTTTGCGGTGTCGGAGCAATTTGCACTGCGAGTAATAGTTCTGTGGATTACGGCAGTCGTGTTTTTTGTCAGCGCCGCGCTAGCCGCCGGGTTCACACGTGGTAGGCATCTGTCATGGGTTGTGTTCCTACTTATTGCGGCGGTATCTTCGTATGCAGCAACTGCGAGCTAACTTTAGGTCGAACGGACGGGCCGCCAGCGCTGTGCCATCATTGAGCATCGTGCTGGCCCGCCGTTCACCAAGACGTTAGAACGCTCTATGGCTCGCCTTAAACATTCCAACGACTCAACGTGGTCAGCCCACGTAGAAGCATATCGTCGAGGAGACAAGCATTACCGAGCTGGCCGCTACCAGGCTGCCCTTGGTGAATTCAGGCGCGCCTTGCAACTCGCCCCCGACAATTCGGATACTTGGTGGGCTATCGGCAACTGTCACACTGATCTCCATCGGCCGCGTTTAGCCGAGAGCGCGTTTCGAAGCGCATTGCGTTTTGCTAAGCCCTGGGACCGTGCCGTATTGACTTACAACCTCGGCAACGCTCTTTTCGATCAACGAAGATTCCAAGCGGCAGCCCGATGGTATCGTCGCGTGCCGCCCCGCTCTAGTATTGCGCGCGCTACCCGCCGGAATCTTCAGCTTACGAACGGGAGCGTTCTAACCTCACGGTCGAGAGGGACGCGCGCAAGAGCGGCGCGCGCCCCTCACCGTGAACGTTAGCTGCCAGTCATGGCGACGTACCTTCTTGCTTGGAATCCGCGTTATTGGCCGTGGAGTAAGTTTGTCGAAGCTCATGGTGTAGGCGCGAGCCCAAAGGCGGACGAGTGGCGCACTAGCAACCGACAAATTCGTCGCGGGGATCGAGTATTTATCGTAAAGGTTGGACAGCTACCGAGAGGAATCTTCGCTGCCGGCCACGCCGAGGCATCGCCTCGCTTTAAAGCGAATCCCAAGGATGAGAAAGGATGGTACGTGCCGATCCGACTCTCAAAGATCCTCAATCCCAGCAATCAACCAATACTCTCGCACTCCGGACTCCGGTCAATATCATCTAAGTTCACATGGGCGCCGCGAGGCTCTGGCATTCGAATTCCGGACGGGATCGCTATGGCGCTGGAGCCTGTGTGGTCCAGCGTCGCGAATGATCAGGCGAACGTCTTGGACGACATAAAGGCGTTCGAAATTACTGCACGCAACCTTCCCGAAACCGAACGACAGGCCTTATTAAAAAACCGGATTGGTCAAGGCGAATTTCGTGAAGACCTTCTTAGCTATTGGAAATCGTGCGCAGTTACCGGTGTGGCTTCCGAACCGATGCTGCGCGCGTCGCACATTAAGCCATGGCGACTTAGCAGCAATACCGAACGGCTTGATCGGTACAACGGCCTGTTATTGATTCCGACTCTCGATCACGCGTTCGACAAGGGATTTATTTCATTTGCCGATGATGGGCGCATTTTGGTGTCCGGCAGCCTATCGAACACCGACAAACAGCGACTTGGTATCTCAGAGTCGATGAAGCTAAGGGCAATCACGGAGCGACATCAAAAGTATCTAGCATTCCACCGCACTCACATTTTTGAGCAACGGACAGCTAACCCGCTGCTGTACACGGACGCACGCGAGCAGGCTCGCGTGCACCGGTAAGCGCCACGTTAGGCCCCATGCTTAGGGCCATCGCACTATTCGCCAGCTCTCGTCGCAACGGGAACACAGGGCAACTGATGGATCGGATTGCCGAGGCGCTCCAAATAGAAGTAATCGACTTGGCGCAGAAGAGTATGTCGGCTTACGACTATGAGCACCGGAATCGAAGCGATGACTTCGAGGAATTGATGGAGCGCGTTCTCGGGTTCGAACAAGTGATCTTCGCGTCGCCTGTCTATTGGTACGCCGTGAGCCCTCCGATGAAGGTGTTTCTTGATCGGATCTCGGATTTCTTGGAGCTACCAGATCTCTTGGAGAAGGGCCGTCGTTTGAGGGGAAAGCACGCGCACGTGGTGTGTACCTCAGTTTATGACGATGTGCCTCCGTCCTTTATCAACGCATTCCGAGAAACGTTCGATTATCTTGGAATGCGTTTTGGGTCTGTTGCTCACGCAAATTGCCGCGATGGCTACGTTCCGGCGAAACATGAAGACGGAACTCTGTCGTTCATTCGTTCTGTTAGGATTTGCGGGCGTGAGCAGGGTATCGCGCGGGTCTAACTTTAGCTGGTGCGGACGGGCCGGAAGCGTCGTACCATTTCTTGGCACCGCGGCGGCCCGCCGCACAGCAAGACGTTAGAGCACAAAAAGGGAGTCCATTCATGATTCAATCGAAATTCATCAAGCTGGCAATAATCATAGTTTTACTGCCAATGGGTAGTATTGCATTGGCTATGACCCCAGGTTCTTCCAAAGCTCACTGGAAGCCGGAGAGTGTTGATCAGTTGACACCCAATGAAGTGCGTGAGCTGAATACAGCCCAATGTCTAATCACGTCCTATCGAAACGAAGACGTCATTTCCACTGTAAATTCAACTCAAAAACCTGATCAATACGATCAATTGATGCTTGTGCGTGGCGAGTTTGCTGCAAAGGGGCAAAAGGATTTGCTTGTACTTTGCGAATCATCTAAAAATGGAACGGAATTTTTCAGAGTGATTTGGGGCGGCACCAATCAGTGCGCTAATACACTATTAATGAGCAAAGTTTCGCGGTATATGAAAAAACGTGATCCGGGCGAAGACTATTACGGTTCGCACTTGGATGGACGCCCTCCTTCTAAGACGCGACGCTTACTGGACTTAATGGATGAGCAGTTTAAAGAGCACGCACAAGAATGGTCTAGTTACGGCATTACAAAACAATGGATTCTAGAGAATCAGAAACTCCCAAAGCTCGAACACGACACGATGTGGTTTGGCGGGCACTATAGTTTTGCATTTTATTGCAACGGGAAGGACTGGATACAGTTATATGATTATTTTTCCGACATTACCGATTGACATTAACTTAAACACATTGTGCTCTAACCCTGCGTTCGAGAGGGACGGCGCAAAAGCGCGCCGCCCCTCAACTCTACGTTAGCCAGCAATGAGCGTAGCCGAATTGGAAATGTTGGACTTCCCGATCGAAGGCACCGGGCCGTTATCCAGTGATGCTCGCTCGCGTGGGTATCGCCAATTTGCCAAGGTCGCTGAAGTTGTGCGGTCGCTACCCTACGGTCGGCCACGAGATTCGGAGGACGTTCTGGCAGTCTTCGAGGAAGAAAAGGGTACATGCAGTTCCAAGCACCGCTACCTTGCGGCACTGGCCCATGAGTGCGGCCACACCGAGGTAAAGCTCATGCTCGGGCTATACGCCATGTCAGACGACAACACCCCGGGCGTGGGAGCAGTATTGAGCGCGGCGGGGATAGCGACGATCCCAGAAGCACACTGCTACCTCATGTGCAGAGAGCGAAGGTTCGACTACACGGGCCTTCCTTTTGGTGGCACCTCACCGTTCGAATCACTGCTCGAGGAACGTGCCATTTCCCCGCGTGATCTGCCCTCCGTGAAGTCTGCCTATCACCGCAGCGCAGTTGCACATTGGGCGCGCGGTCGAGGCATCGACCCCGACGGCGCTTGGACCTTACGAGAGAAGTGCATTGAATTGCTGGCTAACCGCACGCCCCACCCGGACGCGCGTGAAGCGTCGCAGTTCTTTTCACCATCGCAATCGCGCGCCGGTGGGCGTGGACGTTAGAGAACACTATGACTCCTCAGCAAATCGTCGGCCTTTGTGTTCGCCTATTCGCGGTGTGGCTGGTGGTCTCCGGACTGCAAATGATTGGCTATGGGTTCGCACTTGAGGCTCAACCAAACCAAGAGCCTACGTTGGTGCCGTTCGGTATTGCGGCAGTCCTATTCATTGTCGCCTTAGCGCTTTGGTTTTTCCCAATGGTCGTTGCGCACAAGCTCATACCACGAACCCATTTTGAGAATGTGCTTCGTGTGTCCGCTCCCGAGTCAGCGGTCGTCGCCTGCGTCGTCTTGGGGCTTTGGTTGTTCGCCGCCCGCGCTCTGCCAGCGCTGGCCCAGTACTTTTCTATTGCTGCCCTGCTGCTCAAAAACCATCAGCCGCTGTCCGAAGCCGGCGTATGGAATCTTGCGCGCCTCGTCGAGGGTGTAATAGAACTAATTGTGGCGCTGGTTTTTACGCTCAAGGCGCGGGTCGTCGTAACCTATTTGTTGGCCCTCCGCCCCGTGAAAGAGGAATAGCCGTGTTCTCTAACAGGCTGTTCCAGAGCGGACCCTCGGGAGCGGCGCTGCGCGCCTTCCCTCGGGCCGCTGAACAGCGACGTTATATGGCTTTTCTTGCTCGTCCGGGGTCCAAATGAAAACATTGATTGGATATAGCGCTCTGTATGTTGCAACTCATCTTCTGTCTGGCTGCGCCGCTAATCAATCAGCAAGCATTCCGCAATTAGGTAGCGTTCCGGTTGGTGCATCTTTGGCGAAAGGCCAACTGCAGGAAATTCATTTGTTAACTATCGACGAGTCGCGTCCGACAAAAGATTACGTATGGTTATCGGGAAAGGGGTACGCCAAAATAAATGGCGGTAGTGCAGTCTACTTCTGGAACAGCACAACCCCACCACAATTGGAGATTGAACTCCCGGTAAACGGATGTGCCTACCCTCTGCCTAATTCCATCCCAGCGGAAAAAGAACTTACCATCATGGGCAATGGAAAATTTCTGCATGCCCAAGTGTCAGGAACATACGTTGGTAAGTTCGCGCTTGACAGCATTTCATCTTGCGAGCTCCGGACGAAATAGTGTTCTATCCGACCGCGCCATATAACTATGTGTTCGAGGCGGACGCGGTGAAACAACGTCGGCCTTCGGCTTTTATTCGTGTCCCGCGCCGCTCAACACCGCGTTAGAACGCGCAGCCAGTGCAAAGCGTCGCGACCGACCTTGAGGTATCCTTGCAGCATCACTTGCCGCCGCACGGAGCACCGTGTCTGAGCTCGATCGCCTCAAGGAGCAGCTCGTTTATCTCAGGTTCTGGCTGGGGATAATGGTCGTGACAGAGATCACGTTGGTCGGTTGGCTCATTTCAACGCCGAACACCGCAGACCCGGTTTTGTGGTCCCTCGCGGCCGTCGGCGTGGTCTTGCTTGGCTTCGGTATCTTCCTTTTACATCGCCAGGTCGAGCGCCGCATCGATCAGATCGGGAAGCTATAGCCATGGAAATTCTCGCTGGCGTCATCATGCTTGCCGTCGTTCTGCTTTTCGTCGGCATTGCACTTGACGCTGCTTACCACAAGTAGCGCCTTCTAACATGGCGGTCTACCCGGACGCGCGGGGAGCATCGCACGTTGGTCGTCTACCTGCAGTCGCGCGCCGGTAACCTCCACGTTGGGCGGCAATCATGTGGAAGCTGAAGGAGAATGGAGTTATCGTACGGTACAAACCTTGGGACGTGAACACTGCTGTATTCGCGCGAAGGAGCGGCTTTAGAACGCTCCCCTTTTATATCCCAATCGGAGGCGAACATCGTGGCAACCGTCAGATATCTGGTCACCGACGTTGAGCGTTCTATAGCCTTCTACACGAAGGCGCTCGGGTTCAAGCTAGATCAGAGCATGGCTCCAGCTTTTGCTCGCGTCTCCAATAGCGACCTCACTCTTTGGCTCGCCGGACCGCAGAGTTCCGCCGCTCGGCCCATGCCTGACGGGCGACGTCCCGGGCCTGGTGGATGGAATCGCTTCGTCGTCGAGGTGGAGGATCTTGTGTCACGCGTCGCGGAAATGAAGCGGGCCGGCCTACGTTTCCGCAACGATGTTGTCGTAGGGCCTGGCGGCAAGCAGATCTTGCTAGAGGATCCGGATGGCAATCTTGTCGAACTATTCGAGGCTGCGCGATAGCATAGGATGAAGTGCGAGCACAGTTCCAGGAAATTGCCGCCCAACCACGCCATCGAGCCGACCGCCGCAAGCGTACCGCTTGCGGTACCCTCGTCGCTTCGCTCCTCGGCGGCGGCTCATGGTGAACGGTAGGTGCCAGAGGAGCGCGATGACAACTCAGGAATTGGTCTTGGCAACCCACATCGCGTGTGGCGCAAGCGCCTTAGTTCTTGGCCCAGTGGCCATGTGGGCCAGAAAATTGCCCGGGCTGCATACGCGGCTTGGAGAAATCTATCACTGGCTTTTTGTCGGCATCCTAATCACGGCTTGCGCGCTTGCTTTTCTGAATTGGGAGCGATTGTGGTGGTTTGTTCCTGTCGCTGTGGGTTCATACGCGTTTGCGTTACTGGGTTATCTTTCCGCCAAGCTGCGCTGGAATAATTGGCTCCGCTTTCACCTAACAGGGCAAGGTGGCTCGTACATCGCAATGACCACAGCGGTGCTCATAGTGAATTTCGGCACCACATCTTGGTGCGCGTGGATCCTTCCCACAGCCATTGGGTCCCCTCTTATAGCTTGGATCACCCGCGAGGTTTCACTGGGTCGAAGGCCGAAATACGCATGAAAGGCCTGGCACCTAACCCGGCGTTCAACACGGACCCGCGACATGGTCGCTTCGCCTATGTCGCGGGCCGGTTAACTTCACGTTAATATGGCTTAATGCTCTCTGGAGGACCCTGCAGATGAAACCCTGTCGCGAGTGTCGGCACGAAGTCTCCGAGCAAGCGTTCGCGTGTCCTCAGTGCGGGGCGCCCTATCCTGCGCGCGAGTCGTGGGAGGGATGGGGCTATGAATATAAGTCCCGATTGACG
>WNGP01004567.1_pt1 | contig 11526 bp, 4 predicted proteins | sample 5407671 | NCBI WGS metagenome assembly WNGP01 (sample SAMN13153381, study PRJNA577476) | soil metagenome | isolation source: 40 cm soil or saprolite under Garry oak tree replicate 2 | place: USA:California | collected 2016-06-15 | reverse complement strand
GAGGTTGCTTCCCCGACGTGTTTGGTATTCGATCTGGTCGTCTGGCTCTCTCAGGAGTTCTGGGTCTCTACATTTCAGGCTGGTGAGGAGGCGTCTTCCCGGAGGAAGAGGGGAGGCTCTGCAGCCTAAGACCCTGTCCAGTTCGAATCCGCAGCTGGGACAGGTTCCGTCGAAGACTAGTTCGATTTTTCTGGGATTGATTTGTTGTTTTGATAGGACTAGGGCTTCGTCGCAGAGGATACAATGGTACAGGTAGCCCTCGCTGCCTTTCTCTATCTGGTCTATCTGCCACGTCTTGGGTTGTAGGGGGTCGATGGTATGGCGTGTTTCCATTGCGGGTCCTTTAGGGTTGTTCTATTCGTCGCGTCTGCTCTTTGGAGCGGCGTCTTCCACGCCTTTCGCAGTGATCTGGAAGTAGGTCTCAGACTCTGGCAAGTAAGGTGAGTCTATGATTTTGGCAACTCGCAGTCCTTGGCTGGCCTTCTTCAGCATGACTCTGTGTGTGGAAGCGTGAGCTAGAATGTTTCCGCCCGCGGGACGCATGGGGTCACCGAAAAACGCTTGAGGGTTCGCTTGAACCTGGTCTGTTATGACGACTGCTAGGTTGAGGGCTTGAGCTATTCGGAGGAGTTTGTGGAGATGGCTGTTTAGGCGTTGTTGGCGTTCGCTTAGGGATTCGCGCCCGATGTACTCGCCTCTGAAGTGAGAGAGGATCGAGTCAACGACTAGGAGTTTGATGTTTTCTTCCTGGCAGATTTTGAACGCGTGGTCGACCGTGAGGATCTGGTGGTCGCTGTTATAGACGCGGCTGTAGATGATGCCGTCGAGTATCTTGTCCGCGTCCAGTCCCATGGCCTGGGCCATCTGGTAGACTCTTTGCGCTGCGAATGTTCCCTCAGTATCGATGAAGAGGGCTTTACCTTCAAGGCCGCCGTCTTTGAATGGTAGCTGGACGTTGACGCTGAGCTTCATACAAATCTGCGATTTTCCTGCTCCGAATTCTCCAACAAACTCTGTAATGGCCTGTGTTTCAAGCCCGTTTCCCAGCAACTTGTCCAGATTGGTGGATGCAAAGCTGAGTCTCTGGAGGCTCAATCTCCTCTCGTAGAGCTGTTTGGCGGTGACGAAGTCTGTCTGTATCGTTTCCCGAGCAGCTCGGGAGATTTTGAGGGCGACGCTGTTCTCTAAGCCTGCTTTTTCGACTAGCTCTCGTATTGGTGCGATGGCTAGGGATGCGATGGAGTCGTAGCCTGCATCGCGGAGCTTGCCGGCGGTTACTGGTCCAACGCCGTTAAGATCTTGAATATTTACTATCTCTTCAGCCAAAGACTATCGGAACGGGAATAGTCTGGTCACGGCTTATCTCGCAGAGTGGACAGTGAAAGTAATCGGCCTATCCTTTCAAAAAGAGATCCTGTCGCTGCGGACTTTCCAAAGTGCACTCTTGCGTCGCGAGGATCAGTTGCTTTCCATGTTTCTTGGATGGTAATGGGTTTGGTAACGGTGAATGGTAGCATTAAGGTTGGAGGAGAAAGCTGGTTCTTTGTGTGTGTTCAGTCATCGTGCTGCGTTTTTTGTAACGACTCGAACGGTTCCTAGGGAGGGAGGGTTCCCAATGAATTTCTCGTAGCCGAATAGATAATCAATGCCTCTATTGGATCTGTCTCTAACCTTTGGCAAATCGGGGTCCGAATGAAGTCGGGTCTTTTTGTGATGCTGCGGGCTGAGGATGCCTGCAATGACGGTTTCCGCGAATTAGACTACCCATCCTCACCGCCGCAAAAGTGATCATAAGTGAAGACAGAATTTCAAGTCTGCCTACAAGTCGCCGGACTATGGCTGATCGCACCGGCACCATGGGCACCCCAGCTGCTCCTTTTTCCTAGGCGGACTTTGCATCTAAAAAATTCAGATGTAAAGTAAAACCATTGACAGTCATTTAGTTTCGCAATTTCGCTTGGGTTAATGATAAATATTCTACATTCAGCCGAACCGACTCGGGTGCGAGCAATTTTGAATGCGGTTGAGGGAGATATGCAATGAGAATTGGCAACAATAACCCAGTTCGAATGGTTCACCCAGGAAGTCATGCCAGAATAGTCAATCGATTGCTCAGAGGGCTTCTGCTAATACTCCTAACTATACTTGGGTTCGTTTCTGGCCTGCCCTTACTCCATGGCACAGCCGGAGTTGCGAACGGTCAGGTCGACAGCGCTGGCGCCAGCTCCACTGCGGGCTACAATGGAACGGTGCCAATCCGACAACAGGGAGCTGATCGCATTCCAAGTCTTTCTTTTCCGAAGACTGTCGTATCCAGCGTGAACAACTTAGTGGGCGCAGGCGGCGTGATCTCCAATTCGCCGCAGAATCTTACTCTCTACAACTCGGCTATCTCCATGAGGCTCTTGGGGACACCGACTCCCCACGATGTGCTACTCGGCGATGGCGGAAGAATACTCAGTTCCTATTCATTCTGGTATGCTCAATTATGGCTTAACGGATCCTGGATCTCCCTCATTCCGTCCACAAACAGCTTCGCTCTACTCGGAACTAACAAGACAGGCACCTTCGTCGTCCGTACGATGCAGGTAGAAGGAGCGAATCATTCGGGTGTTCTGAAAATCGCCTACAAGGCGACGACTACTGGTCCGCTGAATTGGGACCTAGACTTCACGCCAGCAATATCGGGCCAATACAGACTCGTGCATTTATGGCAAAATATCACATCATATCAACTGCTCGTCAACTTGAAACAATTCCGAGCTGTCTTGGGAAACCAGAACTACACGTTTGACTGGAGCGATGTTTCAGCCGCATACGTAACCGCGGCGAACGCAACCTCCGGCGCTTTCTCATTTACGCTCAATATAGGAAACCTGACGGGGGGCTCCGAGACCCTGGTGGATCCCAGTATTGTGGGAACAAGCACAAGCACTTTCGCGACGGCTTGGACATTCCAGAGAAAACTGTTCTTTGAGCCAAGGGGAGGATATTACTTTGCCTTCTACTACAACGGCTCAACCGTATCTTATCGATATTCTCATGACGGCGTAAATTGGTCTCTCGATCAGCCGATGCCGACAAATTGGCCCACATACCTAGACAACGCGACGTCATCCCCATCGATTTTTTACTCGAACCAACACGTCATCATTGCCACAGGGAGTAAAAACACTACTACAACCTCTGCCTTTGTCTCTCTGAGATATTCGATTGGAAATATCACGGGCCACACTATTTCTTGGGGGAAGGTCCTGGCTGCGGCCACAATCTCACGCACCGCGGCATCAGGCACGATAGTTCTAGGCATACGATTTGTAAGCGTGACCGCAGATTCAGGCAATATTCTCGCGTTTTCTTTTAACTGGTACACTAGTGGCGTAGGAAGCAATACATGTATTATCGGCGGCGCAAATGACTCATCAGAGTCGGGCGTATATGTCGCATATGACCATCACCTTGTTCAGTCTCAATGCACTTACATCGGTTCAGGGCTTGACGCACAACAAGACAGATCTGTTGTCGTGCCTTCTGGGATACAGAAAGTTAGGGTGATCTATCAATTTGGCGCACCGTTAGGTAACAGGGTCAGCTTGGACTCGCAAACCATCTACTCCGATAGTTCTTCTGGGGCTATCCAAAACGTCGACAGCAGTTCGGTAGATTCAGACGAATTCTCGGCTGTCCCTGACTCAAACTATGGTACAAATCTTGTCTATCGGAGTTCCGTCGACTACAACATCACCTATGCGTATGAACCGCCAGCTGATTCGTCTTGGAGTCACCTGGAAACTGTTCTTCCACCCACGCTCACACCGAGCTATAGCTATCCAACGATCACCTTGGACTACTCGACCAACGAGCTATACATTTTCGGAGCGGACCCTCAGAACCAGCAGGTGGTCATTAGAACTCGAACTGCCGCAGGAATATGGGAGAATGGTCTCTCCTCATTCCCCGCAGGATATGGGGTTGGACCGTTTTTCCTTGGGTCAGGCTTTGTCTCAGCAAGTGCTTCTAATTCGACGACCGTCTTCCTCACTTGGACCATTGGAGGTCAAGGTCTGTGGAGTGTTGAGTTTGCGTCTATACCGATAATCGACGTATGGTCACCCTACGCTTCTCCTCCCGATCCGTGGGATGGAAATGGAATCGCTCCCTACGCACAATATTTCAGTAACCTGGGTGAATCCGTATCTCCCAGTTCTGGAATGCTAACAGTCGAGCAGACAGATCTTGGTGTTCCGGGACGTGGCATGACTCTGGATTTCACTAGGGTCTACACGGAACCTTACAGGTTTCTTGGTAGCTTCCCATATGGCTATGAAAATTATCCATGGGCTCCGATGGGAAACGACTGGCAGCTCAACTTTCCTTGGATAGCTAGTTCTGCGAATGATACATACATCCACCTATGGAGTGGTCAGGGATACGTGATACCGTCAATGTTCTGGGCGGGACAGACCGCCACATACGACAATCATGACGGTGTCAATTTCCATCTTGCTCGACATTCCGATGGGTCAATCGTACTTCAGAGCTCTGACGGAAGTTCCTACAATTTCGATCCTAGCCATAAGCTTGCAAATATTACAGACACGACAGGACACAACCTTATCCAGTTCAGCTATGATAACAACAGTCACATTTCGAAAGCGATTGACACCATCGGAAGAGTATTCCTCTTCTGTTACACGAATGGATTGCTCCATAGCATAAACCAGACTTCGTCGAGCAGTTGTTCGACCGGAGTAGGTTCGGTGAGGGGAGTAGTCTTTGGATACAATGTCCATAACGACCTAGTGAATGCTACTGACCCAGCAGGAAGGGTAACGGCCTACTCCTATGACTCTACCAATTGGCTCATAACAAAAATAACGTATCCAACATCATGGTATGATACCTATTCCTACACCTCATTCTCGTCAGGCACTCAGGTGACCATCTATCGCGTCAACTGGCAGAAGGTGAATGCGACAAACGGCAGTCCTCAACGGTCGTTCAAATACACCTATGCTCCAGGTCCCGCAGGTCAAGTCAACAATTCCACAGTCGCAACCTATGACCGGAACGGCAATCAGCCAGCAAGCTACACGTCATACGTTTTCTCTTTCGCAGGTGCAGGCTGGAATATTACCGACTCGAACCATGGCCTGGTAAGGGGCGAGCAGCAACATTTCAACGTGCATGGACAGGTCATGAGCGACACAATCATTGTTACCGACAGGTCAGGTCTCAACTATCCTCCAGGCAGTTATACGAACTACTACGGATACGACCTCTGGGGAAATCAGATCTACAACAGAGATACGATACTCATCACGGCCAACGCCTTCTCAAATTGGTCACATGAGAGTTTCAGCAGCTACTACAACAATGGACTTCCGCCCGGATTCAACTCATTCCAAGAAACCTTCAGCAGCAACCAGGGGACAGCGAGTGATAACGCTTGGAATGTCACCAAAGGCTATTGGCTCGTCAACAATGGCGTTTACAATGGGACTGAGACGAGCGGCCAGCAGGAGAGCATTTTTGCCAGGTCTGACCTGGGCAGGGGTGATCTATCAGTACAGGCCCAAGTATATGTGACCAAACAGATCAATGCTTCCGACGCGCGAGTGGGCACTTTCGTCCATAATCCCACCAGCACGATTTACAAGTGGATGCTTGTCCTCCACAACAGGACAATCGCTGAAGGAGGTACCGGGACTGCGACGTACCTTGATCTTTCTGACGAACTCTACGGCAGCTGGGCTATCATGGGAACATCTGGAGTAGTCGCCTGCCCCATAGTCTACAATCAATGGTGGAGTTTCACCATAACGGTTCATGGCCAAAACGTGACAGGGGCCGCGACGCATCCTGGCCAGACAACTCCATGCATCGTGTCGAGGACATTCTCCTCGTCCAGCCCAGCGATCAGTGGAACGGGCTTCGGTCTCTACGGCGGAGGATACTCAGCTTTGTTCGACAACGTTACTGTGACAACTGTAACGCCCTTCATTACAGGAACAGGGTTCTCTAACTCATTTATCAGTGGCGGTGTTCCCAGTAGCAGTATCCACTCAGCCGTTGCCGGTTCTGCGGAGCTACAGAACGGGACCGCCACAGTGCCTATCGAAGCATACTACAGCTACTATTCATGGGGAGGACTCAACCAGACCATAAGTGGTCATGGTATGCCACTGGGTACAGGCGACTCATACAACGCCCTTACAGGTGGGCAACTCAAGACCATCGGCCCTCCTGGAAGTGGGTATCCGCAGATCTTAGCTCAGCCGTTTATCAATGGACCTACAACCGGGTCCTTGTTCCAGGTGAGCTTCACTCTTACCAGCGAGCGCTCTACAGGCCCACTCTATGTGGAACTGTGGTCGAACTCTACGGGTCCTAGCCTTATGCTTTCCAAGTCAAACCCGATCGACGCGTCCACGGTGACCATATGGCCGAATGTGATGAACTACACCTTCGCTTTCAAAGAGCCGCTGTACACTCTGGGTCCAGGCACGAAATACTATGTTGCTATCGACGGCGGAAAGGTGAGCTGTAGTTGCATTGCGGTTCTTTACAATGGCGTCAATGCCAAGGGAACCGTGTATTCGTGGAGCACAAATTCAGGCTGGAGTAGCCAGAACAGTATTACAACTTCATTCTTTGTTACGACAGAATCTTGGCTGACAACGTCGAGGTACTATGACCAGTACGGAAACCTTCTCAACATCTTCGATCCTATGGGCAATTCCACGTCTTACGGCTACTCTTCCAAGTATCAGTCCGCGTTCATGACAAACATGACCCATTTACTCTATCAGTGTGACTGCGTGCTCGTCAGTTCTTTCGGCTACAACATTACCACGGGAAGTATGACATGGTCTCAAGAGCCGAACGGCTATGGAACTACCCAATACAATACCACCTATCGATATGATATTCTAGGCCGTCTCACAAGAACCACCTACCCGAATGGAGACTTTACATCCTATAGCTACAACGACAGGGCAAACTACGTCGATGTCACGAATGAGAATGGTTGGCACAGTAGACAGGTGTACGACGGTCTCGGCAGACTCTCGGTGAGCGAGTCCTTCCTCGGATCCTCAACCATCAACCAGACGTACGCCTATAACTGGCAGGACAAAATAGTAACTCAAACGGACCCGCTAGGGCATACGTACTCCTACCAGTATGATTCACTCGGACGTCTAACTCAGACGACTGAACCCAACGGCAACTTTACGCAGATTCTCTATAACGACGTGCGAGGATGGGTGAGGCACATTGATGAACTCATTGCAGGGCCTTCCTCTTGGACGTTCTACTCTTATGATCGGATGGGCCGTTTGATAGAAGTTGACGACCCGCCCACAGCCACGTCCGGAGTGAACAGTGCCCTGTACTATTATGACGAGGTGGGAAACCTGAGAATGACATGCCGCGGCAGCTCCCAGTTCAGCTGCGGATACCCGGGCAGCCAGCAGACATTCTACACATACGACAGCACCAACCGCTTGGCCAAAACCCTCTATCCGGACAACTCCACGGAACTCTACGTTTACGACAATAACGGAAACTTTGTCCAGAGAACAGATCGTAATGGTGTTCAGACCAACGAATTCTACGACTCGCTAAACAGACCAACAACGACCACTTATCAGGGAGCACAGCCTTCGAACACGACCTATAGCTACGATAAGAACGGGAAACTCATCGAGATGATTAACCCGAACACAACCATATCATACGTCTACGATTCTAGGAACCGGATCGTCCAGGAAGGATACTACGCGATCGTATCATCGAACAATGCTCTATACGCGGTCAACTTCACATACAAAGGCGAGACCTTATCCCAGATCCTCTACCCAGACAATCTGCGCGTCAACTACACTTACGACGCACTAGGCAGAGTGACAAGCGTTTTCACGCCAGGAGGCACGTCAAACTATGCCACACTCTACTACCTTTCCATGAACCAAGTCAAGAGCGTTACATATGGAAACAGTCTCTACGCCAACTATACCTACGACCGCATGTCCAGACCATCCACAATAACGGTAAGAAAGGGAACAAACACGCTCCTGTCTCTATCATACAGCTATAACAAAACCGGAACTGTTACCTCTGTCAACGGACAGGTAAACGGCACCACCGACAACGAGCAGTACGTTTACGACAATCTCCAGAGACTCACCAACGCCACTCTAACAACTGGGAACACCCAGAGGACCCTATCCTACCAGTATGATAGTATAGGAAATCGAGTCTGGCAGAAACAGAACGGACTCGTAACAACCTACTCCTACAACAACGCAAACAACGAGCTATTATCCTCAGCCAGCGGCGCAACCACCGCGGCATACTCGTATGACCGGAACGGCGGGCCTCTGACCAAGAACGCCACCCTAGGAGGCATCACACACTGGGTCTACAAATGGGATGTTCCCGGTCATCTGACCAAAGTGTCAAATGGCAACGGTGTCCAGGGCATCTACGCCTACGACGCTGACGGCCGACTAGTCGGATCGAAAGAGGGATCCACGATCAGCTTCTATGCGTATTTGTCGACTGAGACTCTCTACCAGCTCATTGGCACATCTTCAACTGATTACATTTTCGCAGGCGGAACCAGGATAGCCAAGGTCATAGCAACAACGATCAGCTATTACCATGCGGACACTGAAGGGAACACGAGACTCGTCACTAGCTCAACAGGGAGTGTTCTCTTCGCGGACAACTATCTGCCCTTCGGCCAAGACAACGGAACACCCCCCGGCTCAGAGACGTACAAGTTTATCGGAAAACCATGGAGCAGCGCGATAGGACTCTACTACGATTATCAACGATGGTATGACCCATCAATCGGACGATTCATTTCGACGGATCCCGCGTCAGGAGACTTATCGCGACCTCAAAGTCTGAACCAGTATGCGTACGGATTTAACAACCCAATTGCTTACGTCGATTCTGGCGGATCTTCCCCACTCAACACCTTCATTAAGGCGCTCTTTGGACTATCATTTTTCCTCTGGTCCGAGGTAGAAAGGTTCTCGGAAGGCGGTTTTGCTTCGAGCGATTTCACGTGGGGCTCTCGACACTTTATGATCAACCCGATTGACGAGTACAAAGATAGCTCTCATGTTATCTGGGAAGGCCGGACGGATGTATGGGACAAAACAAGACTTAAGGGTGAACTAATATCAAAGCTTGATCGGCCGTCTGAATATCAACCCTTCTATCATTTGCGCGTTGACGTCGGGGAACATAGCTACCACCTTGAACTGCCTGAGCAGGTTGGAGGCTTCAGCACTGGAATGCTCGACGCCTTATTTGATCACCCCGCTCTGTCTGGCGGAATTTTCTTTGGAATAGGACTGGGTCTAAGTGCTTATGATGTTTGGTCTGCGTATCAGCAGGGTACTGTTCAGGGAAACCGAGAGTTGACCTCGCAGGTCTTCAGTTGGGGTGGAGCAATTGGTGGAGCAGAAGTGGGCGCTTTGATCGGGACTGAGGTCTGCCCCGGGATTTGCACAGTCGCCGGTGCATTGGTTTTCGGGGCGCTCGGGGCGGTTGGTATGGGGTATGTCGGAGACTGGGTTGCAAACCAGTTGTTTACCACTGGCGGTAACAACGCACCGGGATGGGTCTACTATCCAACGCCCGATTATGGCAAGGGGAGAATGGTTCCAATGTAGAATTCGGTTGTACCTCGAAAAATGAACAGAGATCCCTATGAATCTAATGTCCTGCCAGGCAAAATGGTGAGCGTTTGTCTGAGCTGACTTTGTTCTTCTACGAAGACGGTCATAGCGATCCCTTCAGCCGCATCAACTGGCCTTCCGGACGCCCGCACCTTCAAGCTTTGCTCATAGCCGAAGCAAAGGTTGCGCTCGTCAACTCGGGTTTCATCATGGCGAACACTCCTCCGGGACACAGAATATTTTTCGTGTCCTACAGTCCGTGGACGAATGAACACGAGAATGCGAAGGAGACTCTTAAGTCAATGGGAGTATCTTACGAGGAAAGAATCCAGAAACTAGGAGAAACCGAAGTAGGGCTATTCAGACGGCACAGAGTCGACAGATGGGCGCATCACATCTTCTCCTCAACGGATAGAGGGGACGTCATAAAGTCCGTGTTCGATTCTTACACGTCGTGGGAATCTGGCTGGCCTTTCTTCTTTTTCGTCGCAAAAGAAGAGCCCACCGGGTGGAAAAAAATGGTTGACGTCCTCTCGTCGGGGGAAGCTTGTCCACAGAACCTTGTCCTGGAAAGCCATTGCATCATGAGAACCGTCGAAGATCATGGAATCTTGATCTCCAGTGTCAAGATCACAGAAATGGAAGTCAAAAGCGCTGTTGCCATCCTAGCAAAGGAACTATCGATGTACCCCACTGTCAAGAGATTTGCTGCGCAGAATGTAAGAGAGCCCAACTAGGTCAGCGATATATTTCTCATAAATTGGGACTGTCAGCTAATGCCATGTGGATATAGCACGAAAATACGAGATTAGTGACAATCCAGACCGGGGTGTTCTCCTCGCGGACAACTATCTTCCCTTCGGACAAGACAATGGAACACCCACAGGGTCAGAAACCTACAAGTTCATCGGAAAACCATGGAACAGCGCCATAGGACTCTACGACGACTACCAACAATGATACGACTCGAGCGTAGAGTGATTTACTGACAGGACTGACTCCAAGAGGTTCCTAGAACCTCAGAGTCTGAATAGTATTAACTTCTAGTCGACTCTCGTCTTGAGGCTGCCCTAAGATAGTATCCAACAGAACGGTCAGCTGTAATGTGGCCCGCCCCGCCGAGAAGGGGCCACTGGATAGCTCCAGACAATACGCTCCAGATGGCAAGGACGGGAATCCAGACGAGGAGTGTGTGGAAGAAATTGTAGAGCCCAGGTCCCCGATGGGGCCATTCCTTGGCTCCGCGCATCGCGAGGCCGATAGGGATGAAAGACGCGAGGTCGGGAAAGACAATCCAGAAAACTGTGGCTAACAGGTTTAGGTCCTTAACAACGAATAGCCGCCAGTAGAAGAGAACGACGAGCAGAATGATTGTAATCAGTAGCATTTCAAGACGGTAGGCCATCGAGTTCAGACGGAGGAAGCCGGGGCCGGCGCGCGGAGGTTTGGCATCCTCAGAAGCATCCTGACGGGACGGTTTAGGGAGAGAATGTTCAGATAGCCCATCAGCCCCACTAGGTGTGGGACGCAGTAAACTCATGGCGCAGAAACCCGAGCAAGCGAGTATTTCAAAAGCTCTAGAGGTGGCTACGCTGGCGGCCGGGTGCTTCTGGTGTACGGAGGCTGTCTTCGACCAGTTGAAGGGTGTTGTGAAGGTGAAATCAGGCTATTCAGGCGGAACCGCTCCGGACCCTTCGTATGAAGAGGTGTGCACTGGAGACACAGGCCATGCTGAATCGATCGAGATAACATTCGACCCTAGTATCATATCGTTCAAGGATCTTCTTCAGGTATTCTTCACGACCCACGACCCAACAACGTACAACCG